>JGI24740J21852_10000248_pt1 | contig 22912 bp, 24 predicted proteins | sample KBSCornC6_FD_21852 | JGI IMG/M metagenome (IMG submission 21852) | reverse complement strand
CAGCGGTTGAGCAACTCGCTCACGCCCACTTGCTGGCGGCCCAGGTCATCGACGATGTAGATGCCGCAGTTGGCCTTCATGTGCGGGGGTGCCTGGTAGAAGCCGGTGGCGCTGTCGTAGCGCAGCTCGAGCATCTCCAGCGTCAGCTCGCCGCCCGAGAGCACCGCGGGGCGATGGCACATCTGCCAGCGGCGGTCTAGCGGGCGGCGGGCAGTGGAAGCAACAGGGGCGCCATCGTCTTCCTGTGCCACGTGTACGAGCGGGTCGAAGATCTGGATGATCTCGCCGGCGATGGTGATGGCGTGCGGCACCGGCACCGTGCCGGGCAGCAGCATCCCGAGGTGCTGGGCGAGATAGGTCTTGCCGCCACCGGCAGGGCCGTAGAGCATCAGCGCGCGGCTCGTGTTGAGCGCCACGCCGACATCGTCGAGCAGGTCCGGCGGCATCACGAACGTGCTGAAGGCGGCGGTCACATCGGTCTTGGACAGCGAGGCGAACTGAATGGAGTGCCGTTGAACGGATTCAACGTAGGCCTCCAGCGTGACGGGCGCGGCGCCCACATAGCTGCAGCGCGCAGTAAATTCGGCGGCGCGCACGTAGCCGGCATCGGTCAGGTGGAACCGCACATCCAGATCATTCGCGCCGCGGTGCGCCACTTCCAGCATGCGTTCGCGCACGGCGTAAGCGGCGACTTCATTGATGACCATGGCGGGCAGCTTGATGGTGTCCATCAGCATGACCAGCGTGGCGCTGCGATGCAGATAGGCCACTTTCATCAGCAGGCCGAGCAGCAGCGCGATGTCCAAACCGGTTTCGGCGACGGTGCGCGGCAGGATGTGCCAAGGGGCGGCGGGCTCGCGCCGGACAGCATCCGACCCCGTAGGCAGCGGCACGGCTTCGAGCGTGCGCGGTGCATGCTGGGCATGCCCGAATGCTGTGTGCTCGATCTTTGGGTCTCCAATCATTTTCGTCACCGTTTGGCCGAGTGGATAGGAAGTGCGCGTCGAGGTGTGCAAATGGGGTACATCAAGCCGACACAAACAGAACAGCAATCGTGCCGGCGGCAATCGCCACGCCGTATGGCAGGGTGCCCACCGACCAGGACGCATCGGCTTGCGGCGTGGGCGCTCCCGCTTCGCGGCTGATCTTTCCCGACGTCAACAGGACGTCGCACAGGTTCCGACGCAGTTGCGCCAGGCGCTTGTGGCGAAGGGTGAATGCCAGCGCCCAGATGCCGCCGATCACGAAGGTGACCAGCGCAATCTCAAAGGCCATGAAGGCACCCAGCCAGGCGCCCACGGCGGCCATGAGCTTGACGTCGCCCGCAGCCATGCCGCGCAGCAGATAGAACGGCAGGAAGATCGCCAGGCCCGTAAGCCAGCCGCACACCCACACCAGCACGCCATCGCCCACGCCATGAATCACCACCTGTAACGGCAGCGCTGCCAGCCATGCGCCGAAGGTCAGCCAGTTCGGGATACGGCGATGCTGCGCGTCGATGGCCGCCGCAGTCAGCGCCACGCCCATGGCAACGGGGCCGATCATTGGCGAGAGCAGGGTGGCGTCGTTCATGGTGTCCTCGGGTGCTTTGGTGTGCTTGCGTGTTCAGTTCGATGGGGTCGGGTTTTGCAAAGGTTGTTGTTGTTCGGTGCTGCGCGGCATCACGGCATGACTGCAGCGATCATTTCGTAGAGAGACTTCACGCTGCTACCCAGCGCTATGACGGAGGCGAGAATGACGATTGCGATAAGCGAACCCAGCAGCGCGTACTCGATCGATGTCACGCCCTGATCGTCGCGCAGCCACTTCTTGAGATTGATTGGCTTATGCATGCTGGTCTCCTGCGTAGCGCTGGTAGCTGATCGCGTTGGCGGTTCTTCAGAGCGCGGCTGCAATGCTGGAAAACACCGTGCTCAGGTTCGTGCCGACGAGTTGAACCGAGGCGATGATGACCACGGCAATCAGGGCGGCGATCAAGCCGTACTCGATTGCAGTGACCGCCTGGTCGTCGTGCAGGAACTGCCGTAGAAGCGTGCTGGAACTGTTCATCACAATCTCCCTTTGCCAGAGGCAGAAGTTCTGCCTTGTGTTGCTGGAGCGTGGGTTGCCAGGTGGATGGCGACCCACGCTTGCTTTCGCTTGACGTGCATTGCGTTTCAGTCGGATGCAATGCGCCACGCGTTCGCAACATCCGCGCGCTTAGAGCGCATTGGCGATGTTGTTGAACACGGTGCTCAGGTTGGTGCCGACCAGCTTGACCGAAGCGATGATCACGACAGCGATCAGGGCGGCGATCAGGCCGTATTCGATGGCGGTCACACCATCTTCATCACGGGCGAAGTGCTTGAGTGCGTTGAGGTAGTTCATGACAATCTCCTTCAGTGGGAAAACATGCGCGTTCGAAAAGCCAAAGCGAAAGAAGTCATGTCGGCGGCGCACAGATGGCACAGGCATGGAACGGCCAGCAGCCCTCGCTGCTGTCATCTGCCCGCAGGAACTCGCGTGACACGCACCGTGTGGTGCCGCGCGGCGTGTTGTCCCGTGCGGGCGACGTAGGCGTGTTGTTAGTCGGCATGGGTTTCGATCCCTTGTTCAATTCGATGCTCTGAATTGGAGATTCCGTTTTGCTGCGCCGTCTGCTGCGAACTTGCTGCTCCCCGTTCAAGGCGGCGGTGATGATGTCCTGCGAACTGGCATAGGCAAGAGCCGGGCCACCCCCACGCACTTCCATGTGCGACAAGGCTTTGCAGGAAATTCAGCAGAGTTGGGGCGCGTGCCGGAGGGCGGATGCCCGCATTCCGGGGCGGAGGAGTTGCCAGGGGGAAACGCGTGGCGTGGCACGTCGATTTGGATGAGGCTACGTAGGGATGACGCAGCGCAAGGGGGCTCTCATACAAATGGACGGGTGGGGGATTGGCGTAGTGGATGGTGGAAATCGCCGCCGCGTCGGCTGGGGGTCCGCATGAGGTCCTCCACCGCGCCCTAGCCGGGGGTGTGCCCATCGCCGGGCGACGTTTCCGGATGGAAACGTTGATCGATCCTCCTGGCGCCGCTCTCATGGGGTTGCGCGCAGCAAGGCCGTCGCCACAACGCATTGGGGGAAATGTCCTCGCGCTTCAGCGCTGAAACGTCGATGCCATTTCGCCGATCTGGCAGTGCCAAAACTGACCGCCAGGCGCATGCCCTGCCTTGCCTTATCTGAGTGCGCGAACAAGACTGGGCTCTAAGACCCGCACGCGGCGCGAAGCTGTCGCGCGTGATGAAGCCCACTCGACGCAGCACAGCCATCATGTGCCGCGCGCCACCCGGAACCGACGCGAGGAGCAGCATGAGCCAGAGATCTGTGCGTCTACCAGCCACGGGCGGCGCCGCTGCGGTTCGTGCGGCGGATGGGGATGCCGCTGGCCACTGGATTGACCTGGCCCGGGTACGCGCCTACAGCGGTGCGGTGCTGGTTCTGTTCTGTGCCCTGCTGCTTGGCTGGGCCTGGACAAGCGAGGGCTTTACCGATGCGGCGATGGCGCGCCCTGGAACGGATTTCTCGGCGTTCTGGGCGGCCTCCCATCTCGCGCTGACGCAGGGGCCTCTGCAGGCCTACGACGTGCGCCAACTCACCGCGGTGATCGCCGAGCATGGAACGTTGGGGAAGGGCGCCGAGCTGATCCTCCCCTGGCTCTATCCGCCGACCTTTCTGCTGATGGTCTTGCCACTGTCATTGTTGCCGCTGACCGTGAGCTATCTGCTCTTCCTCGCGGGCACGGGGCTCTTCTACTTCAGATCGATCAGCGCGTTGGTGGGGGCGCAGCACCCCTGGCGGCAAGGGTTGTGGTTGCCCGTGCTGGCCGCGCCGGCCACGCTCATCACCATTCTTGCGGGCCAGAACGCGCTGTTGACGGCGGGTTTGGCCGGGGCCGCTGTGTACCACCTGACCAAGCGCCCTGTGCTTGCGGGTGTGCTCATCGGTTTGCTGGCCATCAAGCCCCAGTTGGCGGTGTTGTTCCCGCTGGCGCTGGTGGTCTCACGTGCATGGAAGGCACTGGCCAGTGCGCTGCTGACGACGGTGGCGTTTGCCTGCGTGAGCGTGCTGGTGTGTGGCTGGCGCACGGTGCCGGCGTTCCTTGCCAACGCGCAATGGGTGCGGGCGAGTTTTATCGAGGGCGGTGCCAACCTGTGGTGGGGCATGCCAACGCCCATTGCAGCCGCTCGGCTGGCTGGTGCGAGCGTGACGGGTGCCTACGCCGTACAGGCGTTGGTCGCATTGGCGATGGCTGGGGCGATGGTCTATGTCTGGCGGCGGACGACGGCGTTTGAGCTGCGTGCCGCTGCGCTGGCCATTGCCACGCTGATGGTGTCGCCCTATTTGCGTGACTACGAGCTGACATGGCTGGGTGTTGCCATTGCCGGGGTGGTGGGCGACGGCGTGCGCAATGGTCGTGGCAATGGTCTGTCGGGCGGCGAGCGGACGCTGCTCGTGGCGGCTTGGCTGTTGCCGCTCTACGAGCACGCCAATCCGTACCTGAAGCTGCCGCAGATCGGGCCGCTGGTTCTGATGGCCATGATGGCGCTTGTTGTGCGCCGCGTGGCAACGCGGAAGTGAGGGGCGCCATGGCCACCGCTTGGAACCTGCTCAAGCACAGGACCCCCGAAGCAACTGCGGCGCCAAGGGCAACTGCAGCGGACACGCGCCACTGGCTGGGCCCAGATCGCCTGCGCGTGTATTCGATGGCCGCGCTGGCGTGCTACGTCTCGTACTTTGCGATCTGGGCTGTCCGTGCCAGTGTGTTGAAAGTGGCGGGCGTCTTTCCGCTGGGCGGCGATTTTCTGGTGTTCTGGAGCGCCGCGCAGTTGGTCCTGCAGGGGCAACCGCTCGCCGCCTACGATGTGGCCGTCCTGCACAGCCTGGAGCTGGCAACCGTTCCACTGGTGGCGACCACCCAGGGTTGGCTGCCTTGGTTCTACCCGCCAACGTTCCTACCCTTCGTCGCGCCGTTCGGGCTGCTGCCGTATGGGCTTGCTGTGCTGGTCTTCCTGGGCGTAAGCGTCGGATGCTTCCTCTGGGTGGTCAGCCGGATCGTGCCGTGGCCGCAGGCATGGTTGCCCTGCGCCGCGTTTCCCGGGATTGCGGTCGTGCTCGCCACAGGGCAGAACGCCCTGTTGCTGGCGGCGTGTGCTGGCTTGGCGCTCACGCTGCTGCATTCTCCTCGGCCCAAGCGGCCCGCCAGCCCGATTGCCGCCGGCATGCTGCTGGCATTGCTCACGGTGAAGCCGCAGCTGGCGTTGATGTTTCCCATTGCCTTGGTGTGCGCGAGAGAGTGGAAGGCGTTGATTGCAATGGCGCTGACCTCGCTGGCGCTGGCAGGGCTGGCGCTGGTGGCGTTTGGCCCGCAATCGTTCATCGCATTTCTGCACAACGCAGCGTATGCGCGGTCGGTCGTGGAATCCGGCGCGGTGCATCTTGAACGCATGCCCACCCTCTTTGCCATGGCCAAGATGCTGCACGGTGGGGTGGTGTTGGCCTACGCGCTGCATGGGGTGGGGGTCGCGGCGGCCTGCGCCGTGGTCGCTTATGCATGGGGCCGGCCCTGCAGCTTTGCACTACGCGCTGCTGCCGTACTGACGGCCAGCATGCTCGCCAGCCCGTACCTGTACGACTACGACCTGGCCTTCCTCGGTCTGGCCATCGCCTGGCTGGCCTCCTATGCATGGCGCGACGGGTGGCTGCCCGGCGAACGTGAGTGGCTGATCCTGCTGTGGCTTCTGCCGCTGGGCGGAATGCTCCTGATTGACCGAATCGGCGTTCAGCTGATGCCGGTTGTATTGCTGCTGGCCCTGGCGCATATCGCGCGCCGCATTCATCTTGAGCGCACACGCAACGCGCCGCACAGTCGCGTGCCGTGGCGCCTTGGACGGGGAGAACAATGATGTCGGATTACAAGAGAAACCAACTGCTTTCGCTGGTGGTGCCCTTCTACAACGAAGGCGAGGCGCTGGAGTCCTTCTTTGCGCGCGTCGTGCCGATCCTGGAGTCGATCGAGATCACGCAGTTTGAGATCGTGTGCGTGAACGACGGCAGCAAGGATGACACGCTGCAGAAGCTGATTGCCATGTCGCATCGGGACGAGCGTGTGCGGGTGATCGACCTGACACGCAACTTCGGCAAGGAAGCGGCGCTGACGGCCGGCATTGACGAAGCACTGGGCGACGCCGTGATTCCGATCGACGCCGATCTGCAAGACCCACCGGAACTGATTCCCACCTTGGTGGCGCACTGGCAGAAGGGCGCGGAAGTGGTCCTGGCGCAGCGCGCCAGCCGCGCCTGCGATACCTTCCTCAAGCGCGTGACGGCCGCGGCGTATTACCGCGTTCACAACACGTTGTCTGAGCTGAAGCTACCGGAGAACGTTGGCGATTTCCGCTTGATGGACCGCGCCGTCGTCAATGCGCTCAAGCAGTTGCCTGAGCGGCACCGGTTCATGAAGGGCCTGTTTGCCTGGGTGGGTTTCAACACGGTCATCGTTCCGTACGAGCGTGAGGCGCGCAGCGCTGGGCAGTCGAAATTCTCCGGCTGGCGCCTGTGGAATTTTGCGCTGGAGGGCATCACCAGCTTCAGCACCTGGCCGCTGCGGAGTTGGACGTATATCGGCTTGGCGATTGCCAGCCTGGCATTCGTGTACGGCAGCTACATCATCGCGCGCACCATGGTCCTGGGCGTGGATGTGCCGGGTTACGCTTCGCTGCTGTCGCTGCTGCTGTTCTTTGGCGGCTTGCAGCTGATCGGGCTTGGCGTGGTGGGGGAATACATCGGCCGCATCTACGACGAGGCCAAGGGACGCCCGATCTATCTCGTCAAGCGTCGCTACCAGGAACGCCGGCTGCGCAGCCGGTTGACGGGGGAGCGACGCGTGCTCCAGATGGTGCGGGGCCAGCGCGGCTAGGCGCTGCCAGCATGGGAGGCGCGTCATGTCGGCAACGCAATCGGGGCACCGCCTGGCGCGTCGGCTGACCGTCTATGCGATGGTGGCAGGGGGGCTGCAGGTCTTGGCGCTGGTGATCTGGGGCATCCGGTTCTACGTGCTGAACGATTGGTCGGCACCCATGCTCGGCTACGACTTCTCGGTCTTTTGGTCGGCTGCCCGGGTTGCGGTGGAACACCACGCAGCAGCGGTATTTTCTGCGCAATGGATGCAGCCGATGGAAGAGTCGTTGCGGCATCAGATCGGCTACTCCCCATGGCCGTATCCGCCGACGTTCCTGCTGGCGGTCCTTCTCTTCGGGCTGCTGCCATTCGGGGCGGCGCTCATCCTCTACTTTGTGCTGGGCTTGTCCGTCTATGCCGTGATGCTTGCGCGCATCAGCCGCAGCCTCGACCGTGCGTGGCTGGCTTGGCTTGCCGCGTTCCCTGGGGTGCCAGTTGCGTTGGGGCTGGGCCAGAACTCGCTGTTGACGGTGTCTGCAGCCGGGGCCGCCCTTGCCTTGCTGGAAACCCACGCGGGACTTGCCGGAGTGTGCATCGCGGTACTCGGAATCAAGCCTCAATTGGGTGTGCTGTTTCCGCTGGCGCTGGTATGCGGTCGGCAATGGAAAGCGCTTATTGCTGCGAGCCTGTGCATGTTGGCTTTTGTTGCCGGCAGCGTCGCCGTCTGCGGGGTGGATGCGTGGCGCGCGTTTGCTGCGTATCTTCCCGAATTCAGCCGGATCGCGGTGGAGCAGGGAGGACGTGAGATGTGGCTAGGCATGCCAACCGTATTTGCCATCGGCCGCAGCCTGGGCTTGCCGGTGAGTGTGGCCTACGGTGTACATGGCCTGGTTGCCGCGCCGGCCGTGATGGTCATGGCCTTCCTGTGGGTCAAGCGTGCCAGGTTCGAGCTTCGCGCAACCGCCTTTGTCGTGGCCACGCTGTTGATGCAGCCCTACGTTATGTTTTACGACCTGGTATGGCTGATCCTGCCGATCGTCTTTCTGATGCGCGACGCCAGGGTTCAGCCGCTCAATCGTCTGGAGTGGGTTCTGCTGGTTGCGGCGTGGTTGGCACCGGTGCAGGGTGTTCTTGCCGCGTATATCGGCCGCTACCTTCAGGTGCTGCCCGTGGTGCTGGTGGCGTTGCTGGTTATCGCGATGCGGCGCTATCTCGCGTCAACCGCGACACACACGCAATCCGCTAACGGTCTTGTCGAGCACGCGGCGAGCGCGTCTCCGCTGGTTTGAGGATCTGTGGCCGCGCAGGTCGGCTGCCATGTGCGTCATGCATCAGCGCCCCACGCGGCTCCTGGATCGGCGCGTGTGACGACGTTGCATGCGAGAAGGTTTGAGACCACGCATTGAACCGATTGCGAAATGGCACTTCGACGTAGTTGTGCAGCACATGGGCAGCGGCAAACGCCCAGAAGAGAAACAGCGCATAGGTGACGAGTTGATCCATGAGTCCGATGTCCGCCGGCATGCTGACGACGAGCGGCAACATGACGCCGTGCGCGAGATACAGCGGATACGACACCTTGCCGAGATACAGCGCAGCCGGTGTCTGAAGGACGCGTGCGACGGGGCCGCGGTCACTGATGAGCGCACTGATCAGCGCGCCGAACGTCAGCGGTGCGGTCAATGCGGACCCAGGAACGGCATCTGCAGCAATGAGCAAGAACAGCGCTGCTGAACACGCAGTCACCTGAAAGACGGGGTGGCTCGTCAACGTGACCAGATCATCCCGGAACTCATAGATGAGGGTGCCAACAAAGAAGCCTGCGATACACCGCAGCCAGCCAAACTGGTGAACCAACTTACTGAGGCAGCCGCCCTGAAGAAGACAGGCGCGGTCGATCTCGATCCAGGCAGCGAGTGCGCACGCCGTCAAGGCCAGCGCTGCGAACACCCCCATGCGGACAGCGCGGCGCAGCAGGACGTAACCCACCCCGAAGAGCAGGTAGACATACATCTCGTCGCTGGTGCTCCAGCTTACGGCGTTGCCGATGCCCGCCTGGAAGACGTTCAGGCCCTGCGACATGGTGGCAAGCGCGAGCGTCTCACTAACCTGCGGCAGATGGCGAGCAACGATGAGGGCCAACACGGTGGTTGCCAGATGCGTTGGCCAGAGCCGGCCAATGCGGCGGATCATGAATATGCGCAGGGAGGCCACGTTCGACAACTGCGGGCCACATGCGCTGCTGATGACGAAGCCGCTGAGGACAAAGAAGAGGTCCACCGCAAGATAGGCGTTGGCAGAGAGCGGGTGCGGCCACGCGCAAAACATGTGATGCACCACGATGAACAAGGCCGCGATGCCACGCAAGCCTTCAAAGCTCTTGATCACGCTGTTGTTCCCTGTGCCGGATTGGCTGCGTTTGCGCCCATCGCGGCAACGGGTTGTGTTGCAGTGTTGAAGACCTCCAGCGGCGAGACCGCGCGTTGGGCAGCACGCGCGCGCTGCACGACAACGGCGAACAACGCGACCAGCACGATCGGCGCCCACTGCCCCGTCCGGTGCGAGAGCACGGCGAACAAGCCCTGTGCAGGTACGAGCCAGGCGGCAAGGACCACCGCTTTTTCGAATCGGTTGCTGCCGTGGCGCACAAAGTCGATCGTGAGCCATGCCATCGGCAAGGCCAGCCACGCGAGGTCGTAGTAGATGAGGTAGGGCTGCACCATCAACGTCGCAATGGGCAGGGAGGCGGCGCGTAGCTCGAAGCGGCAGGGTCTGCGCCACAACCAGATGCAGGCGGCAATCACCAGTGTCGCCACGCCTGCGTGCATCGCATACGACACCGTGGTCGAAACCCCGGCGGATCGCAAGGTGCCGAACACCGTTGGTGCGCCATACAGGATCACCCCGCCGTTCTCGACAATGGCATGGCGGAACATGGCCATGCTCTTCGCGGCGGCAACAAAGGTGTCGGTGCCGAATGCCAGCCAGCTCACCACCAGGGTCAGCATTGAAAAGACCGCCGCCGACATGAGTGCCCGCCACTGCCGCCCGCACAGCAGATAGAGCGGGAACAACACGCCCAACTGCGGTTTGATGCAAAGCACGGCGATGCACGCGCCCGCCGCCACTGGAGAGCGCCGTAGCAGGACCAGCGCAGCGCCCGCCGCCGCCGCCGTGAAGAGCGAATTCTGTCCGGTGAGCAGGGTGACCCAGACGCCAGGAAATGCGAGGGCCGGGACGACCCAGGGCAGTTGCTGCGATGCCAGCGTCGACCGGATCGCGCCCAGATACAGCGCGACACCGCAGCTCGAAAAAACGACCGTTGCCGCACCGAACGAGAGTATCCCGATCGGGTAGATCAGCAGCAGGAACGTTGGCGGATAGGAGAATGGTCCAAAGATGTCCGGCGGCAGGATGGCGGCCTCCGCAACGCGGAGCAACGCCCAGTCATAGGCCGCCGTGGCGCCGTGCGTCATGGCCAGGCCGGCGGCGCTCCAGAAAACGCCCAGGTCCCACCCCGGCGACGGAATGGTGGTGTTCTTCAGGACATGGTGGCCCCACCACCATATCCCGAGCACGAAATATTCAAGAAAGAGCAGGGCCCCGCCATACACAGTAAGGCGGCGGGTGCCCGGCCAACCTCCCTCCCTCGGTCTCGGCGCTGGGTCAATGCGCGCCGCTTGTCGTTTGTTCTGCTGGCTGACTGACATGGTCCGCCCCTGTTTATCCCTGCACGCACACCATCCCGAGTTCTCCCTTGCGGATCTGCAGCTTGTGCTCGCGCATCATCCGGAACAGCGTGACGCGTGAGATGCCCAGTTCTTCGGCCACGTCGATGAGCCGTTCATGATTGCGTTGCAAGGCTTCCTTGACGGCGCAGCGCTCGGCCGCTTCCCGGGCCTCTGCCAAGGTGGGTGGGCGGGTGGGCTCTGCGGGCGGCTGCAAATCCAGATCAGCCGGCTTGATGATGCCGTCTTCGCACATGGCTGCGGCATGCCGGATTCGGTTGATCAGCTCGCGCACATTGCCAGGCCAGGTGTGCGAGCTGAGTGCGCGCAGGGCGGTCGGTGAGAACCCCTTGATGTGTTCGGGCGACTGGCTGCGGACGTTGTTCAGGATGTGTTCGGCCAGCAGCAGGATGTCGGTATCGCGCTCACGCAAGGCGGGCTGCCTGACGCGCAGCACGCAAAGACGGTGATACAGATCGCCGCGAAAGCGCTCGGCGGCGATGGCCGCTTCCAGGTCGACATGGGTGGCCGAGATGACGCGCACGTCGACGGCAACCGACTCCGTGCTGCCCAACCGTTCGATGCAGCCGGTTTCCAGAAAGCGCAGCAGGCTGGTCTGGCTTTCCAGCGGCATATCGCCGATTTCGTCGAGGAAGAGGGTGCCGCCATGTGCCATCTCGATGCGGCCGAGCTTGCGCTTGACCGCGCCAGTGAAGGCGCCCCGCTCGTAGCCGAACAGTTCGGACATCAGGAGCGTGGGCGGAATGGCGGCGCAATTGACGGCAATGAATGGCTGACCGGCGCGGCGCGAAGCGCAGTGGACCGCGCGTGCGGCGAGTTCCTTGCCGGTGCCCGATTCCCCCGAGATGAGTACGGGCGTATCCCACTTCGAGACCTTCTCAATGCCGCGAAACAAGGACTGCATGGCAGGGCAGTTGCCAATCATGCCATCGGGGCGCAGCGCGTCGCGCGCGTGCAATGTGGCGGGGCGCAGGTTCGCCATGCCGATGGCGTGGCCCAGCGCGCGCGCCAGTTCCGCGCTGTCGCAGGGGGTGTTGTAGTAGTCGACAAAGTACAGGCCGAGTAGCTTGCGCATCGGCTCCGACAGCAAGTCACCATTGGCGACCACGCCAATCCAGCCGATGTTCTGCTGCGCCAGCCAGGGCTCCAGCTCTTCCAGTTCCGCGTCGGAGTAGCCGCAGTCCAGATCGAGCAGGCCGCCGAGGACAGGTTCATCGCCCAGATTCAGCGCCTCGAGGTCGCGGCGATTGTTAGCGAAGATCAGTCGCCAGCCCTGCTGAGCCAGGTAGCGGCAACGCGTTGCATCGTGACGTAGCGAGATATAGAGCAACGGACGGTTGATGTACGCGTTCATGTTTTTCCCCCAAAACACGTTTATATGGGGCCGCGCTTGCTGTTGCGGCTCCAATGGACTGCTGGACCAGCCATCGGACAAGGGCGGAAGACCGCCTATCCGAAAATGCAGCAAATGCAGTCTGGGGGAGGAATCTCTCTGTGCCATGCAGCGGCAGACGTGCAGTGCACGCTTGGCAGCCTGGCTGTCTCGTTGGCTCGAGACTGGCTTTGGGCATCGGTTCGCACCGACGCTACCCCCGGACACTTCAACTTCTACTTTGGGTGCTTGGCCATCTTGTGTGGCCGGCGCACGCCGTGTTGCTGAACTTCCCCTTGGAACGCCGTTGGACGGGCACTCCGTCGTGAATCTGTGTCCTGCAGTCTCGGTGCGGTGTGCTTGCCGAGCGTTCGGATCGCTGTATTGCCTTGCGGGCCCGGACAGTAGAGCGACGACCGTGCCACGACGACGAAACCCTTGCCCCACAACGACTTGGGCTCGAGTCGCGGTCTTTGCAGCGGCAGGTGTCAGGTGGATGTTTCGAATTGGATACGTGCCGAATCGCCAGGGCGGCTGGTGGAAATCGCCAAAGACACGGCTGATTTGTGCGCCGAGAGTCGCGCAAACGGACGCAACATGTGACGAGAACCCCCTGCTGCGGTGCAGAAATGTGGGGACAACCACAGGGCGCTGAGATGGTTGCATCCGTGAAACATGCGGCCCATCCCTGCGTGCGTGGTTGTTGCAGTGGGTGGCGCTGTATCGCTCCACGCATAGGTGCGTTGCGGAAACGACGTAGCGTTTTATCGGTGATGTGGTGGAACGCGCTGGAGGAAATGACGCAGATTCATGAGAGCACGCTGGCTGTCGTCTCATCCTAAAAGATGAGACGCCTCGCTGCCTGGGCGTGTCGCCTATGCGTTCCCTTGGGCGTGCGAATTCGTATCAACGCTGAAACACGCGCCGGAAAACGCTCGCCGGTGCGACGCTACAGCACCAGTGGCCGATCGCTCAACTCATTGGCGCGTGGCGTGCCATCGGAGGGCGCATGCGTGGCCAGGATGTCGTTGATCTGCGCCAGCGCATCCAATACCGGCGCGATCGAAACACGCTGCGCAAAGCCCCGCGTGATGGTGTCGCAGACGGTGCGCCAGGCGTGCGCGTCGACCTTGGCGGCGATGCCGTGGTCGGCCAGAATCTCGACCGCGTGGTCGGCCAGGTTGATATAGAGCAGCACGCCCACGTGTTCGTGCGTGTTCCACACCTCCAGCAGGCCAAACAGCGTACGCGCGCGGTGGCGCGGGCTGACGCCGGCCCATGCATCGCGCACCGGCAGCGAGCTTTCGATGACGACGCGCACCTCACCGCGATGCCGTTGTTCGCCATTGCGCACGGCGGCTTCGAGCTTGCGGAGATCGTCTGGCGGAAACGCGCGTCGTGCGTGCGCCGGCGTGGTCAGCAGGTGGGTGAGGGCGCGGCGTGCGCCACGGTGGTGTCGGGGTTGGGATGCCATGGCTACGTTCACCGGTTACCAGTTGCCGGAGGCGCCGCCGCCACCGAAATCACCGCCGCCGCCTCCACCGAAGCCGCCCCCTCCACCGCCGCCAAAGTCGCCATTGCCGCGACCCCAGCCGCCACCGAGTCCGCCACCCAATCCGCCGATGGTGCCCGGGCCCCAGCCGCGGTTGCCCATCATCACGCGCGAGCCAGGCCGGCCGGGCAGGCTACCTGTCACGCGGCCACCCGAACGCATCGCCGCGCTCAGCACGAAGAACACGATGATCGCCAGCGGAAACAGCACCGGCAGCCAATCGCCGATGCCGCCGCCCGATTGCTGCCGCTTGGCGCGTTCCGCCGGCGGCAGGCTCTCTTGCGCAATGACGGTTTGGATGGCCGAAATNCCCGCCGACAGCCCGCCATAGAAATCGCCCTGGCGGAAGTGCGGCGCCATCACGTCTTGCAGGATGCGTTTGGATTGCGCGTCCGTCAGCGACCCCTCCAGCCCGCGCCCGACCTCGATCCGCATCTTGCGCAGCGAAGCAGGGTTGTCCTTGGCGATGAGGATGATGGCGCCGTCGTCCACGCTCTTGCGACCGGCCTTCCACGCCTCGGCCACGCGGATGCCGTACGACTCGATCGGGTCCGGCGCGGTGGTGGGCACCATCAGCACGAAGATCTGACTGCCGTGCTGCTGTTCGTAGTCAGCCAGCACTTGTTCGAGCGCGTTGCGCTGTTGGACGCTCAACGTGCCGGTCAGGTCGGTCACGCGCGCGGCCAATGGCGGCACGGCCACCATGTCACTCTGTGCATGCGCCGGTAGTGCGGCGGCAAGCCACAGGGCGGCTGTCAGCAGGAAGGCAAAGAATGCACGCGCGCGAATCGGCATGGTGGTCAGCTCGTCAGAACTTCACCGCCGGGGCGGTGGAAATGCCCTTCTCGTTCTCGACCGTGAAGTTCGGCTTGACCTGATAGCCCATCACCTTGGCCGTCAGGTTGGTCGGGAAGCTACGGGCCAGCACGTTGTAGTCCTGCACCGACTTGATATAGCGCTGGCGGGCCACCGTGATGCGGTTCTCGGTGCCTTCCAGCTGCGATTGCAGATCACGGAACGACTGGTCCGCCTTGAGCTGCGGATAGTTTTCCGACACGGCCATCAAACGCGACAGCGCGCTCGAGAGCTCACCCTGCAGTTGCTGGAATTTCTGGAACGCCGCCGGATCGTTCAGCACCTCCGGGGTGATCTGGAAACTCGTGGCGGCGGCGCGCGCCTTGGTCACCGCTTCGAGCGTGTCCTTCTCGTGCGAGGCATAGCCCTTGACCGTGTTGACGAGGTTCGGAATCAGGTCTGCACGGCGCTGGTACTGGTTGACGACCTCGGACCAGGCGGCCTTGGTGGCTTCATCCTTGGCCTGGAAATCGTTATAGCCGCAGGCAGACAGAAACGGCGCCGCCAGCACAGCCAGCGAGAGCGCGAGCCAGCGCAGCACCGAAAAACGCGTCGAGCGGAAAGTCAGGGCAGGGGTCATGGAGTCCTCTTGTCTGGATCTGAATCTGAAAAGAATGTGGCATGAGACAGACATCGTCTCGTAGCGTTCCGCGCACTGTAGCTTATGCGCTTGACGCTCCAGTCACATGTCAGTACGGTATGGGGACTTTTTTGACAATTTCCATGCGCGCGATTTCCCTCACCTCGTCGATCTGCACGGCACCGGCATGCAGCCTGTCGGTCGCGTCGACACGCGCGCACGCCAAAAAAGCCTCCAAACAGCCGCTCGTCTGACCGGAGCGCTGTTCCGTCAGATGGGCGATGGAACAGCGGCTGACCGACACACTCGACACGGTTGACCTCATACCCGCATCTCGCGGGCTCCTGCTTCCCGATGCTCTCCTGATGGTTCTTGATCGGTCGTTGATTCGTCCAGGAGTGTTGTCGTGCTTGAAAATTCATCCGCCCATCTGTCCACCCACGCACGTCCGTCGTATGCGGGCATCTGGGTGCCCATCGTGACGCCGTTTGTTGACGACGCGGCGCGCTCGGTCGACTACGGTGCGCTGTATACATTAGTGGCCCGCTACCGCACGCAAGGCGTGGCCGGGTTCGTGGCCTGCGGCAGCACGGGTGAGGCCGCCGCGCTGACCGACCAGGAGCAGGTCGACGTGCTCGACACCGTGCGCGCCGCCGCCGATGGGTTGCCCGTGGTGATGGGCGTTTCGGGCAGCGCCTTGGCGCCGGTGCGCGAGCGCATGCGGCGGTTTGCCGAGCATCGGCCCGCCGCGTTCCTGATCCCCGCGCCTTCGTACATCCGCCCCTCGCAGGACGGGATCATCGAATACTTCACCGCGCTGGCCGACGCGTCGCCCGTGCCGGTGTTGCTATACGACATTCCGTATCGCACCGGCGCGACCATCGACGTTGAAACGCTGCTCACGCTGGCCGCCCACCCCAACATCCACGGCATCAAGGATTGCGGCGGCGATGCCGACAAGACGCAGCGCGTGATTGCCGATGAGCGCCTGCAGGTGTTGGCAGGGGAGGATGCGCAAGTGTTCGGCACGCTGTGCGCGGGCGGCGTGGGCGCGATCATCGCGGCGGCCCACGTGCGGACAGAACTGTTTGTCGAACTGGTGCGGGCAGTGCAAGCACAGCGCTTGAACGATGCACGGCACTTGCACCACGCGCTGGCGCCGGTCATCCGGTTGTTGTTCGCGCAGACGAATCCGGGGCCGCTCAAGGCGTGGCTGGCTGCCGAGGGGCTGGTGAAGAACGTCCTGCGCGCACCCATGACAGTTGCTTCCGAGGCACTGGCGGTCGAACTGCAGGATGCCGTCAAGCTGCTTTGACGAGCCAGTTCCGTTTATAGTGCACCCCTGCGCGAGTAGGGGGCGCCTAGATCACACCCCCGCGCTACAGTACTGGCGGTCTGCCTAGACACAGCGTTGCGCAGACGTGCCAGACAGAGAAGAACAAACCACGCCACAGTTCCGGGGGGATATGCGGCTCATCCGATTATTGATCGTCGCCAGTGCAGGACTGGCAAGCGGTTGCGCGTCTATTGTGGGCGGCACTGGGCAAGTGGTCTCCGTGGAAACCCATCAGGCCGAACGCCCGGTGGAAGGTGCCCGCTGTGAAATGGTCAACAGCAAGGGCACCTATTACGTGACGACGCCGGGCACGGTCACCATCCACCGGGCCTACGGCAACCTGGAAGTCCACTGCGAGAAGCAAGGCGAGGCAACCGGCAAGGCGACGGTGGTATCGGCCACCAAGGCGCTCGCCTTCGGCAACGTCATCTTTGGCGGCGCGATTGGCGTGGCGGTGGATACGACCTCGGGCGCTGCGTACGACTACCCCGAATTCATCCGCGTGAGCATGGGCGAGAGCACGGTCATTGATGCACGCCGCGGTGCAGAGGGGAATGCCCCCGTCATCGTGAATGGAGCCAATACCAGCACGCCGTCTGCTGGCGTGGCGACCAACGCGTTGGCAACGCCCCGCACGTCGGTTCAGCAGAGCCCAGGCGCCAAACCCGTCGCCATGGATGACCTGCGCTACGTGTTGCCGCCGCGCTGATCATCGCCGTCCAGCTTCCCAAATCATCCACATCGTTTCCGACGCCACCATGCGCCTATCTCGCCTGCCTATTGTCTTTGGATTGCTCTGCGCCACCGCCGCGCCTGCTCTGGCCATCAGCCTGGATCAATTGAACACCAGTGTGTACGCCGTCTATGTCTACGGCCCGCAAGGCGCGATGCTGCGCACGGGCTCGGGCGTTGTCTCGGGGCCGGGGCAGATCGTTACCGCGTGCAATGTGCTGGCGGGCGCCCGCTCCATTTCGGTCCATCGCGGCAACGTGACCTACGGCGCCACGCTGGAAGCGCCAGACGTGGAGCGCAACCTGTGTTTGCTGAAGGTGGCCGACCTCAACGTGCCGGCCGCGCCGTTGTCGCCGATGGCGGCGCCGGGCTTTGGCCAGAAAGTCATTGCAGCGTCGGTCATCGGTCCGGCGCTGGCCGTGCGTGAAGCCACCGTTGCCGGCTTGCGCGCGGGCGCCAATGGCGCGCTGGATCGTATCGACGTGTCCGTCGAACCCGATACCGCCAGCGCTGGCGGCGGCTTGTTCGACGAGAACGGGCGCTTGGTTGGCATTCTCATGAACCCGGCATCGTCAGCGGAAACGCGCCAGCAGGCTGCACCCGCATCGTGGATTTCGCAGATCAACGCACGCGGTGCCGCTGCCATGGCGAGCTATCGGCAGACGGCTGGGGCGCTGCCGCAAACCGCGCCCATCCAGACGATGAATCAGGCGACGATCCCTGCGGCCGCTGTCACCACGGGTTCGCCGCGCGTTGGCGAAGAGTGGCGCTACCGGCTGACCGACAACCTGACGCGTACGAGCCAGCAGGTCACGTATCGCGTTGACCGTATCGAAAACGATCGCGTCATCTTCAACCAGGGCGCGCGCGTGGAATTCAAAGACGGCCGGCTGGATCGCATCAACTCCCCGGTGGGTGGCGAGTTTGATGTGGGCGCGCCGCCGGGAGGCTGGGTGCCCGCCAATGTGACGGTGGGGAGCCGCTGGAAGGTCGAGTACAGCCGATCCAAGCGATCGAAGGACATCAGCCTGCAAGGCGTGGCCGAGCAGGAAGAGACGATCCGGGTGGCAGCCGGCAGCTATCGGGCGATCCGCATCGCCTATCGCGGCTATCTGAATCGGGGTGGCTACATGAACGGCATGGGCACCGTCCCCGTTCAGTACAAGGCAACACTTTGGTTTGCACCCGAGCTTGGGCGAGTGGTGCGGTTTACCGGGGGCTTTTCCAACCGATCCGACGTGGTTGCCGAAACGCTGGAGCTGGCCGAGCACCGGTTCGAGTGAGATAAGAAAGGAAAGGAAAAGGGGACCGTGCGGTCCCCCGTCCTTAAACTGCCTTGAACGCCTTCCGAGCCGCCTCAAACGTGGCATCGAGAATCGCATCATCATGCGTGGCCGACACAAAGCCCGCTTCAAACGCCGACGGCGCCAGATACACGCCTTGATCCAGCATCGCGTGGAAGAACGCATTGAAGCGCCCCACGTCGCTCTTGGTCACTTCAGCAAAGCTGGTCGGCACGCCTTCGCGGAAGTAGATGCCGAACATGCCGCCGACACTGTCCGCGGCAAACGGCACGCCGGCTTCGCGGGCGAGGTCGGACAATCCATCGACCAGCTTGCGCGTCTGCGCGGCCAGCTTGTCGTGAAAGCCCTCTGCCGCAATCAGGCGCAGTGTGGTCAGCCCGGCCGCCACGGCCAGCGGGTTGCCCGACAACGTGCCCGCCTGATACACGCTGCCCAGCGGTGCCAGGAAGCCCATGATGTCGCGCCGGCCGCCAAAGGCTGCCGCTGGCATGCCGCCGCCAATCACCTTACCCAGGCACGTCAGGTCCGGCGTGATGCCGTACAGCGACTGCGCGCAGCCGAGCGCCACGCGGAAGCCCGTCATCACCTCATCGAAGATCAGCACGGCGCCGTGCTCGGTACAGAGTGCGCGCATGGCTTGGTGGAATTCGGTGCTGCCACGCACGAGGTTCATGTTGCCGGCCACCGGCTCGACGATGACGGCGGCGATCTCCTTGCCATGGCGTGCAAACGCCTCGCGCAGCGCGGCCACGTCGTTGTAGGGCAGCACCATCGTGTGCTTGACCACGTCTTCCGGCACGCCAGCCGAAGATGGTGCGTTCTGCGTGGTATCGGCAAAGGTCAGCAGGCCGGAGCCGGCTTTCACAAGCAGGCTGTCGGCGTGGCCGTGGTAGCAGCCCTCGAACTTGATGATCAGATCGCGGCCGGTAAAACCGCGTGCCAGGCGCAGGGCACTCATGGTCGCCTCGGTGCCCGACGACACCAGCCGCACCTGCTCGATCGACGGCACGAGCTTGCAGATTTCCTCGGCCATGACGACTTCCGCCTCGGTCGGCGCGCCGAACGAGAAGCTATCCGCCGCCACCTTCTGCACCGCGCGGACCACATCCGGATGCGCGTGGCCGACGATCATCGGGCCCCACGAGCCGACGTAATCGATATAGCGCGTGCCGTCGGCGTCCCACAGATACGGGCCGGCTGCCTTGGCAATGAAGCGCGGCGTGCCCCCCACCGAGCGGAACGCCCGCACGGGCGAATTCACGCCGCCGGGGATGGTCTTCTGGGCACGTTCAAACAGGGCAGCGCTGCGGGAGGAGTTCGACATGGATGCGTTGGAAGCGAGGAGGGCCGCGCGGGATGCCGCAGCAGCATGGGGTTAAGGTCGATTGAGGCCGATTGTGCGGTGGTTTGACGCAGAAGCCGGTGGGATGCAATCAAACAACGTGCTCGCTGGGCGCCTGTTATGGCGCACGCGGGCGTGATTCGGTACCATCTGGCCTGCCATTTTAATAGACGGAACCACCCAGCTTTACCCTATGAGCGATACCAATACTGAACTCAAGACGTGGATGTGCCTGATTTGCGGCTGGATCTACGACGAAGAACAAGGCGCACCGGATGACGGCATCGCCCCCGGCACGAAGTGGGAAGACGTGCCCATCAACTGGACGTGCCCCGAGTGCGGCGCGCGCAAGGAAGACTTCGAAATGGTGCAGATCTGAGTCGGATCTGAGCCTGTCTCTCGTCGGCAAATGGGCGGCAAGTGAGCGGTCGCCCTCTTGCCGACAGCCAAATATCAAGAAGTGACGGCTCGATGACGCTCGTCGCTTCCATGCCACAAGCACCCGTCTGAGGGCCGTCGCATGAACGGCATCATTGACGGCGGATGGGTGACTTGTCACACTTCGTCAAATTCTGAGCTTCACACTTCATAAGCGGGCCGGGGGGCGTAGTTTTGAAGTCGTCGTCAGCGATGGCCTTTTCCCATAGGGAAGGCACGCTGCGCGGCGATTTGCCGCGATCCATCCGGTCAGAATGTCATGGCGACCCATGGTCGCCGTAGTCGCGTATGCCGAGAACAAGATGCAATCCGCGCGGGTGGAACAACTGACCGACTCCCAACCTCTGGCAAGCCCTCTTGCCGGCACCAAAGTGCTGGTGATTGACGATTCCAGCACCATTCGCCGTACCGCGCAGATCTTCCTCACGCAGGCTGGCTGCCAGGTTGTGCTGGCCGAAGATGGCTTCGACGCCCTGGCCAAGGTCGGCGATCTGAAGCCCGATCTCGTGTTCTGCGACATCCTGATGCCGAACGTGGACGGCTATCAGACGTGTGCGCTCATCAAGAAAAGCCCAAAATTTCATGCCACACCCGTGATCATGCTGTCTTCGCGCGACGGGATTTTTGACCGCGCGCGGGGCAAGTCGGTCGGGGCGGTGGACCACCTCGCCAAGCCTTTCACCAAAGAGGCGCTGCTGGAGGCGGTCCAGACGCATTTGCCGGCGGCATAAGCTGCCAGGCAATGACGGCATCTCTATCAATCGAAGGACTGTTTTTATGGCAATCAAGAAAGTGTTGGTGGTCGATGATTCCCCGACCGAAGCGCTGCACCTGTCGGAAATTCTCGGCAAGAACGGTTTCAAGGTGACGGTGGCTGCCGATAGCGATCAGGCCATGGCCAAGCTCGAAGCCGAGACCTTCGACCTGATCCTGATGGATGTGGTGATGCCGGGCCAGAACGGCTACCAGGCCACCCGCGCCATCAAGAAGGACGAGCGTTTCCAGAACATCCCCGTGATCATCTGCACGACCAAGGGGCTGGAAACCGACCGCGTGTGGGGCATGCGCCAAGGCGCGTCGGACTACATCGTCAAGCCGGTCAAGGCTGAAGAGCTGCTCGAAAAGATCGGCAAGCTGCCGCAGTAAGCGGCCATACGCAATCGCCCGGAATCGCCCGCAAGGCATCGCACATGACCGAAACCCGCTCGAACCTGACCTCCCGCCAGCGCCTGCATGAATACCAGGCGATGCTGGCACGCCGCCTGCAAGAGGCGCGCGCCAAGTCGTCGTCGGAAGGCTTTCTGGGGGTGCAGATCGGCGAGCACCACTGGCTGCTGTCGCTGACGGAAACGGGCGAAGTGCTGGACTACCAGGCGCCCGCGCGTGTGCCGCTGACGCAACCCTGGTATCTGGGCCTCGTGAATGCGCGGGGCACGTTGCTGGGTGTGATCGATCTTGGCCTGTTCTGCGGGGAGGCCGCGACGGCCGGCACCGCGGGCGCCAAGATCGTGGTGCTGTCCAAGGACCCGCAGCGCGCCTGCGCGATTCTGGTGCCGCGCGTGGCGGGCTTGCGCAGCCTGAGTGATCTGCAGCCGGCCGAGGCCGCCCCGGATGAGAACCGACCCTGGCAGGGCCGCGCCTGGCGCGATGCTCAGGGTTTGTTGTGGCGTGAATTGGATGTGCGCCAATTGCTGGCCGATCCGGCCTTCCTGCAGGTGGGCCGCAGCCGCGCATGATGGTGCGGCGCAAGTCGTCAGCAAATCAGCCGTTTAGTCTTTAGTCAGTTGCAGTACAGACCGGTGCCGCTCGATTGGCCCGGCAACGAACAAGAAAGATTGCGCGCATTCGCACCCGGAGCGAAACGCGCATAGGGGCAAGAGGTGCGGACCACACCAGGCAAGACAAGGTGTGGACGCGGATGGGAAATCCATGCGGCTGTTCTCGACAAGACGAGACAGTGGCATCGACAAAACAAGAGGGTCCTATGGGGTTCAAGTGGTTCAACGCGGGTCGCCGTGCCAAGAGCGAGGCAGGGGCGCCAGAGGTTGCCGTGGAGGGCGCATTGGCCGCCGCTTCCGTGCAGTTGGATGATCCGACCCGCGAGGATGACGACAATCCCGCTGGTGCGCCCACGCAATTGGGTCGCACCCCGGTCGACGCCATCGTTGGCTGGATGGAGCGCGTGCCGTTTGCCGCACAGCAGCGTGTGTTCACCATCGGCCTGGTGGTCGGCCTGCTGGCCCTGCTGATCTCGGTGTACCTGGATAACCGCCAGGCAAACAACGGCTCGGTGCAGATTGAAATTGCCGGTGACACGCTGATGCACTCGCAGCGTCTGGCCAAGGCGGTGCCGGTGGCGTTGCTGGGTAACACCAACGCCTTCGCCCAGCTCAAGGAAAGCCGCGCGCGCCTGCAAGAGAACCTGGATGCGCTCAAGAACGGCAACTCCGATCGCGGTGTGCGTGCCACGTCCGGCGGCGACGCTGAAGCGCTGCTGCAAAAGTCGATCGACGAGTGGAAGCGCAGCGACAAGAGCGCCCAAGCGGTGCTCGCGCAGGAAAAGACGCTGGTGGCGGTGGGTAAGACGCTGAACGTGTTCAACGCGTCCAACCCCGAACTGCTGGAAGAAGCCGAACAGATCTCGTCGATGAAGCTGCAGACCAACGCGCCGGCCCGTGAAGTGGCCGCCTCGTCGCAGCTGGTGATGTTGACGCAGCGTCTGGGTAAGAACATGAA
>JGI24740J21852_10000246_pt1 | contig 22951 bp, 19 predicted proteins | sample KBSCornC6_FD_21852 | JGI IMG/M metagenome (IMG submission 21852) | reverse complement strand
AATATTTCCGCTGTTTCTGCATTCGCCGGGAGAAATATCTCGATGAGCAGTTCGGACAAATTAACATCGAGCGGCGTTCCGATTGTCATGAGGGCGCTCAGCAAATGCAGCGTCCCCGCATCCGTCTTGAGCTGAAGCGGAAGTCCGACACCCGACTGGTCAATATCTTCGGCCGATTGCGTTCGCTCACCTCCAGCATATGCCAGAAGCTCATCGCGCAGATCGACCAATGCGGGATCGCACGTAACGGCGATTTGGCGATTCAAGCGGGAAAAAACAGCTCCGCGCCAAAAGTCCAGATTTTGGATTCTGAATGCGAGACCATCCGGGTGCAAGCATAACCGCAAAACGTTGGCTGGTTCGGCCAGCAACGCCGGCGCGACGCCCGCCACCAGGCTGTTGAGGGCGCGATTTGCATACAGCAGCCGCCAGTGTCGATCGAGCACCAATGCAGGGAAAGGCTCGTGCGCCCTGAGGAGCGCGCGGATGGACTCCCGTATGGAGTCAAACGCCGGGTCATTAAGGCGCTTTGCCCGATATATGGGAGCAAACCCGGCTGAGAGGAGCATCGTATTGCGCTCTCGCAACGGAACCTCGAGGTGCTCCGCCAAGCGCAGCACCATATCCCTACTGGGAGCCGCCCTTCCGTTCTCCAGAAAGCTCAGGTGCCGAGTAGATATGTTGGCCTCACAGGCGAGGTCGAGCTGGCTCATTCGTCTGCGTTGACGCCAGTCCCGCAGATGCCCTCCGATTCCCGAGTCGTTCTCACCAGTCTGCATTGGCATATTCTGCCCTCATCGATCTAGGAATCCATTACCCAAGAGGTAATATTATTCATTCATTCCGCACAAGGCGGCTAGCTTCAGGCGCCGTTGCAGACCTTTCGACCACGCAGCGGTCGAGTGTCCTGGATCATTCATCCAATCGAGAATTTGAGTACATCGTCAGGCATTTGGACGTCGGGCAGGTTGCGTGGGTCCGCAACGGGCGGTAAAATCTCGAAGCGAACCGGCACAATTCCGGCCCAGACCGGAAACGCGTAGTCTGCCGCCTCGTCCTCGGGCTGACCGACCCGCACCTTGGCCGATGCCTCGCTGATCGGCATCGAGACCAGCGTGGTAGCCTTGATCTCCTGTGCGGACACGGGGCGCAGACGGTCCCACTGATCTGGCACGAACCTATTCACGAAGGTGCGCAGATGCGCTTCCTTCTCAAGGGGGTCGACGATCTTCTCGGCGCGCCCGAAGATCATCACCGAACGGTGATTGATGTTGTAGTTATAAGCCGAACGCGCGAGCACTAGCCCATCGATTATCGACACAGTCAGGCACACATCGTTCCCCCCGACTGCCTTGATCATGCGGCTCGCCGACGATCCATGCCAGTAAACCCGATTGCCCTCGCGCCACTGGAAAGTTGGGGTCACATAAGGCTTTCCGTCCACACAATAGCCGACATGGCACAGCGGCATGGCGTCGAGGATAGCCGCGATCGTCTCGCCATCATAATTCGCCAGCCAGTTGTACCGTTTCACCTGTGCCCGCTCACTGGGCGCCTTGGCTGCACTGTTCGCCATGCGTTTGTCCTATGTTGTCGCCGAATTGCCCGCCCTCTCTGAGCGTTCGACCAGCAACCACGAAGTACCACACACCCATTTTCCAGTAGTGCCACCGCGATGCCTCTCGGCAGGTGGTGGTGGGTCTAAACGATTCGATCTGGCGGATCACGGCCCGCGATGAATGCTTCGATATTCGCCACCACGCGCATACCCATGGCCTCTCGCGCTTCTCTGGTCGCAGTTCCAAGATGCGGGAGAAGGACGACGTTCTCCATATCAATCAAGGAAGCGGGCACACTGGGTTCGGCGCGGTAAACGTCCAGCCCCGCGCCGGCAATTCGTCCTTCACGAAGCGTGGCGACCAGCGCCTCTTCGTCCACGATCGTTCCCCGGGCGGTGTTGATCAGATAGGCCGAGCGCTTCATCAACGAAAGCTTGTGAGCATCGATCAGATTCTCCGTAGCCCCGCCACCTGGGATATGCAGGGAAACGAAATCGGCTTCGGCAAGGAGTCCATCTAAGTCCGGACGGAACGACGCGCCGATCGCTGCCTCCTCATCCGGAGCGGCTCGATGGCGCGCATGATAGATTATCCGCATCCCATGGCCATGTTTCGCCTTGTACGCCGTGGTTCTTGCAATTCGGCCAAATCCGACAAGGCCGAGGGTTTTGCCACCAAGTTGCGTGCCCAGGAGATGGGTCGCCTCCCACCCAGCCCAGCTGCCGCGACGAAGCTGCCGCTCGCCCTCTCCGGCTCTTCGAGCAACTGCAAGCATTAGTAAGACTGCCAGTTCCGCTGTGGCTTCGGTAACGACATCGGGCGTATTGGTGACGATGATTCCTGCGGCCCGGCATTTATTGAGATTGATGTGATCCAAGCCTGCACCGTAATTCGCGATCAGCCTGGTGCGAATATCCCTTCCGGAAAAATTAACCCCCGCCAAAGGGTCGGTTACGGTTGGACACAGTATGTCATATGTCTCTAGCGCTGCAGTCAGCTCGGCCTCATCAAGGCCACGTGATCTATCACGGATCGCTGCATCGTAATTGGCTCGCAGATAATCCTGAACCGTTTCGGGCCATTTTTGAGTTACAAGAATGTTGATCTTCGGCATGATGGTTTCCATTTACACTTATACATGGGAGCGCCCTGCCGTCCGACGTCAGTTCCGCGACCCCAAGTTCTAAGGATTTGACGGCAATCTTAGGGCCCGCGGCGGCATCACGGCGGCCCAATTGACGACCATGTAAGCCATGCAAGGCGAAGAGGCCCTTAGGTGCTCGCTCGAACAGATGCGTGAGGTCCACTTGCCCGCGGACTGGCGGCCAGGGACTCACATCGACCGGAGCCGACGCCGTTCCATTTTACGATGTGCCAAGGCTTTCCTGCACCGCTCGCGCCATTTCCGTCCAATCAGCCTGCGTAACCGACGCAGGACGTCCCGCCGAGATACCGCCATCGACCGTCAGGATCTGCCCGTTCATAAAGGCGGAGTCGTCGCTTGCGAGGAACAAGGCGACCTGGGCCACGTCCTTCGGCGCGCCCGCTCGGGGAATGGACTGGAGATTGGCTATGAAGGAGCCAACCGCGGCCCGGACTCCATCAAGCGCCTGTTCCGCGTCCTCACTCGACACGCCAACGCCTTTGGCGAAGATTGGCGTTACGATCGGCCCGGGCGAGATGGCGTTAACCCGCACGCCCGCTTGACCGAGTTCCATCGCTGCACAGCGGGTAAGATGCAGCACGGCGGCCTTCGCGGCAGAGTAGGGATATCCGCCCCATCCACCCAACTGCCCGCAAAGACTACCGATATTGACGATGCTGCCCGATCCTTGCTGCATCATCACTGATGAAGCATGCTTGATGCCTAGCAGCGTGCCGGTAAGATTTATGGCGATGCCTTGATTGAACTCGTCCAACTCGACCTCAGCGACCCCGCTCCACCTTCCGGGCACGCCGGCATAGTTGATGAGGCAGTCGAGCTTGCCGAATTCGGTCGCTGTCTCAGTGATCACGGCTTTCAACTGGGCTTCATCGGTCACATCGACGAACAGATATCGGGCGTCTCTTCCCACTTTTTCGGCCAAAGCAGCGCCTTTCGCCGGTTGAAGGCCAGCGATTATGACCTTGGCACCCTCTTCGGCAAACAACTCAACCGTACTCGCGCCAATCCCGGTGCTTCCTCCGACGATGATGGCGACCTTGTCATCCAACTTGCCCATTATGCCTTCCTCCGCCTTGCCTAACTTGCCGTGCGTGGTCGCTTCATGCGCCTGGCCACTGTTGAGCGGCGAGGAGTGTCGCATTGAGGACGGGCGCTGGGTCAAACATTACCTTAGAATCATATACTTGTGCACCACGGACGTGGAAACGATCGATGCCGTTGAAGGAAACTGCCTCGCCTGTCGGGCCGGTTCCATGGGCATGGAATTCTATAAAGACGCGGTCGCCTTCGGCAATGTAGTCGATGATATCGACCTGAATGTCTGGGACAGCGTTCAACAGGCGATAGATCTGTCCCATGTAATGCGCTTTTCCGGAACCCGCACCGCCTGGACCGGGCCAATGAGCCAAGATGTCATCGGTTATGTTGTTCGGAACCTGCGCAATATCCTTCTCTTCCATGTGCCAGAACGCATCGTAGAGCGGGATGAAGCGCGAGCCATCGGTCGGGCGCAAATTCGTTAGCCGCATACCAGCCTGATCGCATAGCGAGGCTGTGCAGAAGTAGCCGGTACAGGACTGGATCAGCCCATCGCGAAGGACAAAGGCGTTGACGGCCTCGATATCTATCTTCCGGCCACTACTTAATCCCATGCCCAGCGCGTCTGACTCGATAGTTCCCAAAATCCGTCCGCATATGACGACCGTGTCGTCACCGAACGTCATGCTCTCTTCTTGAAATCGGTAGTCTGGGACAGATTGAATGAGGGATGTCAGATATTCTCCAATATTATTACGGCCACTGATCGTAGATTCGAACCCAACATTCCTGAAAACACAATTTTCCGACAACAGTGACGCAGCATAATCAATTTTCTGTTCGTGAATAGATTCGATAAACAGTTTAACGGTGGAGCTCGACGATCTTTCGACAGTGTCCATGAACTCGTCCTTCCCTAAATGGCATGCCAATTTACAATAATTCTGCCAAGCCGAGCGATGAAGACACGACCCTTCTACTGAGGCTCTTTAACCGGCGGGCTAGGCCGATTCTCCATCCGGAGGGCGGTTTGGCTAGCGCAACGTTCGCGGATACGCGCGATCAAAGCCATTACCTTGGTAGTAATCGACAGAGATCGGGATCTTCGTCAGCGTTGAACTCGACCGAGCCGCATGGGGCTCTCTGGCGAGCCGTCGGTGGCGAAGCTCACGAACTCGCAGTGGCGTACGGACGGATGATGCCAACCGCGCAATGGAGAATGACGGGGTGAAAAATGTCTGACAATCAAAGCGTGAGCACTGCGGCACCATTCAGGCCGACATATGACAATCTCATAGGCGGACGGTGGGCGCCACCCGTCAATGGTCGATATTTCTCAAACACCTCACCGGTTGATGGGCGCGTGCTGTGCGAAATCGCTCGATCCGACGGAGAGGATATCGAGAAGGCGCTCGACGCCGCACATGCCGCTCGTGACGGATGGGGACGCACGAGCGTTGCCGAACGATCGAACATTCTCAATGCCGTCGCTGCTCGTATCGAGGCTAATATTCCTCTACTCGCAGCTGCGGAGAGCTGGGACAACGGTAAACCAATTCGCGAAACCATGGGCGCGGACCTGCCGCTCGCCGTGGATCATCTGCGCTATTTTGCCGGTTGCATCCGCGCCCAGGAGGGCGGCATATCCGAGATCGACAGCGATACGGTAGCCTATCACTTCCATGAGCCGCTGGGCGTCGTCGGCCAGATAATTCCGTGGAACTTCCCTATTTTGATGGCGATCTGGAAGCTTGCCCCCGCGCTCGCGGCGGGCAATTGCGTCGTCCTGAAACCCGCCGAGCAGACTCCGGCTTCGATCATGGCGCTGATGGATATTATCGGCGATCTACTGCCGCCCGGCGTCGTCAACGTCGTCAACGGCTTCGGTATCGAAGCCGGCAAGCCGCTGGCGTCCAGTCCGCGGATCGCAAAGGTCGCATTTACCGGCGAAACCAGCACCGGCCGCCTCATAATGCAATATGCCAGCCAGAATCTAATTCCGGTCACACTCGAACTCGGCGGCAAATCCCCTAACATCTTCTTCGCCGATGTTGCGGACGAAGACGACGCCTTCTTCGACAAGGCAATCGAGGGCTTCGCACTATTCGCGTTCAATCAGGGAGAGGTCTGCACCAGCCCGAGCCGCGCGCTTATCCATGAATCGCTCCTCGATCGCTTCATGGAGCGAGCCCTCAAGCGCATCAGGGCGATGCGGCAGGGTAATCCGCTAGACCCCTCCACCATGGTTGGCGCCCAGGCCTCTCAGGAACAACTGGAGAAAATCCTGAGCTATGTCGATATCGGCCGAAGCGAAGGCGCCGAGGTCCTGATCGGGGGGCAGCGTGCCAGCTTGGGCGGCGATCTTTCCAGCGGCTTCTACATGGAGCCGACGGTGCTGCGCGGCACCAATCAAATGCGCGTGTTCCAGGAGGAGATTTTCGGCCCCGTCGTCTCGGTCGCGACCTTCCGGGACGACGAGGAAGCGCTGACCATCGCCAACGACACGCTGTACGGCCTGGGCGCCGGAGTGTGGAGCCGGGATAATAACCGTTGCTACCGCTTCGGCCGGGCGATCAAGGCAGGTCGGGTCTGGGTCAATTGCTACCATATCTATCCGGCCCACGCGGCATTCGGCGGCTACAAGCAATCTGGCATCGGCCGAGAAGGCCACAAGATGATGCTCGACCATTATCAGCAGACCAAAAAAAATTCTGACGAGCTATAGCGCCTCATCGCTCGGCCTATTCTGAATATATATTAACGCAAGGAGTATATTATATGAATATTGATCCTAAAACTGCTCACGATCCATATATCGCACAAGCCGAAATCGTTGACGCGTTGAGAGTTTACCTCAAAGGCTTGCGTCACGCGGACATCGCACTCTTGCGACAGTACTTTCATGAAAATGCGATGATTACGCATGTAACCGCGACAGGCGTGGACGTCATGACACTCGAAACCTTCCTGGGACTGGTCAAGGATGCGCATTCGCTCGGCAACTTGATTGAGACGCACGTAGATCCGATCATCCGCGAATGCGGCCAGCTCGCAAGCGTTCACGTGCCCTATCATCTTCCGATTGGGCCGAACGTATCGGTCGGCACGGTAATTTTCTCCTTCGCGCGCGTCGGTGGTGCGTGGAAATGTGTCTACAAAATCTACTCGGACTGACGAGCGCGGTGACGCGTCACCGCTAATGCGGATGCCTCCGAGAGAGAGTTGCGCAGGAACAGGCCCAGCCGGCTATCGCCCGGACCAATTCGAACCATTCTCTTCAGGCGAAAGGGGCCGAGGGAAAGGCGATTGGAAATTTGGATAGCCGGCAAAACCAATACACAGGGAGCAGTCATGAAAAATTTGCGATTCAACCTACTGACGCTCGGCGCTTCGGTTATTGCCCAGACAAGCTTCTCTACAGCTGCACTCGCGCAAGAAACGAGTTCGGAGGCGGCCAGCGACAGCGAAGAAGCTGCCGCCACCGAGATCGTGATAACCGCCCAGCGGCGGAGCCAACGCCTCCAGGATGTACCCGTCGCCGTTACTGCTGCGTCGGCGGAGGATCTCGCTAAGGCTCATGTAGAGAATATCGCTGATATTCAGTCGATTACGCCCAGCGTTAAGGTTGTCACATCCTATGCAGCGTCGCAGGGTACCAATATTCAGATCCGTGGGCTTGGCACGGCCGGCCTGAGCCGTTCTTTCGAGGGGGCCGTCGGCGTTTTCATCGACGGCGTCTATCGCAGCCGCGCGGGCCAGGCTCTTCAAAATTTCCTGGATGTCGACACCGTTCAGATCCTGCGCGGCCCCCAGGGAACGCTGTTCGGCAAGAATACCTCCGCCGGCGCATTTCTCCTGACCAGCAAAGCACCCCGTATTGGTGAATTCGGCGGCAGCTTCGAAGGAGGGTATGGAAATTATGACGCCGGTCTCGTGAAGGCTTCGGTCAATATTCCATTATCGGACAATGCCGCGGCCCGAGTTGCGGGCCTATGGTCGAGGCAAGACGGCTATACTCACAATTCAACCGATGGCCACCGCTATGGCAATCAAGAAAGCGGCGCGATCAAGGGGCAGCTGTTGGTCAAGCCATCCGATGGCTTCGATATTCGGCTAATCGTCGATTGGTCGCGGAGTCACGGTAATTGCTGCGTGGGCGGGTTAGCCGTTGTAACTCCCTCGGTATTTTCGGGTCTAACCGATTCACTCGCATTGGCTCATGGCTTCAAACTGCCGTCCGCAAATCCCTTCGATCGACAGGTTCTTCAGAATCGGGATTCCTACGAACGGGTGGTCGATCGAGGCGTGACCGCTCAGATGGATTGGGATCTGCCGTTTGGCGGAACCCTCCATTCGGTTACGTCCTATCGGAAGTGGACGTTGACCCAATTACATGAAGACATCGACCTGTCCGGTGCGGACATTTTCAATATCGACGAACGCTTCTCTACTAAACAATTTACTCAGGAATTCGTCTACAACGGAAAGATCGGCGAAAATAGTCTATTCAGATCGGTAAATTATGTCGTCGGCGCCTATTTTGCTGACGAACGTCTGTTGGACGATAAGATCGGCTATAACGGGACAGATGCCCAGGCATTTTACGACGTTTTCTTCAACGCGCTGGCGGGACTACCCGCGGGCTTCACCGACGCGACACCAGGACCCTTCTATCGTGCAGTGATGAAAGGTCGGTCGAAATCTTACGCCGCGTTCACCCATTGGGATTTTTCGCTGACTGATAGAGTCAGCCTGGCGCTCGGCGCACGATTCTCACGCGAAGAGAAGCGCGGCTCGTTAGCGTTTTCTTTCGTCAACTTCGGCAACGCGGTCAGTGGATTCAATCCATTTTTTGCAATCGGCCTTGTCCCCGGCCCGAGCTTTGATGTGCCGACCAGGAACGACGCCGCCAGCGGCACTGCGAGCCTCAGCTACAAGTTTACAAAGGACGTGATGGCCTACGCGTCCTATAATCGGGGTTTCAAGGCTGGCGGACTTAATCTCGACGAGACCGGCGCCGGGCTCGTCGCCAACAACCCTGTACTGTCACCCGGTGGCCAGCCGCTCGACCCTCGTTATCGGCCCGAAAAGGTCGATGCATTCGAAGTCGGAATCAAGTCGAGCTATCTTGGCCGACGCGCACGTACAAACATCGCATTTTTCTACAACAGAATTAAGGATCTCCAAGTCGCTCAGTTCAGCGGTTTGCATTTCATCGTCCTTAATGCGCCGAAGGCCGAGACATATGGTGCCGAGATTGAAAACTCGTTTGAGTTGACCTCCGGCATCACGCTTCAGCTAGATGGAATTTACCTACCAAAGGCGAATTTCGGACAATCAACGTTACTTGGTGCTCCGCTCTCCGGGAGGCGTTTTGCGCAGGCGGCAAAATTCGCGGGCAACGCCGTGCTGAATCTCGAGCATGAAGTTACTCAGAATCTTGCACTGACTGGCCGCATTGGCGTTAGCTATGAAGGGAGAATCTACACCAATACAGCGAATAACGCCCAACAAGAGGAAAAGGCTCTTTTGAATCTGAGTATCGGCGCAAAGTCGCTGCGCGACGATTGGTCTGTAGAATTCTGGTGTCAGAATTGTACCAACAAGGACTATTTCACCCAGCATATCGACCAGCCGCTTCAGCCCGGTGGCCTTACAGCTTTTCTGGGAGCGCCGCGGACGTTCGGAGCGACCCTGCGGGGCAATTTCTAGCAGTTTCCTCAATCGCCCAGGCCAGCGGGGCTCTGTGCGATCGCCCAGAGCCCCGCTGCAAGGATTCCCACATGGTTTATGACTTAGATCCGGAACTCGCGAGCGCGCTTTCCGGAATTCCGGATGCAGAGACAATCGAAGTTTTGCGCTGCGGCCTCGTCCAACCCCTCAAAATCAAGAGCCTCTAAACGAGGATCCTAACGGCACTCCGCACATCGGCTGCGCGCAAGCGGGGTCTCTGCGGATCGCAGACAAAGGGCGGATGCCGACAGACAAGGAACGCCAACGCGATGACGCAGAAGTTCGACAAGTCAAAGCTCCCCAGCCGCCATGTTTCGGTTGGTCCCGAAAAGGCGCCGCAGCGTAGCTATTATTATGCGATGGGGATGACCGAGGAAGAGATCGCCGCGCCGTTCGTCGCGGTCGCTTCGGCGGGTAACGATTCAGCGCCCTGCAACACCACGCTCGACGCGCAGGCGGATGTCTGCCGCGAGGGCGTGATCGCGGGCGGCGGCACGCCACGCCGCTTCAACACCATCACCGTCACCGATGGCATCGCGATGGGTCATCAGGGGATGAAGTCCTCGCTGGTCAGCCGCGAGGTGATCGCTGATTCGATCGAACTCTCGGTGCGCGGCCATTGCTATGACGCGATCGTCGGTTTCGCCGGCTGCGACAAGTCGCTGCCCGGCATGATGATGTCGATGTTGCGGCTCAACGTGCCGTCGATCTTCGTCTATGGCGGCTCGATCCTGCCCGGCACCTATCAGGGCCGTGACATCACCGTGCAGGAGGTGTTCGAGGTGGTTGGCCGCTATTCGGCCAAGGCCTGCCCGCTCTCCGAAGTCACGGCGATCGAGAAGGCGGCCTGCCCGGGCCACGGTGCCTGCGGCGGCCAGTTCACCGCCAACACCATGGCCTGCGTCGGCGAGGCAATCGGCCTGTCGCTGCCCAATTCGAACATGATGCCCGCGCCCTATCAGGGCCGCGACGATATCGCGCGCGCTGCGGGGCGCCAGATCATGAAGCTGATCGCGAAGAATATCCGTCCACGCGACATCTGCACCCGCGCCGCATTCGAGAATGCCGCGCGGATCGTCGCGGCGACCGGCGGGTCGACCAATGGCGGGCTTCACCTGCCCGCAATGGCGCATGAGGCGGGGATCGATTTCTCGCTGTTCGACGTCGCCGACATCTTCAAGACAACACCTTATCTCGCCGATCTCAAGCCCGGCGGCCGCTATGTCGCGAAGGACATGCACGAGGCCGGCGGGGTCTACATGCTGATGAAGACGCTGCTCGCCGAGGGGCTGCTCCATGGCGACTGCCTGACGGTCACCGGCAAGACGCTGGGCGAGAATATCGACGAGGTGACGTGGAACCCCGACCAGAAGGTGATCTACGACGCCAAGGCGCCGATCACCCCGACCGGCGGCGTCGTCGGCCTGCGCGGCTCGCTCGCGCCCGAAGGCGCGATCGTCAAGGTCGCGGGCATGGCGCGGCTCGAGTTCAGCGGGCCGGCGCAGGTGTTCGATTGCGAGGAGGATTGCTACGCCGCGGTCGAGCAGCGCCGGATTGCCGAGGGCGCGGTGATCGTGATCCGCTATGAGGGCCCCAAAGGCGGCCCCGGCATGCGCGAGATGCTGGCGACCACCGCCGCGCTCTACGGCCAGGGCATGGGCGAAAAGGTTGCGCTGATCACCGACGGCCGCTTCTCGGGCGCGACGCGCGGCTTCTGCATCGGCCATGTCGGCCCCGAAGCGGCCGATGGCGGGCCGATCGCGCTGATCGAGGATGGCGACATGATCTCGATCGACGCGGTGGCGGGAACGATCGACCTTGACGTCGCCGCCGACATACTCGCCGCGCGCAAAGCGCAGTGGCAGCCGCGTCAGAACGACTATCAGTCGGGCGCACTGTGGCGCTACGCGCAGGTTGTCGGGCTGGCCTGGCAGGGGGCCGTGACGCACCCCGGCGCTCGCGCCGAGACACATGTCTTTGCCGATATTTGAGGGAAAACCCAGATGAAGCCGAGGCCCTTTTCCAGATGCAAACTACCGCCCCCAGATACGGTGAAATTCTCGCAATATATGGAGACAATCGTTCGCTTATGACCAGCTTCGCTTCGGCCCCATTCGCGCGTCTGCGCGACATAGCTCATCCAATTGTCGCCGGATTGATTTCGGTTATCGTCAATTATGGCGGAACATTTCTCCTGATCTTCCAGGCGGCGAAGGCTGCAGGCCTCAGTCCGGAAATGACCACTTCCTGGGTATGGTCGATCTCGATCGGCGTGGGCGTAACGGGGTTGTGGCTCAGCTACCGCTATCGCGAGCCGATCATCACAGCCTGGTCCACGCCAGGTGCGGCATTTCTCGTCACTGCACTTGCTACGACACCTTTTGCTGAGGCTATCGGTGCCTACGTGATCTCCGCGGCCGCGTTCGTCCTTCTTGGACTGTCAGGCTACTTTGAGAGGCTGATCAAGCTCATTCCGCCGGGAATTGCGGCGGGATTGCTCGCTGGCATACTTCTTCAGTTCGGAATCGGCGCTTTCTCAGGCGCAAAGGGCGATCCGCTGCTGGTGGCAGGATTGGTCATTTCCTACGCGATTTTCAAAAGGCTCTCCGCGCGCTACGCCATTGTCGGCATCTTGGTGGTCGGCTTGATTCTTCTTGGGTCACTAGGGCGATTGGATCTTCAGGCGATCGAACTCCGAGCCGCCACCCCGGTCTTTGTCATGCCCAAATTTACGGTCAACGCGCTCCTCAGCGTGGCGATTCCGCTATTTCTGATCACGCTGACCGGCCAATATATGCCCGGCATGTTGGTGTTGCGCAACGATGGCTTCAAGACCAGCGCTAATCAGATTCTCACGATAACGGGTCTCGGTTCGTTGATCATGGCCCCGTTCGGATCGCATGCATTCAATGTGGCGGCGATTACAGCTGCCATCTGCACCGGCAAAGAGGCGCATGACGATCCCGCTAAGCGCTACATCGCGGGGATTGCCGCTAGCATTTTCTATATCATCATCGGCGTGTTCGGCGTGACCTTGGCTGGGCTTTTCCTGGCCTTCCCCGCAGCTTTCATTACCACACTGGCCGGGCTTGCGCTGCTCGGCGCGATTGGCGGCAATCTCGCCAACGCTCTCGCGGACCCAAGGACCCGCGAAACGGCGCTGATCACTTTTCTGGCTTCCGCTGCAAATATCAAGCTCCTTGGGATCGGCGGCGCATTCTGGGGGCTGTTCGCCGGGCTGGTGGTCCATGGCATTAGCCACGTCAGCCCGAGACGGCGAGGCCATGGATCGATCGATTTTGGCGCCGCTCCGCACGTCAAATCCGCCACATAAACGAACTGGAGTCTAACAATGGTGACCGAGGATTTCGTCAAGACAACGTGCGCCCGTGATTGTTACGATGGCTGTGGCATAGTCGTCCGGCGCAGAGGCGGCGTGATCATGAATGTTGGCGGCGATCCCGATCATGCCGTGTCGCGCGGCGGCCTGTGCGGCAAATGCGCGATGGCCTATAATGGCGCGTGGCGTGATCCCGGGCTGCGGCTCTCCACGCCACTAAGGCGCACCGGCCCCAAGGGGGCGGGACAGTTCGTGGCGGTTTCCTGGGATGAAGCACTCAGTGAAATAGCGGAACGGTTCAAGGCGATCGTTGCGGCTGACGGTCCCCGCAAGATTCTGCACACGCACTATACCGGCACCGTCGGGTTGATTGGCGGCTGGTACCCGATCCGCTTCTTCAACCGGCTTGGGGCAACCGAGGTCGATCCGGATTCGGTCTGCAACAAAGCAGGCCATGTTGCGCTGGAGTTGATGTTTGGCGACTCGCTGGAGGGCTTCGATCCTCGCACAGTGAAGGATTCTCGGGTAGTCCTCGTCTGGGGCGCCAATCCGGCTCACTCCGCGCCACACCAAAACAAGAGCTGGCTCAAGCGCGCCCAAGCCAATGGCGTAACGGTCATCGCCGTCGATCCGATCGCACACGGTACGGCACAGGCCGCCGACATGCATTTGCAGCTGGCACCCGGAACCGACGCGGCACTCGCCTTCGCATTCCTGAATGTGATGCGCGCCAAGGGATTGGTTGACGATGCTTTCCTCGCGACCCACGCTCTGGGCGCTGATGAGTTGATCCCCGCGATAGACACGATGACTCCGGAGCGCGCCAGCGATCTCTGCGGCGTGCCGGCCTTGCTCATTGAAGCGGCCGCTATTGCCTATGCGAAGGGGCCGTCGCTGCTCTGGCTCGGACAGGGCGTACAGCGACAGCCTTATGGCGGGAACGTCTTTCGAGCGCTCTCCGCGCTGGTGGCCTTCTCCGGCAATATTGGCAAGCCGGGCGCGGGTTTCCTCTACATGAACGGTCCTGGCGGGCGAGGCATCGATATGGCGACGCTTACCACTCCGGAACTTGCGAGAGATGGGACCGACTCGATCAGCCATATGGATTTCGCTGCCGTGCTCGAGGAGCCGACGAGGTCAAGCGCCCTGGTCAACTGGAACAACAATCCGGCAGCTTCTTCGCCGGAGCAGGGGCGGTTGCGCCGGGCACTGGCACGCGAGGACCTCTTTCATGTCGCGGTCGACCTGTTTCATACCGACACGACCGCTTATGCCGATATCGTGCTGCCGGCAGCCAGCTTTCTCGAATGCGACGACCTCGTCCTGTCCTATTTCGACCTGACTCTCTCCGCGCAGGTGAGGGCTGGCGATCCGCCTGGAGAAGCGCTCTCAAACGCCGAAATCTTCCGCCGCTTGGCTGGAGCCATGGGCTATGATGATCGCGAACTCTTCGAGACGGACGACGATCTGATCGCCCGCCTGCTCGCCCAAACGCCCTATGATGGCAGTTTTACGGATCTGGCAAAACGGGGGACGGTCGAGCTATTTCCTGATGTCCGCGTCCAGTTCGCCGACCTCGCATTCGGGACGCCTTCCGGTCGCATCGAGTTAGCCAGCGCGTGCGCGGCTGAACACGGTCTGCCGAGAATTCCCCTGCCGCATGCTGACGACCGGCCGACGGAGGGTAAGCTCCGCGTCCTTTCACCTGCTTCACAATGGCTTATGAACAGTAGCTACGGCAATGACGCCATGATCCAGAAGCGTATGGGGCCCCCATCGGTCACGCTCCACCCAGTCGATGCGTCAGCCCATGGCGTCGTCGAAGGGGATGCCGTCCGTCTGGTCAACGATCAGGGCAGCCTCCCGCTTGTCGTCAAGATATCGAAGCGGGCGCAACCAGGCATGGCGATCGTCTATAAGGGACGCTGGCCTGGTACGACCGCAGGACATGCCAACATCAATGCCCTAGTATCCGGCCGTAAGAGCGACATTGCCGAGGCGACGACGGTGCATGGCACGGAAGTGCGCCTTATTCGTGAGCCCGTCGCGCCGCCATGCGAGTGAGGGCGACGAGCCTTCGGCAACTAATGCCTATCAGAGCATTTCTGACAGCTGCGCTGCTCCAAAAGTGCAAGCCTTCGAATTCATTTTGGAAGACGCCTATACGGGCGTCGCTATCGCTCTATCAGTTTCTCAGAAGCTCCAGAAAATTGGCATTCAGCGTTCGCGCGGTCGAGCTGAACTGCGGCAGGAGCGCGGCAGTTTCTGCGGCAAGTCCAGCCGCCCGTTCCGCCCCGAGTGCCTCCTTAAGCGAACGATGATATTCAGGGATCATTGCCCATTCATCTACCGTGTCCTGCGTCAGCTCCGCGTGAAATTGCAAGCCGTAGGCATGGGACCCCCAGCGCATCGCCTGCACCTCGCACAGCTCAGTTCGTGCCAGTACAACGGCGCCATCGGGCAATTCCGCGACTTCGGAGCTGTGCCATTGAAAGGTCAGTAGCGGCGAGCCAAGTCCGGCAAACAGGGGGTCGCTTAGTCCGGCCGGCGTCAGTTCAACCGTGCATGGCCCAACTTCGGACGCGGCTGCGGGGGCCACACGACAACCAAGCGCCGCAGCCAACAGTTGATGGCCGAGACAAACGCCGAGAAAGGGCCGTTTCATATCAACCACGAACGTTCGTATCGCCGCAATCTCTGGCTCAAGCCAGGAATGCCGTTCGGTCTGCCAAACGTCCATGGGCCCGCCCATCGCGATCAGGGCGTCATAGTCGGCGAGGCGCTCGGGGATAGGCTCGCCGGCATCGAGTTCGACCGCTTTCCAGTCGATCCCAGCTTCCCGCCAGAATTCCCGGAAAACTCCAGGATGTTCGACGTCGACATGCTGAAACACCAGGAAACGCATAGCCAGCCCTTCATTCCCACGACGCAACCTTCATCGTCGATCTTACAAGATCGGCTAATGCTGAGCCGATATCCCGTCGGGCCACCAGAACCAGTTGGCGACAGATCGATAGCGCCACTCGCGTCAGGGGCTAGCCTCGCCCCGCGCAACTGCGCGTGCGACGCGACGGATCGCCGTTTCGATCTCCTCCGGCGTAAGTGCAGCATAGCCCAAAACCAAGCACCGGTCGTCAGGATTGCCGCATTCAAGATCTGCGGCTCCGGCCGCTACCAAGGTATAGAGTGCCACATTCAGCGGTCGCGCAATTGCCGACACCTGTTCAGCGTTGGGCAAATGGGCGGGCAGGCGCACGACGAGATGCAGGCCGGATTCATACCCGGTTATGTCTGCATCTTCGCCCAGCCACTCGCGCAAGGCCGTTATCAGTGCATCCCGACGGGAGCGGTATAGCGTCCGGATACGCCGCAGGTGGGTTCGGAAGCTGCCCTCGCGGATGAAGGCAGCAAGCGCAGCCTGCTCGGTCCAGGGCTGACCATAGCTCGACAGACTTTTGAGCCCCGTCGCCCAGTGCATCAACTCCGGCGGCATTACGAGAAAACCCAGCCTGATTCCCGCCCCGACCGATTTGGAGAACGAGCCTACATAGATCACGCGGTGGTTCTGATCGAGCGCGGCCAGAGCCGCGAGCGGAGGGCGATCGTATATGATCTCGCCATCATAATCGTCTTCAATGATATAGGCGTTCAGCGCCTCGGCGCTGGCAAGCAGCGCCTGGCGCCGAGCGAGCGTCATCACGGCACCGGTTGGGAACTGATGCGAAGGTGTGGTGTAGACGAGTTTTGGCGCAATCCCTTCGAGGCCTTCGGGAAGTACGCCATCACCATCGACCGACACCGGCTTGATGCATGCCCCATAGCTACGAAACACACTAGCGGCCGCCTGATATCCGGGATTTTCTACGGCAACCGCTACGCCTGGCTCAACAAGCAGTCGGGCAATAAGATTGAGCCCGTCCTGAGCGCCGGCTGTGATCAGGATGCGCTCCGGTCCCACCACAAGACCTCGTGCCGTTGACAGGTATTCAGAAATCGCTTCGCGCAGCGCCAGATTTCCCGCTTGAGGGCCATAATCGGCAAGGCTTGAGCGAGCGAATGCCAGGCTTTCGGCAACGAGCCGTGCCCAGATCTTGGTCGGGAACTGGCGCGGATCAGGCCGACCGTACCAGAAATCAAATTGGGCGCGCGCTGCAACACGATCGGTCAGCAAAGGCGGCTCGCAGCGCAGCACGACTGCCGGGCGCTCGCCCGAGGACGAGGAGGGAGGGCCATGCTGAGCCCTCTCGACGGTCTCGGAAATGACCTGACGGGTGAAGGTCCCGGCGCCCTGGCGTGTCTCGATATATCCCTCGCTCGCAAGCCATTGGTAAGCGAGGAGCGTCGTGTTGCGTGAAACCTTCAAGCCCTCGGCCAGTTCGCGTGTCGAAGGCAACTGCAAGCCGTTGCGGTAACCGCCGCTAAGCACCTGGTCTCGAATGAAGCGGTAAATCTGTTCCTGAAGCGTCTGCTCGCCCCCCCGTTCAAGCGGAATGGGTAGAGTCAATGTTCAGCTCCCTATGATCTGTGCCCATCGCCACGTCAGTGATTGGACCTATGCTAGATTTCTCAGGACCGGCATTGTACCCGGACCAAAGCACACATCCAGCATAACAACACATATCGCGGAGTAAATCGGCACGGCTTTGGAAAGATGGACAGCGCCGACCCCACGCCTTGGCTCTTGGAGATGAACCGCAAATGATGGGACTGATGCAGCATTGGCCCCTGACGCTGGATCGCATTCTCGATCATGCCGCGCGCTGCCATGGCGCGCGAGAAATCGTCAGTCGCGATGCCGACGGGGTCGTACACCGCACGGACTATTCGACCACGGATGATCGCGCGCGGCGGCTATCGACCGCGCTTCGCGCGCTCGGGATGCGTAGCGGCGATCGCATCGCGACACTCGCCTGGAACAGCGCCGCCCATTTCGAGGCATGGTACGCGATCATGGGAATCGGGGCTGTATGCCATACGCTCAACCCCCGGATGAGCGTCGATCAGTTGGCTTGGATTGTGGATCATGCCGAAGATCGCCTGATCGTAGCTGACCACATGTTCTTGCCGCTCGTTCGTGAGCTGCAAGCGCGCTGCCCGACCATCTCTATCATCATGGTTCTTGGTGATTTCGAAGCGGACGGTGTCGAAACCGCGGACCATCTCATCGCTGCCCATCCACCGGCGGGTGACTGGGGTGACTTCGAGGAGGAAGCCGCCTGCGGGCTCTGCTATACATCGGGCACCACGGGCGATCCGAAAGGTGTGCTCTACTCGCATCGCTCCAATTTTCTGCACGCGCTCACCCTTTTGCAGCGCGACATGTTCGCCCTCGGCGAGACGGATGCGGTGCTCCCGATCGTTCCGATGTTCCACGCGAATGCATGGGGGCTGGTCTTCGCGAGTCCGGCCGTTGGCGCGAAGCTGGTCATGCCCGGCCCGTTACTCGATGGAGCGAGCCTGCATCGCTTGATAGATCAGGAGCGTGTGACCTTTGCAGCGGCGGTGCCCACCGTCTGGCAGGGCTTACTCAACCATCTCGAAACGACAGGAGAGACGCTGCCGTCACTAAACCGAGCGCTCATCGGAGGCGCCGCATGTCCCGAATGGATCATACGTGCACTCGAAGAGCGGCACGGTGTAACGGTTTCGCACGCTTGGGGAATGACGGAGCTATCCCCTGTAGGTACCGTCTGGGCGCCGACCGCGGCGACGCAAGCACTTCCGCTAGCCATGCGCCTGCCCTTGCGACTGAAGCAGGGTCGCCCGCCCCTTGGGGTCGAACTCAAGATCGAGGCAGGAGAGGATGCTGGTGGCGCCGGCCACCTCAAAGTGCGCGGTTTCGCGGCAGTACGCGCCTATTTCCGTCAGAATCAGCCCGCCTTGGATGAACAGGGTTTCTTCGACACCGGCGATATCGCGACGATCGACGAATATGGAATGATGGAGATCACCGATCGCGACAAGGACGTCATCAAGTCGGGCGGCGAATGGATCAGCTCAATTGCGATCGAGAACATCATCGCCGCGCACTCGGCAGTGGCTTGTGCTGTGGTGGTTGGCACCGATCATCCGCGATGGGGCGAGCGCCCGCTCCTTATCGTGAAGCTGAAGGATGGGGAAGCGGCCGAATCCGACGAGCTGTTGGCCTGCCTCGAAGGCCGCATCCCGCGATGGTGGACGCCCGATGCTACTGTGATCACGAAGCAGCTTCCCTTGGGAGCGACTGGAAAGATCGACAAGAAAGGGTTGCGTGAGCGCTATCGCAATCATCTGACGGCCGTGACGGCGAGCCCTTGAACCCGCGATTGTCGCCCGAATCCGACCTTTTCACCGGTACGTTAACCGTTCCGGTTTTTATTCGAGAATTAAACATGAGTGTGACGCCCTACTTTCCACCAATCGCCGATCAGATGTTAGCTTTGACGTCCGTTGCCCGATTGGCAGAGCTGGCCGACCTCCCGGCATTCGACGCGGCGACGCTGGATCTAGCACGTGCCATCCTCGATCAATCTGGGGTGTTCTGCGCGGAGCAGCTAGTCCCGCTCAACCGTGTCGGGGATCGCGTCGGAGCGCGGATGCAAGACGGTCGTGTGACACTACCGAGCGGGTTTCGTGAAGCCCATCGAGCCTGGATCGATGGTGGATGGGGCACACTGGCGGCCGATCCGGAATATGGGGGGCAAGGACTTCCATTCGTGTTGAGCGTCGCCTTACTCGAGCAGGTCGCAAGCGCCGACATGGCCTTCTCGCTGGTCTCCATGCTTACTTCGGGCGCGATTGAGGCAATCCGGACTCATGGGGCGTACGATCTGAAACGCACATTCCTCCCGCGCCTTGTCAGCGGCGAGTGGACCGGAACGATGAGCCTGACCGAACCTCAAGCCGGATCGGATGTTGGGGCGATCACGAACTTGCGGACAATATCATCCATCTGGTCCTCGCTCGCCTGCCCGGTGCGCCGGAGGGAACCAAGGGCATCAGCCTATTCTTGGTGCCGAAAAATCTGGTTGGAGCGGACGGGAGCATCGGCCGCCGCAACGATGTGGTCTGCTTAGGCCTCGAACATAAGCTCGGCATTCGCGCTTCGCCAACGTGCACGATGGAATTCGGCGCTAACGGCGATTGCATCGTAAGCGCCGATGGAAGGCGGCGTTGACGCGGCCTGTCAGGTTTTCCGGCGTGTCCGCGGCGCCCATTTTTTCGCGAGCGCTTCCAGCCTTGTTTCGATCAGGGGTATATCGGGCTTGGCGTTGGGATTATGGTCGTCGCCGAGGGTCTCGAGCGCTTCTTCATGATATTCATGCTGGGGGTCGCCGAGCGCTTCGAGCTTTTCGGCATAGCCCCATGGGCCGCCACAGTCTTCTGGCGGCCTCATGCCTACTGCATCGAGGATGAGCGGATATGTCAGATGCGGGCTGGCCGGGCTGACGCGCTCGATCTTGACGCTGTGATCCCAGGCATCGCCAAAGTCGTAGAGATATTGGAAGGTCTTGCGTCTCGTATCCGCCAGGACCTGAGCGAGGGTGGCCTTACGGGCGTCGAGCGGCCCGTCGAAGCCATATTCGGGATCGGGGATGCCGAAGCCGGTCTGCCCGAAGCTCATTTCCCACAGGTGAGAGTCCGTCCACGAGAAGGCGGTCTGGAAGACGGTATGCAGGCGGTCGAGCCGGATATTGAGCGGCACCTCCAGCGTCCGACTGACGGCTGGCGTGACATCGTCCAGCGTAATCTTCATCCGCACGACAGTGCCGTTGCTCACGCAGCCTTCTCCAGATCGTTGGTCAGCCTTGATGCCTGCCATCTCCAGGGTAAAAAGTCATCGATCCGATTGATTGGGTGGCTGCCGATGCGCTCGATGACGTCAGTGAACCACGCCTCGGGTTCGACGCCGTTGAGGCGGCATGTACCGGCCAGCGAGTAAAAGAGCGCGGCGGCTTCTCCACCTTTTATGGAGCCGACGAACATCCAGTTCCGGCGCCCAAGAGCCACGCCACGCAGGGCGTTTTCCACCAGATTGTTGCTGATCTCAAGCCGACCATCGTCGCAGTAGCGGATCATGGCCTGCCAGCGATTGAGCGGATAGCGACAGGCACGCGCCAGATTGCTGTCGGACGACAGACCTCGGTTCTGCGTTTCGAGCCAGCCGCGCAAAGCCTCCAGCTTCGGCACCGCCTTGATCTGGCGGATACGTCGTCGCTCGTCGGGTGGCGCACCCTTGATATCGCGCTCGATAGCGAAGAGCTCAGCGATCCGCACGACCGCCTCCGCCGCGATCGGCGACGGGCTCTTTTCCAGTATGTCGGTAAATTTCCTGCGACTGTGAGCCCAACATCCCACTTCGACGATATCCTTGGGCGCCTTGGTTTTGGGGTCGCGGTAAAGCGCGTTATAGCCCGCAAAACCGTCCGCCTGGAGATATCCCTGATAGCCGGCGAGATGTTCTGCCGGATGCGCTCCGCCACGATCGGCGCTGAAGCGGAAGGCCACCGCAGGCGGGCTCATGTCACCGCTTGAACGGTCATCGCGCAGATATACCCAGAAGTGCCCGGTCCGACTGCCGTCGCCATTGCCCAGCAGCGTGACCGGCGTGTCGTCACCGTGGATCTTGGCGGCTTCCCGGATATAGGCGAACAGCCGCTCGCCCAGTGGCGCCAACAACCATGCCAGTTTCCGTGCCCAGCGGCTCATCACATCCCGATCGATATGCAGCCCCACGCGGCGGAAGATCACCGACTGCCGGTGCCAGGGCTGATGATCGACCGTCTGACGCGGGAAGTGCACAGGAAGCGGAACGCGGCTGCCCGGTTTGCGAGCCGATTTCGTTACAGGCGCCGCGGGCACCTCATCGTTGGCGGGTTCCGGTGCCTCGACCTCCTCGAACATCAGCCGCAACTGGGCGATATCCATTTTCTCGGAGCTGCGGCCGAACTGGACGCGCAGCAGCCGCGCGACGCGATGCTCGAGCTTCTCGATCCGTAGGCTCTGGGCTTTGACCGTGGCTTGCGCCGCCGTCAGTTCGGCCCGTTCCTGCTCCATGACATCGGCCATCTCCAGCAGCATTTTCTGCAGGAGAACCGGGTCTGTGGGAAGGCGATCAAGGGCGAACCGCATGACCTCGACCATAGCGGAAGCCCACGGTAAAACCTACATAAAATGGCGGTTTTCCTGATCTTTTTGGCTATGCCAGGCTCGGCGTGACGACCTCGTCATGAACAATCGCCTGCTTCCAGTTCAGCCCTTCAACGAGCATCGCAAGCTGGGCTGCGGACAGCCGGAGCGCGCCCTCATGGGCACGGGGCCACATGAACTTTCCACGCTCGAGACGCTTTGCATACATGCATAGCCCTGACCCGTCCTAAACCAGGGCCTTCAACCTGTCGCCCCGCTTCCCGCGGAACAGGAAGACCGCCCCTGAGAATGGATCGAGCTGAAGGATATTGCGCACCTGCGCCGACAACCCGTCAAACCCCTTGCGCATGTCGCACGGCGCCAGCGACAGGTATATTTTCGTTGAAGGCGGGAACGCCAAGCTCAATGATCCAGCTCCCGCAAGACATCCAGCACCTGTTTCAGAGCGGCCCGATCAACCTCGCCATCCACCAACACCGTCAGGCCACACCGCGCGCGAACCTCGATCCGCCCAGCTTCCCGCGCCTTGGCCGACGGCGGAGACGATGCCAGTTCGACAGGCACAAAGCCTGCCATCGCCCCGCGGAGCAGCTGCTTGCGCCAGGTATAGAGCTGGCCCGTGCCTATGCTTTGCCGTCGGGCCACAGCCGATACGATCGCACCCGGCGCCGTCGTCTCCTTCAGGATCGCTAGCTTCTCCTCGTCGCTCCAGTTCCGACGTCGCTCCACCCGTACAAGCGCTCCGCCATCCCCGCGACCGCTCATACGAGCCTCGTTTGACTGCTCGATGTCCATGCTCACGCCTCCTTAAAGGCCGCGAGCTTTCCTATTCCGGGGCTGGCGACAAGGCCGCCTTCCGTCGGCGCTTACAGTGCATCCAGTGGAGAGCGGTTCGCCTTTGTCTGACAGCACCGTTCGTCAATCTCGTTCAAGCCGCTGCCAGAAACACTGACCATGCCTCGCTGAAATAGATGTCGATGTGGAGTT
>JGI24740J21852_10000242_pt1 | contig 23108 bp, 18 predicted proteins | sample KBSCornC6_FD_21852 | JGI IMG/M metagenome (IMG submission 21852) | reverse complement strand
GCAGCGCTGCTCGATCCGCAGGTCTGCCCCCGGGACGAGTTCGGCGGTCAGCTCCCGGATGAGCGCGCGCCCGGCCGCACGCCGGTCGTCAAGGGTGGAGCGCGTCCATGCGACGCGCACCCTCTCGACCGTCGCTCGCTGCACGTCACCAGCGTAGGGCGCAGCGCGCCCTGAGCCGGCGGCCATGGACGCCTCGGGGCACACCCGCTCGATAAGTTGAAGAAAACAACTTAAGGCTTGCGCGAGAGCGGCGGGCTCGCTATCGTCGGCTGTCGAAGCGCTTCACCAGCGCAATCCGTACCGACCGAAGAAGACCGGAGACGACGATGGCGAAGATCCACGAGGTGGCCGAGGCCGCCGGTGTGTCGATCAGCACCGTCTCGTATGCGCTGAGCGGCAAGCGGTCGATCTCACCGGCCACGCGGGACCGAGTGGAGCGTGCGGCCGCCCGGCTCGGCTACGAGCCGAACGCCGGGGCGCGGATGCTCGCGGGGCGCCGCACTCACATCTTCGCGCTCACCGAGCCGTTCCGGGCCGACACGCACGCCCCGACCCACATGAGCTTCGTGCTCGCGACCTCGATCGCCGCGCGCCGGTACGACTACGACATCCTGCTGCTGACGGACGCAGAGGCGTCGGCAGGGATGCGCCGGGTCTCGGCCAGCGGGCTCGTGGACGGGATCATCGTCCTCGACGTCGCGCCGGAGGATGACCGGGTCGCGCTGTCGCGTGCGATCGACGTGCCGACGGTCTTCATCGGCGTGCCCGACGACGTGGAGGGCCTCGTCTGCGTCGACCTCGACTTCGAAGCGGCCGCCGCGCTCGCCGTCGACCATCTCGCCGACGCGGGCCATCGCCGTATCGGGTTCCTCGGCCACCCGGAGAGCGCCTACGCGCTCTCGAACTTCCCTCCGCGGGTGCGCCGCGGCATCGAGCAGGCGGCGCGGCATCGCGCGGCCGCCCTCTCGACGGCCTTCCCCGGGGAGGGCGATGGGCGCCGCCGCGACATCGGCGATGCCGTGCGGCGCATGATCGGCGAAGGAGTCACCGCCCTGGCGCTGCACTGCGACGACGCGGCGCACTCGGCCGTCCTGGAGGAGCTCGCCGCCGCCGGGCTCTCGGTGCCGGGGGAGATGTCGGTCGTGTCGGTCGGTTCGTCGTTCGACACCTCCTCGTTCGCGACTCCGCTGGACCGCATCCCGCTCGAGCCCGAGATCTCGTGCGAGCTCGCCGTGGAACTCGCATCCCGCCTGGCCGATGGAGAGCACGTCGAACCGGGCGTGCGCCTCACCGCGCCGCGGTATCAACCGTTCGGCTCGGTGAGCGCTCCCCGCTGAGGCCCGGCCGCGCCCCTCGTTCACCCGAGCACCCGTCCACTCGATCACCCGTTCCGCACGTCCATCCCTTTTCCACCAAGGTCGAAACGCTTCGACAATCTCATGGAGGTAGCAATGAAGCACACCAGGATCCTCGCGGCCGTCGTCGCGACGGCGGCCGTCGCCGCGGCTCTCACCGGCTGCAGCGGCGGCGCGAGCGGCAGCGGCGGCGACACGAACGGCGAGGGCAAGACCCTCCGTCTGTGGCACTACGAGGGCGCGGACAGCGCCATGGGTAAGGCATGGGCCGAGGCGATCAAGGTCTTCGAGAAGGAGACCGGGGCCAAGGTCGAGTTCGAGGAGAAGAGCTTCGAGCAGATCCGCTCCACGGCGAGCCAGGTGCTCAACTCCGATCAGGCGCCCGACGTGCTCGAGTACGCCAAGGGCAACGGAACCGCGGGCCTGCTGTCCAGCCAGGGACTGCTCGCCCCCCTCGACGATGCGGTGAAGAAGTACGGCTGGGACAAGAAGCTCGCCTCCAGCCTGCAGACGACCGCGAAGTACGACGACAAGGGCATCATGGGATCCGGCAGCTGGTACGGCGTGCCGAACTACGGTGAGTACGTCGAGGTCTACTACAACAAGACGGCGTTCGAGAAGGCCGGCGTCGCCGTGCCGACCTCGCTCTCGGAGTTCGAGACCGCGATGAAGACCTTGAAGGACGCCGGCCAGACTCCCCTCTCCGAGTCGGCGGCGGAGTATCCGCTCAGCCAGCTCTGGTACCAGCTGGCCTTGACCAAGGCCGACCGGTCGTTCATCGACGACTACCAGCTCTACAAGCACAAGGTGGACTGGAACGGCGAGCCACTCACCTACGCCACCCAGACCATCGCGGACTGGACCGCGAAGGGGTACATCTCCAAGGACGCGAGCGGTGTCAAGGCCGAGGATGCGGGCGTCTCGTTCATCAACGGCCAGTCACCGATGTTCTACTCGGGCAGCTGGTGGTACGGCCGATTCATGAGCGAGATCAAGGGCTTCGAGTGGGGGACGTTCCTGTTCCCGGGCAGCGACTTCACCCCCGGATCCGCGGGGAACATGTGGGTCGTGCCGGAGCGTGCGAAGAACAAGGACCTCGCGGAGAAGTTCATCGACATCACGATGCGGCCCGAGATCCAGGCGATCCTCGGCAACAACGGCGGCGTGCCCGTCGCCGCCGACGTGTCCGCCATCACGGATGAGAAGTCGAAGCAGCTCATCGAGAACTTCAACGCCATCACCAAGAACGACGGCATCGCGTTCTACCCCGACTGGCCCACCCCGACGTTCTACGACCAGATCAACGCCGGTCTGCAGGAGCTCGTCAACGGCACCAAGTCTCCCGCGGAGGTGCGCAAGCAGCTGGGTGAGCAGTACGCGTCCGGCGTGAAGGACATCGTCGGCTGAGGCCCTCGGGGGCTGCGGCGTCGTCCGCAGCCCCCGGGCGCTCGCACCTCTCTACCGAAAGGACGACGGCATGTCCGACGCACGCAGCCTCATCCCGGGGTCGCGCCCGCGCGCATTCTGGCCCTATCTGCTCCCGGGACTGATCCTGCTCATCGTGATCATCCTGATCCCGCTGGCCTGGAACGTCTTTCTCACGTTCACGAGATACCGCGGCATCCGGCCTCCGCAGTGGATCGGGCTGAGCAACTGGCAGGAGCTGCTCGGCGACGAGGTGTTCTGGACCTCGTTCGGCAACTCCGTCGCGATGATCGTCGCGATGGTCGTGGTGCCGACCCTGCTCGGCCTTCTGCTGGCCGCGATGCTGTTCGACCTGATCGGCAAGAAGTTCGGCGGCCGGGTCGCGAGCTTCCTGCGCGCCACGTACTACCTGCCGCAGATCCTCCCCGCCGTGATCGCGGCGATCGTGATCGGCTGGATCCTGCGCCCGAAGAACGGAGCACTCAACCAGGTGCTGGAAGCGATCGGCCTCGGCGCACTGCAGCACAACTGGCTGGGCAGCGGCGACACCGCGCTCGTCAGCATCATGGTGATCATGGTCTGGGTGCAGCTGGGCTATCCGGTGGTGATCTTCATGGCCGCGCTGCAGCGGGTGGACCCGGAGCTGTACGAGGCGGCGGAACTGGACGGCGCCGGCTGGTTCCAGAGGTTCCGCGCCATCACCGTGGGCATCATCCGGCCCGAGATCTTCGTCGTCACGCTGACCTGCACGATCGCCGCGCTCAAGGTCTTCGGGCCCGTCTACGCGCTGACCCGCGGCGGTCCTGGCACGTCGACCATCGTTCCCGCGTACTACGCGTACAGCGAGTTCTTCCAGTCGCAGCAGGTCGGCTACGGCGCGACCATCGCGACCGCGCTGACCGTCGTCATCGCCATCGTGAGCGTGGTGTTCATCCTGGTGCAGAACCGCATGGAGAAGGAGGAGGCCCGATGAGCCGCCGGGGAATCGCGCGACGCCGGCCGTCCGACTGGGTGGTCCTCGCCGTCGCCATCGTGCTGGGCCTGCTCATCGCGGTGCCGCTGCTGCTGATCCTGATCAACTCGTTCAAGTCGCCCGGCGACTACAACCACTCGGGGCCACTGTCGCTGCCGAAGGAGCTCTACTTCGACGGGATCAGCGCGTTCTGGAACCGGGTCGACTTCCCGCTCAAGCTCTGGAACAGCTTCTTCATCTCCGGCACGGTCGCCGTGCTGGCGGTGGGCCTGTCGATGCTCAACGCCTTCGCGCTCGGCATCGGCCGGATCAAGGGACGGCTGTGGATCGTCGTGCTGATCCTGCTGGCGAACATGCTGCCGCAGGAGGTGCTCCTGTATCCGCTGTACTTCCTGTTCAAGCAGGTCGGGCTGTACGACAACCCGTGGTCGGTGATCATCACCTTCACGGTCATCCAGTCGGCCTTCGGCACGTACCTGCTCTCCTCCGTTTTCAGCACGTTCCCCAAGGAGGTGCTCGAGGCGGCGGCGCTCGACGGCGCCGGTCGCTGGCACGTCCTGTGGCGTGTGGTGTTCCCGATCTCCCGGCCGACGCTGTCGGTGCTGCTCATCTTCTTCTTCATCTGGACGTGGAACGAGTTCCTCATCCCCCTGACGTTCCTCGTGTCGAACGCGAACCAGACGGTGCCCGTGGCGATCACGGCGCTGCAGGGCGACCGGCTCATGGACGTCACCACGACGAGCGCCTCGGCGCTGCTCGGTCTGCTGCCGACGCTCGTCTTCTTCCTCATCTTCCAGCGCACGCTGACGCGCGGCATCACGGCAGGAGCAGTCAAGTAATGAAGTTCACCGACGGGTTCTGGCAGCTCCGCCCCGGAGTCGACGCGCTGTACGCGCAGGAGGCGCGTGATCTCACCGCCCAGGAGGGCGAGCTCACCGTCTGGGCGCCGACCCGGGTGATCGCGTCGCGTGGCGACACCCTCAACCGCCCGATGCTGACGGTGTCGCTGGCGAGCCCCGCCGAGGGCGTGATCCGGGTGCGCATCGAACACCATCGTGGTGCAGCCGGTGCCGGTCGTGCGTTCGCGCTCGATGCCGACCCCGCGCACCGCGCCGAGGCACGCGTCGACGACGCTGGCGGCGTGCTCGACGCCGGCGCCTTGCGGGCGCGCATCCGCCGCGGTGCGCCGTGGGAGCTCTCCTTCGAGCACGACGGCGGCGTGTACACCACCAGCGGTCACCGCTCGATCGGTTCGATCGCGCTCGCCTCGCACGCCGCGGTCGTGGCCGAGCCCGTCGGATCCGACGGCATCAGTCGCGAGGGGAAGGCCGAGGCGGCGAACTACATCCATGCGCAGCTCAGCCTCGACGTCGGCGAGCTCATCTACGGACTCGGCGAGCGGTTCGGCCCCTTCGTGAAGAACGGGCAGACCGTCGACGTGTGGAACTCCGACGGCGGCACGTCGAGTGAGCAGTCGTACAAGAGCATCCCGTTCTACCTCTCCAACCGTGGCTACGGCGTGCTCGTCAACGACGCCGGCCATGTCTCGTTCGAGGTCGGATCCGAGGCAGTCGAGCAGGTGCAGTTCTCGGTGGCGGGGGAGAGCCTGGAGTTCTTCGTGATCGCCGGGCCCACCCCGGCCGAGGTGCTCGACCGGTACACCCGCCTCACCGGGAGGCCGGCCAGGGTGCCGGACTGGTCATACGGGCTGTGGCTGTCCACGAGCTTCACGACCGACTATGACGAGGCGACCGTCAACGGCTTCATCGACGGCATGGACCAGCGCGACATCCCGCTCGAGGTGTTCCACTTCGACTGCTTCTGGATGCGCGAGTTCCACTGGACCGACTTCGAGTGGGACCCGGCGGTGTTCCCCGATCCGGAGGGCATGCTCGCGCGTCTGCACGAACGGGGGCTGCGCGTGAGCACCTGGGTGAACCCGTACATCGCCCAGCGGTCGCGGCTGTTCGACGAAGGCATGGAGCACGGATACCTGGTCCGGCGGCCCGACGGGTCCGTGTTCCAGTGGGATCTCTGGCAGGCCGGGATGGCGCTGGTCGACTTCACCAACCCCGAGGCCACGGCCTGGTTCCAGGGCTACATCCGCCGCCTGCTGCGGCAGGGCGTCGATGCGGTCAAGACCGACTTCGGCGAGAGGATCCCGACCGGGCTGGCGTGGCACGACGGCAGCGATGCCGAGGCGATGCACCACCGCTACACGCACCTGTACAACCGGGCCGTGTTCGACGTGCTCGTCGAAGAGCGCGGCGAGGGCGAGGCGGTGCTGTTCGCCCGCTCGGCGACGACCGGCGGCCAGAGCATGCCGGTGCACTGGGGCGGCGACAACTCCTCCTCGTTCGTCTCGATGGCCGAGTCGCTGCGCGGCGGGCTGTCGCTCGCGCTCAGCGGGTTCGGATACTGGAGCCACGACATCGGAGGCTTCGAGGGGGATCCGGATCCGGCGGTCTTCAAGAGGTGGCTCGCGTTCGGCCTGCTCTCCAGCCACTCGCGCCTGCACGGCTCGACCAACTACCGGGTGCCCTGGGCGTTCGATACCGGCGGCGAGGAGCCGGGGCAGAGCGCGGTCGACGTCGCTCGCGCCTTCACGAAGCTCAAGCGCTCCCTGCGCCCCTACCTGGTCGCGGCCGGCGAGGAGGCGCACCGCAGAGGCCGCCCGATCATGCGCCCGATGGTGCTCGAGTTCCCCGACGACCCGGCGGCGGGCCACCTCGACCGCCAGTACATGCTGGGCCCCGATCTGCTGGTGGCGCCCGTGTTCACCGCAGCCGGCGATGTCGAGTACTACCTGCCCCGCGGCCGGTGGACGAACTGGTTCACGCGCGAGCAGGTGCAGGGAGGCGGCTGGCGCCGCGAGACGCACGCCTTCGACACGGTTCCGCTGTGGATCCGGGAAGGCGCCGTGATCCCGGTCTCCGGCGAGGACGGCGTGCGGTCGGAGGTGCGCGGGTGAGCGGCGTCTGAGGTCCCGGGTCGACGGATCCGACCTCGACGCGCGGACGCGGGGCGAGTAGCTTCTGCTCATGGGAGACCGTGTCGATGATCGGGTGTTCACCCGGCAGGACCGCACGCAGTTCCGCGAGAAGACGGCGCGGTGCCTCGACGCCCTGGCCAGCATGCTCGCCGACGGCCAGTTCGAGGTGTCCGAGCCGCGGCTGGGTCTCGAGATCGAGCTGAACCTGGTCGACGACGCCTGCGACCCGGCCATGGCCAACGCACGGGCGCTCGAGGCGATCGCCGATCCCGCGTTCCAGACCGAGCTCGGCCAGTTCAACATCGAGATCAACGTCGAACCGCGCCCCCTCGCCGGCGGCAACGTGATCCGGCTCGAGGAATCCCTGCGCGAGGCGCTGAACGCCGCCGATACGAAGGCGCGCAGCACGGGGTGCGGGCTCGCCATGATCGGGATGCTCCCCACGCTCGACGAGCACCACTTCACGAGCGAGTGGCTCTCCGAGGATCCGCGCTACGACCTGCTCAGTCAGCAGATCCTGGCTGCCCGCGGGGAGGACATCGAGCTGCGCCTCGACGGCGCCGCCCTCACCGGCGCGGGCGGTCGGGAGAGCCTCGACATCGTGTGCGACACGATCCTGCCCGAGGCCGCGTGCACCTCGGTGCAGCTGCACCTGCAGGTCGACCCGGCCGACTTCGCGGCCTACTGGAACTCGGCGCAGGCCATCGCCGGCGTGCAAGTGGCCCTGGCCGCGAACTCGCCGTTCTTCGCGGGGCGGGCGCTGTGGCACGAGACCCGGATCCCCCTGTTCGAGCAGGCCACCGACACGCGCTCGGTCGAGCTGAAGAACCAGCGGGTGCGCCCGCGCGTGTGGTTCGGTGAGCGCTGGGTGACCTCGATCTTCGATCTCTTCGAGGAGAACTCGCGCTACTTCCCGGCCCTGCTCCCGGTGACGACCGAGGAGGATCCGTTCGAGGTGCTCGCGCGCGGCGGCACCCCCGCGCTCGCCGAGCTGCGCATGCACAACGGCACCGTCTACCGGTGGAACCGGCCGATCTACGACGGGCACGGCGACCGCTACCACCTGCGTCTCGAGAACCGCGTGCTTCCCGCCGGGCCGTCGATCGTGGACGTGCTCGCCGACGCCGCGTTCTACTACGGCCTGGTGCGCAGTCTCGCCCTGGCCGACCGGCCGCTGTGGACGCAGATGACATTCGACGCCGCCGAGGAGAACCTGCATTCCGCGGCACGCGACGGCATCGAGTCTCGGCTGTACTGGCCCGAGGTGGGCTGGATCGGTCCGCGCGAGCTCGTGCTGCGGCGGCTTCTACCGCTCGCCGCCGAGGGGCTGGACGGCTTCGGGGTGGATCCGGTCGCGCGCGACCGATACCTCGGGGTCATCGAGCAGAGGTGCCTGACGGGCCGCAACGGCGCGGTCTGGCAGCGGGAGGCCGTCGCAGCCCGGGAGCGCGCCGGCGCCACGCGGTCCGAGGCGCTGCACGGCATGCTCGCCGACTACCTCGAGCGCATGCACACCGGGGAGCCCGTGCACACCTGGACGCTCTGAGTACGTCGGCCGCCCTTCGTACCGCCGAGGGGGCTGAGCCTTCTTCGTTCACTGGTCCCGAATTGCGGTTCCGCAGGCACAGAACCCGCAATTCGCGACCAGTGAACGGGCCCCGCCCTGTCAGATCCCGGCGAGGAACTCCCGGATCCGGTCGGCCGCCGGCTGCGCATCCCGGATCATCGTCTCGTGTCCGCAGCCTGGGATCTCCGCCAGTTCGCCCTGGGGGATCGCGTCGGCGACGGAACGGGTCCATACCGGCGGGCAGACCGGATCGCGCGAGCCGCGCAGGACCAGCGTCGGCACGGAGATCCGCGGATAGACCTGCTCCGGGCGATGCGCGACCGTGGCACGGATCTTGCGGACGATGTGCGGGCCGGCGCGCAGGTACTCGCGCACGCCGCGGATCACCACGCGGGGATCGATCGAGGCAGTGTCGTGCAGGAACCGCAGCGCCTGCCGTGCCACACGGCGGGCGCCGGCGTCGACGGTCGGGGCCGCCAGCACCACCGCGCGCACCCGACCGGGATGGCGCACCGCCAGCTCCGCCGCCACCTGGCTGCCCATCGAGTGCCCGATCACGGTCACCGGCGGTGTGCCGGTCGAGGCGAGGTGCGCGGCGATCAGGTCGGCGTGCTGGGGCATCGTGAGCGGCAGCTCGGGCTCGGGCGCCGCGCCGAATCCCGGCAGGTCGACGGCGACGACGGTGCCGTCGAGGCGGCGGGCGAGTTCGGCGAAGACGCTGCGCCCCATGCCCAGGCCGTGCACGAGCAGGAACACGTCCGATCCGGATCCGGTCCGCTCGACGATCAGGGTGGATGAGCCCTCCACGAAGGCGGTGACGCTCCCGCCGAGCGCCGGTGTCAGATCGGGAGTGCTCACCCCACCACTTCATCACATCGCGCCGAGTTCGGCCGCGAGCATCGGGGCGCCCACGGCCGCAGGGCGGCGAGGCTCAGCCCGCGGGCTTGAGCACCAGCGTGTCCACGGCGGCCGCATCCACGGCCTTCTTCGTGAACGCCCAGGGGGACTGCACGCCCTTCGACCAGTTCTCGGTCTGGTCGGTGTAGTGCGGGCTGAAGGCGTGGCCGCTCGCGCCGGTGAGGTGGTTCCACGTGGAGGCGTCGAAGTCGGAGAGGTCGACCACCATCCGCATCGACGGCACCGTGGTCGTCGCGTAGGAGCCGCCGAGCGTCCAGCCGGTGGCATCCACGAGAGAGGATCCACCGCCGACGGGGTACGGACCGCGGTTGAACAGCCACTCGATCGGTGCGATGCCGCTCTTGCCGAGCGTCTGGTGGGTGAGCGTGATCGCGTGCAGGTCGCCCCAGTTCCACCGGGCCGGATCCGATCCCTGCGCGGTCGAGAGTTCGTCATAGGCCTGCTTCGCCGACAGGGCCAGCATCTCGTCGCGCCCGGACACGCCGATCTTCGGGTTGGTCCAGAGCGGGTCATCCGGGTTCTCGAGCATCGGTCCGACCACGGTGAACAGTCGTCCTTGCCCGTCCATCGGCAGCGGATGCTCGCGGTTCCCGAAGAGGTTGAGCGCCAGCTTCTGCCAGAGCACGTTCGCATAGGCCGCGGCGGGCGAGTCGGCGGTGGCCTGCGCGTCCCAGGTCTTGAGCAGCTTCACCGCCTTGCGCACACCGGCATCCTTCGAGGGCGGCAGCTCCTGCATCTCGGCCGCGAGTTGCTTGCCGATCCAACTCTGCTGATCGAACTGGATGTCGCGCATGTCCTGCGTCGTGAGCGGATGCTGCTTCGCGGTGCGTTCGATGAGCTCGGCGATCCGCGCGGCGCGATAGCCGTAGTCCCAATCGCGGGAGAGGAAGTACGGGTAGTCGTCGGACACGATCGCGTTGTTCGCGGTGACGATGTAGCCCTCGTCCGGGTTGTACGAGACGGGGAGCTTCTCGAAGGGGATGTACCCGGTCCAGTCGGACGCGCTCGACCAGCCCGGCTGCGGGAAGTAGCCGTTTCCGGCACCGCGGATCGGCAGGCGTCCGGGCGTCTGGTAGCCGATGTTGCCCTTCTGGTCGGCGTAGACGAGGTTCTGCGCCGGCACGTCGAACAGCGACGCCGCATGCCGGAAGTCGGTGAAGTCCGCAGCGGTGTTCATGGCGAAGATGGCGGTCGACGTGGTGCCCGGATCCAGTGCGGTCCAGCGCAGGCTCACCGCGTACTGGCCGGGAAGCGCGTCGGTCGCGGCATCGGGGGCGACGCCCGTCTCGCCCCCCGGTGAGGCCGTGTCGGTGCGCCCCACGATCGGGGTCTTCGCGAGCGCGGTGAAGTCGTCGGTCAGCCCGGAGACGATCGGGCCGTGCGCGGTGGAGCGGACGGTGAGCGTGATGTCGGCGGAGCCCGCGACCTTGACGGTCTCGGTGCGCGTCTGCAGCGGCACGCGCACGCCGTCGCGCCAGTAGCTGTCGCCGTCGATCTTCTCGATGTACAGGTCGGTCACGTCGGTGGTGAGGTTCGTGAACCCCCAGGCGATGTTCGCGTTGTGCCCGATCACGATGCTCGGCAGGCCGGAGAACGAGAACCCGGCCACGTCGAACGGGCAGGCGGTGCTCACCGTGCGGCAGCGCAGCTGCATCTGGTACCAGACCGAGGGGAGCGCCGCACCCAGGTGCGGGTCGTTCGCGAGCAGCGGCTTGCCGGTCGCGGTGAGGGATCCGGAGACCACCCAGGAGTTGGATCCGATGCCCTCGCCGGGGTCTCCGAGCAGCGTCTGGACAGCCTCGAGGGTGTTGCGCGCGGTGGTCCACGTCACGCCGGTCGCTGAGCTCGTCGAAGCGCCCGCACCGGTGCCGGCCGGCGCGCTCGCCGCCCCGGATCCGCGGCCCTGCTCCATCGGGGTGATGGTGGGCACGATCACGGGGTGCTCGTCGAACGGGTAAGCGGGGTAGATCTCGTTCATGGTCGCCGCGTCCACGGTGGGGGCGAGCAGTGCGCGCGTCGTCTCGGACTCGACGTTGCCACGCAGATCCCAGGCCATCGCCTTCAGCCAGGCGACGGAATCGGCGGGGGTCCACTTCTCGATGGTGTAGTCCGGATTGGTCATGCCGACCACGGCATATTCGAAGGATGCCTCGGCGCCCTCGTGGTCCGCGAGGTAGGTGTTCACGCCGTCCGCGTACGCCTGGTAGTAGCCGCGGGTGGTAGCGTCCATCGCCGCCACCTCCTTCTCGGCGATGCCGTGCCAGTCGAGGGTGCGCAGGAACTCGTCGGTGGCGACCTGGGAGGATCCGAACAGCTCGGCGACCCTGCCGCTCGTCACGTGCCGGCGGAAGTCCATCTCCCAGAACCGGTCCTGCGCATGCACGAAGCCCTGCGCGTAGAACAGATCGTGCGTGTTGTCGGCCGTGACGGTGGGGATCCCACGGTCGTCGCGCTGCACGGTCACCTGCGCCTGCAGCCCTTTCAGCGCCAGCTCTCCCGAGGTCTGCGGGAACGAGCGCTGCACGGTCCACACCAGGACCAGAGCGGCCGCCGTGGCGAGGATCACGACACCTGCGAGCACCCCGAAGACGGTGCGCCCGATGATCCGCCCGATGCGAGGCCGGGGCTTCACCGTGGGATCGGCAGACGACATGGGCGCTCCTTCGCGTGACACGGAGTCCCATGAAGCGGCGGATCGGGTCGCAGCTCGTGAGACGTCCTCGCATCCTAGCGCGGGGCTCCCGCCCGCCGCGGCTCAGCCGATCAGGCTGGGCTGCAGGTCGCGCAGGGTGCGCTTGTGCGTCATCCGGGTGACCCCGATCATCGCGAGCAGCAGGGATCCGACCATCCAGATCCCCAGCACTCCCAGATCCGTCAAGGCCCTCCCGACCTGCCCGCCGTACATCAGCTGGCGCATGGCGTCGACGACGTATCCCATCGGCAGCACATGGTGCAGTGCGGCGAGCGGCGCCGGCAGCGTCTGCCAGGGGAATGTGCCGCCTGCGGTCACCAGCTGCAGCACCATGAGCACGAGGCCCATGAACTGCCCTACGGATCCGAGCCACACGTTCAGCGTGAGGATGATCGCGGCGTAGGTGGCCGAGGCGAGCACCATGATCCCCAGGGCGCCCCAGCCGTTCTGGAACGTGAACCCGAGGGCCCAGGCGAGCACGCCGAGCAGGCCGACCATCTGCAGCGCCCCGAAGGCCGCGGGCGTGAGCCAGCCGGCGAGCGTGATCCGGATCGGCGAGTGCAGCGCCGTCACCGCACGCCGCGAGATCGGCTTGATGATGAGGAACAGCGCGTAGATGCCGATCCAGCCCGCCAGTGCGGCGAAGAACGGTGCGAGGCCCTGGCCGTAGTCCTTCGCGGCGGCGACCTTGTCGCTGGACACGTCGACGGGGTTCGCGATCGTCTTCGCCTGCTGCTCGCGCAGGTCGGGGGTGGACGCGGGGATCGCGTCGACACCCGCGGCGAGGCCGTCGTGCAGGGTGCCGATGCCCGTGGCGAGAGTGCCGAGGCCGTCGTGCAGGGCCTTCGCGCCGTCGCGCGCACTTGCCGCGCCCGAGCTCAGCGTCGCGGCACCGGTCGCGGCCGTCTGCGCGCCGTCGGCGAGCTGCTGCGACTTGTCGGCCAGGGTGGCGCTGCCGGAAGCGACCTGGGCGCTGCCGTCGGCGAGCTGGTCGATCTTGCCGACCGCGCCCTGCACGGTGTCGTTGCCGCTGCGCAGTCTGTCGCCCAGCGGATCCAGCTTCGCCAGCACCGCGTCGATCTCGGGCTGCGAGAGTCCGCGGTCCGCCAGGGCGGTCGCGATGTCGCTGCGCACCTGGGGCAGAGTGTCGGTCGCCTGCTGCACGAGGGATCCGGCCTCGTTCGCGTACTGCGCGATCTGCTGATTGCCGTCGCTCACCTGCTGCGCGCCGTTGGCGAGGGTCGCCGCGCCGTCGGCGAGCTGCTGCGATCCGTCCGCGATCTGCTGCGTGCCGCCGGCGAGCTGTGCGGCGCCGTCGGCCAGCTGGGCCGTGCCGTCGGCGAGCTGCCCGCTGCCCGAGACGGCGGTGTTCGCACCGTCGTGCAGCTGCGAAGCGCCGTCGGCCGCCTCGCCGAGCTTGTCTCGGACGTCGCTCAGCCCGGTGAGCAGTTTGTCCGCGGCCTCCTGGCCGACCATCTCGGCGACAGACCGGCGGATCTTCTCGACGGCTCCGGATCCGATCGACGACGCGAGGTAGTTGTTGGCGTCGTTCGTCTCGAGCTCGATCCGTGCCTGGTGCGGGCTCGTACCCGAGGAGGAGAGCAGTGCTTCGGAGAAGGTCTTGGGGATCGTCACCGTGAAGTCGACGTCGCCGTTCTTGAGGGCCGCGCGCGCGGCANTGGCGCTCATCCGGTTCCAGTCGAAGGCCTTGCCCTCGACGAGGTTGTCCGCGACCTTCTCGCCGTAGTTCGTGGTGGTGCCGTTCGAGGTCGACCCGGCGTCCTCGACGACGAGGCCCACAGGCACCTCGCTGAACTTTCCGTACGGATCCTGGTTCGCCCACAGGTACAGCCCGCCGTACAGGATCGGCACGGCCATCAGCGCGATCAAGGCGATCACGGCCATGGGGGTCGCGGTCAGCCGGCGCAGTTCGGCGCCGATCATCGCGGGGATCTTCATCGCGCGGCTCCGTTCTCGGTGTCGGTGGGGTTGTCGGTGTCGGTGTCGTCTTCCTCAACGACCTCGGAGGGGACCGGATCCGGCTCGATGAGGATCTCCTCGATGTCTACAGGCGCGACCGGATCCGGATCTGCGTCCCTCACCGTGGTCAATCCGGTCACGTCGGCGAGCGGGCGCACGGGCACCGTGGCGTTGGAGGGGTAGTCGGTCTCGAGCGCCTCGGGGAGCCGCTCGATGACCGCGGCCGCGGATCCGCCGACGATCACGAGTACGGCGAAACCGCGCTCGGCGAACTCGGTGGCGATGCGCCACCAGCCTTCGGGGCGTCCGCCGTGGCGATCGGGGGAGACCAGCACGAACCCCTCCACGTCGTCACGCAGCACGGCGAGCTCGGCCATGACGCGCACGCGCACGGAGGGCTTGATGGTGCCGATCGGCTGCGCGGCGAGCTCGGCGAAGCCGATCTGTTCGAGCCAGCGCCGGGCGTGCAGCGGGGTGGCGGGGAGCCCCGCGAACATGAGCTCCTCGCCCACGACGGCGGCCAGCGTCACGCCGGGGTGCGGGTCGCTGACCTCGGGGGCATCGACGAGCGCCATGCGGCGGCGCAGGTCGCGGTCGTTCCGGGTGCCGTCGATCGTGACCTCGCCCGTGTCGGGGCGCATCCGGCCGGTCGCGATGAGGCCCAGCACCGTGGGGCGCAGCTCGGTCTCGGCGAGCACGAACCGGGCGTGGCCCGTCTCGATCTCGAGCGACGTGGTGGGCAGCGCATGGCCCTTCTTGCCCTTGCTGACGTCGTGCACGGCGATCCTCATGCGCGGCCCTCCTCGGCGGGAATCGTGGCAAGCGTATCCGGCGCACCGGTCGCAGAGAGCTCGGGGTGCGCGGCGAGCAGCGTGTCGATCTCGCGCCAGCCGAGCCCGGCGATGCTGAGCACCGCGCGCACGGCGATGCCGCCCGCGGCGGGGGAGGAAGCGTCGGTGCGGGTGACGACGGTGCGGGCGCTCTCCTCGATGAGACGCGCGAGCGTGGGGGCGGCCATGTCCTGGCGCAGCTCGCCGTCCTCCTGGCCGCGGCGGACGAGCGCCGCGAGCACCCGCCGCAGGGGTGCGAGCGCGGCGGCGGTCTCCTCGACGTGCGCGTCGTCGAGCGCGATCGCCGCGGCGACCTGGACGTGCGCGGCCTCGTGCCACAGGTCCGCGGTGAGGCGGGCCAGAGCGATGCGGCTGTCGGCGTCGTCGACCCGCTGCGCGATCGCGTTGAAGCGCGCGGCGCCGGCGGAGATCAGGGCGTGCACGAGCGCGGTGCGGTCGTCGAAATGGCCGTACAGCGCACGGCGGCTGAGGCCGGCGGCGCGGGCGATCTGGTCGACGGACGCATGCGGATCTGCGGCCAGGGTCTGCGACGCGGCGGCGAGGATGCCGGCCCGGTTCTCGGCGGCGTCCCTGCGCTGACGGCGGGGTGCGGTGATGTCTGTCACCCCTTCAGTGTAACTCTAAAGTGCACATGCGTGTGCAAGTTATGAGTGGGTGCGTGTCTGGCCGGTCGTTCACTGGTCGCGTGTTGCCGTTATGCCGCGGGAATGAGGGCAATTCGCGACCAGCGAACGGGGAGATGAGCGGGATTTGCGGTATCCGGCGACGCAGGGCGTCCTGGAACGGGATATGCGGGATCCGGATCTGTGCGGCCTGGATCCGGGTTCGGCGCGTCGGCGCCGGGTCAGGCCAGCAGCAGTCGGAGTCCCTCGATGATCGCTCCCGCACCCGACGAGGCGAGCGCCTGGGAGACGGCAGGCTGGGTGATGCCCTCGGCGGCCGCGAGGTCGCGCTGGAAGACGCCGAGGCAGCGGCCATAGGTGAGGCGCCGTGTGCGCGCGCTCATGTCGCTGATGAGCTGGTCTCGCGTCATCAGCCCGATGTTCGCTTGATGGGCGAGGAGGCGCGCGGCGTCCGGCTGGGCCTCGTGCGCGACCACCCAGGTGCGGGCTCCTGGCACGGTGCGTTTCTGCAGCGCATGCACGTGCTCGATCGCGGTGCGCGCGGCCCACCACCCCGGCCCCTCCGGGAGGTCTCCCGCAGCGGAGGCGATCTCCTCGACCGGCCCGATGCCCACGCCGAAGCGGCAGTCGATGTGCTCGGGCAGGGCGAGCCGCAGCAGGGTCAGCCCCGCGAGCGCGGCGTCGAGCGTGGGGTAGACGCCCTGCTGCTCGTCGCCCACCGTCGGCCGGAGCGGGCTGCTCGCGAGAGGCCGGTCGGCCTCGACGCGCGCGATGGCGTCATCGAGCGCGTGCTGGGCGCCCGAACGGTCATCGAGCCCGCGAGATCCGACGATGTCGAGGATCACGGCGATCATGAAAAAAGGTTATCACTGATCTTCTACGAAGATAAGCTCTTTGCTTCTTGATCGGGCGGATCCGCCGAGGGCTTATGGAGCCCGGGAGGCCTCAGTCCGTGCCGGAGTCGAATGCGGCACCCTCGCTGGCTGCATCCACCGCATCGGCCAGCGCCTCCTCGGTGTCGGCGAGGGTCGTTCCCTCGACCGCGGCCGCGATCTCCCCGGACTCTCCCGCGGTGACCCGGCCGACGAGCTCGCCGGTGGCTCCGCCGACGAGGCCCATGCCCGCGTACTGCTCGAGGCGTGCGCGCGAGTCGGCGATGTCGAGGTTGCGCATCGTGAGCTGGCCGATCCGGTCGACCGGGCCGAACGCGGCGTCGCCGACGCGCTCCATCGACAGCTTCTCGGGGCCGTAGGACAGGTTCGGGGAAACGGTGTCGAGGATCGTCCAGTCGTCGCCGCGGCGCAGGCGGATCGTGACGGTGCCGGAGATCGTGGATCCGACCCAGCGCTGGATCGATTCGCGCAGCATGAGCGACTGCGGCTCGAGCCAGCGACCCTCGTACATCAGGCGCCCGAGGCGGCGGCCCTGCTCGTGGTACGTCGCGAGGGTGTCCTCGTTCAGGATGCCGTTGACGAGGCGCTCGTAGGCGATGAAGAGGAGCGCCATGCCGGGGGCCTCGTAGATGCCGCGCGACTTCGCCTCGATGATCCGGTTCTCGATCTGGTCGCTCATGCCCAGGCCGTGCCGTCCTCCGATGCGGTTCGCCTCGAAGACGAGCTCCACCGGATCCGTGAACTCGACGCCGTTGAGCGCGACGGGGCGGCCGCCGGCGAAGGTCACCGTGACATCCTCGGTCTCGATCGCGACGGAGGGGTCCCAGTACTTCACGCCCATGATCGGGTCGACGGTCTCCAGCGACACGTCGAGGTGCTCGAGGGTCTTCGCCTCGTGCGTGGCGCCCCAGATGTTGGCGTCGGTCGAGTACGCCTTCTCGGCGGAGTCGCGGTAGGGGAAGCCGTGCGCGACGAGCCACTCGCTCATCTCCTGGCGTCCGCCGAGCTCGGTGACGAAGTCGGCGTCGAGCCAGGGCTTGTAGATGCGCAGACGCGGGTTGGCCAGCAGGCCGTAGCGGTAGAACCGCTCGATGTCGTTGCCCTTGTAGGTGGAGCCGTCGCCCCAGATGTCGACGCCGTCCTCCTTCATGGCGCGCACGAGCAGCGTGCCGGTGACGGCGCGGCCGATCGGCGTCGTGTTGAAGTAGGTCTTGCCGCCGGAGCGGATGTGGAACGCGCCGCACGCCAGGGCGACGAAGCCCTCCTCGACGAGCGCGGTCTTGCAGTCGATGAGGCGCGAATCCTCGGCGCCGTACTCGAGTGCGCGGCCGGGGATCGACGCGATGTCGTCCTCATCGGGCTGGCCCAGGTCACCGGTGTACGTGTACGGGACGGCGCCCTTGTCGCGCATCCACGCGACGGCCACGGAGGTGTCGAGGCCTCCCGAGAAAGCGATGCCGACGCGCTCGCCGACGGGCAGAGACTGGAGGACCTTGGACATGGGATCCAGTCTATCGGCGGGCAGGGGGTGCATTTCGGGGGAGGCCCACCCGGGCGGGGCGACGGGCAGGGGTGCGCGAGTGACGCAGGACCGGGCGGATGCGAAGTCGCTCAGATCAGGCGCACGTCTACGCCGAGAGCCGCGTAGGTTCCGATGGCGCGACGGTCACAGGAGAGCAGCGGGACACCGGCGGCCTTTGCGGCGAGGCCGACCAAGCCGTCGTAGATCGCGCCGCCGGCGATACCCGCCTGGCTCAACGTGGTCACGGCATCGCGGGCGACGCCCGGCGGGAGCGCGGCCGATGCGGGAAACTCGCGGGCGATCATCTGCGCGGCGTATGCAGCGCTGAGTCGATTGTCTCCGGGGAGCCGGGTCAGAACTGAGTAAGTCTCGAACTGCGCATGGCCTGCGAGGCCCAGCGTCAACCCCTGTGTGAGCTCGAAGGCCACATCGTGCGACGGACTTGCATCTCGGAGAACCGCGAGCGCCGCGCTCGTGTCGAGGAGGAGGTCAGCGCTGGTCGGCAAGGCGAAGCTCGCGGATGTCGTCGGCGGTCAGCACGGGCCCGCCGGTGATGACCAGTCGACCATCCTTCTCGGTGACGTTGTCATGCGTCTCGATCTCGATCCGGATCCCGTCTCCGTCGATGATCAGGTCCACCGGCCCGGGCACCATCCCGAGGCGCTCGCGGATCGTCGCAGGGATGACGATCCGCCCTGCCTTGTCCATGGTCGCCTTCATGCCATCAGAATACCATTGGAATGGTCGACCTGAGAGATGGCGGCCAGATCGTGCCGGGGGCGGCTTATGATCCGACCGTTGGAAACGTTTGCAATGGCTTCTTGAGCCACAACGCAAACAGCATGCTTCGGTGTTGCGAGGAAAAGCGCAGATTCTCTGGAAACGCTTGCACAATGAGCGGGCGCCCTGCTACTTTCGGGCACGATCGCGCGCGCCCGCCGCGCGGCAAGGAGTCGACGATGACACTCTTCCCCCGCAGAATCGCGACGGCGCTCGCGGCCGCCGCGCTGATCGCATCCGCTGTGCTGGTCGCCCCGTCCGCCTTGGCCGCGACGCCGACGGTCGCGACGAAGGCTCCGGCACCCGCTGCGGATCCGGCCGCCGCCGCGACGAAGGACGTCACGGCGCATCTCTTCCAGTGGCCGTGGAAGTCGGTCGCCGACGAGTGCAGGCACGTGCTCGGCCCGGCCGGCTACGGCGCAGTGCAGGTCTCGCCGCCGCAGGCGCACGTCGAGTTGAAGGACCAGGGCTACCCGTGGTGGCAGGCGTATCAGCCGGTCTCCTACTCTCTGCAAAGCCGCTACGGCACGCCCAAGGAGTTCGCGCAGATGGTCGACGCGTGCCACCGCGCGGGCGTGCGGGTGTATGTGGACGCGGTGCTCAACCACATGAGCGGCCAGCAGACCGGCGGCGTCGGCAGCGACGGTTCCACGTTCGGCAAGTACGACTACCCCGGTCTGTACTCGAATGGCGACTTCCACCACTGCGGTCGCAACGGCAACGACTGGATCGCGAACTGGAACGACCGCTGGGAGATCCAGAACTGCGAGCTGCTCGGACTCTCCGACCTCGCGACGGAATCCGAGCACGTGCAGGCGACGCTCGCCGGCTACCTGAACTCCCTGCTGGCCCTGGGCGTCGACGGCTTCCGCTTCGATGCGGCCAAGCACATCCCCGCCGCCGACCTGCAGGCCATCACCGCGAGGCTCGACCGCCCGGCGTACATCTACCAGGAGGTGCTCGACGGCGGCCTCATCCAGAAGAGCGAGTACCTGCCCGTCGGCAGCGTGATCGAGGATCGCTTCGGCACGCAGATCTCCCGCGTCTTCAAGACCGGATCCCTGTCCTGGCTGAACATGTTCGGCGAGGCATGGGGGTTCAACGCGTCCGACACCTCGGTCGTCTACACCGACAGCCACGACACCGAGCGCGACGGCTCGGGCGGCTCGGTGACCTACAAGGACGGCGCGCTCAACGATCTCGCGACGGTGTTCGAGCTCGCCTGGCCGTACGGGCATCCGCTCGTGCTGTCGAGCTACCACTTCACCAGCACCGACGCGGGCCCCGTCTCCGACGCCGGTGGCAACGTGCTTCCCGTCGCCTGCAACACGGCGACGTCGGGCGTGGGCGGCTGGCTGTGCCAGGACCGCGCCGACGCGACCGTGGGCATGGTGGCGTTCCGCAGCACCGCGTCGGGCGCGCCCGTGACCCGCTGGTGGAGCGACGGATCCGATGCGATCGCGTTCGCGCGCGAGGGGGCGGGCTACGTCGTCGTGAACAAGGAGAGCGGATCCCTCACCCGCACCTTCGACACGGGTCTGGCCGCCGGCACCTACTGCAACCTCGTCACCGGGCATGTGGCGGGAAACCACTGCACCGGGCCGTCCGTGACGGTGGCGGCTGGCGGATCCCTGGCGACGACCGTGGCCGGCCTGTCGGCTCTCGCGATCTCCAAGGACTCTCGCGTGAGCAAGCCGACGGCGGCTCCCGCGGCGGCGATCGCGTTCACTGCATACGCCTCGGTCGACGCCGGGCAGCGACTGGTCGTCGTGGGCAGCGATCCGGCGCTCGGCGCCTGGGATCCGGCCAAGGGCCTCGCACTCTCGTCCGCCGCATACCCCGTGTGGCGCGCCTCGGTTGCGATCCCCGCGGGCACCTCCTTCGAGTACAAGTACGCGAAGGTGTCGGCGGACGGCGCCGTCGAATGGGAATCGCGATCGAACCGCACCGCGACCGTGCCCGCGGACGGCGCTCTCGCGTTCAACGACGGCTGGAACGCCGGGGCGACCGTGGACGCCTCGGTGACTCTGCACGCGACCCTCGATCCCGGCCAGACGGCCTACATCGTCGGCGGATCGCCCGCCCTCGGCAACTGGAGCCCTGATGCCGCGATCCCGCTCGCGGCTGTCGGCGACGGCACCTGCACGGGGACGGTGACGCTGCCCGGCTCGACGACGATCGAGTACAAGTACATCCGCAAGGATGCGGCGGGCAACGTCACCTGGGAGAGCGACCCGAACCGCACCGTGACCACGGGGTCCGGCGGCACGCTGACGCTCGACGACACGTGGCGCTGAGGCTCTGACCGCTCGAGGTCCGGCCCGTCTTCCCCTGAATGAGGGAGGACGGGCCGGATCCGGTGCCGCCCGGCTTCTACGACCCTCGCTTGCGGGACACCCAGACCACGCCCGCGCCGACCACGATGATGACCACCGCGATCGCGGCGATGTAGGCGGCCACGCCGCCGTAGCCGCCGACATTGGCCGGATCGAGGAACGGGTAGGGATACCAGCCGGGCTCGCCCGTGCGCGGGCTGATCACGAGGTTCGCGCGGACCAGCGTGTACACGGCCCACACGATCGGGAACGCCGCGGTGACGGCGACGACGCCCCAGCCCAGGCAGCGGCGACGCGGGGCGAGCAGAACGTCGGCGAGCAGGATCAGCGGGCCCACGACGTGCATCATCTCATTCGCCCAGAGCACGGTGGAGCCCTGCGGGAGCTCGATGCCGCGCAGCAGCGTGTTGTAGACGATGCCGGTGACGATCATGTAGGTCGATCCGCACGCGAGCAGGATCGCGATCCAGCGCGGCTCCGGTTCGGTGGACCCGGCGGTGCGCAGGCTCCAGATCGCCACGATCACGAGCATCACCGCAGACCAGATGTTCGACTCGATCGTGAAGAAGCTGAGGAAGTTCGCTGCCACGGTCGGCACATGCGACGCGTAGGGGGTCGTCGCCTGCAGCGCGTTGCCCATCGTCACGGCGAGCTGGTTGACGACCGCCGCGAGGATGGCGGCGGCTCCGACCAGGCGCACGATCGCCCAGGGCGTCGTGCCGATCGCGAAGGCAGGGCGGGTCGTTGTGCGCTCCGGCGCGGACGTGTGCATGCTCTGACGATAGCGGCGTGGCGCCGCGATCACGGGTACTTCGTGAGCGCCTTCTGGAAGTCGTCGACCTTCGACTCGCTGAGCATGTAGCGGCCGACGATCGCGAGCTGCAGGCCCTCGAGCGGCTCGCCGGTGCGCTGCGCCGTCTGCTCACGGGACTTGCGGTACTCGCCGGTCGTGTCGTTCGCGAGGTCGGTCATGTCGGCGTAGAACCAGCCCGGATCCGGTTCGTCGTCGCTGAACCACTCCCAGTCCACCTGCGTCTCCGGGGTCGCTCCGCCGTACATCTTCGCGATCATCGCCGGATCCACACCGCTGCCCGGGTCGTTGAACGCGACCATGCTGCGCCAGCCGTGCTGCTCGATCACCGTCTCGACCGTCTGCATGACCTCGAGCTTGTGGCCGTAGCCGGTCACCGGCGTCGTCGTCGCCCAGACGTCGGACGTGAAGCGCACCAGCATCGACTCGCCGCCGTAGCCGTTGCGCTCCGGGCGCTCCTGCGCGTCGGCGGACTTCACCCACTGCAGCCCGTAATCGGCCGTCAACTGCGTGCGCACATCTGCCATGGTCTCGTCGGCCAGCGCATGCAGCTCCTCGAGCGACTGCTGCCGCAGGAACGTGCTCGAATCCTTATCCTTGATGCCCGGATACGCCTCCCAGAGCTTCTGCTTGGCGGTCTTGTGCCCGTCGTAGGATCCGGTCGCCGCGACCCGGACGGCGCTCAGCGCACCCATCGTGCCGACGTTCAGCACCAGCGCGACCGTGAGCGCGGCAGCGCCCAGCACGCGTCCGGCCTTCGTCGCCAGCGCGGCGATCGCGAGGCCCAGCACCACGAGCTGCAGCACCAGCATGGTCGCCCCGAAGAACGCATCGGCGGCACCGATCGCGATCAGGATCAGCATGAGGACGGCGAAGGCGATCGCGGCGCAGAGGGCGATCCAGCCGAGCGGACTCCGCTTCTTCGGTGGCGCTCCTTGGTCTGCGGAGTACCGCGTTTCTTCTCGGCCGCGTGCGGCGTCCTCGCGCAACGACCGTGCGGCGTCCTCGCTCGACGACCCCGGGAAAGAGGCCGGGGGAGTCATCAGGGGCACCGCCGTTCCCAGCAGCGCACGGCGGGCGCCGCGGTAGCCACCGGGCGGCGGCACGGGCGGGGCGCCGGCGGAGTCGGACACGTACCGGGGCGGGTCGCTGCGTTCTACCATGGCTTGTCCGTCCCGCTGCTGCCGCCGTCGTCGGTGCCGCCCTGCTGGTTCTGCTGGCGGTCCTGCTCGCCCTGCTGCAGCTTCTTCTGCAGTTCGTCGAGCTTGTCCGGATCGGGCGTCTGCGGCTGCGGCGGCTGGTTCGGGTCCTGCTTCGGATCCGGAGACTGCTGCTGCTTCTGCTGCTCGTCCTGCTGCTTCTGCTCCAGGCGGTCCTGCTGGTCCTTGTT
>JGI24740J21852_10000238_pt1 | contig 23231 bp, 20 predicted proteins | sample KBSCornC6_FD_21852 | JGI IMG/M metagenome (IMG submission 21852) | reverse complement strand
CAGAATCAAGGCCTCCGCAACGGCGGCCTCTGCCGCTGACAAGCCGAACGCCTGCCGGAGTTGCACTGCCGTGACCGGGCTGGCCGCACCACGGCGGCGCACGGTGACCATCATGGCCGCATCGCCAAACGCAGCATGGGCGGCATTGGCGGGCAAGAGCGAAATGCCGAGAAAGAGTTCGTGCGCCGCGCCCAGTGAGGGGCGCACGGCGAAACTCTCTCCCTTGCGGGATTTGGCCACGCGCGACAGCGCTGCCTGCAAACCATCGTTATCCGCGGCAAAGGTGGCATGCAAGCGGCCATGCTCCAGCCGCAGACAGGTCGACGCGCGCAAGAGCGCCTCGGCCTGAGCGTTGGCAAACAGCACGCGCTGATCACGCCCGAGTGCGAATACCGCCAGGCCGAGCTGCTCCATCAGTTCCGCACCGAGCGCCGCGTCGCGATGCAGCACGCGCGTGTCTTGCCAGAGATTGATCGTGCGCTGCAGATGGCCGGTCATGCCGGCGGCCGTGGCGCGTTCCTCTTCGGAAAACGGCGTCCGCCCGCTGGAGCGCAGCATGCCGAGCAGGATGTCGCTGCTGCCAGGGCGCGCCAGCCGCACGCCCATCAAGTAGCGGAAGCCCGACGGTAGCTGGTAGTCCTGATAGAACTCGCTGCGCTCGACGTAGGCGTCGGATACGTAGTCCTGGCAGAAAGCGAATTCACCCAGCGCCGCACGTTGCACATGCTCGCGGCGCGGGTCGAGCGCGCCGTAGTACTGATCGTAGAGTGCGATCACCTCGTCCCACCCCCTTCCCGGGGAGTAAGTCGAAAGGTGGGGCGCATTGCGCGCAGCGTCCCAACTGAACATGTGGAACACGTTGGCACCCAATGCCTCGGTGACGTCGTGGAAGACTTCCAGGAAGCCATCCTGCGTCACGGCCGCTTCGTACAGGTCTCCAATCAGTTGGTCTTTGAGCATGCTTCCCCCCGGAAGAATGGCTGTCTGGCCCGGCCGCCCGTCGCGCTCGCCGTGGTGGTCGGCGCCGGGCATGTTGTGCGTGTCACCGTAGCACGGGTGTTGCACGGCGGGCATCGTTCGTTTGGTGTGTTTTTCCACCAAATGAAGGATGCGAGGGATGGGGGACGAACGTGGCTCTACAAATGCGTCGGCACCGGCCCTTTCAAGGCCGGTGCCGATACCCCAACGGGGCCGCGCGGGGAGCGCTTGTCTTGTTGCGTTACTGCGCCGGCTTGTTGACCGAGAAGTTCACCTGATACGTGCTCGGTGTGATGGACGGAGAGCCGCTCAATGCCAGCGTCAGGCCGCCCAAGGGCAGTTGCCACGTCTGGTTGCACGTCACCGTCACACCGCTCGTGTTCGTGCAGACCGCGGTACCGGGTCGATGGCGCAGGCCGTTGAACGGATCGTTATAGATGATCTGGTCCGTATGGTTGTCGGCAAAGGTGCGCGTCACCGTCGAGCCATTCACCGCCGTGATGGTGTTGCTGTCTTCCGTCACCGCAGTCAGACCAGTCGACTTCACGTTGCTTTGCCAGAAAGCGTTGGTCGTGCCGACTGCTGGCACGGACAGCGTCGTCTGCTGAGCGAAGATGCCCACGCCACCTCCGGTGAGCGCAACCACGAAGACCATATTGCCCTGCGCATTCTTGAACCCATAGGCGTGGGCATCGACGGTACCTGCCGAGGCGCCATCGTCAACCCAATCGACCCCACCATCTGAGGTGGCAACCATATGCCCATACGGTGAATTGAGATCAGGCGCGCAAGGCGCGTTGACCGCGCAGTTCGTGGCGGCCGTCACGACGCCCTTCGCATAGTTGTTCGTGCCAAACGTGCCTTGGTCTTGCCCACTCAGGAGTGCATAGAGGTAGTTCCCATTGACGGCGCTCGGATCCACGGTCTGCTTGGGCACCGACAGCGAGAGCGTGCCCGTGCTGCCGGTGCCGTTGGTCCACACCGCCATGCCCGACTTGGCCACCAGCACGCGCGTCGAACCGGTGTCGTTCAACGAGTAATCGCAGGCCGTCGCACCTTGGGTCAGTTGGTAGCTCGCGCCGCCCATCGCGACGGTCAGCTTGACCGCGTCGACAGTCACCACCTGAGCCGAGCCATCCGAGAATTTGACCAGCCGATGATCGCCGCTCTTGAGTGCCGGACAGGCCGAATTGGCTGGCGCCAGCACGGTGCCCACCGTCGAGCCCGCAGACCCGCTGGAGCTGCCACTGGTGCTGGCAACCACGGTGCTGAGGTCGGTCAGGGTGACGCCCGCACCAGCCAGCGTCGATTGCAGCGTGTCGAGCACCCCGTCATAGCCCTGGCCACTGCCCGCGCTGATCGTGCCGCCCAGGAAGTCGCTGATGCCCGACGCGTCAAAGCCAGCGCTCTGCAACACCTTGATCAGGGCGGCTTGCGCGGCGGTGACGTCGCTGGCATTGACGGTCGTCGTCGAACTGAACCCGGCCACGTACTTTGCCGGGTCCTGTCCAGCCAGTTGTGCCAGCAGCAGTTCCGTCAGCGGCGTGATGTTGGCCGTGGCGGCACTGCTGATCGATCCGGAACCGGCAACCAGCGAGTGCAGCACGGTCTTGCCGTCGCTGCTGGTGGCCGTCACCACACAAGGCAGGCTGGCACCCGTGATGGGTGCCGAATAGCTGCCGTCTGCGCTGGTGGTGGCAGTACCCGAACCCGCCGAGCACGTCACGTTGACCGTTGCGCCAGGCATGGCCGCGCCAGTGGCCGCGACCCCGCTGATCGTCTGTGATTGCGGGCCGGTTTGCGCCGGCGCGGAATCTCCGCCTCCGCCACAAGCGGACAAGCCGGCAGTCAAAACAAGCGCCGCAGCGCTGATTGCAATCGGTGTGAGCTTCATGGTTCCCTCCCTCGGGTCCGTTCTGGTGTGTTGTGGGAGAGATTCTGCGTAAGCCCATGCCGCCATTCATCCTTCAAATAGATGAAGACTTGCTGGATCGCGACGTACCGCGTGACTGCACCAACTACAGGCAACAACAGATGGCCTAGGCAAGTTCGCGCACGCCAACCCTTACGGTCCGCGCCGCGTTGCGGTTTTCAGCTCACCGTTGCCTCGAACACCCGCCGGTAGTTGTCGCCCAGAAGCTGCCCCACCTCGCCCGAGGTAAAACCGGCCTTGAGCAACGCCGTTGCCAGCGCCGGCAACTGTGCGTAGTCCGTAAAGGTCGGCGGTTTGATGAAACCGAGCATGTCGGTGCCAAGACCGACGTGCGCCACGCCCACCACATCCACCATGCGTTTGATGCCGATGGCCATGGCATCGAGGGTCGGGAAATCCGACGCATTGGGCCACACGCCGATCACCCCGCCGGTTTCCGCCACCGCGCGCGCGTGGTCAGCAGAGATCAGCCGGCTGCGCTCCCTCGGCCGCCCGGTCAACGCCGTATGCGACAGCACCAGCGGCTTGATGGTCGTAGCGGCCGCGCGTTTGACCAAATCGTACGTGCCATGCGCCACATCCACCACGATGCCCAGCGCATTGCAGCGGCGCACGACGTCGGCGCCGAAATCCGTGAGGCCGCCATGCACGGGCGGCTCCGTTTGAATGTCGCCGAGTTCGTTCACGCGGTAATGCGTGAGCTGCAGGTGCCGCAGACGGTGCTGCGTGTAGGCCTCGTCCACGCGCTCGATGTGGCCCTCGAGAAAATCCGCCCCTTCCGACGCGATGATGACGCTCGGCCCCAACTGCCCCATGGCCGCTAACGAGGCCGCGTCCGTCACCACGTGCAACTGCTCCCGCTCGATCAACCGTTGGGCGCGCGCAAATTCCGTCATGCCGAGTTGATACAGCTCGCCCGGTTCCGGCGTTCGGAAGGCCTCGAACCGGTTGCCACTGGCCGACACGTGCGTGGCCGTCGTATCGGTGACGATGGCCAGGCAGATCACGTGCATGCCGCCAGCGCGCATCGGCTCGGCCAGCGGAAGGAAGGGCCGGTTGGCACCGATCTTGGGGTCGCGTGAAACGATGACGCGGCCGGCGTGGCTATGCATGTCGATGGTGAGCGTGCCGGGTGCGGGCGTCCATGTGGGTGCGTCGCCGGATGCCCCCTCGGTGTAGTTGGCGAAGCGACCGGGCGCGCAAGCCGCGAGGCCCAGCGCGGCCCCTGCGGCCAGAAACACCCGGCGGCTGACGCGCGGGGATTCGCTCGCCGGTTGTTCCGCCGCAAGCGTGGCGTCCACTAACTGGTAGTACCAGCCGGCCGGATCATCGTGCAAACGCAGCAGGCGGCCGCGCACGCGAATAGCGCCGTCGCCCATTGGCACGGGCTGCGCAGCAAACACCTCCACGCTCGTGGCCGGATTGCGCGGCACGCAGCGACCGCAGCACGGGGCCTCTTCGGCGAGCAGGAAGTAGCTGGCCGACGGCGCCGCTGCATCAAGCGGCATCGCCCAGCCGTCGATTTCGACCAACCGGCCATGGAGGGCATCGGCTTCGCAGCTTGCGATGAGGGACCAGTGGATCGGCATGCGGGCTCCGCGGGGGTTGGGGGGTGCCCCTATGTGTTTCGTCAAGCGTTAGGGACGGTTTTGGGTTGGTAAAGGGTCCCGTCGCGCAGCATGGCGAACAGGACGTCGCAACGACGCCTAGCCAGCGCGATGAGGGCTTGGTTGTGACGCTTGCCTTGCTGGATCTTGCGCGTGTAGTAGGCGCGTGAGATCGGGTCTCGCAAGGCAGCAAACGCAGAGAGAAACAAGGTTCGTTTGAGCACCTTGTTGCCGCGCCTGGAGGGGTGTTCACCTCGGATGGACGAGCCCGAGCGCCGGGTGACTGGCGCCAGGCCGGCATAGGCGGCCAGGTGTGCGGCTGAAGCGAAGGCCTTGTGCGCGACTTCTTTCAGGAGTCTGGCGGCGGTCCTGACGCCGACTCCGGGCATGCTGGTCAGGACCGGGTAAAGAGGGTGTGCATGCACCAGGCGCTCGGCTTCACTAGCGACCTCGTCGCGCTGCTGTAGCAAGGCAGCGAGCTGCTTGGCAAGGCGCGGCATGACGACAGTCGCGGCCTGGGTGCCGGGCACGACGACGGTCTGTTCGCCAAGCGCTTGAACGATCTCGGCGGCCAAGCGCTTGCCCATACGCGGAGCGAGTTTGATCAGGCGGTTGGCGAGCGTCTTCTCGCTGGTCGCGGCAAGTGCGGCGGGTGACGGGTAGCGCTCAAGCAGATCGAGCACGGCAGGATGATCCAGGCGCGGCCCCAGCACTCGTTCGAGGGCGGGATGAATCTGGGTGAGCAGGCCGCGAATGCGGTTGCTGGTTTGAGTGACTTGGGCGGCCAGATCGTCGTCGAAGCCACACAGCATGGTGAGCTCGGCCAGCGGCTCATCGGCCAGCCGCAGCGAGCGCAAGGTGTGGGGCATGGAGCGGGCGGCTTCGGCAATGATTGCCGCGTCGCGAGCGTCGGTCTTGGCTTCACCGGCGTGTAGATCTGCGATGCGGCGCATGGCCAGCCCTGGCAGATAGGCGACCAAGACACCCTCGTCGCGAGCCACGGCCACCGGCAGCGCGCCGATGGTAGCGGGTTGGTCGACCACGAACAGAAGCTGGCCGTGCGCCTTGAGTTCATTGATCAAGGCACGTAGTTTGGCTTCGTCATTGGGCAGCGCCTTGTTGTACAGGCGCTTGCCGCTGCGATCGAGCGCGACGGCGTGATGCTGGCCCTTGCCGACATCGACGCCGACAAAGACATCAATGGAATTGTGCTGAAGCGGTTCTTGCATGAAGGTGAGACGCCATGAAACACATTGGCCGGCAACATCGGTGGCAAGTCTCGGCATCCACGTTACGGGCGGCCTCAGGAAGTCCTGGCCAAGCCCCTATCAGCGATCACCAGCCACCCACCAGGCCCGGTGACAACACCCCCCGGATCATGGGCGACTGGGGGCAGCAATCATGCCGGGCCTGGCTGGCCAAAGCCCCGATTATTGGGGCACGAAGATAGTAACGTGGGGCTGCGGTATTGTGCGCTCCACGCTACCGCACTGCCACCGCATCCGGGGTACCCTTACGGCCTTGACCGCTGCTCCGTCTTACGCTGTCTTACGCCACGCGCTTCATGCCCACTCTGCAACATGTTGATCTGCGCACCGACCCCGCTGCGCGCCCCTTCGTCAAGGACGAGACCGTCCACGTCGACTTTGCCCACGCCCCCGGCGAGCTGATGAGCCTGGAAGGCCCCAACCGCTATGCCCCCGGCGATGCGCTCATCACCGGTTCAACGGGAGACCGCTGGGTCGTCTCGCGTGAGCGCTTCGATGCCAAATATCTGCCCGCCGATACCGCGCTCGCGCATGGTCAGCCCGGTGCCTACCGCAATCGCCCGAGCGTGGTGCTGGCCAAGCAGATGGACGCGCCGTTCTCGATGGCCCGCTCCGAAGCCGGCGACGTACTGCACGGCCAAGCCGGTGATTGGATCCTGCAATACGCCCCCGGCGACTACGGTGTCGTGCAGGCACAGCGGTTTGCCAAGGTGTATCGGCCGGCTTGAAGCCAGCCTCGCCCTTACTGCACCGTCTGCTGGCGCTCCACCTCGTGGTGCTTCATCTCCATGTAGTCCTGCCGATCCAGTTCATGCAGCTGGCGCGGGTACTGCTCGGTGGCGTTGAACCAGGTGTTGAGACGCTGTTGCAGGCGCTTGTCCGGCGGCGCCGAAAGCGATTTCAGGTAAGCATCGATCGCCAGGTAGTAGCGCATCGTGTTGCGCTCCAGCAAGCCGCGCACGCCGCCCACATAGTCGGGCGTGCCCGATGAAGCATCCGCCGTCTTGGTAAAGCCGACCTTGCCGCTGCCCACGGTCGCGAGGTATGTCCGCATCGCCAGCCGGCCGGCGGTGCCGTAGCCGTAGGCGTAGGTCAGGTGCAGAAAGGTGTGGTTGCTGACCCCTGGGGCGGGAATCGCCTCCAGCACGATGTGGTAATCCCGGGTGCTGAGGGGGCCGGAGGCGGCGCTCAGTTCCACGCGAAAGTAGTCCGCACTGCTGGCCGCTGGGTGAAAGTTGAACTCCAGCCGGTAACTGCTGGATAGCGATTCCTCTACTTTGCGGCCCAGGTTCACGTTCAGCACGCTGCCACTGGCGCCCTGCGTGGCATGGCAATACTTGATGTTCAGGTGCAGGATCAGCACGTCGCACCAGTTGGCGGCACCCTGCGCCGGGTCATTCAGCGCGCCGCTGACAGTGGCAAACGGATAGTCGAGCACGCTGTAGATATCGCTCTTGAGCCGGTCGGGCGATTCGGTGGATTCCAGCACCAGCGGCCGGTGGAACGGGTTGTCGGCAAGTTGCGGCGCCAGGGCCTGGTAGCGGTCGCGCAGCGATGTGGCGCTTTCTGCGTGCGCCGCAGGGCCGAAGCAGAAACCGGCCAGCGCCAGGGCCATCCAGCCCAGCCAGGCGGAGTATCGATGGGGGAGCATAGGCATAGCGGGTTCGCGAATCGTCTTTGCATTCTAGGAGGCACTACTGCAACGGGTGCGCAACAAATGTTCCTAGCCGTTGTGCACTGCGTGCGGCGTTCTGTCATCGCGGCGCGTGGTGCGGTGCGTCGTTAAAATAGAAGCTTCTTCGCTTGCCATTCGGCACCATGCCCTCCCCGCTTGCCATCCTGCGCGAACGCATCGCCAACCAGGTCCGCGGCCTGACACGCGCCAGCGGCGGACTCTCGCTCGATCTCGCCTCGCCGCCCGGGGACCCCGGCCTGTTTGGCCCCGATGCCGTCTGCTGGAAAGTCCATGCCGATTTCCCTTCGATGATGGCCGGCGGCATCAGCGCCTTGCTCTTGCAAACACTGCACCCGCGGGCGCTGGCCGGCGTATGGGACCACTCCAACTTTCGTGAAGACCTGCAGGGCCGCCTGGGCCGCACCGCACAATTCGTGGCCGGCACCACCTATGGCAGCCGGCGCGACGCGCTGGCACTGATCGAGCACGTCAAGGTCATCCACGACCGCGTACAGGGCATCGCACCGGATGGCCGCCCCTATTCCGCCAACGACCCGGACCTGCTGACCTGGGTGCACGTGGCCGAAATGTCGAGCTTCCTGGCGGGCTATCTGCGTTACGTGGATGGCGGCCTGAGCGGCGCCGATCAGGACCGCTACTTTGCAGAGACCGCGCTGGTGGCCGAATTGCTGGGCGCGCGCGATGTGCCGAAATCCCGCGCAGCCATCCGCGACTATCTGAACGCCATGCGTGCGGAACTGGTCGCCAGCGACCGCACGCGCACGGTGGTTGACGTGTTGATGAACTGGCCGGTGCCGCGCCCGGGGCTGAAGCCGGCGGTGCGCCTGTTTCTGGATGCCGGCATCCAGTTGCTGCCGCCGTGGGCCGCGCAGATGCTCGACCTCCAGCCGCCGCCGTTGCGCGCAGCGCTGGCGTCTGCCGCCATGCACACCGTGGCACCCACGTTGCGTTGGGCCTTGTATGAGGGCAGCGTCGTGCGCAAGGCCCGGCGCCGCGCGTTGATGCCGGCAGCGAGCTAGCGCGGGCTCAGTCCACCGCCTGCGCGAGCGACACCTTACCGCGCAGTGCCTTCTCCTCCAGCCGCACAAGCAGCAGCGGGGAAATCGCGGACACCGCCGCCGCAAAGAAGAACAGATGCCGGAAGGCGCTCTCACCCGCGCGTTGCAGCGCCTGCGCATCAGCCCCATTGCTGGCGAGCGCCGCGTGGAACAGATCCATCAGCAGATCGCCCCCGGCAGCCACCTGCGCTTCGGGTGCGGCCTGACGCAACAGCGCAATCAGCACCGACGTCAGCACCGCCACACCCACCGCGCCGCCCAGCAGACGGGAGAACGCCGTAAGCGCCGTCGCCAGGCCTACCGTTTGCGGCGACACGGCGTTCTGCGTAGCCACCAGCCCGGTCGGAAATTGCACGCCAATGCCCAGGCCCAGCACGATCATTGCCAGCGTGAGCGCCCAGACGTTGTGCGGGTCCAGCAGGCCCAGCGCGACGATGGCGAACGGCACCACACAGGCACCGCCCAGCATCAAGGGCTTATAGCGGCCGCTGTGCGTCATCCACTTGCCGGCAACGAAGGCACCAAACGGAATCGACAGCGTAAGCGGCACCAGCCGCAGCGCCGCCGCATCGGGGCTGGCGCCAGCCACCATCTGGAAGCGCAACGGCATCAGCACCGACGTGGCAATCAACTGGAAGAAGCAGAGGAACAGCGCCAGACAGCAGATCGTGACCGTGCGCACCCGGAACATCGACAGCGGAATGATCGGCTCAGCCGCGCGGTTTTCCTGCCAGACAAACACGCCCAGCACCACCACGGCGGCCACAAGCAAGCCCAGGTTGTCCGGTTGCGTAAGCGGCACACCCTGCCCCACGCGCGTGATCATCAGCAACAGCGCCGTCAGCCCCACCGCAAACAGAACGACGCCCGGCACATCAATCGGCCGACGCTGACGCGCCACCGGCAAATGCCGCAACGTACGGCGCACCACCCACAACGCAACGATGCCCAGCGGCAGGTTGATCCAGAAGATCCACCGCCACGACAGGTAATGCGTGAGATAACCGCCAATGACCGGGCCGGCCAGACTCGCCATGGCCCACATGCCGCTCACGTAGCCCTGGTAGCGGCCGCGCTCGCGCAGCGGCACTACATCGGCAATGGTCGCCTGCGCCACCGAGATCAGCCCGCCGCCACCCAACCCCTGCAGCACGCGCGCAACGAGCAGCATCGGCATGCTGGTCGCCAGCGCGCACGCCACCGAGGCCAGCACGAACAACGCAATCGCCGTGGTCAGCATGGCGCGACGGCCATACAGATCGCTCAGCTTGCCGTAGATGGGCGTGACCACCGTCGACGCCACCAGATACGCCGACACCACCCACGCCATCAGCGCGAAGCCGTTGAATTCGCCTGCAATGACGGGCAGCGCCACCGCGACGATGGTCTGCTCCAGCGCGCCCAGCAGGATGGCGAGCATCAGCCCGCCCATTACGACCATCACCGGAATCTCGGGGACGGGCGACGTGCCAAGCGGGTCGGTCAACGACGCAATGGGGGTGTCCGGCTGGGGCGGCTCAATGCTGGGGCGGGAGGACATGGGGGGCTGCGCAGACACCGTCGCGGGCGTCCACACAAACAACGAAATGAAGCCGTTGATGATACTGCTGATCGTCAATCGTTGCAGGGTCAACGATCGAGGTGCGGCGGGTTGCCTTGGGCGCCTTGGGCGATATCCGCATAGCAGCGGCTGACCTTCGCCGTCACATCGGGCAGCTCTTGTGCGAGGAATTCGATAAACGCCCGCACCGCCGGCACCAAGCCGCGGCGCGACGGAAACACCGCATGAAACTGATGCGCCGGCAAGCGGTAGCTAGGTAGGAGCACGACGAGCCTGCCATCGCGGATGGCCTCGGCACACAGGTTGAACGGCAACTGCGCGATACCGATGCCCTCGATGGCAACCCGGCTCATCAGGTACAGGTCGTCAGTGACCAGCGCGGGGGTGTAATCGACGTCGATGGCGCCACCTTCGGGACCGGTCAGTCGCCAGCGCGCGCGTTCGCCAGCCGCGCCACCCACGCCGACACCCGTCGCCCCGCGCATCGATTCCGGGCTGTCAAACGGACCATGCTGATCCACAAACGACGGGCTGGCCACCAGCACCTGGTCGCTCACGCCAAAGCTGCGCACCACCAGGTTGGAATCGTCCAGCGTCGAGCGCACGCGCAACGCCACGTCATAGCCGTCGCTGATCACGTCGACGCGGCGGTTGGTCACGTCCAGCTCGAGCCGCACTTCGGGCTGCGCGCGCAGGAATTTCGACAGCACTGGGGCAATGAACACGTGCGCCACGCCCACCGGGCAACTCACGCGCAGGCGGCCCGAGGGTTTTTCGCCCGCGTGCTCGGCCACTTCGAAAGCGGCACGGGCGGCTTGCGTCATCGACTCGCAATGCGCGTAGAACGCCGAGCCCACGTCCGTCACGTGCACCGCGCGTGTAGAGCGCTGCAGCAGCCGCACACCCAGTCGCGCCTCCAGATCGGCCACACGGCGGCTGACCCGCGATTTGGGAATGCCCAGCGCCCGCGCGGCGCCGGAAAAGCTGCCGTGCGTCACCACACTGGCAAACAGGACGAGGTCGTTCAGGTCTTCCATGGCCGTTCTCTCAGAATCGCCAGCATTGTCCCACTCATAGAACGATGAGTGTCGATTCGACCCACTACTGGAACTCGCTGCGCCGCACTATCTTTCCAGCAACCCACCTTTTCCTGGAGAGACACCATGCAAATCCTTCACATCGATTCGAGCATCCTCGGTGACGCCTCGGCCTCGCGCATCCTGACCGCCGCCATCGTCGACGAACTGCGCCGCGACAACCCCAGCGCCACCATCGTGCGCCGTGACTTGGCCGTGGAAGCCATTCCCCATCTGGATGGCGCCATCGCCGCCGGATTCCGCGCCACGGGCGCAGATGACTTCGACGACGCCACCCGCGCCGAGCACGCCCGTTCGGAAGCGCTCGTCAGCGAATTGCTGGCCAGCGATGTGATCGTGGTCGGCGCACCGATGTACAACTTCTCGGTGCCGAGCCAACTCAAGGCGTGGATCGACCGCGTGGCGCAAGCCGGCCGCACGTTCAAGTACACGGAAAAGGGCCCGGTGGGCCTGGCTGGCGGCAAGAAGGTCATCGTCGCCTCCACGCGCGGCGGCATCCATTCGAACAGCCCGGCCGGCGCTGTCGATTTCCAGGAAGCCTATCTGAAGACCGTGTTCGGTTTCCTCGGCATCACCGACGTGCAGTTCGTGCGCGCCGAAGGTCTGGCGATGGGCCCGGATGCCCGCACGCAAGCCATGGCAGCCGCCCACGCCGCCATGCCTGACGTGGTCAGCCAAGCCGTGGCTGCCTGATCAAACAGATCGGCCCCAAAGCAAACGGGCGCCGCGTAGCTGCGGGCGCCCGTTGTTGTTTTCCAGATTGGGAAGATCGGCGTGGCCGATCGTCGGTCAACGCATCACTCGTCGCGGTTTTCGCGCGCGTGGTGGATGGCTTCGAGCGCGCGGCGTGTGCGCAACTTGCGCCACATGACTGGCGCAACGATCGCGGTGGCGATCAGGCAAGGCACAACCCAGGCAATGGTGGATTCCAGAAAAGTCGTCATGATGCGTTCCCCCGACACGTGTTGCCGATGCGCACCTTATAGCTCCAATGGAGGCGCGCACCGTGTAGTCCCCGCAGGGCTACATTGATCCTTCAACGCGCCCTGACATCTGTCTCTATGAACGGCTATCGGCGCCAAGCCTTCGAACTTGAGTGCCCAACGTTTGCCGTTTGCTCTATTTCCGGCTTATCTCTGCGTTCTGTCAATACACCATCGACAATTTCGTGCAACATTGTGGCGCCACGTAGACAAGCCGCGACGAGAGCGTCGCTTCACGGTGTGTTCGCAAAGGTAACGGCAAGTTACCGCCGCAGAGGTGTCGCCCATGCGGACACAGCGTGCACCGTCATTTGCTCGCCAGGGCGCCCGAGTTTTTCTTACAAACGGTAATGCGCGGTTGCGAGGGGTTTCCATACAGTCGATGCAGGTCCAACGACAACCCCGGAGCTGCACCATGAAACGCACCCTCGCCCTACTGATTCTTGCCGCAGCAGCGGCTTCCGCGCTCAGCGCCTGCGTGGTTGTGCCGGCGGGCGGCTACTACTACGACCGCCCGCACTACCACCCGTATTACCACGGCTATTGATCGCCTGGCGACCGCCGCATCCACCGCTCAGGCCTTGCGCGCCTGCAGCGTGCGGATGCGCGCGACAGCCTGGTGATCAGCCGTGGCGGCGTCGTAGAGCTTGGCCAGATCGGCTTTCAACGCCGTACGCGACCCGCCATCCAGATACACCATGTGCCCCGACGGGTAGAACCCGGCCGACAGGTTCTTGCGCACATCCGCATCCAGCAGCGGCATCGACTTCAGGTCGAGCATCGTCTGATAGAACGGCGTGACGAAGTCGTAATAGCCATTGGCGGAAAACACCTTCAGATCCACGTTGAGGCTCATCGTGGCGGCCAGATCGCCGGCGGTGTAGAGGGCGACGTTGCCGTTGGCATCGAGCCCCTTTTGTGCGCCAGTTGGGTCGGTGTGGCGGAAATCCCAATGACGGAAGGCCTGGTCATTCAAATCCGTGAAGGCAGAGTTGGACGTGTACTTCAGATCGTCATTCAGATACGTGTTCCACATGGCCGTGTAGACGCCGGATACCGCCGTCATGGTCGGGTCGTTGCCACCGGAATTCGGGTCGACGCTGGCCGCAATGCCCGTGTGAATGCCCGTAACGCGGCCGTCGTAGGCGCCCAGCGACAAAGCCTTGTCGGCCAGCAACGTGGTGAGGAACAGCGACGTGCCTGCACCATCGGCGGCCGCCACATCCAGTCGCCAGCCCTGCAGCGTGGCCGCGTCGATACCGGTGTACGCAGACAGCGTCTTCAACACCGCCGGATCGGCATGCGCGGGGTTGGCGAGCGCCTTTTCATAGTCGGTGCTGGCAAACACGGCGGCGGCTTCTGCAAAGTCACCCACATCGGCGGGCAGCGCACCGCCCGTGGGCGATGTGGCGCGCTTGTGAAACCATGCATCGGCCGCACACGTCGGCAACAGCCCCACCGGGTTGCCGGCTTGCGTGTAGTCGAGGATGGACGACTGCAGCGTGATGCCGTTCAAGTCCACCCCGTCTTCATGCAGCACGTACGACAGCACGCATGAACGCGCCGTGCCATACGACTCGCCGAACAGAAACTTGGGCGAATTCCACCGATCGTTGGCAGTGAGCCAGCGCTTGATGAACTGCGCGATGCTGCGCGCGTCCTGATCCACGCCCCAGAAATCGAGGTTGTGCTTGGGCGCAATAGCCGTCGAATAACCGGTGCCGACCGGGTTGATGAAGACGAGGTCCGAGCGATCGAGCAGGCTATCGGGGTTGTCTTCCATGCGATACGGCGCAGGCGGCGTGAACGACGGCATCGACGTCACGATGCGCCGTGGCGCGAACGAGCCCAGCAGCACGAACACGGCAGACGACCCAGGGCCGCCGTTATAGAAGAACGTCACTGGGCGAGCCTGTGTACCGCCTTCGGGCACGTCGGCCAGAAATGCCACATGGAACATCTTCGCCACGGGTTTCGAGCTGCTCGGGTCCACCGTGACGAGGTGGCCGGCATGCGCGGTGTAGGCGATATCGCGCCCGCCTGGACCACCGACGTGCACGGTGTGGTGCGTGATCGCCATGCCCTCGCTGGTGTCGGTGACGCTGTCGTCGGGCCCGTTGCCATAGGCGGTGGCGTCGAAAAACGGTTGGTCTGTCGTCGTCATGCGTGCCTCGCTACTCAAAGAGTTTGGCGATTGCGTCGCCCTTCGGGCTGCCCAGGCCGGTGCAAGCGTCCCACCCGGGGCCGGCCGCAAAGGTGCCGTTGTCGCCCTGCCGGATATCGTTGAACGCGGCCGGGTTCTGATACAGCCGCGCGTGCGGATACCCCACCGGCTGCCCCTTGATGGCGTTGATGCGCGCAACGAGCGCGGCCCACAGCGGCGCGGCCGCGCTGGTGCCGCCGACCACACCGGTCTCGCCATCCACACGCACCACATAGCCTGTCAGCGGGTCAGCATTGGCGGAGACATCCGGCACGCCACGCTGTGTGAGGGGCAGGCTTGCACCGTTGGTCTCCTGCGCGGCTAGGCCCTGCTGCCAGGCCGGCACGGCAAACACGGTGCTGACCCCGCCCCCGCCCGCGCCGCCTTGCGTGCCGTCGTTCCATACGGTTTCTTCGGCGATGCGGCTGCCGCTGGCCTGCAGGCTGGTGCCGCCACACGCGAGGGCGTAGGGGCTGGAGGCAGGAAAATCGACGTGGTCTGCGCGATCGGGCTGGCCGTCGCTTGAGCCGTTGTCACCCGATGCGGCGCACACCGTGATGCCCATCGTGGCAGCGCTCTGCAGCGCGGCGTTGACGGTCTGCATGGCTTGCGGCGTCCAACGGCTTTCGGGCGCGCCCCAACTGATGGAGACCACCGATGGCCGCAGCGTCGTGTCATGGATGGCCGCGTTGATGGCCTGCACGAAGCCGGCATCGGTGTTGGTGGCAAAGTACACCGCCAGCGTGGCGCCAGGCGCGGCGGCACCCGCCACCTCGATGTCGAGCACGACCTCGCCGTCCGGGCCGTTTGGGTCTCCGCTGGGCCGGTTGGCACCCTGCCCGACCGGTACGTCGACGATCTTCGGCATGGCCACGCCAACCTGCTGGAAGTACGCACGCAGATCGTCTTCGCGATACCCACCGCCGAGCTCGATCAATGCGATGCACTGGCCAGCGCCATCCCCCTGCGGGAAACCGTAGAGCTGCGCGAGCTGCACCGGCGTGTACGAGGCCGCGGGCGTGGCCCGCGCTGGGCGAATCGACACAGGCGATGGCGGCATGGGCACAAAGCGGAAATGCGGTTCCACTTGCGGGCGCGAGTCCAGCCCGAGCACGGCCACGACCACATCCTTCAAGCTGTCCGGCAAACGCAGCGGGCCAGAACGACCACGGTATTCGCAATCGCCATGCGCCACGCGGTGCAGGTGCGTGTCGAACGCGCGGCAGAACTGCTCGACGGAGCCCGCAAGCGTGATGGTCGCGGCCGCGCCGTTCACGTGCGTGACCTGCAGACCACGGTCCTGCGCAAAAGCTTGTACGGCGTGGATGTCGTCAGCGGCGGCGCCAAACTGCGCGGCCCATTGTTCGCGCGTCAGCGGTGCGGGTGGCGGCGTGCCGGCGGCGCGGGATTGTGCAAACCCGGAAAGGCGTGCATCCAGGTCAGCGGCGTTGGGCCGGCGAAGCTGGACGAGCACCTGGAGCTGCTCGGAGGGTGGCGCATCGCCAAGAATGCGGGCGCCTTCCGGAATCGTGCGTTCACTGCCATGCAGGGGGTACCGGGCCATACGCCATCTCCACGAGTGAAGGTGGCCTCAGCGTCGCAATCTACGTGCCGCATGCGGCACCGGTCGCATCGGCGCTGCGCAACGGCGTCGCCACCCTCAAACACGGTAGGTGATGGCCCGCCCGGCCGATCAATCGTTGCCGTCCGCCGAGTCTCGTTCCACGGGCGGACGTTGCGGCCGGCCCTCTGCAAACGCACGGCGGATGAGCGCGCCGCACGCTGCGCTGCGCACGTAGGCACGCGCACCCAGCGTCTCGCGCACGAGCATGCCGTAGTGGCGTTTGTCTGCGGTAATCCACGGATAGAACCCGAACGCGCCCGGCGAGCTATAGGCACCATCGCCGCCGGGCTGATCTTCGATCCAATAGTTGAGCGCGTAATGCCAGGGCTGCGAAGCCGGCGTGCTGACGGCTGTCGGGCAACTGCCGGGCTCGGTGCAGACGGCATGCTGGCCGAGCATCTTGCCTAGCAGGTAATCGCCCCGCACCAGCCGGCGCAGGAATTGCCCATATGCCGCCGGGGTGGCGATCATGCCGCCGCCCGGCTCCGGTGCAAGGTAACGAATGCCCAGCGGTTTCTCTGCATCGCGCAGACCCGGGGCGTGGGCAAGTTCGCGTTCCAGGTCTTCGGTGAGCGTGGCGGCATCGGCGGCGCCTTGGCCGAAGTCCATCAGCAGCTTCTGATCGTGCCCACCGTTGTAGCTGAATCGGCCGACATGCCCCGGCGTGAATGTGGCGTTGCGCCCGCGCTGGAAGCAGCTCTGCACGGTGTCATTGCGATTGCACAGCAGCGGGTTGAGCGCGTCATAGCCCGAGCGCATCGTTAGCGCGTCGATCTGGGCTGGCGTGGGCTTGCCGCCCGCACGTTCCACCACATACGTGCCAAACACCCACTTGGAAGCCGATGCCAACCGCACGGTTTTGTTGGCCCCCACGCGCTGCCCCTGTTGGCCGCGCATCAGCACGCCCTGGGCGTCGCCGATCTCCCAGTAGTAATCGCCCAGGCGCTGGCAACTGCTGGCATGTGCGAGCGTCGCTTCCACCGCCGCCCGCCGCGTTGCCAGGCTAGGCTCCTGAGCGTGCGCCACCATCGGCCCCGCCGCACTCAGCGCTGCCATCGCGCACGGTACCCACGTTGCCAGCGCCTGATGTGTCCAGGCGCGTCTTGCTTCCGTCATATCGATATCCTGCTTGTTCTGCCTCTTACTCTGCCTATCAAGGCCGGCAGCACTCTACAGCAGCACTGCCGGCTTTCCCACCTTGTGACTGCATGACCGCACGAGCGTTTGCGGGCCAGGAGTACAACCGCACCACCTTGCAGCAAGCTTGCAACGGCACACGTTTTCCTTTTGAAAACGTAAGCGTTTGCGTATCGGATAATCCCTTTCCACGGGCACTTAGGAAAAGCTCCGCATATTCCCTCCCCCGATATGTCCTAGACCACTCGTTTATGAGCCAAATGGACGAGAAAAATCATGCCAAGGCCACCTAGCGCTCCGCCGAGAGTGTCCTAGAATGCAAACACAGAAAACCAGAATTAAATAAAAGTAAATACGCAGCAAACTTCGCTTCGGGAGCCAGCCATGGGAACAATCAGACGGGGAAGCGCGGGAATCTCTGCCCGCTGGAGTTGGGAGCGCCATTCGGCACATTCGGCGAATTGGCAAACCATCCCAACGCGGCGCCGCCTGTTTCTTCCGTCGCGCATGTCAGCACTCCGCACGCCAGCTGTTTTGTGGTGGTTGTGCGCGATTTCGGTCGCGGTGGGTACCGGTGGCGTTCTGTTGCACAGGTTGTGGTAGCTAGAAAAACATTAAGCAGGATTTGTACGGGGAAGGTCGCAGCGCGAGAGCAAACCGCTGGAATAACACCGAATTGATTAGACCGCTTAGCGGCACCGAGGGGTTGTCTGACCAGTTTCATGGGTCAAATTGCATCCGGAAAGATTGAGGGTCCGGGGCATCGTCATCCCTCCATTCGGAAAACACGCTCCCGCATGTGATCAAAATGCGCCGCGCAAGCGGCATGTGGGGCACGCCAGCCACGTGGCGCGCCTGATCAATGGGGGGAGCATCATGAACATCTCGTTCACCGGCAAGACTTTCAGGTCTGTAGGAGACCTGTTCTTCCAAGCCATCGTCGACGGCAAGGTCGTGAGCTGTTTTGTCACGTCCGAAGCCCTGTCACTGTGCGATTGCGCACATCAAAAAGCCACCGCTGAAGACGTCTATCGCAGCTACCGCGACTGGATCGAATTGGCTGCATCGGACTTGATCCGTGCCGGCACGCTGGCACCCGTGATCGTGCGCGGCCGCGACCTGGCCGCCTCGCGTGCGTCGCTGCCGCATGGCGGCGTGCCGGCCTACGATCTGGACCGTTCGCGCCAGTTGCGCCTGGTTCCACGTTCATCGCGCTGAAGTTGCCAGCGCGGGTGCAGCGGAACGTGCGGTCGGGGGGTCGCACGTTCCGCGGGTGCCCATGCGCGCGGCGCGAGGTGTGAAATGCCAAGCGCCAAGCGCAGATCAATCAGCCGGGAAATCCTCTTCCCAGTACTCCTGCACGTTGCGTACGGTCGGGGCGCTTTCGCTGCGCGCGGCTTCGCGCATACGCAGTTCAACACGCCTGATCTTGCCTGAGATGGTCTTGGGCAAATCGGCAAATTCAATGCGCCGCACGCGCTTGTACGACGCCAATCGGTTGCGGCAGAACTGCAGGATGTCTTGCGCCAGCGCCGGACCGGCTTCGTGGCCCGCGCGCAGCACCAGAAAGGCTTTCGGCACGGCCAGCCGTACCGGATCCGGGCTCGGCACCACAGCTGCCTCGGCGATGGCGGGGTGTTCGATCAGCACGCTTTCCAGCTCAAACGGGCTCACGCGATAGTCTGATGCCTTGAACACGTCATCGGCACGACCGACGTAAGTCAGGTAGCCGGAGGCATCGCGCGCGGCAATATCGGAGGTGTGATACACGCCGCCGCGCATGGCTTCGGCGGTTTTGTCGGCGTTGCCGGCATAGCCATCCATTAACCCCGTCGGGCGTGAATTCAATTCGATGCAGATCTCGCCCTCTTCCGTTTCGTTGCCGTCAGGGTCGCGCAACGTAATGCGGTAGCCCGGCAGCGGTCGGCCCATCGAACCGGCTTTGATCGGCTGGCCGGGGCTATTGCCGATCTGGCAGGTGGTTTCGGTCTGGCCGTAGCCGTCTCGGATGGTGATGCCCCAAGCGGCCCGCACACGCTCGATCACCTCGGGGTTAAGTGGTTCGCCAGCGCCGACGAGTTCGCGCAGGGCGGGTTTCCAGGCGGCGAGGTCCTCCTGGATCAGCATGCGCCACACGGTGGGCGGTGCGCACAGCGTGGTCACCTTGGCGCGGCAGAGTACGTCCAGCGCGACCTTGGGCTCAAAACGCGCGTAGTTGTAGATGAAGACGCTGGCACCGGCATTCCATGGCGCAAAGAAGCAGCTCCACGCATGCTTGGCCCAGCCAGGTGAACTGATATTCCAGTGCACATCGCCCGGGCGCAGCCCGATCCAATACAGCGTGGATAGATGCCCCACCGGGTAGCTCGCATGCGTATGCATCACCAGCTTGGGCTTGGACGTGGTGCCGGAGGTGAAATACAGCAGCAGCGGGTCGCTCGCCTGCGTGGGCGCCTCGGGCGTGAACTCAGGCGACGCGGCGTAGGCGTCTTCAAAGCGGTGCCAGCCCGGCGGTGCTTTGTCCGCACCCACTGCAATGCGCGTGAACGTGCCCGATACGGCATCGAGCTTGGCGCAATCGGTTGCGCCCGCCACCACGTGGCTCACCTGCCCCATGGCAATGCGCTCGCGCAGGTCTTCCGCCGTGAGCAGCGTGGTGGCGGGGATGATGACCGCGCCTGTCTTGATGCTGGCGAGCATCACATCCCACAGCGCGGGCACGTTGCCGAGCATGAGCAGGATGCGATCGCCACGCTGCACGCCGAGTGCCCGCAAGTGGTTGGCCACGCGGGCCGAGCGCTCCGCCATCTGCGCGAACGACAGGCGCGTCTCGTTGCCCTGATCGTCCACCACCCACAGGGCGACGGCGTCGTTGCCGCGCGCCATGGTGTCGAAATAGTCGAGCGCCCAGTTGAACTGGTCCAGCACCGGCCATGTGAAATCGCGCACGGCGGTCTCGTAGTCCTCACGGTGCGCGAGCAGAAAGTCGCGGCACCGCAGAAAGGCATCCAGCGATGTCATGCCTGTCTCCTGTCATTGCATTGCACGCGCCTCGTCCGGGCGCTAGAAAAACGCACCTGCCACGGATCTATATAGAAGGAAATCTTCCGCCAGACCAACCCGGGTTCACCCGGGCTGCCGCTCATTGGGAGCGTGGCGGAAAACGCAGCGACCGGCCGCCACCCAGACTCAACCACGCCCAGGCCGTGGCCGCCGCCACGATGGCCAGCACGGCCACCCATTGGGCGCTCACCAGCATCAACTCGACCGTGCCAGAGACGTCCGGGAGGATGTGCGGCCAGGCGATCGCCAGCCATCCGTCCGCATCAAACCACGCGCCCCGGCCTGCCCCCGTTGCCAATTCCACCGCCAGCAAGGCCGCACTGATGGCCGCAAACGCCATGCCGCAATGCGTCAGCACGCGGCTGAACACGGGCAGTTCATACAGGGGCTTGAGATATTGGATATGCCGGGTGAGCGACCATGCGCACACGATCAGCAACGCCACGCTAATGGCTGCCATCGGCGCCGGACTGCGCAGGCAGACGCCCAGCGCGATCCACGCAAGCGCGTTGATCTCGTGGCGCCGATAGATGCGCAGCGCACGCGCGGCGTGCAGCAGGCCGATCTGGGGAGCCTTCGGGGGAACACGCGGGGGAACACCGGCAGACGCCATGATGCGCTCCATCAGCGGAAGGTGGATGCAGCACCCCGTCCTGAGGCGACCGCAACTGTTTGCAGTGTACCGAGGCGGGTTGGCCCGCGCGAGTTCAAACAGCACGCCTCCTCCGAATGACGGACAGGCGGTGGCGTCAGGCCTCGCGCAAATGCTCGATCAATTGCCGTGCAAACGCTGGCAGATCATCGAAACTGCGTACGCAAATACGCAGCAGCCGGGTCGCCCAGGCATCGGTCAGGCGCACCCGGCGGATGCCCATGGAACGCTGCAGCCGGATCGCCGCGTGCTCGGGGATGACGCCCACGCCCACGTTGCGCTCCACCATGCGGCAGACCGCGTCAAAGCTGCGCAGCCGTACGCGGTATTTGAGCCGGTAGCCCGCGCGCGCGGCGTGCCCGGCCAGGTAAGCCTGCAAGGCGTTGTCACCGGTCAGGCCAACGAAATCTTCCTGCAAGGTTTCGACGAAACTCAGTTCGCGCCGCTCGGCCAGCGGGTGGTCACGCGCTGTCACCAATACCAAGCGGTCATGGCGGAATGGAAACGTCTGCAGCCCCGACAGATCCACCGCGTCATTGACGATGCCGATGTCCGCCCGCCCCTGCGCAATCGCCTCGACAATCTCATGGCTGACCAGCTCTTCCAGGTCGATGTCGACCTCGGGATGCGCCGCCAGAAAGGCGCTCAAGGCTTCGGGCAGGAACTCGGTCATGGCGGCGGTGTTGGACAGCAGCCGCACATAGCCCTTGAGGCCGCGCGCATATTCGCCCAGCTCGCCGCGCATGCGGTCCATCTGCTGCAACACAACGCGCGCGTGGTGGACCAGCGTGCGGCCTGCGGCGGTCATCTCCACGCCGCGCCGGTTGCGCGTGAGCAGCGGTACGCCCAGCGTGTCCTCCATGCCGCGGATACGCGCACTGGCGGAGGCCAGCGTCAAATGCGCGCGCTCTGCCCCGGCAGTGATGCTGCCGGCTTCAGCGGTGTACAGGAAGAGCCGGAGGTCGGTCAGGTCGAAGCGCACGGTGGTCTCAATAGGAGCATGAGCCTCAGTGCCAGCCTGAGGCTCCATCAATTTATCGCAGATTGTGCGGGCACCGCCAGTACCAGAAACTGAGGCACCTCCAATACAACACCCCAACCTCCGCCCCCAATGGAATCCGCCACGCTGCTGTTTGGCGCGGGCCTGCTCGCCGGCACGATGAATGCGCTGGCCGGCGGCGGCTCGTTTGTCACCTTGCCCGCGCTCATGTTTGCGGGCGTGCCCTCCGTGTATGCCAATGCATCGAGCACCGTAGCGCTGCTGCCCGGTGCGGCCACGTCAGCGTGGGCTTATCGAGCGGACTATCGCGGGTTCGAGCAGGTGCCCATGCGCACCATGGTGGCGGTGAGCCTGGCGGGCGGACTGCTCGGCGCGCTGCTGCTGATGACGACCTCATCGCGCGCATTCGACTTCATCGTGCCGTGGCTGCTGCTGGTGGGGTCGCTGGCGTTTACGTTCGGCAGGCAAGCCGGGGCTTGGCTGCGCCAACGCGTTCGGATCGGTCGATCAACGCTGCTCCTCGCTCAGGGCGTGCTCGCCGTTTACGGCGGCTATTTTGGCGGCGCGGTCGGCATCATGATGATGGCCGTGTGGGCGCTGTTGGGCCATGACGACATCAAAGCCCTGAATGCCTCGCGCACGTTGCTGGTGGGTGCCACCAACTTCGTCGCCGTACTGTGTTTTGCGCTGGCGAAAATGGTCTGGTGGCCGCAGACCTTGGTGATGCTGGTGGCCGCTGCGTTGGGCGGCTACGTCGGGGCGCATGTTGGCAAGCGTTTGCCCGTGTCGACGGTGCGCGCGCTGATTTCCATCTTTGGCTTTTCGATGACGGCGCTGCTGTTCTGGCGCGCGTGGTCGCACGCATGAGCATGAGGAGAACCGCGATGACCCACATGTCCCGGGCCCATCCCGCCCACCGCATGCGCACGCCGCGTGGGCATCGTGATGCGACGCTGCGCCACACGGTGCGTGCTACAGAAACAGGAACCAACAAACGTGAGTGGATCAGCGCGCAAACGATTTTCTACATCGCGCGCGGTGTGGCGATTCTGCTTGCCGCAGCGGCCGTGGGCCTGAGTGCAGTATCGGACGACGCAGAAAAATCCGCCGCCACATACATCCGCCCCCTCGCAGTGTGGGCCGGGCAAAGAAAAAGCCCGCGGGCCGGGGGGCGGGCGGGCTTAACATCTTCAGCCTTTGACGACGAAAGATGGTCGGGTGTGCTTTGTGAATGAGCAATGCGCCGGAACTCACAAAGCGAAGCCATTATAAAAAGGGCCTGCCCCCCGCCATACCCCAACGATGGGGGGTGCACACACACCCCACATTTCCATTTCGCAAAAATCCAGGCTGAAACACGCTTAACGCGGC
>JGI24740J21852_10000236_pt1 | contig 23440 bp, 19 predicted proteins | sample KBSCornC6_FD_21852 | JGI IMG/M metagenome (IMG submission 21852) | reverse complement strand
GTCGGCGGCGATCGCGGTGACGTCGCCGCCGATTTCCGCGGCCGTTTCGCCGAGCGCGTCCTCGGAGCGGCTGGAGATCGCAACCCGGGCACCCTCGCGGGCGAGGGCCGCCGCGATCGCCCTTCCGATCCCCCGACTCGCGGCCATCACCAGTGCCACCCGACCCTCGAGTCCAAGATCCATTGAGCAAATGTAGCTATGTGGCTACACTGGTCCGACTCCATGGGATTCTCGAACGAGCAGAACGTCGTTGCCAAGCAGCTCGTTATCGAGACGATCGTCGCCGGTGTCGTTAAACCGGCGGCCGTCTGAATCCCCAGCAACGCCCGCCGACCAAGCAAGAGAATCAAGGGGACGCGGCGGAGGCGTTGGCACCGGCACCCGGTCCCTCCCGGCACTGGCAGGAAGCCCTCGACGCGATGGCAGCCCGCCGCTTCACAAGGCCCACCCAGATCCCCGCCGACCCGCGCCGCTCAATTTCCGCTGCGCGGCTATCGTTCCCTGCTGAGCGCCCGTAGCTCAGTGGTCAACGGGTCCTTTCGGGGGCCCAAAGAGCGTCGGTCTTTCAAGCCGAAGGTCGCGGGTTCGACTCCCGTCGGGCGCATTCCTCGTGGTTCCGCTGGGTGCCGTGGATTGCCTGGTGTAGAGCCAGATCCTCGTCTCAGGTGCGAATCCGCGTTCCGGTGCGTGCCCTGCGTTTCCGGGGCATTCCGCGACCTCTTGGTCTCATTTTTGCCGCAGTGCGCACGGCTATCGCATAGCTTGCTGAGCCGGGAGGAGACCGCCAGTCCCATCTGGAGAATCACGTAGTTCCTAAATGTCTACACTGCCATCAATCTATGACGGTGGAGGCGGCAGCGCAGAAGGCACTGGAAGAAGCCCTGGGCCAGGGATCAACCTTCCGCCCAGGGCAGTTGGAGGCGATACTAACCTTGGTCGAGGACCGCGACCGTGCGCTGGTTGTCCAACGCACCGGCTGGGGTAAGAGTGTTGTCTACTTCATCGCCACCCACCTCCTACGCGATGCAGGCCTTGGCCCGACGATCCTGATCAGCCCCTTGCTCTCGCTTATGCGGGATCAGGTGCGGATGGCCGAGGGTCTTGGTGTCAGAGCAGCAACGATCAACAGCTCCAACACGAACGAATGGGGTCAGACTGAGGAGCGTCTAGCCCGTGACGAAATCGATCTACTGATGGTTTCACCCGAGCGCCTGGCGGATGAGCGCTTTCAGGCAAAGACGATCGCTTCGATTCAAAAAGGAATAGGCCTCTTTGTCGTTGATGAGGCCCACTGCATATCGGACTGGGGCCACGACTTCCGCCCCGACTATCGTCGTATCCGCCGTATCACTAAGAACCTGCCAGAGACCGTGCCACTTTTGGCGACTACGGCGACTGCCAATGATCGGGTAATTGGAGACATTGAGTCTCAGTTGGGACCTGATTTGACGGTGATCCGAGGCGAGCTAGGACGCGATAGCCTCTATATCCAGGCGATTCGCCTCGACGAGCAAGCGGAACGTCTCGCGTGGCTGGCTCAGTACTTGCGACAGGTCGAAGGGTCAGGCATCATTTACACGCTAACCGTTGCTGACGCTAAACGGGTCAGTGAGTGGCTACGCCAAGAGGGGATTGATGCGCCGGCTTACTACAGCCGGGTCGACGATGATCGTCCTCGGCTAGAGGACGCATTGCGTGGCAACCAGATAAAGGCGCTGGTTGCGACTGTGGCGCTTGGCATGGGCTTCGACAAGCCGGACCTTTCCTTTGTCGTGCACTTCCAACGACCGGGATCCGTAATTAGTTACTACCAGCAGATTGGTCGTGCCGGCCGTGCGATAAAACGTGCAGAGGTGGTCCTTCTTGCAGGGTCTGAGGATGACGCAATCTCTCAGTACTTCATTGGGGGTTCCTTCCCGCCCGAAGAGGTAATCGAGGAAGTTCTCGGTGTTCTGGAAGAAAGCGAGGAGGTCCGGTTGATGGAAATCTCGGCTGCCGTCAACGCGAGCGACAACGTGATCAAACAAACTTTGAAAACCCTTGAGGTTGAAGGCGTTGTAGCCCGCGTCAACTCGCGATGGTCGCGGACCGTTAACCCCTGGCAACCGGACCGTGAGCGTGCCGAAGCTGTGACGGCGGCGCGGATAGCCGAGCAAGGACAGATGGCGGCCTTCGTCGATACGGAGGAGTGCCTGATGCGCTTTGTCACTAGGGAGCTCGATGACCCCGAAGACAAGGACTGCGGTCGTTGCGCCAATTGCGCGGGCGCAATTGTTTCGCTAGAGCTCGACCCAAAGCTTGTTCAAGAGGCGGTTCGCTTCCTGAAGCGCTCGTATCGCCCGATCGAGCCGCGAAAGAAGTGGCCCTCCGGATTGACGACGCACAAAGGGCTGATTCCTGTCGAGGATCGCCTTCAGGAGGGAAGGGCACTCGCCGTTTATGGGGACGCCGGCTGGGGCCGGCTTGTCAAGCAGGGCAAGTATGGTGATGGTCGATTTTCTGATGAGTTGGTCGATGCGATGTTGGAAATGATCCGCGAGGAGTTCAGCCCTGAGCCGTTCCCGACCTGGCTGACTTCGATTCCGTCCCTTCGCCATCCCGAGCTGGTCGCCGAATTTGCCGAAAGGTTGGCTGGCCGCCTCTACTTGCCGTACCGTACGGCACTAGTGAAGCCAAACGAGACGGAGCAGCAGAAGGGCTTTCAGAATGGCCTTCAGCAGGCGCGAAATGCGATAAGGGCTTTCGCTGTCGATCCTTCCCAGGTCGATGATGGCCCCCTCTTCCTAATCGACGACATGGTCGATTCGCGCTGGTCGTTGACGGTTTGCGGCGTGGCGCTGCGCGAGCATGGATCAGGGCCGGTGTATCCGCTCGTGCTAGGTCAGACGAGTACCGGCGTCACCCCGTGACGACCCTTTCAATCTCGGCTGAAGGACAGGCGGTTGCTCTCGCGGCAAGCTCTCTGGCGCTGAAGAGCGAGCGCTCCTTGAAGCCACTTTCAGCTCCCGAATGGCACGATCTTTCTTTGTTGATCCAGCGGGCCGAGTTACGTCCCCGGAACCTGCTCGGTATGGATAGCACCGACCTTCGAGACGAGATTGGTCTCGAATCCGATTTTGCTGATCGCTTGGCCCGTCTGCTCTCGCGCGGAGGTCAGCTCGCGCTTGAAGTCGAGCGGATCTCGTCTTTGGGAATCTGGATCTTGACTCGTGCCGACGACTCCTATCCGACCCTTTTTAAGCAGCGCCTGCGTCGCCACGCCCCCCCTGTTCTCTTTGGTGCGGGCCCACAGGGCGCCCTTGGAATACCTGCGGTCGCGATCGTTGGCTCGCGTGACGTTGACGAGGAGGGCCTTCACTACGCCGCCCAGCTCGGCGGCCTCTGTGCCGAGCAGTACTTGGCGGTCGTATCTGGTGGCGCTCGCGGAGTTGACTCCGCGGCGATGCAGGGCGCGCTGGCGCGCGGCGGTACTGCGGTAGGAGTAACCGTTGACTCGCTTGAGAAGCTCGTTCGTAGGCGCGACTACCGGATGGCTATCTCTGAAGAGCAACTGACTCTTACGACCCCCTTTCATCCCTCCATGCGCTGGTACGCGAGCAATGCGATGCGTCGCAACCGGCTCATCTATGCCCTCGCCGAATCAGCTGTGGTCGTCGCGAGCTCGGTTGAAAAGGGGGGGACGCGCATGGGGGCGCTTGAGAACATGCAGGCTGACTGGGTGCCTCTGCATGTTCGAGATGACGGTAGTCCTGGCAATAGAGCGTTGATCAGTGCCGGGGCGTCGCCGCTGCCCCCGCGTGAGTTGAATCTGCGACTGGCAGACTTGGCCCATCAAAGGCGACTCTCCTTGCTCAATGTGGATCAAGGAAGTTCCGAGACCCGAACCGTTCGGTCTCCCGAGCCTGATCGCCCCACGCTCGAATCTGCGGATGCTTTCACCCTAGTCTGGCCACTAATTGCCCAGCATCTCCTCAAGCCCAAGAGCGAGCGAGAGGTCGCCGATCAGCTCGACCTTGAGCTAACGCAGGCCAGGGCTTGGTTAAAGCGCGGCGTAACTGAGGGATTGGCCGAAGTCAGTTCGCGACCCAAGCGCTATGTCAGTCGCACGGTCAACGACGAGCAGCTACAGATTAACGGCGCCTGAACCAATGGCAGCGGAGGAGGGGGCTTCCGGGGTCGCTCCCCTGATGCGCGAGACAGGAGTTTCCCCTCTGCTGATTGGCGCGATTGAGCGTTTGGCTCGTGGGGAGGCCAACACGCTTAGCAGTCTGCTTTGCGAGGTTGGAACCACTCTCGATTTGCCAGGTACCAACGCACATTGCCGCTGCCACTTCGTCGAGCGGGATGGCAACCGAAAGGTGCAGATCGATGCCTTGGTCGAGAGGCTTGCCGAAGAGGTGATTGACTATTGCATCCCCCGGAATCGAATTGCTGAAGCTGAAAAGCATCTCCGAGAGCATGGGTCGGCCTCTAAGTTCACCGCGCTTGCAACCGAGGCGCGCGAACTCTTTGTTAAATCCGAACCCTCTGGAGAGGGTGGGGAGTTACTGCTCTACCTTCTACTCGAAAACCTCCTGCGTTTACCGCAGCTGTTTTGCAAGATGCCGCTTAAGACGAGCAGCGAAACGCATGTGCACGGTGTTGATGGCGTTCACGGGAAGCTGCTCGACGATGGTACCCTTGCGCTTTATTGGGGAGAGTCAAAGCTTCATGCCACCGTCAATAGCGCCATTGATGAGTGCTTCAAGTCACTTGCCCCGTATCTGACCGGCGGCAGTTCCGGGCCGGCGAAGCGCGATCTACTCCTGCTTCGAGAGCATCTCGATCTCGGTGACAACAGATTCAAGGCCGCCCTGCTCCAGTTCTTTGATCGATCACGCCCCGAGGCTGCGAAAGTTCAGTTTCGCGGCGCCTGTCTGATCGGCTTTGATCTCGGTGATTATCCCGAGCCCTTTCCCAATGGCGGTGAGGAGATCTGCGGGGAGGTCGCCGCCGCGATTACGAAATGGCACAAACGCATAGGGGAACGGGTCACCGACCATGCTCTGGATTCATTCGAGCTTGAGGTGTTCTATCTGCCCATGCCGTCGGTCAGGGAGTTTCGGGAGAAAATGCTGGAGAGACTCTCAAGGTGACCCCGGAGGCTGCAGCTCTCAGCGAGATGGTCATCTCAAGCCCCGGCTTCCGAGACGTTCTGGCGGCCGTCACCCAGCGCTCGCTGGTTGATGACATTCCGGCAATCGTCGGACAGCTAGTCCCCGAGGTCGACTGGAGCTATGCATTGATTTGTGCGAGCGCCCTAACCGAGGCCCCTGATGAGCCATCGATCGATGCTGCTCTTCGGATTGTCCAAGGATGCCTTAGCGACGAGGGCTCGAATCCCGCCCATCGCGAAGCCGCAGCGCTCCTCCTTGAGCGCATGGGTAACCGTCGTGCTGCCACCCTCGCCGCAGAGCGTGACCTTGTCGACCCCGAAAGCTGGGCACAGGCGCCGGTTCCGCTTGCGCTGGATGTCGTCCGGCGCCGCCTAGAGCTGTCGATCCCTCTCTCTTCTGGGGAGACGATCCATGCCAACCGGTTCCAGCGACGCTTCTGGTCGGAGGCGAGCGAACGCGGTTGGCTTTCCGTCTCGGCGCCAACCTCAGCGGGTAAGTCCTACATCGTCAAGAAGTGGATCGAGGAGCGGGTTGCCGAGAGCGACTGCTTCACCGGAATCTACCTCGTTCCAACCCGGGCCCTGATCGAGGAGGTGAGCCGCGATCTAAAGCACCACTTCGGTTCGTCCGTAGAGGTGTTCGTCCTGCCATGGGATCACCAGCCAGGCAGTGCCGTCAAGGAGATCTACGTCCTCACTCAGGAGCGCCTGCACTTACTTCAGGACCGAAATCCTGGCTTCGCAGCTGACCTGCTCTTCATCGATGAGGCACAAAAGCTAGGCGATGGGTCCCGCGGTGTCCTTTTGCAACGGGTACTCGATGAGGCCATGCGTCGTCGATCCGATGCCCAAGTGCTCTTCGCTAGCCCTTCCTCCCGCAATCCCGAGCTGCTCCTCGAAGGTGCCCCGCCAGGCGTTGCCGTGCGAGCAGACCTGAGTGAAGAGGTGACGGTCAACCAGAACTTGCTTTGGGCAAACCCGAATCATGCCGATTCTAGTCGCTGGGAGATCGAGCTGATCACCGACGGAGAGCCGCGTAGCGTTGGCCATATCGAACTCGCTGGTCGCACCACGCTGGTCAAAAAGCGCCTTCCGCTGGTCGCCCTCGCCATAGGCGGGGACTCGGGAGGCAACGTTGTGTATGTAAATGGTGCTGCCGAAGCCGAAGAGACTGCGATCCAGATCGCAGGTGGCTTAGATTCAGGTGAGGTTATTTCTCCAGATTCAGAGATCGCCGCCCTGCAGACCCTGGTTAAGGACACGATCCACGGCGAGTATCGGCTCACGGGAGTCCTTGAGAAAGGCGTCGCCTTTCACTACGGGAATATGCCGGCACTGATTCGCACCGAGATTGAGCGACTCTTCAAAATGGGAACGCTGAAGTTTCTCGTCTGTACCTCGACCTTGCTTGAGGGGGTCAACCTGCCCTGTCGAAACATCTTCGCCCGTGGGCCTAAGCGCGGGAAGGATACGCCGATGAGCATTCCCGATTTCTGGAATCTCGCTGGCCGCGCGGGTCGATGGGGGCAGGAGTTCCGTGGCAATGTCGTCTGCGTCGACACCAATCCGAGCGTTTGGCCCATTCTTCCCCGGAACCGCAAGCGGCAACCGATTTCGCGCGCCTCTGACCAGATCCTCTCGGACCTCGACCAGCTTGAGGCTTTCATCGCCTCGGATTCTCCAGCCGAGGTCGCTAGGGCCGATTCGTTGCGCGCCTCAGTCTTCAGCTTTCTTGCTACTCGGGTCGCCCAAGGCACTGCGCTCGCCGAGATTCCTGGTATTTCACTCAGCCAAGCCAACCTCGCCAGGCTCGAAGCAAGGCTTCAGCGTGCTCTAAAAGGAGTCGAACTCCCTCCTGATCTAATTGCCCGCCACCCAGGAATCAGTCCGACGGCGATGCAGGTCTTGCTTGACTACTTCCGTGGGCACAAGGACCCTCAGAAACTTCCTCTTTACCCGCCCGAGAGCAAGGAATCTCGGCTCAGTTATGCGAAGGCGCTTTCGCGCTCGCGCGACTATCTCGGCGCCAACTTTGGTTCCGACCCGCGATGCGCGATGCTTGCCATCCTGATCCGGGACTGGATGCGGGGCTACTCGTTGCGACGCCTCATTGAGGAGCGCATCGATTACCTTCGCGGTGGGGACAAGATCGTCAACACCGCGAAAGTAATCCGCGAGACGATGGATGATGTCGAGGAAGTCGCTCGCTTCTCTGCGCCCAAGTATCTGGCTTGTTACCTCGACGTTCACCAAGTCTTTCTCGCCGAGCGAGAGGAAAAACCACTCATCGACCGGGAGAGACTTACCCTAATGCTTGAGCTTGGGGTTTCACGCTTTACCGACGTGTCGCTCATCGGCCTAGGTCTCTCTCGGGCGACCGCCCTCGCGCTTGCGGGATACCTCTTTGAAGACGAACTAGATCGTGACGATGCGCTCGCCTGGCTGCGCCGAGCCCCACTCGATCAGTACGAGTTGGCATCGCTGGCCCGCAAGGAGATACGAGAATTACTCGAAGGTGCCGATGGCAGACGCTGACGACCCTGGAACGCTTGGGCCGACGTAGTCACGAACTCTCGCAGCACAACAAACCTGGGCTCTTCGAGCGATGGTGAGATGATCGAGGAACTCCCCCGGGGCTTTCGGTCAGTAACTTGGCCGGATCTCAGCGCCGAGCCGCGAGGGCACCCGAAATCAAGGCACTATCCTCGCCGCGCCCTCTTGCGTACAGCGCGGAGCTCTTCGGTGGCGAGGCGCATGCCCTCCCCTCGGTAGCTGGCGTGACCTCGACCCAGATCTCGGCTATCTCGTCGAGGCCGAGGTCCCGGCCGCAGGGATCCTTCGTTCACCTGCGAATCGCACCTGGCGGTGCGCGCAGCCTTGAACTTGACGGCGCGGAGAACGTCATCTTCGAGGGTGATGGTTGTGCGAGTCTTCGACACAACTGCAAGGTTGCAGACAAGAACCTGCGGTGGCGGAAAGGCCCCCGGCTTCTACGATCCTCATATGAGGGCCGTAGACGAGACTCTGATTGCCGAGGCGGCCAGTCGCTTGGCAGCCGCTGCAGGCGAGGCGCAGGTGATCCTGTTCGGCTCGTACGCTCGCGGTGAGGTCGGACCCCAGAGAGAGGTCGCCTTCCTGGTCATCGAGCCCCAGGTCACCAATGAGGCTGAGGAGTCCGTGCGGCTGCACCGGACTCTGCGCGATCTGCGCATGCCGATCGCTGTCATCGTCGTCAGCCGGGACTACGTGGATCGCTGGCGAAAAGTGCGCGGCGGTCTTGTCCACGCCGCCCTGACGCGAGGCTGCGTTCTCGCCGGATGATCGAGGACAAGGGCACCGATACCAGCCGCCGTGTATCCGACGCCAAGGTGATGGGCGAAGCCATTCACCTCGCGATAGAAGGTCGCTCGCCGTACACCGAACGCTCCGCATTCATTGGCGCCGATACGCCATCGGCCGGGCATGACATCGCGCGTGCAGCCGACGAAGGACTCTCAATCGTCCTCGTCTCAGGAGAGGCAGCATCGGGTCCTCAGGCCGGAATCACCAACGCACTGACTAGTCGGTGCTGGTGGCCTGTTGGTCGCATCGCCGCCCCGATCCCGCTCCCCACACCAACGCCTCCCGTCCTTTCAAGTCGAAGGTCACGGGCCTCAACATTCGTTGGCGCATTCCCGCTGGCCCCGTGCTGATGAGTATCGTGCCGACGCCGTGTCTCGAGCCCGAATCTCGTCTGGAATCGTCGCCGCACTATTGCTGCTGGCCTTCGCCGCGCCCGCTGCTTGGGCGGGGGTGACGCTGGGATCGCCGACTGCGTATGCGACGGGCAATAACCCGTTGTACGTGGCTGTCGGGGACCTCAATGGGGATGGGCTGCCGGATTTGGCGACGTCTGACAACTCGGGTGGGGACGTCACTTCGCTGCTCAACAAAGGCGCCGGGGCGTTTCAGAAAAAAGGCAGCTACGCGATCTCCGGATCGCCCGGCCTTGGGCAGCTGTTCCTCGGCCCGTTTCTCGGCACCGGTCATCTCGATGCGGCGGTGTTTACGAGCACGTTCCCAACGGTCTTCGACTTTTTGCCGGGGGGTGGGGACGGGAGCTTTGGCTCGACCTCGCCGACGAAATTGACTCCGGCGCAGAACTCGAGCCAGGTCGATGGGGGGCCGCTGACCAGCGATGGGCGCTATGGGTTGGTGGTCGCCGATTCGTCGGCCAAGACCATCGACGTCTGGGTTGCCACCGGCAATGGCACCTTCGGGACGGAACCCAGTCTTGTCACCAGCCCCTACGCCGCCACCGACGTCGCGATCGGTGACGTCAACGGCGACGGGATCCCCGACGTCGTCGCCGGCGACAACGGACTCGACTGCTTCCTCGGGAACGGGAACGGCACCTTCCAGGCGGCCAAGCACAGCCTTAAAGGGTCGGCGGTGCACCGCATCGCCCTGGCCGATTTCAACGGCGACGGCCACCTCGACGTCGGCTACGCGGACGGAACGGGGAGCCCTCGGGTCGGCGTCTTTCTCGGCGCCGGCGACTGCACGTTCTCCGCTCCCCTCAGCACCCAACCGACTGCCGCCTCCACCGACTTCCTCAGTGCCGCCGACCTCGACAGCGACGGCAGACCGGATCTCGTAGCCAGCGCCAACAGCACCACCGGCTTCTCGATCTACCTCGGCAACGGCGATGGGACGTTGGCCGCGCCTCAGACGACGACGGTCGAATCGCGTACCGTCACGCTGGCCGATCTCAATGGCGATCGCAACCCCGACCTCGCGGTTGCCGGTGGCACCCAGAACAAAGCCCTCGTCTACCTTTCGACGCCTCCCACCGCGAGCCTCTCGAGCACCTCGCTCGGCTTCGGCGACCAGGTGGTCGGGGCGGCGGGGATGCAGACGCTCGCCCTCACGAACACGAGTGCGGCGACGCTTCCGTACGTAAATCCGCAGTTCAGCATCGAAGGCGACAACGCGAGCGACTTCTCGGTCAGCGGCTGTTCGACGCCGGTCGCGCCTGGCGCTACTTGCACGCTCTCGGTTGCCTTCACGCCGAGCGCAACCGGCAGCCGCACGGCCTCGTTGCGGATCGTCGACAACGCGGTTGGCGGTGGTTGGACCGTGCCGCTCTCGGGGACCGGCCTGCCCGCGCCGCTCCTGACCCATTCTTCGGCGCCAATCCTCGGCGGGCTGAGCCAGGCCCACAAGAAATGGCGCGAGGGCAGGGGCAAGAAGAAAGGCGCAGCCCCAACCGGTACCACCTTCAAATTCACGCTCAACGAAGCCGCACAGGTGAAGATGTCGTTTGCGGGGAAGGCACCCGGGCGCCGGGTCGGCAAGAAGTGCGTCGCCCCGACCGCGGGCAACGCCAAGCGCTCCCGCTGCTCGCGCGCCGTCGCTGCCGGCGTGCAGACCATCAGCGGGAAGGCGGGCTCCAACTCCGTCGCTTTCAACGGGAAGGTCGGCGGCAAGAAGCTGAAGCTCGGCACCTACACCGTGACGATCGTCGCCACCAATGCCGCGGGCCAGGCTTCCGCCCCGCAGTCCCTGACCTTCACGATCGTCCCCTAGCGCAACCGCAGGGCTGCCCGCGCCGCCTGCTCGTCGGCGAAGACGAGGCCGGTCTCGGCCAGGCCGGTCAGGGTGAGGACGCGCATCACCTCGGCGCCGGGGTGGATGAGGGCGAGCCGGCGACCATCTTTTTCCAGCTGGAGGTTGCTGAGGATGATCAGGCCGATCGCGGAGGAGTCCATGAACTTGCATCGGGAGAGGTCGAGGAGGACGGCTCGGTGGTCGGCGCCGCGGGCGATCGCGGCGCTGAGGCGGTCGGTCTGGGCCAGGTCTACCTCGCCGCCGATCTCGATCAGGTAGCAGTCGCCCTCGTGGCGGGACTCGGCGAGGGTCATCGGAGTCATTTGCGCCCTCCCCGGAGGGCCCTGATGGTTGTCGGCGCAGGGCCCGTCGCGGCGCTCATCTCTGGCCAGAGATGTACCCGGATTGGGCAGGGATATTCGTAGCTCCGTAGTCACTCCTGGACCGAAGTCGGCGCCGCCGCTGGTGCGGATGGGCAGCTACACGATCGCCAGTATCAGCCGCCGGCGCCGCTAAGCCCGGCTTCGAGCTGAGCCAGGACGCTGGCGAGGTTGTCGCTGGCCGTGAGGTCGATCGGCGCGACGGCCTCAGTCCTGCCCTTCAGATTGAGGACTGAGTTGGTGGCGAGGAGCAGGGCCTTACCGGGATCGCGCCCGCCGCTCGCCCCCGCGTAGCCGGCCCGGTGGAACTCGCCGAGGTAGATCGCTGCCAGCTCGCCGGCGTGCTTGGAGTCGGTCTCGCGGCGGATGACGAGCATCTGGACCACCTGGGTGCCGGGAGCGACGGCGAACGCCTCCTTCACGGTCGCGAGAACGTTGCTGCCGAGGGCCTGCAGGTAGAGGGAATTGACCTCGGTCTTCGTTCGTTTCTTCAGGGTGCGTTTGCCAGTGGGCGTGCGGGCGGGCTTGCGCTCGGGGACGATCGCCTCCGGCGCCACGAACTGCATAACCACCGTCGTCCTCTCGCCGTCGCAGTCAATCGCCGCCGCGGGCGCCTCGTTGTCGGCGAAGGCCTGCTCGAGGACGGTGAGCGTGATCTCGGGCTCGTTTGCGCACAACCGGTCCCACTCCCGGTCGCGTTCCTCCTGCTCTGAGGCCAGCTCGGCCGCTCGTCGCTCCTTCTCCGCGGCGACCGCGACCGCGAGTTCGTCGGCGACCTCCTGGCGAGCGTCGTGCAGTTGTTGCCAGAGGCGATCGAGCCGCTGCTGCTCGCGATCCCGGTCCTCCAGGCGCCGTCGGGCCTCGGCTTCTGCCGCTGCCTCCGCTTCGGCGTCGGCGCTGCGGGCAACGGCGACCTGGTCGCGGATGCGCCAGAAGGGGATCCCGGCGCGAGCGCGCTTGCGGTGCTCGCGCATCAGTTCGTAGCGATCGACCGGCGCGGGGTCGGCGGCCTGCGGAGGTGCCTCGCCGCCGCCGGTGTCGCGAACGAGTTGCGGGATGCCGACCGTCTGCTCGAGCTCGGCCCGGATCGGGTCCGGGTCGACCTCGGCCGGAGCCGGCAGGACCTCGCGCCGAGCCTCGGGGAAGTTGGCCTTGTGCGGCGAGACGAGCGCATTTTCGAGCGCGATCACACGGTCGATGTCTGCTTCGCGGGCGGCCGCCTTCGCTTCCCGTTCGCGGGCGGCGATCGAGGCTTTGGTCGGCCCGCCGTAGCTGGCGCGCCGCCCACCTCCCCCGGCCGAGCCGCGCCCGCCGCCGAGGCTGGAGTAGGCGGAGAACGGTCCGACCCCGGAGGAGACGCCGACGCCGCGCGTGCCGACGTGGACCCGCGCAGCGCGCGGCCCGACCCCGGCACTGATTCCGCGCGAGGAGGCGCGGACCCGAACCCCGGGGGCCAGCCTGAAGCTCATTCCCATCTATTCGTCCTCACATCCGATTCCGTTGCCGTTCGCGTCCAGCCCGTAGACATCGACCCCGACCACCGTTACCGGGGCGTAGACGTAGTTGGGACCGTCACCGCTGCCCCCGGCGCAGTCGTAGTCGCCGATGCCGGGAGTCAGGCATTCGCCTTCGTAGTTCGGATCGCAGCCGGCGAGTTCTGCGTGTTCTTCTTCGGCTTCTTCGAGTTCGCGCTGTTCTTCTTCGGCGATTCGCTGGGCGTTGCGTTCCTCCCTGGCGAGTTCGCGCGCTTCCTGCTTTTCGAGCGCGACCAGTTGCCGGGTGAATCGCCTGGCGTCAGCTTCGGCGGCGGCGAGGCGCGCTTCCGCTCTGCCGAGCTTGCGCTCCGCGATGTGGAGGGCGGCCTGGCGGCGGTGGACCGAAGCAAGAAGAGGATTTGCACTTGCACGGGCGCTTGCCGCCGCACCTTCTGCCGCTTCCAAGGCCCGCGTCGACGGTTCCGTTTCTTCGGCCCAGCGGTGCGTCTCGGAGCCGATCTCACGACTTTGCGCTTCGCCGGCAAAGAGTGCACCGCCGAGGCCGATGAGGCAAAGGGCAAAAGCGAGCCCGGCGAGAACCTGCACGGCCCGGGCCGGCAGGCGTTCGCGCCGAAGAAGCGGCCTCGCACGTCCCCTCTGTACTTCGGCGGAGTGGCGGGCGAGCAGGAAGGCCACCGGGAGCAGGAATCCGAGGATCGCGATCGCGGTCCCGATCGCTCCCGTGATTCCACCAACCGAACTCAGCCCGGCTCCGGCGATCACGGTCACGAAGCCGCCGCCGACGCAGAGGCCGATCGCTTGGCCGAGTTCGATTCGGGCGAGGTATGCGACCGCGGCCGAGGCGCGAAACCAGCCCCAGGCGAGGAGGATCAAGGCCATCGCCAAGGCCGCGATGGCGAGGCCCGCGCTTGAACGGACCTTTCTGTCGTGCTTCGCCGCGGCACTCTTCTGTTCGCTTTCGACCTGTGCGATCTCCGCCACGGCGCGCCGATGCCTCTTCAGCAGCGAGGTCTTGATCGCGGCGACATGCGCACTGGCCTCCCTGCTTTTCGATCGGGCAGGGGCCGCCCGCCGCCCTGCACGCGCGAGTTCCGAGCGGGCCGACCGTGCGGCCGCTTCGCGCTCGGAGACTTCCGTCCCGGAGCTCGCCACTCTGGCTTCGGACGCGGCAAGCCCCGCTTCTGGATCTTCCGCCATCGCGGCGCTGCTCGTGGTCAGTAGGAGACAAGCCGCGAGGGCCGTCACTACAACGAGTTTTGTATGTCGCGTCACTTGTGCTTCGAAGTGGGATGTCGTGAGCCTCGACTTACACCCGCGCACTTCGACTTGCCTGCCTTGACACATGCACGTGCCATGAGGCCGTCCGGGTTCACGGTATTAACTCGACATCGGCAGGTACCATATAGGTACAGTCGGGGTCGTCAAATAGTGGAAGTCGGGAGAAGGGAGATCGGATGGGCCTGTTCAGCTCACCCCCGGAAGTCGATCGGGATCTGGCCGAGCGCATAGTCGCGGAGGAAAAGGGGTCGCGCCGCTACATCGAAAAGTCGGTTGCCAAGAGTCAGGCAGGGTTACCTGCACTGTTGGAAGCCGGGGAGGAGGTTCGGGCGATCACTTCGAGCGACGGGATCAACGAGCTTCTGATTGTCACCAACCGGCGCCTGCTGCGGGTGAAGAAAGGGAAGATGAACTGGGCGCCGATCCCGCTCGATGAGATCGCGGAGACCAGCCTCGCGTCACGCGACCTGGGGGGTGGGACGGTCAAGTACATGCTGGTCGTCGACACCTTCACGAGCAAGCAGTACGCCGAGCAGGATCGGCGTCGCTTCAATCCGGATCACTTCATCAGCGTCGACTTCGAAGATCCGCGAGACCTGCGCGCCACCGTCGCGATCATCGATCTGGTGCGCGGGTGAACGAGCCGGCGGGGGGCGAAACGCTCTGGGGCAGGGGACAGCGCCTCGAGCGAGCGGGCGACGTCCAGGGAGCGCTTGCCGCCTACTCGCAGGCCACCGACGCCGGCGAGGAACCTGAGGACCCACGCTCGGTGCTCCGTTACGCGGAGCAGCTCGAGGCGCGGGGAAGGGCAGAGGAGGCCGAGATCGCCTTCCGGCGAGCCTGCGGATCCGGCGAGGCGGATGTGGCTGCGGCCGCTTGGCGTGGGGCAGCGGCCTACCTGATCCAGCGCGGAGAATTCGAGAAAGGGTTTGCGGCGCTGGAGGCGATCGTCGCGATCGGCGACCCGGATGAATCGCCGCGGGCGCTGCGCAACATCGGCACCCTCAGAGAGGACGTCTTCGGCGACGTGCAGGGCGCTCGCGCTGCATACGAAGCGGCGATCTCCTACGGGCATCCGCAGCACTCGCCGGGGGCGCGCGTGAACCTGGCGCAACTGCTCGAGAAACAGGGTGACCTGGAGGGGGCAACCGCGATGTTCCGAGCGGCGATCGATTCCGGGCATCCGATCGAAGGCGTCCGGGCCCGCGCGCTACTTGGCCTCCTGATCGAAGCCCGGGGCGATGACGACGGGGCGCTCGCGGAGTTCGAGACGGCGATCGCGCTCGACCGCGAAGGCGAGTGGGGGCAGCGGGCGGCGTTCAGTGCCGGCGGCATCCATATGCGGCGAGACGAGTTCGCGTTGGCTGCCGACGCCTTCCGGATCGCGGGCCAGATCGCCGAACCCGACAACGCCACCATGGCCGCCTACCTCTGCGGCGAGGCCGAGCGGGAACTGGGGAACGAGCAGGCGGCCCTCGACGCCTATCTGCGGGCGGTCGAGGTCGATGCGGCCCAGTCCGAGCCCGCTCGCCTCGCCCGCTTCACGGCTGCGAAGGAGGCCGGCGTCATCCTCGCCCAGCGACAGGAGCCGGACGCCGCCCGTCGCCTCTTCGCCCTGGTTGCCGGACCCGAAGCGGGCGCGCCCGCGGAGTTGCGGCAACAGGCAGAGCAGGCGTTGCGCGAACTGGGCTGATTCGTAACGGCCGGCGCCGCCCATGAGGGCGCCGCGAGGCGCGAGAATGCGGCGATGGACGAGCCCCAGATCGAGATCGCCGACAACGCCGAGGAGCAGCGCTACGAGATCCGCGTCGATGGCGAGCTCGCCGGCTTCACCCAGTACCGCCTGCGCCCCGGCCTGATCGCCTTCGTCCACACCGAGGTCGACGACCGCTTCGAAGGCCAGGGCTTGGGCAGCCGGCTGATCGCCTTCGCCCTCGACGACGCCCGCGCCCGCAGGCTCGCGGTGCTGCCCTTCTGCCCCTTCGTCAACGCCTACGTCCAGCGCCACCGCGAGTACGTCGACCTGGTCCCGGAGGCGCACCGGGCCCAGTTCGACCTCGCCTGAGCGCGGGCGGCCGCCTTCATTCACACGGCAGCCACGGCTGCGCGAAGAGGTCGTAGGACTTGCGGATCGCGCTGAAGTCGAGGGCACGGGCGCGGTCGCAGTAGGCGCCGGCGTTGAGTTCGTACTCGGTCTCGAAGACCGCCTTGCCGGCGGCGACGAAGGGCTCGTAGCTGCCGCATTCGTCGTACTGGAAGCACTGCTCGACGATCGCGAAGTCGAAGCTGGGGAGGAGGGGGCGGACTTGGCGGGGGTCGTTCTTCAGCGCAACCGCCATGCCGAGGGCGTGGACGCGGCGGGCGACCCAGCGGTTGAAGCGGAGCTGGTCGGCGGCGGTGAGGGGGAAGCCGGTGCGGTTTTCCCAGCCGGCGATGTTGTCGGGCTCGACCGCGTCGAAGCCCTTGCGGGCGCAGAGGCGGAAGCGGGCTTCGAGGATCGGGGCGAAGCGGCGCAAGTGGGCGATGTCGAGCCAGCGCTCTTCCGGGAAGCCTTCGTAGCGGCGGCCCAGCACGGAGCGGGGGAAGCGCTTGGCGTCGGGCCGGTATTCCTCCCAGCTGCCGACGTCGACGTAGCAGATGACCGCCGCGCCGCGGCGGTGCAGGGCGGCGACGGTCGCCCGCGGCGTTTCGAAGGCATCGACGTCGAAGACGCAGGCGTCGACACCGGTATCTATGTGGCCCTGCAGCTGCCACTGCCAGGGCGCGGTCGTCGGCGCCGGATGCCAGATGCCGGCGCTCGGGGGCGGGCAGCTCTGGGCGGGAGCCGGGGAGGGCCCGGCGGCGATCGCCGCCGCGGGGCCGACGCCGAGCGCGGCGACGAATGCGAGCATGGTGGCGGCGAGGAGGGCCGCTGTCCGTGCGCCGCTGGGCACGGTCAGCCGCTCAGCGCCGGTGCCTGCGCCAGCCGCGCGCACCAGAGCGCGAAGATGCCGACCGCGAGCGCGGCGCCAGCCCAGTGCAGGGCGAACAGGACCGCGACCAGGCTCGGCAGGCCGGCCAGCACGGCGCCGGTCAGCGCCGGCACCAATGGCAGCCGCAGCACCCGCGCGGTGAAGGCGGCGCAGAGCATCCAGGCGCCCGGGCCGGCGATCCAGCCCCAGTCGACGAAGAAGTCGTGGGGGAGGGCGAGCGCCAGGGCGACTGAGAGGACTGCGACGGCGACGAGCTGCAGCAGCGCCGCCTTCCAGAGCGTTGCGGTGTCCATGCGGACACGATAGCCCGACGGCGGGGCCGCTCTATTCGACGACGATCTTGCCGTGCATAAAGGGGTGGATCGTGCAGTGGTAGGCGAAGGTCCCCTTCCGCGCGAACCTGATCGCCACCGACTTGCCGGGCTTGATCCTGCCGCTGTCGAAGCTGCCGGCGCGGGTCGCCGTGTGGGTTACGGTGCTCGAGTTGACGAAGTCGACCGTGCTGCCCTTGGCGACGTGGAGCGTCGGCGGGTGGAAGGCGAAGTGGTTGATGTCGACGCTGGCACCCCGGCTTGCGAGCGCCTCGCCGGCGGGCCTTGCCAGCGCGTCTTGGATCCCGGCCAGCGATAGCGCCAGCAGCGCCGCCACGACCGCGATCGCCACCCAGCTGCGAATCCCTATCCGGCCGAGCTCCGGCCCCTCGTTGCCTGCCATCGCCCACGTATACGGCGCCCCGTCGACACGGGTTCAAAGGTCGTTCATAATCGCTCGACCCGGGCGGTTAGCTCAGTTGGGAGAGCACTTCCCTTACAAGGAAGGGGTCACTGGTTCGAGCCCAGTACCGCCCATCTCCCGCCCCTCGATGAGGGCTCCACGAAGTCTCTCTCGAAAATCGCAGACGGTGTCGCACCCCGCTGATGAGTGCCGGATCTGGCTTGCCAGAGCCGTTCTCCCTGGCCTTTAAAGACCGTCGCGTTTCTCGCTCTTGACACTTACAAACTTTTGTGTTCTCCTTTCTGCGCACTTCATGTACGAAGTAGTTCAGAAGTGACGGGACGGCCGCCAGGCCGTCGCCAGGGAAATCACAGGGACAGGGATTGAGGCGCCAACCGGGTCGCGTTCGCGACCGGTGACGCGCCCCAAGGGACAAGGAGAGCGATACGTGAGAAGCCATGCGAAGGCGTCTTCCGCCGGATCCATCTGGACCGTTGCCGCGGCGGCACTGGTCCTCGCCGTCGTCCTCCTTGCTCTGACCAGCTCCTCGGCTCTTGCCGCCCTTGGGCACCCGGTGCTGCGGACCATCTCGACCGGCGCCGGCAGTAACCCGAGGGCGATCGCGCCCGACAGCGCCGACGCCGCTTTCGTGACCGCGGAAGCCCCGGGCATCTCAAATCTCTCCAGCCGCAACGTGAAGGCGACTTCGGCCGAACTCGCGGCCGAAGTCAACCCCCGCCTTGGGGAAACCGCTTACCACTTCGAATGGGGCCCGAGCGCCTCCTATGGCAACTCGATCCCGATCCCTGACGCGAGCGCGGGGTCGGGCAACTCGCTGGTGCCGGTCAGCGTCCAGCTCAGCGGGCTGAGCGCCGGCACCACTTACCACTTCCGCTTGGTCGCAAGCAACCAATACGGCACCACCCACTCCGTCGATCAGACCTTCGGCTTCTACCCAGCGGCCTGCCCTAACGCCCAGGTGCGGCAGGAAACGGGCTCCGCCAACCTCCCCGACTGCCGTGCCTACGAGCTGGTCACTCCAAGCAACGCACAAGGGTCTTTGATCTTCCCCCTGAACGGGCCCAACACCGGCCTCGCCACCAACCCGGCGAAGCTCGCCTACAGCGCTGCCTACGGGACCTTCCCGGAAGAAACCGGCGATCCGGCCAACGGTCTCTCCGACATGTACGTCTCCACCCGCACCGACACCGGTTGGTACCAGAAATACATCGGCCGGCCGGCGAACGAAACCTTTGAGATGGGCGGACCGGCATACAACTTCGTCGGTGAAAAAGGCCAGGGCCAGGCTCCCTCGAAGACCCAGCTCGGCACCCAGGTCAGCCCGAACATGGACCGGGTCATCGACTACGACCTCGGCGACCCCAGCTACGACCAGCTGGGCGAACCGTCGAACGCGCCCTGGGTCTGGGACAGCTCGAGCGGGAAGCTGCTCGAACGCTGGCCGACCAACCTCGACCAGGTTCCGGGAGGCAGGGGCTTCATCGGAGTCCCGAGAGCCTCGGCCGACTTCAGCCACTTCGTCTTTTCCTCCAACGTCGTCTTCGCGCCGGGCGGGGAAGCCTTCGAAGCCAAAATGTATTGCTGCTTTGAAACGCCTAGCGAAATGCCGAGCGCCTCGGTCTACGACAACGACCTGAAGACGGGCGCCGTCGAGCTGGTCTCGATCAAAGAAGACGGGTCAACCTTCAGGGGCGCCCCGATCAACGTCTCCGAAGACGGTTCTCGGATCCTGATGGCCGAAGGGACCGATACCGCCAAGGGGGTAAGCCGCCCCCTGTTCCTGCGGGTGAACGACGAACACACCTATGACATCGCCCCCGGCCATGCAGTCAACTACGTCGGCAGCACCAGCAACGGTCGCACGGTCTATCTGACCTCGAACGAACAGCTGACCTCCGAAGATCACGACACCAGCAAGGACCTCTACCAGTGGCAGGAAGGCAGCGCCAACCTGAAGCTGATCTCGGTCGGCGAAGGGGGCTCAGGAAATAGCGACGAATGCGCCGCCAGCTGGACCGAAAAGTGCGGTGTCGAAATCATCTCTTTCGCTTCCTACGCGAAATTCCCAGGTGGCGAGGGCGGCAACGGGGTCAGTGACAACTTCATCGCCAGCGGGAGCGGCGACGTCTACTTCGAGTCGCCTGAGCAGCTCCTGCCCGCCAAGGGCGAACCGGGACAGGTGAACCTGTACGCGTACAGGAAGGGCGCTCTGCGCTACGTCACCACGATGGAACCGAAACCCGTCTGCCAGACGGAAGTCAATGGGCTCGAACAGTTCTGCAGCAGCGGACCGGTTGCGCGGATACAGGTCACCCCCGACGGCAGCCACATGGCGCTGGTCACCAACAGCCACATCACCTCCTACGACAGCGGTGAACACAGTGAGATGTACGTCTATGACCCGGAAAGCGGTCAGATCTCCTGCGCGTCCTGCCGGCCGGATGGAAAAGCCCCGGTCAGCGAAGTGCTGGCGAGCCAGAACGGCCTCTTTCAGACCGACGACGGCCGCGTCTTCTTCTCGACCAGCGACGGGCTGGTGCCGCAGGACACCGACGAACGCGAAGACGTCTACGAGTACACGGAAGGAAAGGCCAGCCTGATCACCGACGCCAACAACGCGAAGATCGTCGGTCTGATGGAAGGGGGCTCCTACATCTCCTTCACCGGCCTCCAGTCGCGCCCCGGGCTGGTCAGCGTCAGCGCCAACGGGACCGACGTCTACTTCGCGACCCTGTCGAACCTGGTCACGCAGGACCACAACGGCAGCGAAACCAAGATCTACGACGCCCGCACCGGCGGTGGCTTCCCCGCGGAACGGACCCCGCCCGACTGCGCCGCCGCCGACGAGTGCCATGGCGCCGGCAGCACCGCGCCGGCGCTGCCGCCGGATCGGACCAGCGCCAATCTCGGCAAGTCGAAGGCCCCCGCACATCGCAAGGCGCACAAGGCGAAGAAGCACAGGCACAAGAAGAAAAAGGCCGCCAAGTCGAAGAAGCACGGCAAGGGCAACAACAAGCAGGGGGGGAGTCACCGTGGCTGAACAGAGGCGTGTTCCTTTCAGTGCGGCAAAGACCTGTGCCGCCCTTCTTGCGGCGCTGCTGCTGACGCTTGCCTTCGGTACCGGCCTCGCATCCGCCGAACCCTTCGGGGCGCCCATACACGCCTATAGCGCTGGGCCCTCGGACACGCAGGCTGGCGGTCATCCCGACCTTGAAGTCGACTTCACCATCGGCACCAGGATCGACCCTCTCATTCCCAACTCCTGCAATTGCAACCAGGCAAAAAACACCTTGGTCGAACTCCCGGCCGGCTTCATCGGCAACCCCAACGTGGTGCCGCACTGCTCGACCGCCCAGTTCAGCCTCGATCAATGCCCGGTCGACTCCCAGGTGGGGGTCGCGAATCCGTCCGTCCTGATCAACGACTCGGGGCCGATCTACGTCGGCAACACCCCCCTCTACAACCTGACGCCGGGGCCGGGACAGGCTGGCCTGCTTGCCTTCAAGGGCCAGGCCTTCAACTTCCCGATCTACGAGGTCATCTCCGCTCGCACTGACGGTGACTTCGGGCTCGACACCGAAGTGAAAGGGATCACCGCGATCTTCGGGGTGGGGGGTTTCCACCAGAAAATGTGGGGGGTCCCGGCCTCGCCGGAAAATGACGACGAACGCTACGCCAATGGTGGCGCGGCACCGTCCCTGGGTGGCGTCTCAAGCAGCCCGGAACGGCCGTTCCTCTCGACCCCGACGAGCTGCACCGGCCCTCTGACGAGCAGGCTCGTCACCACCGCCTACGACCACGGGGTGCACGCGGCGACCGCCCCCTGGCCGGCGATGACCGGCTGCGACCAGCTCGGCTTCAACCCCTCGCTCTCGGCCAAGCCCTCGACGACCGACGCCGACAGCCCCAGCGGTCTCGACGTGGTCCTCAAGGTGCCGCAGAACGAAAGCCCGCAGACGCCCTCGGACTCCGAGATCAAGGCGACCACGGTCACCCTGCCCGAAGGCTTCTCGATCAACCCCTCGGCCGCTGACGGCAAGACCTCCTGCTCGGACATCCAGGCCCGCTTCGGCACCACCGAGGAAGCCCAGTGCCCCGAGGACTCCAAGGTCGGCACCCTCTCGCTGCTGAGCTCGGCCCTGCCGGAAGCGATCCCCGGGGCGATCTACCTCGGCGAACCGCAGCCCGGCAATCGTTACCGGGTCTTCATCACCGCGAATGGCTTCGGCACCCACGTGAAGCTTCCGGGCTCCACTTATCCGGACCCGAAGACCGGTCAGCTGGTCGTTCGCTTTGAAAATCTGCCCCAGGCTCCCTTCACCGAGTTCGACCTGCACTTCTTCGGCTCCGAACGGGGATTGCTGGCGACCCCCAGCAAGTGCGGCACCTACGCGGTCGACTCCGAATTCGTCCCCTGGGACAACGAACTGCCCAACCAGACCTCGACCCAGTTCTTCTCGATCGACTCCGGCCCGGGCGGCTCTTCCTGCCCGGGAGCCACCCGTCCCTTCGACCCCGGCTTCCGCGCCGCTGGCCAGAGTAACGGCGCCGGCGCCCACAGCCCCTTCTCGATCTACGTCACCCGCCACGACGGCGACCAGACCCTCTCGACGATCGGCGTCCACACCCCTCCGGGCTTCACCGCCACCCTCAAGGGCATCCCCTACTGCCCGGACTCGACCCTGAGCGCGATCGAAGCCTCCAGCTACTCCGGCCTCGCCGAGCTCGCCAATCCCAAATGCCCTTCCGGCTCTGAGGTCGGCACCGTCTGGGCCGGAGCCGGAGCCGGAACCCATCCCCTCTACGTCCCCGGCCGCGTCTACCTCGCCGGCCCGTATAAGGGCGCGCCGCTCAGCTTCGCGGTCATCACCCCGGCGGTCTCCGGCCCCTATGACCTCGGCAACGTCGTCAACCGGGTCGCGGTCAGCGTCGATCCGACCACCGCCGAAGTCACTGCCACCTCCGATCCGCTGCCCCAGATCGTCGGCGGCATCCCGCTGCGGCTTAGGTCTGTACTGATCAACCTCGACCGCAAGGACTTCACCCTCAACCCGACCAGCTGCGACCCCTTCGAAGTCAAGGGCCTATTGGGAGGAAGCGAAGGCGCCAGTGCCTCTCCCTCCTCCCACTTCCAGGTCGCCAACTGCGACACCCTCGAATACGGGCCGAAGCTCCAGGCCAAGATCACCGGCCCCACGAAACGCGGCGGCTACCCGGCGCTGAAAGCGACCCTGACCCAGGACCCCTCCGGCGAGGCAAACAACGCCCGGGCCGTGGTCACCCTGCCGCACTCGGAGTTCCTGGCCCAGGAACACATCCGCACGATCTGCACCCGGGTCCAGTTCGCGGCGAACAACTGCCCCGCGGCATCGATCTACGGAAAGGCCAGGGCAGTGACCCCGCTGCTCGACCANCCGGTCGAAGGCCCGGTCTACCTGCGGTCCTCNTCGAACCCATTGCCCGACCTGGTCGCAGCCCTCAGGGGCCCGGCNTCCCAGCCGATCGAGGTCGACCTGGTCGGCAAGATCGACTCCTACAAGCAGGGCATCCGCACCACCTTCGCCCAGATCCCCGACACCCCCGTCACCAAGTTCACCTTGGAAATGCAGGGCGGCAAGAAGGGCCTGCTCGTCAACTCCACCAACGTCTGCGCCGGCACCCACAGGGTCGAAGCCAGGCTGACGGGACAGAACGGCGCAACCGCCAACCAGAGCCCGGAGCTGGAAGCGCCCTGCAAGGGCAAGGCACGCAAGAAGGCGGCAAAGAAGAAGAGGGCCGCGGCCAGACGAGCCGCGGCTGAGAACAGGAGGGCCCACCGATGAAGCGCCTGCAGAT
>JGI24740J21852_10000233_pt1 | contig 23616 bp, 22 predicted proteins | sample KBSCornC6_FD_21852 | JGI IMG/M metagenome (IMG submission 21852) | reverse complement strand
CCCTCCGTTGCACTGGGACTCGCGCAAGGCCGCCTCAATTTGCACGGATGGGTCTACGACATCGAATCCGGCTCGATCGACGCGCTCGACGCCGCGACTCGCCAGTTCGTGCCGCTCGCCGCGCATCCCGATGTCACCGCGACGCCCATCGAGTGCGTGGCTGCGCTCTGATTCCCGGCTCGTCACACCGACTGCCGATCTCACTAGGTTGATTTACTGAAGGAGCAACATCATGACCCAATCGCAAGTCACACCGAACGCACGCGAAGCTCTGACGGAAACGATCGTCGATGCGAAGGTGCGCAAGAACCTCACGTTCGAAGCCATCAACGAGGGCACGGGCCTGAGCCTCGCATACACGACAGCCGCGCTACTTGGTCAGCATGCGCTGCCGGAGAATGCGGCGAAGCTGGTCGCCGAACGCCTCGGGCTCGACGACGACGCTGTTCGCCTGCTGCAAACCATTCCCGTGCGCGGCAGCATTCCGGGTGGCGTGCCGACCGATCCCACCGTCTACCGCTTCTACGAAATGGTGCAGGTGTACGGCTCGACGTTGAAGGCGCTGGTTCACGAGAAATTCGGCGACGGCATCATCAGCGCGATCAACTTCAAACTCGATATCCAGAAGGTTCCGGACCCGGAAGGTGGCGAGCGTGCCGTCATCACGCTTAACGGCAAGTATCTGCCGACCAAGCCGTTCTGAACCCATGTTGCAAAGACGAAAATTCTTACTGAGCACCGGTGCCGCGCTTGCTTCGGGCGGCCTTGCCCTCTCGGGTTGCACGATGACGGGGCCGCGCTCCACGTCGAGCACCAACAACGCGCTGTCCCCCACAAGGAGATCCGAAATGACTTCACCCGCAGCAGTTCGTCCGCCGCTTCCGCCCTTCACGCTGGAGACGGCCATCGAGAAAGTTCGTCTCGCAGAAGATGGCTGGAATTCGCGCGATGCCGCCAAGGTCGCGCTCGCCTATTCGCTCGACACGAAATGGCGCAATCGCGCAGAGTTCGCGAACAATCGCGCGGAGGCGCAGGCGTTCCTCGAGCGCAAATGGAAGAAGGAGCATGAGTATCGTCTGATCAAGGAACTGTGGGCGTTCGGCGGAAATCGCATTGCCGTGCGCTACGCCTACGAATGGCACGACGACTCTGGCAACTGGTTCCGCTCCTACGGCAACGAGAACTGGGAGTTCGGCGAGGATGGCCTTATGCAACGTCGCTATGCGTGCATCAACGACATGCCGATCAAGGAATCCGAGCGCAAGTATCACTGGCCATTGGGCCGTCGGCCGGACGATCATCCGGGACTGAGCGAGTTGGGACTTTGAAGCCCGGACCGTTACAGCCGCGATGAGCGATTAGCGCCCAACAATCCAGTGGCGACGAATGACGGATTGTTGGGCGTGCGCCGGCGCACCGTCGGGATGTAGCGACTTAAATGTCGTTGAATTATTCGCGACTTTTCGTTTGCTCCTCTTGGGTGAAAGGATGATCTGTGTCCGGTGTCAGGTCTGAGCTGCAAAGCAGTCTTTCAAATCGTCAGTCTGCGGAATCGACGACCGGCCGCAGTTGGCCGGAAACCGACGGTCGGCCTTCATTGGCGTGGAGGCGCATTGCCACACCTATCCACCAGAGCCTGTGCAGGTGCTTTCAATGGGAGCCCCAAGGGCTGCGGCGCTGACGACTCGCCCCTTGGCGCTTTGAGCCGCAACTCTCTGTCAGAAGTAATTTCGTACGTTAGTGTTGTCCCGAAAGAGGATGCTTGACGCCATATACGCGGAATCAAGACATCGTCGTGGTCTCGTAGTCGAAGCTTCTCTTGGCTGAAATGAAGTCCGCCAAACCAAACCGTCGAACCGACGCGGATCATCATGGTGGGCGTCTGGTTGACGACGCCCGACTTGATTAAGGTCGATTCCCCGGGGTTGGCACGATGCCCATCATGTTCTTCTATGACCGCCACACTGCAACTAGTGCTATTCAGAATGTAAACACGGTCGCCGGTATATCGACTGCCGATAGTGATGAGTATGGCCGGTACCGCAAGTACAAAAAGGAGAAGTGCCACTATGCGGGCAAAGCGAACAATGATGTGCATTCACGTCCTAACAGATATGCAATTCGGCAAACCTTAGCGGGCGAACTGAACCTTTCCTATCCCTAGAATGGGCAATCAACGTCCGCAATGCTGGGTTGCGGCCTGACTGGGCCGCTTTTGGCCGCGAGCGGACCGACATTTTGTCGGCCATCACGACTTCTTCGTGTCAGTCTCTCCCTGGCCCCGCCCTGGCGAAAGAACAACAACCCCAACAAGTACTAACCCAACAGCGACTGGTATCGAGAACACTGCCAACAGCACTGGGAACGCGGCATGCTTAAATACGTATGCGCTGGTGGAAAAAAGTATCCCCACCAATGCGCACCTGACGAGAATCTTCCCGGCGAATTGAAGGGCCTTCTTATCAGTTCTCATATGCAGGCATTCCTATGCAGCGCAATCAATGCTTCCCTCCAGTGGCGGTTGCGTCGGGCGTTCTAATCAACTCGTTGGAAGGAATTTAGCTGTCCAGACGACCGCTTCTGGCCGCAAGCGGACGGCGTCTAGCCCAGTGCAAATTCGTCAAGCTCAGCAGTAATAAGATCCGAGCCTAGCAGCACAGAAAAATCATCGGAACCATCGAGCAGCCCATGTGATGCAATGAGGCTAACACCTCCGTCCAGCATCAAGCGCAAGCCGACCTCACTTGGGCGTGTGCTCTGCTTGGCGTTCATCGTCTTCCTCTTCAAGATTGATAGCGCGCTCAAAGTCAGTCCAGCGAGCTTCGACCACTCTTTTGTCGAAAAGCGCTCATCCGAGGCCAGGATCGGAAAGAGTTCGCTATCCTTATCTAGAGGAGGACCCAGCCTGTCAGTTTCAGGGCGCCGTTCGTCCCAGACGATGACCGAGTTGAGGGCCGGTTCACTGGCCATCCCGACGATTCGACCGTCTTCAAAGTGGATCGCCAACGGTCCTGCCGTCAGTGAGAAAGCTTGTTCGTCTTCAACGTTGCAGTTGAGGGCTGCGTCCATAGCTGGCCACCAGCTATAGCGAACTAGCTGTGAAATCCTTGCACCGATAAACGTCCGAAGGAAATCAGACGCTGCCGACGGCACAGTGGAAGATGTAATGCGCGATGTCATGAAGCGCCCTCATTGAATGACCAATCTTGGCCGGAAGCGGACGGGGTCAGGGATGAAATGGCTTCGTGGCTTGCTCTATGAAACTTGCCTTGAAATACGCTCTATCCTTGGCCGCGCCGTCCCTGTATATCGTTTCGATCTTCTCGATCGGCACACCTCTCGCTTTCAGGGCATCGTAAATCGCGGTTCCACACACGTTAGCAAGCTGTTCTTCGTGCTGACGTACATGTTCGGGATCTTCTTGGCTAACCGAGATTGCGGCTTCCACGGCCGCTCTGTCGGCAGCATCAAAGGTGTCCGGCCCGAGCGTACGAGCGATCTGGCCATACACGAAGCTTTGGGTATCAGCATTGTCGATATCAGGCCACGCTGCTTCAGCTTCTGCCCGAGTCAGACCGCCGTGCTCCGTGCCGGCGTTCGTCAACGCGGACCTTCTATTCGCCAGGGCGTAAAAGCAAAATAGGGCCCGTTCCTGTGCACCTGCGGCCGCGTAACGGGGGAAATATCCTTTAGTTGACTCGCTGGAGGCAGAGCTACGTTGCGACGGCGCAGAGGAATCAGCGTATGCGCAAGTGGCAATCAAGAATGCCGCAGAAGTAATGAGACTGGCAAGACGGGTAGCTGACATGTTTTCTCAGTCAATGACCGAAAGCTTAACCGTTGTCCCATCCGGAAGACTGGCAATTTGATGAGCTAGGTCGCCAGAGACACGGATGAGTTCTTCGAGCGAGATCGTTCCTAGATTATCGCCACCGTACTCGCCGCCGAGTATGCCCGGGATCTTGAGACAGAACTTCCGGCCCGCGGAGAGCGCCCCGAGCTGTTGCGTTGCTTGATCCTTCAGGACACTCATCTGCCAGTCCACCAAAAACTCACTATCAGCGGCCAGTACCTCAAACGCTGCTTGGTCTGGCGCGACTACCTCGCAATAGCAATCTTCCGGGCAGAGTCGCCAGCACTGTCTGTGCACGTCCTTGATGATGAGATTGCCGAAGTCGTTCTCGTCTACCAGTTCCACCGGCTTGATGCCGGTCCAACCCCAGGCGTCTTGAACTTCTTTGAGTATGCTCATCGTTCGCCCTCCCCACCGGTCAAGGACCGAATATCAGCTATTGGCCGAAAGACGGCCTGACTGACAGTTAGAGCTATCGTGCCGGACGCCAGCCGACGTAGCTCGGAAATGGCGCGTTGGCACAGAACGCAAGAAAAATCTCGACAACCTGATTCGCCATGAACCACTCGTCGGACAGCATCGGAAGGTTGCCTGCTCCGAATACAAGAACGGTTCCATGTGGGCGGCCGGCGTTAGGCTTGTCGTGAAACGCCCTGGAGCGAACCTCCGCTGACGCGTCGAATAGCTCGACCATGCAGCTTACGCCACCACCTGCGACCTGCACGTAGTTGCCTGACTCGTTCGTCAAGGAAGCATAGGAGGACCGGCCATAGCTTTTGAGCGACCGAATCGCTCTCGCAATCTGCGCTGGCGTTGCATCGCTGATACTGGCTTTACCTTCGACTTCGAGTTTCATCGAGTGATTTTTTCTATCTAGCACCTGACCGCTTCTGGCCGGCAGCGGACAATTTAGGCTGCATCACATACCAACGTCGTAGTTGCCCTTAGCCTTTCACATAGGAACGTGGACGAGCGTCGCAGAGGTGCGGTTTCCGTCTCAAGCGAGGCGGCATTCGCTAGATTGCCAAGAGCATTTGGCAGTGAGTTCAGGCCTTCCGCGTGACAGACAAAGTTGAAGTAGTAATAGCTCTTGTCATCTGCATCATCTGGCGGCCCTTGAAGCTCAAACTTCAAACCGTCTGCCGCTGCAATGTATCCTGGCACCTCGTCAAATAGGTCAGTCTCGACAAGCGCCAGAGGCGCTAAGAACATGTTTAGCTCGTCGGCAACGACTTGTAACGACCGATCCGCCACGATGATTGCTGCCCCCCAATAACGCATTCCCATCCTTTTCTCCTCCGAGATTTCATTTTCTTTTACGCCCGCTTCTGGCCGAATGAGATCAGTCCAACGGAGCTACACGCGTGACTGAAGGAACGGCTAAAGTTGACGCGAATATCAATAGCTGAAGCTGCTCGTATCGGCTGTTAGTCTCAGTCTTCCAGTCGGGCAGCAACCCAGTTTCGAGGATTGAAGGTCATGTCCATCATCAAAAGTACGCCTCGCTTAGTGCTGTTGTGTGCAGGCGTTCTTGCCGTTGCGGATATCTCGCTGGCTGTCCGTGTAGTCGTAAGGGGCGCTGACTCGTTCCGTTGGGTAAGCGGCATTGGTGCAGGCCTGCTTCAGGTGGGCTCGTTGGGCTTCGTCTGGATGTGGTGGGCATATCGTCCGGAGCGGCCTCAAAGTCTGACTGAATACCTCTGGAGCAGGAACAAGCGCCTTTCGCTGCTTGGAATCGCGATATGGTGTGCTGTCATCTCGCTCTCAATGCTTTGGGCTACCTGAGTGGCTGCAAATGGCCGGGAGCGGACGGCGGCTGCGTAGCCGTAAGCTATGGCGCTGACTTACTCGCTCCGTTGCTTAACCACCATCCGGCTGCCCGCCAGAGCGCGACGTCGCGGACCGCAGCATGCTGGCGGTAAAACACGGCGCGTTTTCCTCGGTTGCCAATGCAAGCAAGCGCGCAGCGATGGCCTTTCCGTTCCCAATTCCAGCGGCGATGGCAGCATCCGCCGAATCGAAGTCGGCCGACGTGTTATGGAAGCGCTCCAGGCGAGGATAGGTCATCGCATCGGTCGCTCCTGTACAAACAAATCCGCTGTACGAATAGCTGAGATGCCTTTTGCGGCCGGGTACGACGAGCACGTGTATCGCACAGCCGAAGAAGTGCTGGATTAACCATCTAGGCATCATTTCTCCCGTCTTATCGACATTTCGATCTCGCTGATAGCAACCAGTGCACACATCGTCAAACGGCTCACCTGCGGGAGCAGGGCAGGATTATGCATTTGCCCGCCCCATGCCCACTTCTCACCGGTAACCGCCGAGTACCACTCAGCCAGGTAACCATCTGCATTCAGTACGTCGAACATCACCGCCGCAAAGAGGGCAGCGGCCATCACACAAACCAGAACCTGGGCCAGCGGTGCGCAGTTTGAGCGGATGCGGGTGCGGGTGCCTTCGGGCACGGGCGTCAGCGGTTCGCGTGTTTCATGCGTTGCTCTCTCTCGTTTCGTTGGCACAGATGCCTGACATCAAGCAAAGAACAACCACCTAGCGCTCTGATCCATACGCGCTAGGCAACCTGGAAATGCTTGACGGACTCCGCCAGCAGGCTGCCCTGCTCTTCCAATGCCTGCGATGCTGCGGCCGCCTCTTCGACCAGCGCCGCATTGCGCTGCGTCATCTGGTCCATTTCCGAAACCGCCATATGGATCTGGGCAATTCCCTGGCTTTGCTCGGCACTGGCAGATGCGATGTCTTCGATGAGCCGTGTTACGTTGCCCACCGCCGTAGTGACGGACCGCATGGTTTGCCCAGCACGCCCCACGGCGACGTCGCCTTCGCGCACATACGCAAGGGATGACTCGATCAGCCCCTTGATTTCCTTCGCCGCAGAAGACGAGCGCTGGGCAAGCGTGCGGACCTCGCTGGCGACGACCGCAAAACCTCGACCTTGCTCGCCGGCACGTGCGGCTTCGACCGCGGCGTTGAGCGCGAGGATATTGGTCTGGAAGGCGATCCCTTCGATAAGGCCCGTAATCTCGTTGATGCGCACCGAGCCTGTACTGATCTTGCCCATGGTCTCAACCATGTTGTCCACCTCATCGCTGCCTTGCTTGGCAACGTCTGAGGCACTAATAGCGAGGGTGGCAGCCTCCCGCGCATTAGCGGCATTCTGTTGGACCGTCGTGGTCAACTCTTCCACGCTGGAGGCGACCTGCTCCAGTGCCGAGGCTTGTTCTTCCGTACGGCTCGACAAATCAACGTTGCCACTGGCGATCTGACTGGAGCCAGCAGAAACCGACTGCGCCGCATCGCCCACCCGACCGATGAGCGTCCCTAGCCCCTGGCAAATCTGCTTCATTGACGACAGCACGCTTCCACTGGGCGCAACGCTGAAGTCCTCCTGTGCACGAAAATCACCGCCGGCGATGCAAGTCGCAATGGCTGCCAGCCGCGAAGGTTCAGCGCCCAGGGCGCCCAGCACGCTCCGTGCAATAGCAACGCCAAGCACACCGGCCATTGCAAACGCAAAAAGCCCCACCGCCAATGCAATCCACATCGCTGTGGTTGCGTACGTCCGCGCCGCCTCCACCGCAGCGCCCGATCGGGCGGATACGAACGTGTCATACGCTTCAACGGCCTTGTCCAGGGCAGCAAGCAGCGGCACGCACTCTCGATTGATCTTGTCGACTGCGGCATCGCGATGGCCGCTTTCAGCCAACTGCGCGATGGCCAGTGCAACGGGGCCATACTTGTTCTCCACCGCGCGAATGGCGCCTACCAGGGCGCGCGTCTGGTCGGTTGCATCGGGGCCATTCTTGGCCTCTTCTTCCAAGCGCGTAAGCTGACTTTGCACGGCCGCATGGGCTTTGCCAACGGCGTCCGCAGCGGTGCGCCGGTCTGCGTCCGTATCCGCAAGCACCAAGTTACGCGCGGCAACGGCTCTTTGCTCGACAGCCAACTGCACCGCGGCTACCAGTTTCGACCGGAGATAAAGACCGAGTTCAAAATTGCCGAACTTCGTACTGAGTGCGTTCAGCTGATAGCACGTCATGGCAGCCACGATTGCCACCAGAACGGCAAGAGCCGCGAACGCAGAAAATAGTTGTGTCTTGACCTTCATGCTGCTCCCCTATTCCAAAAAAAATCAGTCTTTCTAGGAAGACGTTTTATTCAAGCTACCGTACGGCCCGTACCGTTCAAACTGCATTGCTCGACAACTTGGAGTTGTGGTGCCTGTACCCTCCTGGTCTCATTGCTGAATCACGCACTGGCATGCGAGGTTTGCAGGACCCCATCGGAAGACGCGCTTTCTGGCATGAAGACCGCAAAGACGAGAACTGCCGCAACGGCCACGGTTGAAAGTGCAAGGAATCCTGCGGAGAAACCGAAGCGATCGACCAACAAGCCGCTGGTGAGATTGCTGAGTGCGGCGCCAACGCCCACGGCCAGCGAAAGGGTGCCTTGTGCCAGGTTGAAGCGCCCGGTGCCGCGCATGACGTCGGAAAGCATGACTGTGATGACAACGCCGAAAATGCCGGCGCTCACACCATCCAGGAGTTGGATGGCAATAACTGCGTACGGACTGCCCGTGAGTGCAAATAGAACACCGCGCACCGGCAGCACCCCGAGAGCAACGAGGAATAGCCTCTTCCGGCTCATTCCCGCCTTGATTGCGCGCCCTACGCCGGCCGCAACCCCGACCATCACCAACTGCGCAGCGATCACGCAGGCGCCGAGCCAGAGAACGCCCTTGTGCTGCGCTTCTGCGGCGATCATCTGCCCTGCAAGCGGCAGCATGGCCGCATTGCCGAAATGGAACAGCACGACCGTGGCAAGCAGGGCAAGAAGATCACGCCGTTTGAACACATCGCGGATCGGCTGCGGTTGCCCAGATCCGGTTTCCGAACGCAACTTCTCGCCGCCGCGTGCGACCTCGTAGTCAATGTCGGCTGGCCGTATGAGCATCACCGCCAAGGCGCTCGCTACGGAGAAGACGCAAACGATGTAGAAGAGCCAGACCGTACCGGCGTGGTGCGTGATCGTTGCCGCCAGGGTTGCGCCGCTGAAATTGCCTGCATGATTGAAGACCTCGTTGCGGCTCACGCGCGCAGGTAGTCGGCGGTGTCCCACGATCCCAAGGCTCAATGAGGCGAGACAAGGTCCGATGACAGCGGAAACAAGCGCCAGCGCAATCTGCGTGTAAAGAATGACGGACCAGGTGGGTGACCATGCAATGAGCATGCAACCCAGCCCGATGACACCGGCCGAGACGGCGATCAAGGCGCGCTTGGCTTGCATGGCGTCCACCAGCATGCCCGCCGGTATCTGCGCGATAGCCCCGGCGAACCCGCTCGCGCCGACGACAAATCCGATGTCCTCAGAAGACCACTGCTGGGTCCCTTTCAGGAACACCGCGAGAAAGGGTCCGATGCCGTCCCGCACATCAGCCATCAAAAAGCTCACCGCGTCCAAGCCCCAAAGGCTGCGTGCAGACGGCGGACGGCTGCGCCTTACCTCGGTGATGACGTTGCCGGCCACGAGGTGCATCGTCATCTAGCCACGCCCGCCTGTCAGGCATGCTGTGATGCCAGAACTTGTTTTCAGGTGCGTCGAGGCGATGCAATGGGCAACGCTGGCCAGCGTGATCTTCTCCACATCCAGCGTAGTGGCCAACCGGCTTGCGACGAGTTCCCCCCACGCGTGCACGCGGGCGCCCGGTGTGAGATAGCTTGCCCGTTCTGCTGCTGCGGATACAGTCATACGCAGCGAAGTGCCGCCACCGAGCAGGGCGCCGCGCAGTTCGCCCTCGGGGCTGTACAACGGCAGCACCACTGTCCCGACCAGATCGACGTGTACCCGTTCAACAGGCCATTCATCGTCGTCGCGCAGCGTGCGCTGAGACCCATCATTAACGATGGTCACGTCGTCCTCGGGTTCAAGGGCAACCATCGACATCAAGCCGGCGCCGCGTAGAAAGACGCCTTGTACGCGCACGGTGTCGCCGAGCAAGACATGCGCCGCAACGCTTGCCGACATGCCCGGAGGGAAATGCACCTGACAGCTACGGTCGAGAATGAAGCCATCCAGCTCGCCGTGTTCGTTCATCAGGAATTGCGTGACAGTGCCTTCGACTTCAGTCAAGCGGGCGGGGGCAGGCAGATACATCGGCCGTGTTTCTATCAGGTGCGATGGGAAAAAGCAGCAGCACAAAAGACCATGCTGCAAACAGAGCCGAAACGGCTGGGAGCAGTATGGCTGCTAGGTAGGTTGCTCCTGCCGTTGCGCGGCAGAAGGATTGGGGGACAAGACCGACGGGAAAAACACGGCATACGTGCTGCAAGGTGCGCGTCGGAGGGAGGCGCTGTATGTCGTGCTTGAGGAAGAGGCTGAGATCGTTGCAAGGTTCACTCCACGCGGGGCGTGGAATGAATTGCAAACGTCATGCCACCCGGCGAACCCTTGCAGGACAAGGGCTTGGGGGGAAAATTCCGGACGGAGTTGTCCGGTTTGCTTGACACCGGGGTGTCTGGTTTCTTGACGGCTTAACTCAGCCCGAGGGCCGCCATCTTTGTGTAGAGGGACTGGCGGCTGATGCCAAGCCGGCGCGCTGCATCGGCGCGGTTGCCGTTCGCTTGCGCCAAGGCGTGCGTGATGACCGCGCGCTCGACGCGTTCGACCGCTTCGACAAGGGGAAGCTCGACCAGCTCGGCCGGGACCGCCTGTGCCTGCAAGGCGGAGCGCTTGTGTAGAAACGCTAGATCGTCAGCGGTGACGGTAGGGCCGGGGGCCAGCGAGCAGACCCGCTCCATGGCGTTCCTCAACTCGCGCACGTTGCCGGGCCATGCGTGCTGGACAAGCAGACGCTGCGCCTCAGCGCAAAGATGCATTGGGCGCCCCGTCGCACGCCCTGCCGAAGCAAGAAAATACTCGGCGAGGGGAAGAATATCGGCCACACGCTCGCGTAAGGGCGGCAGATGTAGTGCAACAACGTTAATCCGGTAGAGCAGATCCTGGCGGAACTGGCCCGCTGCCACCATCGCATCGAGATCGCGATGCGTAGCAGCCACCACCCGCAAGTCGATCGGTACGGTCCGATTGGTACCCAATGGCGTCACCTGACGCTCCTGCAGCGTGCGCAGAAGCTTCGCCTGCATTGCGCTGGGCATGTCGCCAATTTCATCCAGCAGCAGCGTACCGCCGTTGGCGGCTACCAGCCTGCCGATGCGGTCCGACGTGGCATTGGTGAATGCCCCCTTGCTGTGCCCAAACAGCTCACTCTCGAGCAGCTCATGTGGAATGGCGGCGCAATTGACGGCAACGAACGGGCCTCCGCGCCGATTTGAAGACGCGTGCAGCACGCGCGCCGCCACCTCCTTGCCTGTTCCAGTCTCTCCGGTGATCAGTACGGTTGCATCGGACATGGCCGCCCGACCGAGCTGCTTCTGTACGGTCCGCATGGCAGCGCTGATCCCCAGCAACTGGGGCCGTTCGGTCTCCGGCTCGTCAAGAAACGGTCTGTCGGTATTGGAGGACTCTACGCGCGGCTGATTAGCCGAAAAGATGCGCTCCAGCAGCACCGTAATGTCGCGACGCCCCACCGGTTTTGTCAGATGCTCGAAGGCACCCAGGCGCATCGCACCAATCGTGTTGTCGCAACTGGCATAGGCGGTCAGCATGACGGCCGGAATGGCCTTCAGCGCCGGGGCTTCGCGCAGACGCTCGAGCACATCGAGTCCATTCAGATCGGGCAAACGAAAATCGAGAAATACACAGTCGGGGGCCTGCCCATCGCCAAGCATCTGCAGTGCGGCCTTTCCGGACGCGGCTTCCACCACGCGATGACCGAGGTCGGTCAGGGTTTCGGCCAAGCCTTCCCGGAATGCGTCGTCGTCGTCGACTATAAGGATGGTTGCCATGGCACTTCCAGTGCGAATGAGGTGGTCTCAGCGGTCTCGTCCAGCCATGCCCGTCCTCCATGGGCGGCCGCGACCTCGCTGACCACGGCCAGGCCCAGCCCCGAGCCATCCGGGCGACCGGTCACGAATGGCTCGAAGATGTGCTCGCGCCGGTCGGGTGGTACCCCTGGGCCACTGTCCGATACGGTGATCCTGAGGTAGGAGCGGCCGTCAGCATAGGTACGGGTTGCGACAACTGTCACCGTGCCCCCGGTTTCGGCATGGCGGACTGCATTGATCAATAGATTATCGAGCGCCCGCCGCAATTGCTCCTGATCGAACCGGGCCGGCGCGGATGGTATGCCAGCGTCGTACGTTGACACGAGCTTCACGCACCTTTGCTGTGCTAACTCCTGATGGGACCCGACCACGCCCTCAATCCACCGTGCCACATCAGCCGCTTCCACATGCAGCCGGACGGGCTGTGTCAGCGCAAGCAGACTGGTCAATTGGGCTTCTATCCTGCCGATCTGCTCGAGGATGACGTGAAGCGCTTCTTGCTGCCGGCTGACATCGCCCGCCAGCGCGTTCTCTGCCTTGAGCCGCATCGCGCCGGTAGGGTTGCGTATCTCATGCGCGACCTGCGCGGCCAGCTTGCCCAGCACGCTAAACCGCTCGGCCTGTGCCAGCCGCTGCCCCAGTCTGGCCGTCTCGTGCTGTAACGCTTCTGCGCGCGCGACGTAACCATTGAATGCATCGACGATGCGATCAAGATCAGGTTCACCCACAAGAGGGAGGCGTGTGCCATCGCCGCGCGGCGGCAAGGCCATTTCGAGTTGCCCCAGTTGCCGCTTCCAGCGACGCAGGACAGCCACAAAGGCCACCGCAGTCACTAGGATCCCGGTAAGCACGATGGCAAGTCCGGTCACCAGATCCCTACCGTACTGCCCAAGCGCGGGTTGGGCTCGCGTCATGGCCCATACCAGCACGTCTTGGTGGCCCTGTACCGGACAGGCTGCGACAACGACGGCATCGTTCCCATTCACAACAGCGTCCGTGGCTGGCTGCTGCGCCTGAAGGCCAGCCTGCAATGCACGGAGGATCAGCGGGATTTCAGCCTGCGGGATGTCCCGCTTGATACCGCTGCCCTGATAGGTCGGAAACGAATAGGCGAGAAAGCCATTCGGGCTTAAACCTGCGCGCGGTGACCAGAATCCCCCCTCCACGCCCGGCACGGAGACAAGAACGACGTCAAGGATGCCACGCATCAGGTCGGTACTTGCAGCGGCATCGGCTGGCAATATCGATTGCCGATAGCGCACCGCAATGGCTTCACAGGCTATCGTTGCCTGAAGCTTTGCGTTTGCCACTTGCTGGTCTGCCGCAGAGCGAACCATGACCCACACGACCACGAGAAGCGTGGCGCTGATGACCGCAACAAGCCCCCAAAGAATGGCGATCTGAGCCGAAAATGAAGGGCGTTTAATCTGCATGATGATGACGGCGCAACAGAACGATTCAACCGGCTCTTGGCCGTGAACAGGCGGCGCTTCTGCTTGGCTTGGTTTTCGTGGGGCGCTGTTCAAGCTGGAGTTTCTCTCGGCACGCCTTTCATCCGCCTTGCAGCACGCCAGACTTTTCGGGCTAGCGCATCGCTTGTGCCCCATTCCCGTGCCATAGCAAATACAACGGTGCGACAAGAATCGACGATTGAAGCCTCCAATCTAACCGACCGCATCACACGCCAGAGCTTGCGCAAATGGAGACGGCGCTGGGACAGCCAAATTCAGTTGAATCTGCCGATCGAGTCTCCATAGCAGCGTTTTCTAGCAAATGGGCTGATTTAAACGCACCATCGTGACAGGTGTTGGCTGGCCAGCGTGATACACGACGCCGCGCGTTGCTGGAGTTTTTCGGGTTTGTGCCGATAACGCTGCTGACGTTGGCAAAACGTTGACATGTTAGCTAGCACGCCGACGTTATCGGTCCCTGTCTTTGGGGCTCCTGCCTCTACCAACCTGCCCATCATGGTCCTACGTTGCTACGTTCAAAGGCTGACTACGTTGGCTGGTTGTCACCCGCTCATTGTGGGTACGCTCGGAACCGTCCTGACGCTGATCGTCTTGGCCATCAGCGCGCTGACCCTCTTGGCTGACCGTGACACAGCGATCAAACATGCGCATGACATGTCGAAAAATGTCGCCGCCGTTCTGGCCAGCAACATCTCGCGGACTATTGAGATAGCAGACCGGTCCCTCGTCATGTTGGACGCTGCACAGAAAAAGCCAACGATCCGGAATTTGGATCCACAGATTCGACACGATCTGCTGTTCAGTCAGACAGGTTCTGCGCGATACGTGACTGGCATGGGCATTACCGACGAGCAAGGCAAACTTATCGACGGTTGCTGCTCAAGCACGCACCATTGGGATTTCAGTGACCGCGACTACTTCACCGTCCAGAGGGATTCCCCAAACGTCGGCCTGTATGTTTCTGCCGTATACAGAGCGCGTTCCCGTGCCGATGTAGAAGCCATCGCATTCAGCCGAAGAATCAGTCGACCAGATGGTTCTTTCGCCGGCGTAGCCATCGTCGCAATCGACCTCGAGTACTTCAAACAGTTGCTCCAAGGACTGGATATCGGCGCACGCGGAGCAACTGCAATCGTTCGCCTTGATGGAACATTGGTGGCGAGAAATCCGCCTTCTAACGCGGATCAGGGACCCAGTTTGAGGCACTCCATGACGTTCCTACGCATGGTGAATGAGGAATCCGGCTTTTATGTTGCGCGGTCCCCGTACGACGGCGTGCTCCGCCTGTATACGTTCCAACGCGTGCCCGGAACGCCGTTCGTCTCGGTTGTTGCTCCTGCAATGGACGATGCGTTGGCACCCTGGAAAAGACTGTCATGGATCGTAGGCCTGTCGTCCGTCGCCGTGAGCCTGGCATTTTGTGGCGGCGTTTGGCTTCTGGCCTTCGCACTGCGCGGGCGCCTTGAAGCCGAGCGCCACTTGAGGGAACTCACACACACCGATCCGCTCACCGGCCTCAAGAATCGCCGCGCGCTGGACTCAACACTGGACATTGAGTGGGATCGCCTACAACGCAGCGATAGTTGCCTTTCCGTGCTGTTCATCGACGCGGACAACTTCAAGGCATACAACGATGAGCACGGACACGCGCAGGGCGACGTGGCACTTTCGCACCTAGCAAACTGCATTTCCCAACACACGCGACGACGTGGCGATCTCGCGGCGCGATATGGCGGAGAAGAGTTCGTGGTGGTCTTGCCTGACACCGACGAAGTCGGGGCCGTGCGCATCGCAGAAGCGATACGCGCTGAGGTAGAGGGCTCCCGGACAGCGGAGGGAAACCAGCCCCTGCCGCCGTTCACGGTGAGCGTTGGTTGTGCTACGGCGCGACGATCGAGCTTGGCATCGCTAGATGCGTTGACCAAGGCTGCCGATGCTGCACTGTACGAGGCAAAGCGCAATGGCAGAAATGGCGTTATGTGCAGTGCCTGATCGAACGAATTTTCCGAATGCTAGAGACCGCTCTTGGCCGGGAGCCGACGTCGCCTTGCCCCTGACAAATAACGGCAGCGGTCGTCGACATGCAAACCTTCGACCGCATCGCCGCGCAGTAGCCACGTAGCGCGAGCTCTGTCACCTCTGCGTCGACTGTAGCTGGCCCGCAGGGAACACATCTCGAACACCTCCAATGGGCTCGATCACGCTCCCCCGTGACCACCATCTCTCTGCTGCGGCACCATCACCGGCAGTGATCCAGTCGTGCACGCACCGAACAATCCGGAACATCAGATTTCGATATTTTTCATCGAGATTCGCAAAGAATTCCCGATAGGATGTCTGGCAATTGAGAGCATGCAGCCGGTCTCTAGATAACCTCGTCCCACGAGGCTTTCGACAACTCCTTCCGACCTTTTTAGAACCTGCTTCGGCGAAGCGGCTTAAAGCTCTGTTGTCCGTTCAAGATGCATCGCATCGCCCTGCAGATCAACAGAACCAATAGAACGAGAAGGCGAAGCACAACCAAATGCGCAACCAGGAGGAGACACGAGTATGGATAACCAACTCGACGCTATCGAGCACGTCGTGGTGCTCATGCTCGAAAACCGCTCGTTCGACCATGTGCTGGGCTTCTGTACACCGCCCGGCCGCCGAGTGACGGGCAGCCATTCGATGGCCTGACCGGTCACGAATTCAACGTGGATAGCAGTGGTCAACAGGTCAAGGTGTCGTGGTACTCGCGAGGAGCCCAAATGTTTGCTGATATCGTCAAAGGCGCACAGCGTGGCTTGCTGCTGCGGCCGCTGTTCGGTCTGATGACCACGCTGGAGTTGCGCAACCACGATGCCGAAACGCAGCGCGCGGTGTTGGCGCTGGTGCGCACCCTGAACCAGGCCGTGGAAAATGCGCCGCAACCCAGCGGACTCGTCGCGGCGTTCTCGCCCGAACTGTGGGGCCGCTGGCACAACCGTGAAATCCCGGTGAGCCGCCGCGTATTGGATCATTCGCCCAAGCTGCGCAATACCGGCGGAGACGTGTTCCTCTTCCTGAAAACGCCGGATGCGCAGACCGCCGAACAATTGATGAGCGATTTCCGCACCGAGCTGGCCGAACTCTCCAGCCGAATCGATGAGGTTCCAGTGGGCAAGCGCACGGACGGGCGCGTGATCGGCGGGCGGTATCTGGATGGCATCACGAACCCGAATGACGCGGTCAGCCTGGCGGAAGACATTCTGGTGGACGGCCCGTACGCGGGCGCAGCCTTCGGCTTCACGCAGAAATTCTTGTTCGACTGGACAGGCATCGCCGCCATGGCGCCCGATACCGAAGACGCGATGATGGGTCGAGATACGACGGGCGCCATCCTGCCGCAGAACGCCACCGATGCCCACATCCACCGCGCTCACGCACTCGATGCCAACGGCGACAACCGCAAGCTGCTACGCCAAGCATTGCCTTTCGGCGAACAAGCCGGCCACCCGGCGCGCGAGGAAGGATTGATGTTCGTGGCGTTCTGCAACGAGCAGGAACGCTTCGAGACCATCCTGCACCGCCTCATGGGCGATATGCCCAACCGCCCGGCCGACCGTCTCATGAGCGTGGTGCAGGGGGTGTCCGGCGCTTACTGGTACGTGCCAGCCGCAGCGGAACTGGGCGTACCCAGCGTGGCAAGTCTGTCGGAAGCCGCCGAAGATCCCCACTGGCAGGTGCGCAGCAGCAACGGATATCTGTTCTACAACTCGCAGGATTATCTGCACCAGATGGCCGAAGGCCGCTATGCACCCGGCGACCCGCCGAGCCCACGCTTGCTGGCCTTGCTGGGGCGGACGTTCTCCCACTGGAGCGATGGGTGGCTGCGTCGCAAGCCGTTCCCGCGCTTGCCGCATCTCTCCACGCTGGTGACGCCGCAAGACGCCGATGTGATGCAGCGCTCGGCACAACTGCGCAAGGGGCTGGCCAACAAGAAGACCTTGGCTGACCTGCTATCCGCGCCAGCGTCGCCGATTGCGCGGGATACCCAACTGCTGCGCATCTATCCGGAAGAGCTGATCGTCGGCGTGATTCCCGACTTCACGCTGGGGCGCGGCAAGGAGGTCGTACCGTATCTGAGCGAAGACGAAACGGTTGCAGCCTGGCTCAAAGGCGAACTCAACGAGTGGTCTGCCATGGGCCACGTGGTGCCGGATTACCAAACGCTCGTGGCGCAGGGGCTCGGTAACCTGTTGACGGATCTCCGCCAACAGCAGGCGCAAGCGGGACTGTCTTCCCAACAGGCCGATTTCTTTCAGTCGGCAATCTGGTCGCTCGAAGGCGTGCAGGCGTATCTGCAGAACTGGGCCCTGCTGGCCGACCAAGCTGCCGCCGGCGCGCAGCAGCCGGCCGACGCACAGAACATGCGGGATGTGGCGGCCCGCTTGCGGCGCTTGAGCACCGACAAGCCGGCAGACCTCCACGATGGCGTGCAACTGATCTATTCGTTCCACTGCTGCCTGCACCTCGTGGGTGAGTTGACTTCGTTTGGCCGGCTCGATCAGATTCTGTGGCCGCTCTTGCAGCAAGCGCCCATCGATGACGCGCGCGCGCAGGACATCATCGACTGCCTGTGGCTCAAGATCGGCGAGAACGCCTTCGTCAACCGCGCCAACATCACCGACTACGTCAACTACGGCACGACCGCGGTCTGCGGCTTGGGCGGCAACTTCCCCCAAGGCGGCGGCATCAACCAGTGGGTCCAGCAGATCACGGTGGGCGGCTACCTGGCCAATGACGATGCCACTCCCACCGGCGGCGTGAACCCCGTCACCATGCTGTGCCTCAAGGCCGCACGTCGGATTCCCGTCAACGCGCCGACGCTGTCGCTACGCGTGTACAAAGACATGCCGCAAGCCGTGCTCGATGCTGCAGCACAGTCGCTGCTCGCGGGCGGCGCCCATCCCATCCTGTACCAGGACGACAAGCTGTGTGAGGCGCTTCATCGTTCCGGCAGCGCGATCCCTCTGCGCTGGGCGCGCGACTATGCCGCCGACGGCTGTTATGAGCCGATGTTTGCCGGTGCCACGGAGTTTGCGTTTGCCAACGTCACGCCGATGCTGGCGCTTGAGCAGGCGCTGAACCAGGGCGCAACCTATGGCGCGGCGGGGCCCGTCTATCTGCGCGGGCTCAAGCAAACCTTCCGGTCACCGCCCGTGCAGGAGATCGACAGTTTCGAGAAGCTGCAAGCGCAGTTCCTGCACCAACTCGAATGGTTGGTGATCCAGACCTACAACGTCATCCTTGGCGCCTACGGCAACCTCGCAGACATCTGCCCGAGCCCGCTGCTCTCGGTGCTGATCGACGGCTGCGCAGCGTCAGGGCGTGACTTGACGAGCGCCGGCGCGCGCTTTCATGTCATCGCGCCGCTCTGCGTGGGCGTGTCGAACACCATCGACTCGCTCTATGCCATCAAGAAGCTCGTGTTCGAGCGCGACAGCGCCATCGCCACCCTGCCCGAACTGGTGGACTGCCTGATCAACGACTGGGGTGCCAATCTGATCGAGCCCTATCAGAACAGCTTGATGGGCCCAGCGGCGGCCGGCGAACGCACGCGCCGCTACCAGGAGTGGCGCGAAACCGCATTGCAACTGCCCAAATGGGGCAGCGGCCACGCCGAAGTGGACGCGCTGGGTGCCTGGTTGATGGACCATCTGGTGCGGCTGTGCGTGGACGTCGTCCGGCGGCCACACCCGGCACTGCAGCCCACGCTCGACAACATCGCCAAGACGTACGGCGCGTTCGAGTTCGTCATCACGCCGGGTATCGGGACCTTCGAAGGCTATGTCGGCGACGGTCAGGGTTGCGGTGCATCAGCCGACGGCCGGCGCAACGGCATGCCGATCGCGTCCGACCTGTCGCCAGCGCCAGCACCACAGGATCTGCCGGCCAACCCAGCTTTCCGCAACATCTACCAGTCGCTCACCAGCTGGAAGGTGGACGCCATCGACTACGGCTTGTCGAACGCATCGCCGGTCGACATGAACATCCCGGAGAGCTTTGCGCTAGACGACCTCAAGCGCTTCCTACGCGTCTATGCGGACGGCGGGACCGGCTCGAACCTGATCACGCTTACCTGCGCGGATCTCGCTACGTATCAGGCGGCCAGCAACGATCCGGAACGCTATGACCTGCTGCGGGTACGCATGGGCGGGTGGACAGAGTTTTACGCCGTCATGTTCCCGATGCATCAGGAGCAGCACCAACGGCGCCAATACTTTACGCCGTAAGCGTCTGCGCGCATCAGCATCAATCGGAGGGGGTGGTACGGGGCCGATACAGGTCGCATCGCAGCAAATCGCCATCAACAAAAAAGGGGGTGGACGATGCAATGCAGCACACATGTTCCCGCTTCCTCCGAGTCTTGCGTGACCACCATGAGTGAGTCGACTGCTGATCGGAACACGCAAAGCTGCCATCTGGCGGCTCCATAAAAGACGCCCACTGGATCCGCTTAGAGCCGATAACAAAACCGCCCTGGCGTCGTTGCGCCTCCTTGCCGTACCTTTGTACTGTCTGCGTCGGCACGCCTAGCCAGGACAGTTTTGTTAGCGGCTCTTATACAGATCGCCAATGACGCAATGATGGTGAAGCCGCCCAGAACGGACGCCATGTCGCGCTGACTCCCCTCTGAATTCGTTCCTTGCCGGTATATCAGATAGAGAAAAATTTCATTGGCAAGACGCACATAGCCGACCAAACCTTCTGATTGGAATTCGGCTGCGTAATAGGCATCGCGATCACTGGCTTGCGAAGTTCCAGTGTGAAGCGGTCACGGCTGGTTGCCTGCGTAGTCAGTCAGACGATATTGCCCGCGAGCCGATGAAGCAGGCATATCCATTCAAACAATGACAACAACGGGAGAAATCAGGATGACCACGCCCATTGCGACCACTCGGGTGGTCCGTGAGAGGTTCTTCGGTGCGGCGGTTCGCATCGGCCGTCGCGGCACGCTGGCTTGGTTTCGGCTGGCTCTGGCGGTGGCGTTAGCGGCCTTCGCGCTCGTACTTGCGTCCACTGCGCCCGCGCAGACGAAAAAGCCAAACGGAATCGATTATTCGATGTACTACGTGGCGGACGTCCGTGATAACGAGCACTGCAAGATGACCGTCGACAAAAACGGCAAGTGGTCTGTCGATGAGCGCATCAGCAATCCCGCCATGACTTGCCCCGACATGACGTCTTGGCGGCTGTTCGCCACGGCGGTGCGTGACCGCTTCTGGAGCGATTGGGCCGATGAAGACCAGAACTGGCCGCAACAGCCGTGGCCACTCTGCACGGCCACCACTGGCGCCAACTGCTGCGACCCCCATTCCTCAAAGAACGACCCGCAGCACTGTCCGATCTTCCCCGGCGATACGCGCGAGCACGGCGCGATGTTGCTGAAGTCAGGCGCACCCGTGCTCCGGATCGGCCGCCCTGCCATCACGCAGCACCTGCAGGAAATGGCCACACCGGTCGATTTGGACAAGACCGTAACAGAGTTCAACGCGATACGGGCGCTGAGCGCCCAGGCGCCCGACATGCCGCAGTGCTCAAACACGGTGGTGGACAAGCTGGTGCCCAAGAGCTACGAAAGCATTGGCCGGGTGATTCGCCAGACCAATTCCGAAGTCACCATCCGCAACCGGGCCTTCCACAACTACCTGTTTGAAAACAATCTCTACAACAGTAACGGGGTGGCCGCCGTGTTTGCGGCGAACGATGAGAACCAGCGGAAAAACGCACCATATGCTCTGGACAGTCGTTCTGCAAGCCAAGGCCAAGCCGCGAAGCTGGGCAAAATCGACTTCCCGCCAGATGCCATCATGATCAAGAGCAACTGGTTGTACGAGGGCATCGCCAAGAAACTCGGCATCGCCAACACGCGCGAGAAGCCTTTCATCACCCAGAAAATGACCACGGTGGTTCAGTACAACGAGGGCACCACGTCCGTGAACTGCAAGCTGACCGGTGTGCACTACCTGATGGCGTTCCACGTTTCGTCCAAGGATGTCCCCAACTGGGTCTGGACGACGTTCGAGCACGTTGCCATGCCCGGTCGATGCGACTTCATCGGCTGCAACGACGCCTACGGCTACAAGTCCACCGACCCGCTGCCCAGTGGCGCGGCGCGCAACTACATCGCGCCGCACGTCAAGTCAGACGGCCTCGTGATGTCACCGTCTACCGTGTTCGATCACGACAAGCTGTATCCGTTGGAATCGATCAACGCCGGGCTGGACCAAGTCTTTAAGAACCTTGGCATCGGCACGGCCATGAGCACGAACAGCGAGCAGGCATCGATCTCCGATCTGGGCTGGCGCAGTTATCGGCTGAAGGGTTCCCAAGTCGAGTTCACGAACTCCATGGGCCGCAAGACCGTGCTGGGCAATTCCATCACAGAGGCCGGCTTCATGAACAATTCAAGCTGCATGACCTGCCACGCCCGAGCCGGCATCCACGTAGAACGCGACAAGGCAAACTTCTTCCGGTTGAGCGTGTTCAACAAGGATCAGTCCGATTACGGCTATGCATTGAGCTATCACGGCATCCCGAATCCCGCATGGTTCCACAACGACAACAACAGCGGCACGCTCGACGTGATGCAGGTCGACTTCGTTTGGGGCTTCCTTAACGCCAACGCTGTGGCTGCTCCGACAGCAAGGGAAGGTGGTCCGCGGGCACCTTGAACGTGTCCCGATAATCCTGATGGGTGAACGCCCGGCGCTGATCCCGCCGGGCGTTTTTTGTTAGCGCCCGAAAATCGACGATCCACCGCAAAGGACGTGGCTGACAGCGTTGCACCTCACTCGATACATCGCTCGTATCGCCCAGGGAGCAGTGACGCCACTTCGGCAGCGGTGGGCGCATATGCGCCGGGATGCCCGCAGACGACCGCGGCGCACGCGGCCGCGTAGCGCAGATGGTCGACCGCAGGAGCCTCCGGGTGCATGAGCAGACTCGCCATCCAGCCGCCAACGCTTGCGTCGCCGCAGCCCACCGTATCGGCGACCACGGTCTGGAACGCTGGCTGGAACAGCGCGTTGTTGCCTTCAAAAAGCGTCATACCCGACGCGCCGCGCGTCACGAGCACGGCGGCATCCGGCGCCCATTCGCGGAGTTGCGCGAGCGCGGCGGCTTCGTCGAGGTCGGGGAAGAGGCCGCCCAGATCCTCGTCCGAAACCTTGATGTAGCTGGCCAGGCCGGCCATGCGCCGTAGCGTGGTGCGATACGCTGGCTCGGCCATTGGCGCGCGGAAGTTTGGGTCGAATGAAATCCGCTTGCCGGCCGCACGCGCGGTCTGCGCAACCTCGATCAGGCGTGAGGCAAGCGGCTCGCGCACCAGGCCGAGCGAGCCAAAGTGCACGATTTCGGCCGCATTGAGCGCGCCTGTAGGCAACTCGGACGGATCGAACGCCAGGTCGGCACTGTGTTCGCCGATAAAGAAATACCGGGGCGGCTGCTTCGACACCACCATCGCGAAAAGCGGTGGGCGGTTGACCTGCCGCATGAAGCGCAGGTCGAGGCCGGCCTCGGCGCTCTTTTGCATGAGTTCATCACCGAACACGTCGTCGCTCACGGTCCCGGCAAAGCCGGTGGGCACGCCGAGCCGGGCGCCCACGCGCGCGACGTTCCAGCACGAGCCGCCGGCAAGGCTGCGCCAATGATTGGCGTCGTCGCGGATAAAGTCGGTCAGCGCTTCGCCGAAGACGACCAGTCGGGGCAGGTTCATTGACTTAGTGCGCGCTCCAGCCCTTGTAGCTCTTCACGTTGTCGCGCGTGACAAGTTGCGGATCGAGCAAGACCATCGGGTCGGCCGGCTTCTTGCCGTTCATGACGCCGTAGCCGATCTCAACGGCCTTCTGCGCCATGGCCCACGGATCCTGGCTCGCCGAGGCCTGCACGAGCGTATTGCTTTGCAGCGCGGTCTCAATGTCCGGCGCACCATCGACCGACGTGATGACGATGTTGCTGCGGTTGAGCTGCTTGGCGGCGAGATCGCTGCCAATGGCCTGCGGATCGTTGATTGTGAATACGCCATCCAGCTTGGGGAAGCGTGTCAGATAGCCCTGCATTGCGCTCATGCCACCTTCGCGCGAGCCCTTGCCATCCTGGTCGGAGGACAAGATCTTGATGCCAGGGTTCTTGGCAAGCACCGCCTTGCAGCCGTTCACCCGATCGATGACGGCGGACACCTGCGGGCCGTTCTCGATGATCACGTTGCCCTTGCCGCCCAGCTTTTTCGCCAGGTAGTCGCACGCCAGCTCGCCGGCCTTCACGTTATTCGTCTGCACGGTCGCGTCGGCACCGGCGGCCG
>JGI24740J21852_10000231_pt1 | contig 23693 bp, 32 predicted proteins | sample KBSCornC6_FD_21852 | JGI IMG/M metagenome (IMG submission 21852) | reverse complement strand
TGACGGAAAGAGCGGGGCTAGAAGGCGTCACTTCGCATACGCTACGGCATTCGTATGCCAGTGTGGCGGGTGATCTCGGATTTACCGAGATCACTATTTCTGCGCTTTTGGGGCATGCGGCGGGCAACGTCACGCAACGATATGTCCACCATCTTGACAGCGTCCTGATCGCGGCGGCGAACAAAGTTTCCGGTGAGGTGCTTAGAATGATGATGACAGACACTCAGGAGTAGTTTTGCAAGCGTCTGCCGGAAGAACACGGGATCGCAGTTGTCGGCTCAAAAAACTTGCTATAACTCTTGGTGGCATTGAAAACGGTTGGCGGTTACCCACATAGGTAACTGGCAGCAGCGTTTAAGGCGTGTTAACGTCCATTCAATAATGATTGAGGGCCTACGAGGCACTTGCAAAAAAAAGCGCTTGCAACAACGATCTTTTTTGCTGCATATGCGTTTTACAGTACGAGCACACGCGTGTGGACTGGATTTCCCTTGAGGAAATCTGGAAAGCCATCCGAAGCTTGAATTACCTGCTTGCGGGTTAATTTGAGCGTGTTCGTAACATCTAGACTTTGGACTTCGTCCGGCCGGGCGCCTCCTTAGTGGTTGTTACGATCCGTAGGTGTGAGAGATAAGTTGCGGTAGAGGAACGCATAATCTCGTTGTTCGAAAGGCAAGCAAAAATATGCGGGTATCGCGCTTTCACGCGACCCGTTTCAAAGCAGGGCCGATGGCGCTAATAGCGACATCGGCCTTTTCTTATTGATCTTAAATAATAAAATCGTTGGGTGCGATGTTCACGTGTGTTTTTTTCGGCGGGCTGTCGTGGCCATGGCAGTTTTCATAGGCTGACTTCAGCTTTCCTTTGACCGGTGTGCAGTCATAATGAAGGCAATAGTCATACGCTCCGCCGAGACGGCTTCTAGCATTCAGCAAGCAATCGATCGGGTGACTTTTTGCGACGCTGTTCCTCAAATACCCGTGGCGGTCGTTGCCTGGACTTTTGAAATAAAGAACTCCGTCAGACAGCGCGTGTTTCTTCGCATCAGGCGGTGTTGCCCAAGGGTGCTTGGACAGAAACCTATCTATCTCTTCGCCAACCAACTTGTCCGGATCTTCGCTGTGGGCTGCTTCGCCATATATCTTTCGGAGAAGTTGCGTCAGATTGTCGCTACCGAAATTGCGGACCGGCAGCAGTAGAGGATTGAGGTTGCGAACATTAGTTCGGTGGGAAATTACATTCGATGTCGCCCTCACGCTTCTGCTTGCCTGAATAATCTCAATCGCAAAGTCGTTCAGTAATTTGTTGCGTTCCGGCTTGTTCCGCGCGGCTTCTAGGTCGGGCAAAACCAGTCGTCGGGGGAGTGCGAAAGGGAAGAATTTTTCTAAAAGGCTGGCTGTGCTCTTATCGCCGTAATCGACATACAGCAGCAGCGTTACAACGGGATCTTTCTCGGGCTTCCCTAAGCAATGCTCATAAACTTGTTTCAAGAGATGATCCGCGTGCTTAGGGTCGTAGCCATTTGACCACGCGGTTGGGGTTACAAAGAGCTTTCCACCCGGAGCGATTCTGTTTTCGGCTTCCTTCCGAAGTCGATCAAAAAATGGGACCGGCAGGCCCGCGATGACAAGAGAATATTCTGTCATTGCTCGCTCTAGCACCTAGCCCATCAAACACTTTTATTAAGCAAGGTAGCGACGACGTCCAAAGGCAAAGAGACAGAGGATAACTGTTTCTTGTCCAGCGTCTCTATGACAGCGTGCAGCAGCGTCCGGGCTTGTCCACCGGAGGCGCTGGCACTCCTGCCAAAATGAGGCCTTGCCAAGAACTGTTCAGTCTTAAAGCCTCTTTGCTCAATCCAGCGATGAATGTTTTGAGCGATTGCCTTATCGCGTTCCTTTATATCCGTCGGTGCAATATACTCAGGCTCAATAAGCTCGTGGGAACTCGATGGCGAAGACTGAGTATCTTCAAATGTAAAGTTCTCAATGTTCAAGAAGCGCGAGTCGCCTTCTAATGGTACAGAGAATGCTGCCCAAAAACGATAATTAAATCGTTCTGTCTTCTTCTCCTCTTCTTTTTCTTCGGTCGCTTTGTAAGCAACATCCCTAGCGTTCTTTAAAATTATGGACTGAATATTCTTGTAATCGCCAGTGATTATTATTTCGTATTTATCGGGAAACCTACTCTTTATGAAATCAGCGAGGCTTTTCGCTTCTTGCTTGATGATTTTGAGGTCGGCGCCGAGATCCTTGCCTAGCTTGCTAAGCAGATATGGTTGGCAGGTTGTCGCAATTTCTGCGTCTGCTAGTCCTTCAACTTTTTTCTCGATCCTGGAAAGCTCATCCGACACGTTCATAGCCCTAAACTTCGCAATATAATCAGTTCCAGCCATCTACACTTAGATCTTCGGGAAAAACCAGAAATATTTTGCGGAAGCTAGTGCCATCTGACTTAGTTTTGGGCCCCGCTCAACCTCGCTCCGAGGTTGAGCGGACGGCCTTCGAAAGGCGCTCTTCGGCCCAATTATCCAAGTCCTGAAGGTGGTAAAGAGGAATGCGACCGCTATACTGCATGGCCGGCCCGCCGCCAACAGTTGCCATCTTGGCGAGTGTAGAGACCGCAATGTCGATGCCGTGCTTAGAGGCGAGATAATTCGGCACATCGCTGCGACGCAGACGCGGGCGCTGCAGAGGCATCGGATTGACGGTTGTAGGTTCGATGGTGATCATTCTAGCGTTTTCCTTTGATGATACGGACGGTTTCAACGAAGCCGGCGCGCTGGCGGCGGGCCTGCTGCTCGGCTTGCAATGAGTTGGCGGCGGTGGTGGTGACGGTTGCGCCGTCATAGAAGCGGACACGGAAGAGCCGGCTTTTCGGGGTGGTTTTAGTAGCGGTCGGCTGTTGCATGTTCTTCGCTCCGTTCGTGGGAGCAGAGCGGGCGAGGGGTGACGCCCGCTCCGCTGATATCAGCCGCCGGCCATTTCCGGCTTGCCGGTGAATTTCGGCAGGTCCAGCGCGGCGGCGGTGTCGTGGAGGGCGAAGTTGACGGCCTTGGTGATGTGGATATCCGGGCGATAGAGCATGAATATCCACGAAAGAACGCCGTCGCGCAGGCGGTAGCGCAGGCGGACCGGCACGCGAATGCTTTCGCCCTCAAAGAACGGCGCGATACTCAGAATGAAGATGCCCGGCACCGTGATAGGCTGGCCGGCTGCGTTCTTGTGGTCTTCTTCGAATACGATCTGGCTTTCGCCGGATTGCAGCTTGACGGCATTCTTGACGCGGGTTTCCGCATTGACTTGCAGGCCGCGCGAAAGCTCGATCAGCTCGTTAGGATAGGCAACCTTGGTGTTGAACATGCCGCCGAAGTCCTTGGCCTCGTCCGCGTCGGGCAACGACAGCTCGGCAATATGGTCTTCGATAAACTCGGCAAACTCGCCCTGGGTCATGGGCTTACTGTCCTTGGAAACCCAAGCCTTCCATTCCTCGGAGAGCGGGAAAGCGTAGTGGATGCGGTGCCTGCCGTTGTCCGGGTCTGCGCCGTGATAGTCGATGACTGCGGTAAAGCTCGGCTTCTGCCAATCGGTGATGGCAAAGATAGCGCTGTTTGCCGTCTTGTGGCGCTCGACCAGAGCGATGAACGAATCGAGCGTCTCCACGCTCGCCGTGCCGGTCTTGCGTTCGGGACGGTCGCGCCATGGGGCGAATACGTTTGACAGCTCTATGACACGCCCACTTGACGGGTCTAGCAGCGCCGGAACGCTTGACGGGATACCCTTAGCATTTGCCGGCGCGGCCACGGTGATGATGCGGGCATTCGCTTCCGTCGCAAGCTTGGCGATTTCGGCCACGGCGGCTTTTGAAGATTGATCCATTGTAGTTCCTCTATTGGTGCGCGGTTGCGCGGTTGAAAAAGCGGGAGGGGTTATTGCTGCGCGCTGCTGACTTCGCGCGGCGTGAACATGTCGTGTTGGCGGGGATGCTCGGCGGAAAGCGCGCCGTCCTCGACAACCCAAAAGACCGAGTTCTTTCGGGGCAGCTTCGGCGTCTTGGATTCCATGTCGGCTGAAATCGTGACCATGCCGTCCTTGACGGACAGGCCAAGTTTCAGGGTCACGGACCCCTTGAACGTCGCCATGGGATTGTCTTCCGACATGGCGGACAGCTTTTCGAGCGTGGTGCCGATCTCTGCCGAAAAGGCCGGGTTGAGTTGGCCGTTTTCCAGCATGCCGATGATCATTGAGGCATCGCGTATCTTCTTCATGCGCGGTTTCCTTTGGTCGGTTAGTGCGAAAGCGTGAGTGCCAGCACGGCGAAGGCCATGGCAGCGGTGATGAGACCGATTGCAGCGCAGAGCGCGCGCACTTCCATAGCGAGCCGGGGCAGGCTCACGGGCGTCTCTGTCATTGGGGAAATGCGGAACATGATGTGATCTCCGTTCATCCGTTCGGGAAACCGGCCCGAAGGCCGGAAACCGGAGCGGATGGGGGATCACTCGGCGATATCGCCGAGCGCTTGGTTAGCGTTATCCCTTTGCGAAGCGGCTTCGTCCGAGGCGTCGATTGCGACAATGGAGGTCCCGATCTTCTCCACGCTGAGGGATTGTTCGGTGTAGGCACCGCTGACCCGGTCAAACAGTTCTGATTGGGTTTCTTCGCGAAGGTCGCCAGCCTTCACCATTGAGTCCGCTTGATCTTGCATCATCCACCCGTAGAGGCGGCCTTCTTCAATGGCATCGGCGATTTCTCGAATTAGATCGGCAGTTGATTCTGCATCTTCAAGGCCGCAGCTAAACGTCTCTTCGTGGCCCTCGTGGTGTTGAAGCTCGTTTTCGCCATCTTTGATGATGCCGTTCAGGTCGATAGACAGCGAAATAGTCATGAGGTCTTGTATGTGGGGCATTGCGCTTCCTTTCATCCGTTCGGGAAACCGGCCCGAAGGCCGGAAACCGGAGCGGATGCCAAATCAGGCGGCGCGCGCGGTTTCTGCTGCGCGCAGCATTTCCGCCGCCTCGGTTGCGTGCTTCGCGATTTCGTCTTTGGTGAAACCTTCGGCCCGTAACTCGGCCTCAGTCATGCCGACGCCGCGTTCGCGTGCCAGATCGGCCATCTCTCTCGGAATATTGCGCATGTTCTCTCCATCGTTGCGTTGAGCCGGGCGGAGTGAGTTCGCAAGAAAGCACGACATTGCCCGGTCGAATGCCGAGCCTGCGTCCGCAAGGCTCGGATGCGCTAAAATTCGCGATAATCGCAAAATAAGTCAAGCCACAAAATAGAGATAATCGCGATTATCGATCAGCCAGCGCGAAATTCAGCGCGCGAAATCGCGTTTTCCGCATGGAATGGCAGATCAAAAACGACTCGACACTGCCACCAGAAGGTGCTTTCTTGCCGTGAACGAACAAAGAACAAACAGGAGAGAAAATGAAGAGGCCGCCGGTAGATCACCCCGATGCAATGAGGTTGATTATCGAGTTGTCCAGCCTTTATGTGGCTTGCGACGACTGCGGCCATTCTCGAAATCTTGGGGTCGAAAGCCTGCGAAAGGCTGTCGATTTAGGCGTTCATAGCTACATGCAACTGTGCCGGAAAATCAGGTGCAGCGAGTGCCCAAAGGGCCTTCCGGCCTTTCGAAATCTCACTATTCGGCCCACTTGGCGATGTGATGAGCCGCGTTATAGCATCGCGTGAAATACAACCTTATGGATGCTAAAAACCTTGTCCATGGGGAATTCAAGCTCATGTCCTTCGCCATCGGCGGGATTGTACTGGTATAGTCTGAGGACTTGAGAGTTCTGGCTTTCGTATCGCTTAATGTAGCTGAAGACCTCGCCGCTCTCATCGTCGCCGAGTATCTGCACAATAACGTCGTCGCCTTTGCGATAGCGAGCATTGGGGTTTACCCACGCCGTTTCGCCATGAAAGAATCTCGGCTCGCCGGAGGTGCCTTGTACTTGTACCGCGTAAGCTCCCTCGACGCCTTCCAGGCCGGGCGGGCAGAAGACCCGCGCTATGTCTTGCCCGTTCATTATGAAGCGGCCGTTTGCGCCTGCAGAAATCTGGCCGCGCAAAGGAATTGATGTGTCTCCGGGAAATACCTGCCACTTAGGCGGGAAGCTAGCATTTGGTGATGGGCGAGATTGCGCCGGCATCGCCGTTGAATGATCTTGCTGGTCGGAAATCCAGCTAGCCATTTCCTCGTAGCCCGGCGGCAATTCGTTGAAGAATTTGGCGATTCCGTGGAGTTCTTCCAAGGCGATCCTGCGAGGCTCTTTTCCAGCCTCCAAGTTCTTCATGCGCGTGATTTGCGTCGGGCTGACACCCAGGGTGCGCGCGAGCGCACTTGCAGTGCCGTGGGGCGCGGCATCCAACTTGTTGGTCAACCAGCGTTTGATTTCGTGTTGCGGGTCTAGCATCATTTGACTTTCGCGTAATCCGCAAAAAAATCCATCGCGAAAAACGCCATGGTGCGGTTGACAAAAAGTAGCGATAATCGCAAAGATCGCGATATGAGCGAAAAACACCTAGATCCGGCAAGGTCTGTCATTGCCAAAATTGGGATTGGCGAAGTGTCTGCCATCACTGGCAAGCACATTTCGCGTGTTTACCGCTGGATGTATCCGAGGCATCGCGGCGGCACGGGTGGAATTATTCCGCAAGCTGATGCGTTTCGTTTGCTCGCCCATGCAAGGGCGACCGGTCTCGATCTCAAGCCGGATGACTTCTTTTCGTTTACTGAGGCCGCAGAATGACCGGCCTCGCTCACCTTTTGCGCGGCCAATCCTCCCGGCCTGCTGCACCCCGCGCCGCGGCGCTTTCTTGTCTGCCGCCCGGCGCGGGGATTTCTCGTTTTGCATGTGGGCCTCCGTAGCTTTGTAGCGCCCTGAATTTCTCATCTTCGATCATTTCCCACCACGGGAAAAACACCGGGAATTTCCCGGTGCGGGAAAGGTTTTGTCTCATGAATCAAACTGCATGGTTTCATCGCATCAAGGCAGCGCAGCGCGATCTCATCCGGCTTGTCGGCGGTATCGAGCGAGCTGCGGAAATCTCCTCGATCTCGAAAAGTCACATCGGGCGCATGAACAATGCGACGGACCCGGAAATGATGCCGTTGCACGCGGTCTATGCCCTGGAATCCGACTGTGGCGTGCAGGTTGTCACCTCGGCGATGGCTGAGCTGCACGGCAAGCGGCTGGTCGAGCCGGAAAGCGAGCGCGGGGCCGATCACTGCCTTATCGCCGCCTATTCCGACATGGTGCGCAAGGCCGGCGACCTGATTTCGGGCGGGGCAGTTGCGATTGCCGATCTCATGGTGACGCCAGCGGAAGCGACCAAGATGGATCGGGACGCGGCGGAACTGGAAATCGGGATTGCGGCACTGCGCAAGGCGCTCGCCAACGTGAAAGCGCGCGGCGGGCAGAGGGTCGGCCTCCATGCAGTTGGAGGCGGACAATGAAGCCGCAAACCGATCACGCCATTGATGAGCTGATGTCCCGCCCCTTGTCCGAACGAGCAAGGGGTTTTCTGCGTGAAGTGCAGTTTGCCGGCGGACGCGTCGAAATCGCAACCGGACTTGGCCGTCGCCAACTTGCGCTGGAATGCCGCCGCTGTGGTTATCTGCATATCTGTGCAGACGACCGCACTGCCAAGCTGACCGGCCTCGGGCAAGCCTACCTCAACCGATTGATGAGGGCGAACTGATGCCCGTCTATCAATCTGTAAAACTCCCCAAGCCCGGCCCGAACGCGCTAGCGCTGATCACGACAGCGGTTAGCGAAGGCGTCGTGAAGGCAACAGAGCCAAGACATGTGACGGCGGCAAACAATGCCGTTGGTAACGGCTATCTGAAACGCGACAAGCAAGACGCGAAAACCTACTATCCGACCGAGCGCGCCCGCGAAGTGCTGGCGATGCTGCAAGGCATAGCGGAACCAGGCGACTTGCCCGCTTCTGCGGATATCCCTCAAAATTTGCCGGATATCCTGCCTACTGCCGACGCCTCCGGGCTGGTCGCAACTGTCGAGCGGGCGCGGGCGCTACTGGACGAGGGCGATATCGTCAACGCGCGTATCGTCGCCTCGGTTGCATATGCCACGGCCAAGACGGCGGCACAATTCGCCGAACAGATCGGCGCGACGGAAAAGCTGATCGCCAAGGCGCGGCGGATGCAGGCCGACGCGCTTCTGATCGAAGCCCGCGCGAAAATCCTGATTGCTGACAAATGGGATGAGGCGCAGGCGGCGGGTAAGGCGTCGAAAGGCGGTCGGCCCAAAACCGTTTCCGATGGAAACGGTTTTACATCGGAGGAAACCGGCCTATCCCGCAAGGAAATCCACGAGGCGCGCAAGCTGGCGGCGGCGGAACATCGCGAGCCGGGCATTGTCGAGCGCGCAATTCAGGCGCGGCTTTCTGCCGGGCTTGGGCCGACGCGCGCCAATCTTCGGGCGGCGGTGGGCACGGCGAGCGCTACGAAAGAGGCGCGTGGACAGAACCTTTATGAAACTCCGCCGGAAGCAATGCATACGCTTCTCGCTCTCGAAACCTTTTCCGCCACGGTTCTTGAGCCTGCCTGCGGGCGCGGCGCGATTACCCGGATGCTTGAGCGTGCTGGCTATAGCGTGGTTCTTGCCGATTTGATCGACTACGGCACGGCGGACCAGCATGGCGAATTGCAGGCGGTGCAAGACTTCCTAACTTCGCATCCGCCGGAATGCGGGTCTTACGACATCGTGACGAATCCGCCCTACGGCGATGTTTTGAACGCTTTCGTCGCCCATGCGCTGCGAGTTTTCCGCCCGCGCAAGATGGCGTTGCTGCTTAACCTCAATTTCCTGTGCGGCTTTGCGGACGATGACCGCAATTTCGCCATGGACGATTGCCCGCCGTCCCGCGTCTACATTTTCAAGCATCGCCTTCCGATGATGCACCGCGACGGATGGGACGGCGAAAAGGCCAGTAGTCGCATGAATACCGGCTGGTTCGTATGGGAGCTACAGGAAGACGGCACCTACGGCGACAAAGATAAGTGGATACCGACGCGGCGCATTGATTGGCAAGACTATATGCCTGCCGAAGCTGCGCAGACGGCGGAAAGCGAGGCGGCATGACGACGCCAGCCCAAGCCGCACGCGAACGCGAGAAGGCGCGCGTTTCCAGATTGGCCGGTATCGCGGACCTTTGCCAAGGCGACCGATGGTCCATCGACACCGATGGCGGGATGACACGCATCGTTGTACGGCGCGCGACAGGTGAGCAAGCTGTGCTTTGCACGATGCACGCCGATGCCCTTCCCGAGGATATCGAGCTTATCAGCGGCGCACTTGAAAACGTGGTGCTGTTTTTAGAGCTTCGTCGCCGTGCAGTCGTCGCGTTGCGGCAAAGCCAGCCTCAAAGGGAAGTACCGCGCCAGTCGCGCGACGGCGATTTCGCGGCGAATGCGGCAATGCTCTGCGCCGAAAAGCCGTTCCATCGCTTTCTTGAACGTCGGGACAGCAGCCGGGCAATCCACAACAAAGACCATGCCGATACCGTGCTGAAAAAGCTCCTCGGCATTTCCAGCAAAAGACAGATCAACACCGAAGCGCGTGCACAGATGGCCTTTCTAGACCTGCGCGCGGATTTCGAGGTGTGGAAACAGGGCAGGGGCCAATGAGCGAGCGCGATTTTCCAGAAGAGTCCATTTCCTACGGCGACAAGTCCACCAAGGCCATGAAGATCGTGTGCGCCTGCTGCAACGCGGTCGCCTACTTCCCCTTTCAGACAGGGGCAAACCGAAAGCCGCCCGTCGCGGCAATTCAGCATTTCCAGAACAAGGGATGGGTGGTCGGCAACGGCCCGCGCAAGGATTTTTGCCCGCACCACGCCAGCCCGGCCAAACGTAAAGGATCGACAGTCATGGCTAACCTTCCCGCTTCGTCCATAGCCGAAAAGCCGCGTGAAATGACGCGCGAGGATCGCCGGATCATTAACGACAAGTTGGATGCGGTCTATGCCAAGGATGCATACAAAGCGCCCTGGACTGATGCCGCCGTTGCCAAGGATTTGGGCGTGCCACGCGATTGGGTCGCACAAGTTCGCGAACAGTTCTTCGGGCCGGCGGCGTCCAATCCGCTGTTCGATGAAATGCTTGCCGGCATGGCGCAAATCGAGGCTGCGTTCAAGGGCTACGCCGAACTCTGCTCCGCCGCCGAAAAGGCCGCAGAAGCGCAAAGGCTCGCCCATACCGATCTGTGCAAGCAGATGGACGCCTATCGCGCCGTAGCGCGCAGGGTTGAGCGCGAGGTGGGGCGATGAGCGCGCTTCTCCCTATCGTTGAAGAGCTAGCGGATTGCGAGACTGACGCGCAGCGTGCGGACTGGCTTTTGCGAGTCCCGGCGGGCGTCATTTGCCGCGATTGCAGCGCTATTCGCCGCATTCTGATGGAAGCCCACTTCACGTTCGGCTTGCAGGCGTTCGCGGTGGAATATTCGGCCCTGCATGCCACACGTTTGGCGGACGGCGGATTGCCGCAGACGGTCGTTCTCAGCGTTCAGGCCATTCGCTCGCTTTTGCGCGAAATCGTGCGGAAAGGCGGTGCACAGTGACCAGCGAGGCGACTATTCGGCGCGGCGCGCGAAATGCCCGCTATACCGCAGTTCCCAATCACGTATTCGAGGATGACCGTCTTTCCATGGAAGCCCGTTGGCTGCTCGGCTACCTGCTATCGAAGCCGGACAACTGGACCGTCGTTGTTGGCGACATCATCAAGAAGGGCGGTTGCGGACGCGACAAGGCGCGGAAGATGATCGCCGAATTGGTCGATTGCGGCTATGCGGAGCGCGAGCAATCGCGCGAAGACGGCAAGTTCGGCGTATCCAATCTGGTTATCTTTGATGAGCCGCGTTCCCCTCCGGTCGCCGACGCGCCGCGCGGGGACAGCGAGAGTGTTGCATTTCTACCGCAGACTGAAATGCCGTCGCCGGCAAAACCGTCGCCGGTTTTACCGTCGCCGGCAAAATCGGCACATAGTAATAACTCATCTCTAGCAAATACTGATTATCAGCAAGAGAGAGATGCGCGCGACGAAGGCTCGGAAGAAAAGCCGGAAGCCGTCGAGCGCGCTTTCCGTCGCTGGTATGCCAAATGGCCGACGCGGGACAAGGACAGCGAATACGCTGGCCGGAAGGCGTGGCAGAAGCTCTCGCAAGAGCAGCGCGCCGAATGCATCGCCAAATCCCCGACCTACATCGAGCGCGCCGAGAAAGCGAAAATCTCGGTTCCGTGGGCCGGCGCTTACCTGACCGGGCGAGATTGGGAAAAGCTTGAGGACCCGAAGTCGGACGTTGCTCTGCCAATCGTCCACAAGCCGTATTCGAGGGCATGGCACGCCGGACGTTGTGCCGAGTTGCTAAAACCCGCCTCGGCCACCATGCCGGCATTGCCGCCGTTGCTTCGGTCCCTCGTGGCCGAAGGTGGCGAACGGGCTGATGCCATCCTGCGGGACCGTCGCATCAAGCATGGCTGGCCGAAGGTCAACACCATGGATGAGCGCGTACAGGACCGTAAGGGCGTGACGGTGGCTCCGAACGTCTTCCGCGTCTCCGAAGGTTTCGACAGCGTTGGCCGCACTGGCGAGTTGTGCGCGGCATGGGAGCGGTTCTTCGCCAGAACCGGTTTGCCATGGGTGCCGACGCCAGACGGAAACGTTGAACGCTTCTTTTTCCCGCCCTTCTCATCCGAAATCACCGACTTGGACGCGGCGGTTAGTGAGGCGTGGTCTGCATTTGAACGGCTAGTTAACGAGGGAATTTCCAATGATGCATAACGTGAAAACCTACGCCGCTTGCAAGACGGTTGATTCCACCCTCTACGATGCATCGCAGTTCGACGCTGTGCTTGATCGTGTCGTGGCGCGGAAGCGAATCAAGGCGACCATGCTCTCCATGGCATCCGAATCGCACCCGTCGTTCGCCAGCAAGGCGGCATGGTTTGCGATCCAAACCCCTGATAATCGTGAGCTGGTTGTGAAAAAACTTTTGGATGACGAAAAAATTGTCACGGCATTTCCGATGGTGCCGGGACCTCGGACCTACAAACGCGGACGAGTTTCTGAGGGCGAGAAGACGCCTTTGCTCGCCGGGTATCTGTTGATCAAAATCGTTCCGTCGCCCGCTGCGTTCGTTGGCTTGCGCCAAGTAAGGGGCGTGGTCGATATCGTTGGCGGCTGCGAAAAGCCGTGGCGTGTATCACAGGAAGATGTGAGCCGATTCATCGCGTTGACGGATTTGGAATTACGCGCTGCGGCTAATTTGGAGTTCAGCCGGGGCGACCGTGTGCTCTTCGGCTTTGGTCCTTTCAAGGGGATTGAGGGAGTGATTGAGAAGCTCCACGCGACCCGCCTGCATCGCAACGACAGCCCGGCTATGCTGCATGCTGACATCACAGCTTGCGTTCATGGACAATGGCACAATCTCAAGCGTACCCCTCTTGCATTGCTCGAAAAGCTGTGACTAGAAAGGGTCAGGTTGATCTGATGATCTCGGTTAGCGTTTGACCCGCCCGACAAGAACGGGCCGGAAGTGAGGCAAGAGCCTCCGCGTGGGTAAACCAGTCAGACCCTGCTTGAATGGCCTCGTTGGAGGCATCGATTCAAGCACGGTGCTACTGCATTGCAAAAATCATCATCATGTCGAAGGCGGTCCAGAGTGATCGCCTTTTCTGTTTCCCATAGGTAGGGCCTGCCGATGACCGCGCTATCCATGCAATGGGTTGACCGCAACCTGTCGGAGTACGGCAAGCGTATCGGTGCGCTGAAAGAGCGCTTCCCGAAGGTTCTGCCGCGCATCGTCAATCAGGTCGGCAATCGCGCCAAGACCGTTGTCATTCGCGAGCTGACCAAACAAACCGGCCTGCCGCGTGCCACCATCGTTAGGGCGATTGGCAGTCCATCGGCGGCGCGTCCCGGTAAGCTCTATTATGACATGATGACCCAAGGCGGGAACATTCGGTTGAAATTTCTGCGACCGAAGGAAACGCCGGCTGGCGTGGTGGCGAGGCCCTTCGGTAAGCCAACGCTCTATCCCGGATCGTTCATGCGGGGTGGCCTATTCCCCGACCGCAAAGACGTTCCAAGGTTCAACGGGCATGTCTACTACCGCTTGAACCGGTCGGGAACGAAGATCACGTTCGCCCGCTCTGGCGTGTTTATCCCGAAAGAGATGACCACAGGCGCTACCTCTGCCGCCTTCCATCGGCTCGCGGCTCCATTGCTCAAGGAACGGGTCGAAGCCGCCTTGAACAAGCTGGTCCCCTGACCGGGCCACCCCCTCGACCCCTCCCGGCCGAGCCCCCCCCCATTCAGGGACCGGTTTGCAGACATCTTCCATGGACGGGCCTGGGGGACTGCGCGATTTCGCCAGTAGCACTTTCAAAAGCGGTACACGGATACACGTGCAATACACGTGTTGATGCATGGGTGGCACACATGAACGAGGAATGGATATCGATCACGGAAGCTGCCGCCCGGCTTACGCAGGCCGGCGACAAGATCGACCGATCATCGCTCTCGCGGTATCTCAAGCAGCATTCCGAAGCTCTGCCCCTCAAGGCGGACGGTAAATCGAACCTCGTCGATTTCGTCGCTCTCATTGCGCATCGTAGTGAGAATGTGCGCCTCAAGACGCAAGTTGTTTCGTTGCCCGGCATGGGAGCCGGGGCGGCGTCGGCTCCGCACATGATGCCTTCTCGCTTCAAGGGCACACAGTCTGACGGTGCCGCGCGTAAGGCGCAAGCCGAAGCCGAACTAAAGGAAATGGACCTTGCGGAGCGGCGTGGCGAATTGACCATTGTCGCCGAAGTCGATCAGGGCGGGCGCGATGCAATCGCCCTCATGCAGAGCGCTTTCGAACGCGCGATTGAAACGGAAGCTGCTGCCTTGTCCCTGAAATACGGATGGGACGAGCGCATGGCCCGCCTCGCGCTCAAAGGCTTTGCGAGGGAGGGTTTGAGCATCTTCAACCGCGAAATCCTGAAGAGGCTCGACGGTATGCGGCGACAGTCCGATGCCGGCGGCGACAATCAATATCATGAAATAGGGCAGGCTTTGCAGTGACCTTTCACGATGTTCGCGCGCGGTTTCCGGAATTGGCGAACGGTGCGGCGGTCCTTTTCGGGGGCTTGGCCGCAGCCAGCCGTCCAGCGGAAGACTTGACGATCAGCGAGTTTGCGGATCGTCACCGCAAGGTTTCGCCGGAATCGGGTTCGCCTTGGCCCGGCGATTTTCGCACCGACCGCGTACCCTATCTCCGCGAGCCGCAGGATTGCTTGCATCCCGATCATCCAGCTCGGCGCGTCACCTGCCGATGGGCGGCACAGCTCGGAAAATCGACTGCCATCGAAAACTGGTTTTGCTTCATCGTGGATCAAGCGCCGGGATCGATGATGATCGTGCTTCCGACCCTCGAAGAGGCGACGAAGTTCAATCGCATCAAACTACAGCCGACTATCGAAGCCTCGAAGCGCATCGCCCACAAGGTTTTGCCCGTCAACAGCCGTGATGAGCAGGGCAGCACAACGTCGTTCAAAAGGTATGCCGGCGGCTTTTGCCAAATTGTCAATGCAGGCTCTTCCAAGGGTTTGCAGATGGTGTCCATCAAATATCTCGCCATGGACGAGGTGACCGGCTACCCGAAAGACGTGGACGGTCGCGGTAGTCCTCGCGATCAGGCGCGCGCGCGCCAGAAGATGTACGGCGATCTCGCGAAAGAGTGGCAGGGGTCCACGCCGGGCATAGCCGGCGAATGTGCGATCTCGGAAGATTTCGAAGGCGGCGACCAGCGTTTCCGTTACATGCCTTGCCCACATTGCGACACCTATCAGGCGCTCACCTTCGACATGATGCGCGGTGCGGACAAGGAACGCGGGCTACCGGTTCACGTTCGATGCACGCGTTGCGATGGTGTAATCCTCGACGGTCACAAGCGGGAGATGGAAGAGCGGGCGCACTGGATTGCCCGCCGCGTCCACGAGGGCGACAAGCCGGTTCCGCTTGAGATTGCGGCAGACGAAATTGGCGAGTGGATTTGCCCGCCCTGTGAGGGGCGCTGCCGCGACTGGCAACCGAGCTATCATTTGTGGGCCGGTTACGCGGTCCGGGAAAAATGGGCGGATATCTGGCAGCGCTGGATTGATGCGCAGGGCGACACAACAAAGCTCAAAGCCTTCTATCAGCAGGACTTGGCTGAGCCGTACGATCCCGGCAGCACAACGGTCGAATGGGAAAAGATCGTCAAGGCGGCAAGAGACGAAATGGTGCCGACCGGCATGGTGCCCGAATGGGCAGCGTTGCTTGTTTCTGCTGCCGACGTTCAAGGATACGGCATCAAGTGGGTTGTCTATGCCATCGGCCCACGCGAGCAATATTGCCTGATCGATCGGGAAATTTTCGAAGGCTCGCCAGATCAGAGCGATGAGCCGTGGATACAGTTGTCCGACGCCTTGAACCGAAGCTATCCGACGCCGGGCGGACGCGAAAAATCAATCGACCTTTCGGGCATCGATTCCGGGTGGTCCACAGACAGAGTCTATCGCTTCTGCGTTGGCCGTCCGAATGTCATTCCACTCGATGGGCGCGAGCCGGTCGGCTTGCCTTGGTTAGGGACGCCCGTAAAGAAGGATGTAAAAGACCATCGCAAGAAGGTCATTGCCAAGGTCTTACTCTATCCCGTTGGTCTCTACGATGTGAAGACTGCCGTTACGGCGGCGCTTGCCAATCTCGTTCAAGGTGCCAGCGAGACCGGGCAGTGGCCGCGCGGCACGATCCATTTCGCGGGCGATCTCTGCGACGAGGATTTTGCCAAAGAGCTTACCGCCGAGTGCTTGGTGGACGAGGAAGAGGAAGCCCGTACCAGCCTCAAGCGAAAGTCGAAGCGGCTCGTAAACCCGAAAGCTGGACGGAAATGGAAGAAGATCAACGGTCGCATGAACGACTGGTTTGACGCGACCGTCTATTCCTATGCCCTCGGCTGGTATCTTCAAAACAAGCGCAAGCTTACGCTCGACCGGTGGGCCGACCTGCTGCGTGAACTGCATGGCGAACCGGAACAGGCCAACGATTTGTTTGACCTGGCTGACCTTAGTCCGTTCGGCAAGCAAGAGCAAAAGCCAGCGCAACCATCTGCAAAACCACGTCAGCGTAAGCGTTGGGGGTCGTACTCATGATTGAAAGCAAACCTCGCATGCGCGTGAAGGCGAATTCGGTGCGGGTCGAGACGCCCGCGCCGCAGCTCGCGCCATCCCGCAAAATGACGGCGCGATATCTTCGGGGTGATCGGGCCGGCACGCTTAGCATGCGCCGAGCGGTCACGCGCGATGCACGGATAGATGTCCGTGAAGCTGCTGAACGTGCTTCCGCGTTGGCCTTCGATTTCATGCAGAACAGCGGCTGGATATCGGGCGCTATTCAGCAGATCGTCACCGATACCATCGGTGAGGAGCTGAAACTTGCCTGTCTCGCGCAGCTTGAGCCTTTCGGTTACACAAAAAAGCAGGCCACGGCATGGTGCCGCCGGGTCGAGCGCGCTTGGCGGCGCTGGGCGTGGAACCCCAAGGAATGCGATCTTGCTGGCAAGGCGACCATTGCCGATATGGCGGAAGCGGCCTTACTCAGTTTCCTTGCGACCGGCGAGGCTTTCGGCCTGCTCGATAATTTGCCGCTCGAAAAGCAGCGACGCCTTGGCGTGAAGTCGGGCACAAAGGTATCTCTGATCGCCTCGCATCGTTGCCCTCGCAGGACAGAGGAAAGCGTCGGACTCGATCAGGGCATTTATCACGATGAAGATAACCGGGCAGTCGCGTATCGCTTTCGCGTCCGGGTGGCGGGCGTCGAGCAGGACCGGACTATCGATGCTTCCGATGTCATCCATGTCATGGATCGCGCCGCGAACCTGAATAGCCCGCGTGGAATTTCGGTCATTGCATCCGCATTGAAGGTCATCGCGCAGTCGGATCAGTTGGCGGATGCGACCTTGGCGACTGCTTTGATGCAGACCATCTTCGCGGCGACCATCAAAAGCCCCGAGCCAAGCGAAACAGCGTTTCAGGCGATACAGACGTTGAACGACATAGACGCTCCAGCCGGCTTTGACGGGGATTGGTCGGAGTTCATCGGCGGGTTGCAGCAAGATTTGCTTGATGTTTGGGACCATCGTATTGGCGCGTTGAAGGAAAAGGGCATATCGATGTCCGATTCCGCTCGCATCAATCATCTTGGCCCCGGCGAAGAATTCCAGATGCACACGGCGGCAACGCCCGGATCGCAATATCTGCCGTTCTTCCAAAATCTCTTGAAGGAAGTCGCGCGTTGCCTCGGCATCACCTACGAGGCGTTGGCGATGGACCATTCCAATGCCTCGTATTCATCTGTCCGAATGGCCGTCGCCAGCATATGGCCGATTGTGTTGCGTCGCCGCACCCGCATCGTAGCGCCCTTCTTGCAGGGCATATTCGAGCGCTGGCTTGATGAGATGATCTTTCGGAAGATCATCCCGTTCAAGGGCGGATATGAGGCTTTCAGTCGGGACAGAGAAAGCGTTTTCCAGACAGAATGGAGCGGTCCCGCCGCACCCTCGGCCGACGATTACAAAGCCGCCCTGGCTGCAAAGATCAGGCTCGAAACCGGCCTGTCCACCTACCATGATGAATGCGCACTCGCCGGCAAGAATGGCGAGGAGCAAATCGTGCAGCTTGGGCGGGAAAAGAAGATGTTTGAGGATGAGGGCGTTCCCCATCCCTTTGGCCGGTCGCAGGGTGGCGGCGGTCCCCTCGGGGCCGCAGCCGTTGGAAACAGGGACCCCGCCAAGGAGGCTGCTTGATGGCGGACATTTCCGACCCGCTGAAAATAGATTGGTGCGCGCGCGCGGTTAAGCTGCGCCGCGTGGAAGAGGCGTTGCTTTCGGGCGAGATGGTTACGGAAGCGCGCTTCGGTGAAGACATGACCCGCTATGCCAGTGCGTCTCTGGCGGAGGTGCAGCGGGCTTTGAATGAGGCCATCCGCAATTGCCAGATTGCGCGAGGCGAGAAACCAGCGCGAACCCGATACGCGATCAGCGGTCGCATGCGCCCTTACTGAGGTCACGGAAATGGCTGCTATTCTTGAAGACGGGAAGCTGCGGCTTTCCGGCTATGTCGGCGATTATTATTTTGAAGACGGCTTCACGTCGGCCGATGTCGTCTTTGCCTTGTCGCAAATCGAGGCCGATGCGGAACTTGCCGTTCACATCAACTCGGGGGGCGGCATTGCTACGGAAGGTGCGGCAATCCACGCGCTGCTTACAGCGCGGCCCGGCGTGACCAATGTCGTGGTTGAAGGGATTGCGGCATCTGCCGCATCCCTTATTGCCATGGCCGGCCAGACCGTCACCATGTCGGCGGGTGCCGTGATGATGATCCATGATCCCAGCGGTTACACCTTCGGGAATTCCGACGATCACAGCAAAACCATCGAAGCGCTCGAAGCTTTGGCAACCTCCTATGCCCGGGTCTATGCGGCCAAGTCCGGCAAGACTGCTGACGAGTGCCGGGACATAATGAAGGCGGAGCGCTGGCTGACACCTGACGAGGCGGTCGCCGAAGGCTTCGCCGATGAGACGACCGAGAATATGGCCAAGGCGGTTGCCGCCTTCGATTACCGGCTTTTCGCCCACGCCCCGAAAAATCTCGTTGCGCTGTCGAAGGCGAAGAACTGGTCAATGACGACCAGTCCCCCTCCCAAACATCAAAACCCTAATTCCACCAAGGAGAAGACCATGAACGACAAAGAGCGCGCGGATAGCCTTGCGACCGAAAATGCCGGCCTGAAAGCGCAGATCGAAAAGCTTACGGCCTCGGCAGAAACCGCCGTGAAAGAAGACCGCGAACGCCGCGCCGCAATCATGGCGCTTGACGAGGCCAAGGGACGCGAAGCGCTGGCCGAGCATCTCTTTGCAACTGGCGTTTCTGTCGATGCCGCCAAGGCAACATTGTCGTTTGCGCCAAAGTCGCCGGAGGCGGGCGAACAGGAATATCAGCCGCCACGCACCATGAACGCACAGGGCCTCAATCGCGAGCCGACCAACGGCAAGCCGGTGGCGAAGTCGGGACTTTCCGCCCGGATCGATGCCCGCGTGCAGCGCGCCAAGGCATAGCCCGTTCGGTTCGCTTTCACTTCACCTGAATCAAAGCTTTTGAAAAGGATATCAACATGGGCACTTTGCCTGTTCTGAAATTCCAGCAGTCGCCGGGCATGTCCAAGCTGCTGAAAAAGGAAGTCGATGCCGAAATCTGCCGTGGCGTCGGGACCCTTCTCGCGGGCGAGGCCGCTGTCCGCTCGATTAAGATGGGCCAGCTCGTCGGCAAGATTGTCGGCACGGAACAGGCTCCAGCCGGCGCGAAGGCTGGCAAGCTGGTTGCCTGGAACCCGGATGCAACGGATGGCAGCCAGATCGTCCACGGTGTTTGCTTGAAGGATTGCGAGGCTGTGCCCGGGGTCGATCTCGTTGACGGCCTGCTTTATTCCCGCCGTCTCTCAATACTCAATCGAGCCGCCATCGTGTGGCCTGACGATGCGATCGACGCTCAAAAGGCTGCTGCGCTCGATGACATCGAGGAGCGTCTTGGGCTGATCGTTCGCGCCTAACCCATCCCTTCATCACTCGCTGGAATTTCCGTCTCGCGCTCGCGGGTAGGGGTTCCCATGCCTTACAGGATACAAGGACCAATCCGCCATGCCGGAAATCGTTTTGCCTTATACTAACGTTGATCTCACGACGGAGGTCAACAAGCTGCCGAATACCTTCGGTCTCTTGAACGCCCTCGCCATCGCGCCGGGGGAACCGAAGCGTTCGCGTCTTGTCCGTATCGACTATCGGGAAGGGCAGATTGTTGTCCTGTCTCATCAGGAACCGGGCGGTCCCGGCGAGATTTCGGATGATGGCGCGCAGTCTGGCATTATCTTATCCATCCCTCATTTTACGCACTTCGAAAACATCCTTGTCGGCGACATCGATGGCCTCTTGGAAGTGGTGAACGGGCAGATCACGGAAGCATCGCTCGACGCCGAGCTTGAGCGCAAGCTCATCACGATCCGTAAAAACCACTCGATCACGCGCGAGTTTCTGCGCCTCGGAATGCTGCGAGGTGAAATCAAGGACGGCAAGCTGCGGACGCTCTACAATCTCTATGACGTCTTCGGCGTCGAACGGAAGGAAGTCGATTTCGTCCTGGGCACTGCCGGCACCGATGTCCGCCAGAAGTGCGAGGAAGTCAGTGACCATATTCTAACCAATGCCAAGGGCGAGACGGTCGGCGGCGTGGAGGCCATCGTTGACAGCAAGTTTTTCGCCAAGCTGATTTCACACAGCAAGGTCGAAAAATACTGGCTGCAAGCGCAGAATGCCTCTGTTCATACGCAGTTGGAGCGCCAGCGCCTCGGCGGCAACTGGGGTCGCATCTTTGAGTTTGGCGATATTGTCTGGCGTGAGTACAAGGGCGGCTTGCCGGTCAAGAGCAACGACGGCAGCATTTCGACGGTCAAGAATGTCGATGACAACTCCGGCACGGTTTACCCGTCCGGCACGCAGTCGATGTTTCGCACTTTCGATGGTCCGGCCTACCATATCGACCGCGTCAATCAGGCTCCGGGCGCGGATGAGGAAGGTTCTATCTTCATCTCCACGAAGGAGCTGGACCATGGCGTCGGCCTCGAACTGAAATCGCAGTCGAACATGCTTGCCATCTGCAAACAGCCAGATTGCTTGGTGCAGGTCAAAACCTCGAACTAACAGCAAACGTCATCCGGTCGCCACCATGGCGACCGGATGCAGCCTTTGGAGATTGACCATGCCTGTCGGGGCTACCTTTCACAGCGTCCGCGATTCTGTGGTTTCGGCTGTAGACGCGAAGTTTGCCGAAACAGTCCGCTTGTCTCCCATGAGCGGCGGCGCGAAGGACCAACAAAGGCCGCAGCGCGAAATTTCGGCGGTCTTGCGTACAGGTGCCGAGAAATCGAATGCCGTTGACACTGCGAACCCCGCCGCATGGCAAGTCAAGATCGCGGCGGGCAAGGCCATGCTCTATATCGACCGCACGCGATATTCCGATATCGTTTTGAGGAAGCAGGACGCGGTGCGCGCTTTGGCCCGCCACGGGCAACCCGTTTTCGAGGTCTCGCTTGTCGATGACCGCAATCATACTCGGCTGATTGTCGAGCTTGTTCACAAATGACAGCATTGGTGAGGTCCCATGTCGCTCGTACGTGTCGCATTGCGCATCTCTGCCGTGGAAGCCCTGAAAGGGAGGACGCTGGTGGATGGCAATGTTCTCGATAGCCAGATTGGCGCGCTCGACGTTGCCGCCAACGGATCGCTGCACACGCCGCAGGAGAAGCCATTTATCTCTGTTTATACCGACGACGCCAAGGTGACGGACGGGCTAGAACTTCGCTCACTCACAAAGAGCGGCAAGGTGGACATCTTTTTCGAGGCCGGAATAGCAACCTCGCACGTTGTGACGGATGCCGCGACTGATGAATCCGTCATATATGAGGGCGTGCCGGCGACAGACGCGAATTTCGAATTCCATCTCGATTTAACGATGCGGCAAATTGCCGATACGCTCGCCGACCCGGATAACGATTGGTCGGCGATCTTCAATAGCCTCGTGCTTGGCTTCGGACAGTCGCAACGTTCTCGGGCAAGCGGCGATACCAATGGTGTCCGGCTAGCGGCACACCAATTGAAATTGACCGTGGATGCCGTCGCCGACCCGGTGCGCGGCATGCCCCTTAAAGCCAACTCGCCGTTGGCGCGGTTTTTCGCGAAGTGTGAAACGGAGCTTGTTTCGCGCTCGCCGGATATGGGCCGAAAGATCGCGCTCATGCGCGCGCAGATTTCCGGCGATGCCGACGAGCTGCAAGCCGCCATGCGGCGCTACGGCATGATCTACAGCGAAGCCGATGCCATGTTGATGACGCCTGCATTTGAGGTGACGCGATGATGAGTCTCGTTGAACAGCTTTCGGACATGATGCACCGAATTGCCGAGCTTGAGCGCCGCAACCGGAACCGCCGCCGGAAAGGGACGATTGCCGAAGTCAGCGACGACAAGAGCAAGTATCGGGTCAAGCTGTCCGATCAGAACGGCAAACCCTACCTCTCGCCATGGATAAAGGCGCGCACGCTTGCGGCCGGCGGCGTCAAGGTGGACGTGCTTTATCAGAAGGGCGAGCAAGTCGATGTTGTGTCCGAAAGCGGCGACATGGCCGACGCGCAGATAGATTTCTCCACCTATAGCGATGCGAACGCTCGCGAGAACAAGGATATGCCGCTGCATATCAAAATCGGCGATACCGTCGTGGAAGCCTCGGCCGATCTGGTCAAGGTGACGGGCGCAACCGTCATTGTTCATTCGCCGAACGTTCAGCTTGGCGGTGAGGGTGGCAAGAAAGTCGCACGCATCGGCGATAAGGTCGATGTTGGAGCTGGCTCGTCCAAGGGGCTTTGGCCCATTGTCGAAGGTTCGTCTTGTGTATTTGCTCAAGACTAATTTGCGCTGTGAAAAGCCGCCCATTTTGGGTGCCGGCAACGCCTGCAGTAGGTGTCTTTATCTTCCCAAGTTGAATTGCTGCGCTAGGTTGAAAATCGATATCCTGACGAGTGGTCAGATAGAGGTTCAGAATGAATAACCGCCAACCATTCGATCTCAATGCTTACGTGCGCGGCATCGGAACGAGACCATGCTTCATATGCGGCTTAGTGCGGAATGATCCGTCGTGTTTTCACCACCGCATTTTTGAGGATGATGAGACGATCATCTTCCTAAGCAAGTACCCAACCTTACCCGGTTATTGCCTTGTCAGTCCGCGAGGCCATCGCGAGGATTTGGCAGAAGATATGTCAAGGGCCGAATATCTTCGATTGCAAGAGAAGGTCCACGCGCTTTCTCGTGCCCTTAAAAAGGTGTTCGATGCTGAGCGCATCTATGTGCTTTCGCTCGGCAGCCGACAGGCTAACTCCCACGTACATTTCCATGTCGTCCCCTTGCCTTCGGGTGTTCCGCTTGAAGAACAGCAATACCATGCTTTGATGGCGGAGCATGGGATTCTGCACCTTCCAGAAGGCGAAATGGCTCAGATGGCGCGGGAAATAGCTGACGCTTTCCATGCAGAGATGATCAGCTCATAGCTGCCCACAGGTTCCGCGAGCCGATAGGAACCTGCTGCTGACTGCCGTGCAGGCGAGGAGCTTTGCGCCGCCGTTCGCCAATGTCGTTTCACCTATCAAAAAATGAAAGAGGTGCGGACCATGCCGGATTCGGCAGGACTAAACGTCGCAAGCGGCGGGTCCCTTAGCAATTGGGGCCATGTCGAGCAGTCGGTGCGCAAGATATTAAAAACCCCAAAACGGTCGCGCGTCATGCGCCGAAACTTCGGCAGTGACTTGCCGGAATTGATCGACGCGAAGATGACCCGCCGCAATGTTCTGGCCGTCTACTCCGAAGCCGCGCGTGCAATTCTGGAATGGGAGCCTCGCTATCGCATGTCGACGGGCCGGGTCACGCGAGCCGATGCGGACGGCTCGATCACGCTGGAAATCTTCGGAACCTATTACCCACGCGGCCATCGCGGCGACTACTCCATTTCGGAGAGCGCAAGCATCCGCGTCATCTATAGCGGGGC
>JGI24740J21852_10000229_pt1 | contig 23732 bp, 16 predicted proteins | sample KBSCornC6_FD_21852 | JGI IMG/M metagenome (IMG submission 21852) | reverse complement strand
TCCGATCATATCAAAAAGGCCATAGCTATTGGCGGGGTAAGTCCGCACGGGCGAGGTGCGGTCCCAACCATCAGCCAAACTATTGGCATGCGGGAAAGGTCCCTGCCAATAATTGGCCAGCAACTGTCCGGAAGGCGCGAGTTCGTCACCCCAGGCATAGTCCGCGCCATCTAATCCACCGCGCGCCGCGCATTCCCATTGCGCCTCGGTCGGTAGTCTCTTGCCAACCCATTTCGCGTAAGCTCTGGCATCGGCCCAGGTGACATGGACGACAGGATGATCGTCAAGTCCATCGAGATCGCTGTCCGTGCCGTAGGGATGACGCCAGTCGGCACCGATTTCGAAAGCCCACCACTGCAGCGATGTCAGGGGCACAGGCGTTGCAGGCGGCTTGAAGACCAGCGATCCAGGCTGTGCCAGCGCGGGGTCGAGCCCGACATAGATACAAGGGTCTGGCGGCAATTCCGCAAAGGTCACATGGCCGGTTGCTTCCACGAATTGAGCGAATTGCGCATTCGTAACAGGCGTTTCGTCGATCCAGAAGGGATCGACGCGAACCTTCCGAGCTGGCGCTTCTTCGGGATAGAAGCGATCCGATCCCATCGTGAACACACCGCCGGCGATGTGCGCCATGCCATTACGTGAAGCTTTGCTCATGGCTCGACTGACACCACGACCCTATCGAGGCGTCCGGTAAAACGGCTGTCTTCGGGTTTATAGAGATCGTCCACGCTGGTCACGCTGTCAGAGCCAACATCGAACCCTTCCGTATGCGAGATCAGTGTAGGCATTGTGCGTTCGACATGGCCCTGCGCCACGGTCTTCCCATCGACCGTCAGCACGACCCGAGCCCCACCCTCGCTTGCGGCTTCGTGATGAACGAAAGCGGCAATCTCGTGCTTGCCACTCGAAATCGGCCGCCCTGCACGCACCCGGCTCAGGTGAAGCGGGGTATCATTATAGGTGAAGATGGGCACACCATCCTTCAGGAAAAAGCTGTAGCCGGCATAACGGCCGCCATGCGCGACGATGACCCCATTTGCATCCTGTCCTACCTCCACGCTGGCGCGGATAGAGAAAGATTTTTTGATAACATCCGGGGCTGCCGTCCCGGCCAGGTGGGCCATGGGTCTATCGTAGACGAACTCGCGCCTTTCGCCCCGAAGGGATGGCATGCCGGTCTGGCCGCCTTCGCTTTGATGCAAGGGGAGAATGTTGCGCCGGGCCGCCTCGGCCCAAAAAAGGCCCTTCAATTCGGCAAGCTTTTCAGGATTTGTCGCTGCAAGGTCGTGCGCTTCGCTGAAATCGCGGGTTACGTTATAGAGTTCCCAGACCCGTTCGTCGGGATTCACGGGGGCCGCTGGCACCTTATCCCAGGGGGTAGCTGTCTGCCGCGATGCCGCGACCCATCCATTTTGATAGATGGCAACATTCTGGGCCATGCCGAAGACCTGGACGGTGCGGTGGGAGGTTTCTGTTGCGTGGTCGAAACTGTAGCGCATGCTGATGCCCGCGATCGGCTGCTGAGGCACTCCATCCAGCGTAGCGGGTGCCTGAACACCGGCAGCGTCCAGCAGAGTCGGCATCATGTCGCTGACATGATGAAACTGCGTTCGTGTCTCGCCCTTGGCCACAATATCTTTGGGCCAGCTGATCACCATTCCAGTGCGTGTACCGCCGAAATGGGAACCATATCGCTTGGCCCACTGGAAGGGCGCGTTCATGGCCCAGCCCCACCCACCCGGAATCAGTGAATAGGAACGCTCTGTTCCAATGTCTTCGATACGTTGTTCGACATCGGACTGCACCTCCTGCACCCGATTGAGGCCCGATTGCTCGAAGAGCTTGCCGTTGAAGCTGCCCTCGGCGGACGCGCCATTGTCGCCCTGTATGTAGACAATCAGCGTGTTGTCGAATTGGCCGCTGCGCTTGAGATGTTCGATGACCCGGCCGATCTCGTGATCGGCATAGGCCAATGATGCGGCATAAGCCTCCATGTAACGGGCAAAGACGTGCTGCTGACTGGCATTAAGGTCATCCCAGCGTGGCAGTCCTGCGGGGCGCGGCGCGTCATCCGTATCCTTGGGAATGACCCCACGCGCCTTTTGCCGGGCGACGATATCCGCCCTAAGACGATCCCATCCACCGTCGAACCGACCGCGGAATTTGGCAAGCCAGGACTGCGGCGCATGATTGGGGGCATGGGCGGTGCCCGGCGCGAAATAGGCAAAAAACGGCTTTTGGGGCGCCTGCGCCTTTTGCTTCGCGATCCAGTCGATCGCATGATCGGCGAGATCGGCGTCGAGATGGTAGTCTGCCTTACCGGCAGGGTGATCGATGTAGCGGGTGTTTTCGATCAGGGTCGGCGCGAACATGCTCGTATCGGCGCCGAGAAATCCGTAGAAATATTCAAACCCAAGGCCCGTGGGCCACCGGTCGAACGGTCCCGCTTCGCTCTGTTCCCACTCAGGCGTGATATGGCCCTTCCCGAACATGGCCGTGCCATAGCCCGCCTCTTTCAAAATCTGCGCAATGGTTCCGGCAGATTTGGGTATCACACTGTTGTAACCGTCATACCCGGTCGGCCAGTTGGTCGTATAGCCTATGCCCACTTCCTGCGGATTACGCCCGGTGAGCAATGACGCTCGTGTAGACGAGCATATGGCGGTCGTGTTGAACTGGGTATAGCGCAGCCCCTGATTGGCGAGGGCATCGAAAGTCGGCGTCGGAATAGCCCCGCCGAAGGTGCTTGCGGCCCCGAATCCCACATCGTCGGTCATGATCACCAGGATATTCGGCGCGCCTTCCGGTGCCTTGACCGGCTTTGGCCACACCGGCGGCGATGATTCCGCAAGTGTTCGGCCATAGGCCTTCATAGGAAGCGCGCTATCGGGCTGAGCACCCGCCGGCGAGATCAGGCCTGCGCCAAAGATCAGGCCTGACGTGGCGCGTAGCAGGGCGTGGATGGCCTTCTTGCGGGTCAGCATGGTCAATCGCCCTGCACTCTGAAGGTGACGGTCTTCAATGTGCCGGTGAAGCGACTTTTTGGAATGCTATAGTCATCGTTCACTGGAGTGATGGTGTCCTCTCCTACATCCAGGCCCTCGGTATGGGAAAGCCAACTCTTAAAGGTTCGCTCGACGCGAACCTGTCCGGCCGCCTTGCCGTCTATGGTGAGAAAGGCAGTGCCGCCTCGGCCTGGCTCTGTGCCCCGGTCGATCGTGAAGGAGAGACCGATCCGATGCGCGCCGGATCCGAGAGGCCGGTCGGACCTGACCTGATACTGTGCCGGCCCAACGGCGTTATAATGGAAGACCGGATAGCCGTCGCGCACGTAAAGCGCATAGCCGCCATAGCGCCCGCCCTGTGTCACCAGGACGCCGTTGCTACCCTGCGCCGCCTCGACATTCGCTTCAATCAGGAAGGAGCGCCCCAAAATCTTCGGCGCATTGTTTTCGGGGATGCGGGTCGTGCCAGGAAAATAGGTGAAGCTGGTCTTGCCCGCCACCAGGCTGGGGCGCCCCTCAGCGCCTTCCTCCGGCCCATGGATCGGCAGCACGTTCTTGCGGGCCGCCTCGGCCCAGAAAGTCTCCTGCATCTCCTTCAGCTTGGCCGGATAGCGCGACGCCAGATCGTTGGCCTCGCTGAAATCATGATCGATGTTGAAAAGCTGCCACTGGCGCTTATCGATGTCTGGCTTCGTTCCCGAAGCAGGTGTCCATGGCCTGGTATCCGGCACCGTGGCCGCAATCCATCCATCGCGATAAATTGCCATATTCTGGAGCACTTCGAAAATCTGGGTCCGACGCTGCGAGGGCGCCCGTGCGGCATCAAAGCTGTAAGCGAAACTGATCCCGTCGATCGGCTTCTGCGCCACCCCGCCAACTGTCGAAGGCGCGGCGACGCCCGCGACATCGAGGATGGTCGGCAGCACATCGCTTACATCGGTGAACTGCGAACGAATCTCGCCCCTGGCCTTGATGCCGGCCGGCCAGGAAACGACCACTCCATTGCGCGTTCCGCCCAGATGCGACGCGTACATTTTTGCCCAGGGAAAGGGCGTGTTCATCGCCCAGCCCCAGCCCGAAGCGACGACGTTGAACTGCTTCTCCGTACCGATCTCGTCAATATGAGCGAGCTGATAGGCGAGGTCCTCCGGAAAATTGTTCGTTGTCGAAAATTCCGATAACAGGCCTGTGGGGCGACCAGCGATGCTCGCGCCATTATCACCTTGAATGTACAGGATGACCGTATTGTCATATTGGCCGCTTGCCTTGAGATGCTCGACCAGGCGTCCAAACTGATCGTCGCAATAGGCGAGCGAAGCAGCATAAGCCTCCATCGTCCGTGCGGCGACGCGCCTCTGATCGGCGCTTAGACTGTCCCAGGCCGGAATATTGTCCGGCCGCGGCGGCAGGACGGCGTCGGGGGGCACAACACCCAGCTTCTTCTGGCGTGCGAAGATGTCCTCGCGCATCGCATCCCAACCAGCATCATATTTGCCGCGGAACCGATCCAGCCATTGGCGGGGCGCATGATTAGGCGAATGCGCCGACCCGGGCGCGTAATAGAGAAAGAAAGGCCGGTCAGGCGCCGCTGCTTTCTGATCGGTCACCCACTTGATGGCATGATCGGCCATGTCCTTGTCGAAATGGTATGCCGGGTCATCGTGAGGCGGTTCGAGGAAGCTGGTATCTTCCACCAGCGCGGGCGAGAACATGCTCGCATCACCGCCGTGGAAACCGTAGAAATAATCAAAGCCCAGCCCGGTCGGCCAGCGGTCAAACGGACCTGCCCGGCTGAGTTCTGATTCCGGGGTGATGTGCGCCTTGCCAAACATGGCTGTGCTGTAGCCGCCATCATGCAGCAATCGCGCGATCGTCGCCGTCGAATGCTGGATAAATCCGTTATAGCCATCATAGCCGGTCGGCAGATTGGTGACGAAACCGACACCGGCATTATGATGTTCGCGCCCGGTTAGAAGCGCCGCACGCGTAGCGGAACAAACAGCCGTTGTGTGGAAGCGGTTATAGCGCAGGCCCGCTGCGGCGAGAGCATCGAATGTGCGCGTAGGCACCAGCCCGCCGAAGGTCGAAGATGAAGCAAAGCCCACATCATCGGTCATGAACACGATGACGTTGGGCGCACCCTCACGTGCCTTTGTCATCCGGGGCCAGGTGGGAGGCGAAGATTCCGCTACCGTGCGACCGTAAAACGGTTGTGGGACTGCTGGGGTGGAGGCCGATTGAGCAACAGCCGCTGTCGAAGCGAGCAGTATGGGCAGCAAACTGCCCGCCGCCACCCACTGACGCCTGATTTTGCTATACGCGTTGATGCGGATCATTCCTCCGCTCCTTACCATTTGGTCCGCAAAGTGAGGCCGAGCGTGCGCGGCTCTCCGATGACCGCGGTGATGAGACCCGTCGCTTGCGGCGTGCGGGAAAGAAAATAGTCTTTGTCGAAGAGGTTGCGGACAAAGAAGGAGAGGTCCCAGCGGCCATCTTCCCGGCTGATGCCTATGCGCCCATTGACGAGGCCATAGGCCGGGATCTGACCATAGATACTGTTGTTGACCAGCGTGACGCTGGTCGCCTTCGACCGATAGCTGTAATCGGCGTGAGCGTAGAGGGCGACATCGCCGCCACCCAGCGGTTGACGCGCATCCGTTCCCACATTGAACGCCCATTTCGCAACGCCTGGCAGCGTCTGTCCGGACAGCTCCGCTATGCCGAGATTGAGATTCGCCGTTTCCAGAGGTGCCGGTGCGTTGGCGAAGCTGCGATAGGTCGCATCAGTGTAGGCCACCGAGCCGGAGAAGGAGGCAAGCGGGCTGACACGCCATTGCGCGTCTGCCTCGAAACCGCGCGAACGGACGCTGGGAATGTTAGCGATGTACGTGCGCGAGACCGTCGCGGAGGTCTGTTCAATGATAGAGGTCTGGTAATTTCTGACTTGCGTCCAGAAGCCCGCCAGATTCACGGTCAGCGCACGGTCGAACAATTGCGATTTGAGACCGACTTCATAATTGTCGACCCGCTCGGGCTGTACGACCGCCGTGACGCCCGAAGGCAAATTGGTCAAATTCAGGCCGCCCGACTTGTTACCGCGCGAATAGCTGGCATAGGCGAGGACATCGGGATCGATCTGCCAGCTGAGCGTCGCGAGGCCCGACAGGCTGTTATCCTTGTCGCGCGCGATATAGTCAGCTGTCGGATAAAATTGGTTTCGAATTGAAAGAACAGCCGCCTGATCGGCCGTAGAAAGGCCGTCAATACTCTGGCCGCCGACCTGGCTTTGGGTGAAGGATCCAACTTTCTTCTCATGGGTGTACCGCAACCCGCCGGTAAGACTCAGGGCGTCGCTGATATGCCAGGTCGCCTGTCCAAACGCAGCATAGCTGTCCGTCCTGGGATCATCGCGCGAAACTGCTGTAAAGCCATCAAGAGCTGTCGTCCAAAGGGCGGCCGAATAGGGGGAAGTGGCAGGGCGATTCCACGCTGCAGCTGACGATCCGTAGGAAAACAGGCCCTCGCCGACAATTTTTTGATGGAAATAGTAGAGGCCGACCTGCCAGTCGATCGTCTTCTGTCCAGTCGAAGAAAGGCGCAGTTCCTGCGAAAACTGACTCTGGTAATTGTCAACCTGGCCCACCGTCCAGATAGGCAGGGCGATATAGTCCGGGTCGTTCTTTGGGTGCCAGTCCCATTTGCGCCAGGCGGTTATAGAGGTCAGGCTGATGTCGCTTGCTACTTGCCAGTCGACTTGTGCGGAGAGGCCGCCAGTCACCATATTAGCCTGAATCGGCGAATTGGCATCTGTGGTTCGGCTGAATGCGTCGAAAGGACGAACGGTATAGCCGCTGCGCGCGGCGCGGATCATAAAATTATTGGCGATAGTAGTGCCATCAGCGCGGTTTGTGACCACGCCGTCCAGCACTTGCATGCAGCACTCCTGACGGAGGTTGCTGTAATCGCCGATCAGCCGGATATTGAGATCGGGAGTCGGCGTGAAGAGCAACTGGCCACGCACAGAAAAATTATCATAGTCCTGCTGCTTGCGACCCGTGGTAACGTTAGTCAGAAAGCCGCCCCGGCTGGTGTTGGATATGCTGAGCCGTCCGGCGACAAGGCCATCGACAATCGGTCCCGAGACCGCCGCGCGAATTTGTGAATAGCGGTAGTTGCCGATTTCGCCTTGCGCTTCGACTTCCGGCGTGAAGCTGGGCGCGCGCGTAGTGATGTTGATGGCGCCGGCTGTGGTGTTCTTGCCAAACAATGTGCCCTGCGGCCCGCGCAGGACCTCGACCCGGTCCAGGTCAATCAGGTCAAACTGGCTTTGGCCCGGTCGCGCGTAATAGACACCATCGAGGTAGACACCGACGCCGTTCTCCAGCCCATCGTTGGCGATGGAGCTATTGGCTCCAAGACCGCGGATGTTGATGCTGGCATTGCGTGGATTAGTGGCGACGAGACGCAGGCTGGGTACGATCTGCTGGATCTGGGCGATCGTATAGTCGCCCCTCTTGGCAAGCGTATCAGCTCCCACGACGCTCAGTGCGATCGGCACCTTCTGAGCGCTTTCCTGGCGATGGCGAGCGGTGACCACGATATCTCCGCCAGCATCCTGGTCTTCGGCGGCGGTAGCTGGTGCGGCAACTAAGCCAGCACAAATTCCTGCAATGCTGACGGCGGTGTAGAGATGAGGTCGGATGATATGCACGTGTAGCCCCCTGACTGGATGAGTTCAGGCTGCCCAAGTAGGCTCACCGATTAACGCACGTGAGGTAAAATCAATCGAGTTGGTAGACAATAAAGTTTTTCTTCAAGCCGGGTGGCTCTATGTTTGTTACGGCGAGTGCATGCGGCGGGAACGTGGCTTGGCCGGGCGGCCGTTGCGCCGCACAGAGAAAATGAGATTGTGGGCTAGAATTGATGGAACCAGCTAAACTCAGGCTCATCGTTGCGGGAGAGCGGCTGTTCGCAGAGAAGGGGATTGAAGCAACCTCGCTACGCGAAATTGCGACGAAGGCCGGACAGCGGAATAACAATGCCGTCAAATATCATTTTGGGTCGAAAGACGGCCTGTTGCAGGCCATTTTTGATTTTCGCGTCGCGCAGATGCAGCCGGAGCGCGAGTCAATGCTCAAACTCCTTGAGGAACAGAATAAGCTCGAAAGCCTCCCAGACCTTCTACGGGTCCTGTTCCTCCCTCAACTCCGGTTGGTCGATGCTGCGGGAGATCACCCCTATGCAAAGGTGATCATCCAGTACGTTACCCGCTATCGCACCCGAGGAGTGCCACATGCGGGTGACCAGGAAAGCGCCCATACCTGGGCGGTTCGCAGAACCGTAAGGCTTATTGCCGCGTGCCTCAGCCATGTCCCTCAGACCTTGATCAGAGACAGGATCGAGCTTTGCAATCTCATGTGCCTAGGCATGATCGTTCGGTATGAAGGACGTGTGGCGACGGGCGACGAAGCGCATTCTCTTGAAGATCGACTTGCTGACATCATTATGATGGCAACCGCTGCGCTAAGCGCACCGTCGATCTGATCATCCTCCGCGCCAAATGCTCACTCGGTGCAGCAAATCCCGAGCCTGCGCATTTCTCGATAGGTCACATAGTTGCGAATGACGCGTTCGGCAAAACCCGTCACTAGCTGTTCCTTAGGTGAACGGCAGAATTGTCCCAGAATCCGGCGTTCGATCCCAGCAGAACCGACCCTTCTTTGCCGCTCAGCGACCGAATTGCCCTCCCCAGTAGCGGACACCCCATTGCCGCGCTGGGAACAGGAATTATGTCCGCTCTGTTGGACCACTCCGGAAGGGCCGCTTTTAAAAACGTAGATAGGGATAGCAGACGTTCCCCGCGGAGAAATAGCGCGTCAGCTCCCGTCCTAAATTTTGGCCGTTCAGCTCGCCGGTGCGAAAATCAGCCGTTGGATGTAGGGATGGGATAGCCCGAAGCACCAACGATCCGGCATTTCAGCGATGGACCTGTCGATCACTTCTTCCTGCCGCTTTGACAAACACTCCGTCTGCCATCCTCGGTCATCTGATTCGCTCGTCGTCATGGTGGTCATCCCTCAAGCCCTAGCGAAAGGACCAGTTGGAACAAAACATAAACATCTTCAAAATTCCTATCTCACTCAGTGCCTCGCTGGGCGACCCGATCATGTCGTCGCGGACCAATTTGATGGTTACGCCCGCGGGACGATGTCCTATGGGGGACCGAGGGAAAGAGGGGGCGATATGGCCAAGAAGACATATGAATTTGGCATCGACGATGCCCTGGGTACGAGCGACAACCTCGCGGTCTTCGCCAAGCAGCTCGGGAAAATGGATGCTCCGCTCGCCGTGGTGCTGACGCCTCACCTTGCGCGCCTCGCGGCAGGACACACTCCAGATGCCGCAGCCATTTGGAATGCACTGTTCGCTGCTACCGCGGAAGCGCCCGGTCAGGATCTGGCAGGACCGGACGATGACGAGGAAGCCGTGGAATGAGCTGGCTGCTCGAACAAATCTCCATCGAGGGATTCCGGGGCATCAACAATGCTGGCGCTCCACTGGCGCTCAAATTTCACACCGGCAAGGTGAACTCGGTCTTCGCGCCAAATGGTGTGGGCAAAAGCTCCATATTCGAAGCGTTGACCTATGCCCTGACATCAGAAATTCCCAAGCTCGAAGCATTGCCGGCAGCAGAACGGGGTGGCACCTACTACCTCAACTGCTTTCACCCCGAGAACACAGGAACAATCATTCTTTCCCTCCAACCGGACCCGCCCGGGCCAAGTATAAGCGTTTCGGTAACACGGGATGCGGCTGGCGTCCGGACGGTAACGGTGAGCGACGGCCGTGACGGCGAAGCCTTGCTGCAGGAACTGAATCGCGAGTTCGTTCTCCTCGATGCGAAGACGTTTCAGCGCTTCATCGACGAAACTCCCCTCAATCGCGGTCGATCATTTTCGGGCCTTTTGGGCCTCGGGAGCTACTCCGCATTGCGCCAGGCCCTGCAGGCGCTCAGCAACACGCGGGCCTTCAACAACCATTTCGACGTCAATGCGAAGAACGGCCGAAAGCAACTAATCGAGCGACAGATCGCGCAGGCCCGGACCAATATACGCGAGTCCTATCTCGCATTGGTGGGCGAAGAACCAGTTCAGGGTGCGTCCAACAACGACCTTCGCACGAAGGCGCACGCGATCCTTCACAACATTCCGCTCATTCAGCCGAAGTGCGAAGGCAAATCATTCGACGAGATCTCGCCCGAAGATTGTCTGGTCTCCGTGCGCGAGGCGGAAGGTGGGCCGGATCGGGAACGGTTGGCCAAGTTGCTCCAAGCCGAGACCCGCTGGACCGAGGCGATTGCGGCACTCCCAACGGCTGAGTTCGCCGCACAACTCGTCGAGATCGCGCGCGAGCGCGATACCGCGCTTGAACAGACCCAAGGCGACATGTTCCTGCGCCTCTATCGTTTGACCCGAGAGATCACCGAGCGCGAGGATTGGAAAGACAAGACCGTCTGCCCGGCATGTGACCGACAGGGTGATACGTCGGTGCTGGATCATGCGACGGGGAAGGTCGCGCTCTATGATGCGGTGACTGCCGCGTCCGGCAAACTTACCCAAGCATGGGCGGCCGGCGATTGGGATCGCCTCGCGGAAGTGGAGAACGCCACAAAGCAGGACGGTGAGATTCTCCAGATCGCGAGTGCGAAAGCAAAGATATCAACTAATGAGTTCACCGAGGCGGTCGCTGTCAGCTTGCAGGCCCGCATGGAGATTCTTCGTCGGCGGGCGGCCGATGCACTGGCGGCCGTCACGGCCGAAAAGCTAGCGTTGGAACAGAAACTGCCACCATCGCTCGTGGCCGTTACAGAGAAAGTGGAAGCGGCGCGGCGGTTGCAGTCGGCCCTGCTGAGCTTTGAGACATCTTTGGCCGCTCTTTCGGACCTTACCTCCGAACTCCATCGGATCGAGCGGGTGAGAACCTTTCTGACCGACGCCTCGGGTGCGTTCTCCCAGGCTGAATCCGACGCAGCAACCCGGCGGCTCGCCGCTGTAGAACCACTCTGCCGCGAAATATTCCAGAATATCATTTTCGATCCGGTGGTTCCCGCAATCTCAAAGCGGGCCGGGGCGGAAGACTTACAAATCTCCCTTGCCAGTTTCCACGATCTGGCGAACGTGTCCGCGCAATCCGTGCTCTCCGAGAGCTACCGGAATGCCTTCGCGATCTCGGTGTATCTGGCTGCAGCGTCCCTATACGGTGGCGCCGCGAAGTTCCTTCTGTTTGACGACGTCACATCCAGCTTGGATGCCGGCCATCAATTCCATTTGATGGAGGTGATCCGGACTCGCTTCAGCCGCCCGGTCGTCACGAATGGGCTGCAGGTCATCCTCCTCAGCCATGACACCCTTCTCGAAAAATACTTCAATACCAACGGGGCGACTGCGGGGTGGTCGCATCAACGTATCGAGGGCACGCCCCGCACGGCCGTGTTGCCGCAATCGAACGCGGTCAATCGCGTGCGCGACGCGACGATGACCCTCCTGAACGCCGGCAACGCCCAGGATGCGGCACCGCGAATCCGCCAATATCTCGAATATGTCTTGGAGGAGGTCATCATCAGGTGCCGCATCCCGGTTCCGATGGACATTGCGCTGGGCGACGACCGGCGCATGGCGGGGCACCTGATTGGCGCCATCGATGCCCAGGTCAAACTGCACGCCAACGCGAACTCGCTCGTGCTTGAGGCCGCGCAAGTTCAGGGTCTCAATCTCGCGGTGGCGACCATCAGCGCGAATTTCTTGGCACATTGGAGCACTGGGCAGACTCAGGCTTTTGCGCCCGGCGCCTTGCTCGGCGTGATGCAAGCTATCGACAGCTATGCCGACTGCTTCAAATTCGAACCTGTTCCAGGGCAGGCTCGCAGATTTTACAAATCGCTTAGCCAGAAGCAGTAAGCTCTCACGGAGGCCATCGGTTGAGTGGTACCGCGTCTTCGCGTCACAACCATTCCATCATAGTCCGACCATCGCACCCAGCAGCAATTCCGCCTTTCATCTGTATCTGCCTTCCTTGCCGCTATGCCCGGCAATAGCTGTTGCTGCCGGCCATTTTCTGGCTTCCCCGCTGAGACCGAACTGCTCGCCCTGGCCACTGCTGTCGCGCTTCACGGGTTTCCGATGAAGCGCGACAATCATCTTCCACACCTTGCCTCGAACACTTGAGCGTTCTATCTTCGTTCTTGAACTTAGGGCAGATGGGGGGCGATTGCATGAGCGAAGAGCTTCGAACCGAAATCCTCGCCCATGCGGCGGACGGTTCGCTCCTCCATGCCATTTTCAACGACTACGGGAAGCGCTGGCTGCAGGACGACGACCCGACGATGGCGATGCTCACCGAACTCCATAATGCCGGCGATATCGATATTCTGGCATTGGTCACCCCGGAGTCCGTCGAACCCTACAAGGGGCACGCCTTCTTCAACGGGCAACACGTGTATCGCGCGCTCATCAGCCGGCTACAGGCGCCCGCCGAACTGCTCATGAATGTTGTTCAAACCCTCCTCGACGCCGCGGGCCAGGACATGGCCGCGGGCCTCCCCGTCGAGGAGTTCGCAAAATGGTGCGGCCAAGACCCAGGGCGGCCCGCGGAGTTGCTCGGGCTCGTCGATCGCAAGGTGCCGAACGCCGATCGTTTCCTGACGATCGCCATCAAGAACGGTGTGGCGGTCGATCGAACCTATTTCCTGGGCCGCGCCTATGGCTTTCTCGAGAGCGGTAGCGAAACCGAAAAGCAGAGCACCATCAACGCGCTCGGCCAGATTGCGCTCTCCGACGATGCCGACTGGGACCGGCTGCTGGGGGTGTTCCGCGCGTTGCTCGCGCCCGACCCTGGAGACCCCATCCGCTCCGTCCTCATCACCGCCGTCGCCCGTCGCCTCGACGGCGCCCCTGCGGATCGACGAAAGCCGTTGACCGAAATCGGGATCGCTGCGGTCACGCCGGGCGGCGACTATACGCTCGACACAGCGGCGCGGACGCTGGCCTTTCACACGGATCATCTGACGGCCGAGCTCGTCGACGCATTGCTGAAAGCACTTCTCGCCATCAACGGCGCGAACAAGGGCACGATCGAAATGCTCGATTTGGCCTTGGCGGCGCTGGTCGAGAAAGGCGATGCCGCGCGTGCCCGTCGCTATCTGGAGCAGGTGCTGCGCCGCGAGGAGGACCGGATCGAACTCGAGCAGCTGGATTCTCTCTGCTACAGGCTTCGAGAGATCGGCGGCCAGACCTTTGAGGACTGGGTTGTCGCCTGGCTGCTGGATGGCGACCATGACTTGTGTGGCGCGCTCAACGATGCCCTGTTCGGCGCCGGATCCGATGAGTTCGTCTTTCGGATCGATTTCGCACGGTTCGGCCTGCACGACGCCGACTACGCCTATCTGGCGCGCAAGGCGATCACCACCTTCTTCCTCAAGCAGACCATCATGGCCTCGCTGCTCGTCTCGCTGGTGCGAACGGCGCCGCCGGAAGCGGCGGATGCGGTAGTCGACCTGCTCATCGACCCGATCCTCATCAACTATGCCGGCATCACCGACGGCTATCTGAAGCCGATCGCCGACGACGAGGGCGATCCGGCGCGCGGGGCGGTTCAGCGCGCGCTCGCCGGGCAGGATACCTATCTCAAGGGCCTGCGGTCCATGGGAAGGGTTGCCGAGCTGCATCCTTCGGAGCGCGAGCGCCGGCTTGAATGGCAACGGCATTCGGACGGCATGGCGGAGGCGTGGCGCGCGGCCCGCAAGAAGTCGATTTTCGCGTCGATCGCCACCGAATCGCTGATCCTCTACGGCACCCGCGCGGTTTCTTGGTTCGAGGATCATACCAAGGAACGGCGCCGCATCGAGACCCCGATGGGGAGCATAAGCCATTCGTTCGAGATGCCGCGCGTCGACATCGTCGACCCGCTTGGTCTTCAGCTCATGCTGCTTCACTTTCGCGCGGAACGACGCCCCGCATGAAGCTGGTCTTCCGCCAATATCTGGCCTCGTTGCGCGAGCGCCGCGAGCTGGATGCCGTGCTTCCCGACCTGCTGAGCGAGCTCGGCTACACGGTGATTTCGCGGCCCTCGATCGGCACGCGGCAATATGGCGTGGATGTTGCGGCGCTCAGCCCGCCGGACGATGGCGGCAGGCGCAAGCTCTATCTCTTTTCGCTGAAGCAAGGCGATCTTACCCGGGCCGACTGGGACGGAAACCCGCAGGCGCTGCGCAGCTCGATCAACGACATCATTGATGTCTATATCCCCACGCGCGTCGCGAAGGCGCACTGCAAGCACGAGATCGTGATCTGCCTGTGCTTTGGTGGCGATCTGCAAGAAGCAGTGCGTGACAACGTGACGCTGTTCACCAACGGGCTGACGCGCGACGGCCTCTCCTTTGAAGAGTGGAACGGCGACTATCTGGCTGGGCTGCTCGTCGACGGCGTGCTGCGCGAGCAACTGGTCCGTCCAGAGCTGCGGACGCATTTTCAAAAGGCCGTCGCGATGGTCGACGAGCCGGAGGTGGCCTTCAACCATTTTGCGAGTCTCATCCAGGGCCTCTGTTCAACCACCGACACGACGCCGCGCCAACGCACCACCATTCTACGGCAACTTTACATCTGTCTCTGGGTCTTCTTCGCCTGGGCGCGCGACACAGGCAATATCGAGGCACCCTATCGCGCAAGTGAGCGCATGCTGTTGCATGCGTGGCACCTCATTCGCGACGATGTCGCCAAAACCAACGGAGCGAGCACGGAAGTCGGCCAAGCCTATGCCGACCTGGTCGATCTGCACTTCCGCATTTGGGACGCGCTGATCGGTGAGAAAATCCTGCCGTTCGTCGACGTGCAGCACGCCATTTCGGTTGCGGTGGACTCGGCTGCCTCGGCGGACGTGAACCTCAAGCTGTTCGAAACCCTGGGACGCGTTGCGATGCGTGGCCTTTGGCATCTTTGGCTTAAAGGCGGGACGGCGCTGCTTCCGGAAGTGCGCGCCGATTGGGAATCGCCCGAGGCTGTCGCTCTGGCGCAGCAGATCGTCCAGCTGATCCGGAATAATCCCATTCTGCTGACGCCGATCACCGACGAGCAGGTCGTCGACATCGCCGCAACGCTGCTCTTTCTGTCCATGATCGACAACTGGACACCGGCAGCACAAAATTATGCCGAGGCGCTGATCGAACGCATTACCTTCGCCTACCGGACACATAATCGCTATCCGACCATCCACAGCGACTATCGAACGCTGATCGAGCATCCACGCGAGCGCACCGACGAGTATCGCAAGGCGGAAACCAAGGGCAGCACGCTCTTTCCCTTGCTGTCGCTCTGGGCATCTTCCGCCGGGGCGGAGAAAGGCGCGACCTATCTGGCCGAGTTTGCCGACAAGCATCTCAAGCATTGCAACGCGCAATTCTGGATTCCCGGCGCGGACACCGAGGCCCTTCTCTACATCGGCGACACCCATCAAGGCGTTTCGCTGGGAAGCTTGCCGATCACGGCGGATGGCGCCGCGCTGACGCATATCCTGGAAACCGAATGCTCTCGGTCGGCCCCGTTCATGCAGCTTTCGACGATCCGGCTTGGTCATTGGCCCGTTCTGGTGCTGGCATGCCGGCACTATCGGTTGCCGTTGCCGCCAAATCTTTGGCTCGGCATAATCCGGCAGCTCCGGGCGAGGCAGGCGGCTGAGCCAGTCAAGGCAACGAAATCGCGCAGGTCCGGACAACGAAAGGCCCGCGCCAGCGGCCAGACCCGCCCGCCGCAGCGCCGCAGATCGTCGTGATCAAGTGTGTCGGAAGGTGACGGACACAGGAAAGCTCAAGCGATGAACGCGCCGAGCGCTGTGGTCGCGCTGCAATCCTTCATCGTCGCCGCGCCGGACACGTTGCTGGCCGGGCTGCGCTCGGTCGATTGCTCGGACTTTTGGAACATGTTCGCCACGGCGCGGGATGCCGCATCTGAGGCGGGAGAGCCGGAGCGCGCCGCGGCCTTGGACGTACTCGCCGGGGCAAGCTCGCTGGTCCTTCGCGCGGCCGAACCCTTGCGACCCTTCGCGCCGCTTCTCGAAATGACGTTCAGCTCAAGCGCGCGGCCTGACGCCTATCGCGGACCCCAGGCGGAGATATTCGCGGAGCTGGCGCCGATCATCGAGCAGCCCGCGCTGCGTGCGCGCCTCGCGGATCTCGCCTGGTTTCTGGCGAAACGCCCTGACTCGGCGCGGCTCGCGATCCAGGCTTATCTCGACTGTGTCCAGCGCCTGCTGCGCCACCGCGCGAACATGCGTGGCAACCGCGGTGAAGCCAGCTCGACACGCGCGCTCGATCTGTTGCGGCGCGCCTGCGTGATCCAGCGGCAATTGGGCTGGGGAAAGGATCAGACCCCCGATCTCATCCTTGCAGCGAAAAAGGTCCGCGATCAGACGCAACGGTGTGGCGATGCTTTGGGCTATGTCCGAGCGGCCGAAGTCGCGCTAGACTTTGATCTAGCCAAGCCCCTCTTCATCGGGCGAACCGCCGAGAAGATCGCGGTCGAGGGTGTTGACAGCATCGACCAACATGCCGAGCTCGCGCTTCGCGAGCTTGCCGTCTCCGCGTTTCGCCGGGCGCGTCGCAAGCCCGACGCCGACCGCGCGCTGGTCGCACTTGCAGGGGCTCAGATCTGCGTCGCGGATCGGATGGCCAGGATTCCGTTCCAAGAGGTCCACTGGCTGGAGCAAGCCATCGCCACCCTACGCCAATTCAAGGGCACCAACGAACGACGCGCGGAGCTACAAGCGCGACTCGTGCGGGCGCAGGGGCGGATCGGCGAGTTCATGGTGCCCGTTTCGACCAAGTTCGATGGACAGGATCTCGCGAATGGAACCCGGGCACATCTTTACGGGCTCGACATGCCCGGCGCCCTGCTTGCCTATTCGGCGCTGTCGATGTCGCCCGTCGTCACCGTGCTCTATACTGAGGCTGCGAAGTCCCTCGCCAGCACGCCGCTGGCCGGGCTTTTCGCCCCGCTCATTTACGATCCCAAGTTCAAGGTGGCGTCGCGCCTCCCCGCCATCGATTTCGCCGGCCAGCCGGATGAGGCCAACCTTCGCTTCAAGATCATCCAGCATGAAGAGATGCGGCGCGCGATCACCGTCGCCGGCCAGATAGACCCAGGCCGTATTCAGATCGTGCTCGACCACCAGCCCGACGAGCGCGTGCTGACGCGGCTTGCCGCGCTAAGCCCGCTCGTGCCGCCGGGCCATGAGATGTTTTTCGGCCGAGGTTTTGCCCATTTCTTCAACGCCGATTTCATCGAGGCGGCCCATCTCCTCGTGCTCCAGCTCGAGCCCTTGTTGCGCCATGTCCTGGTTTCCGCCGATATCGACATCACCCGCTTCAAGACCGATCGGACCCAATCCAGCGCGACATTGACGGTGCTGCTGGATCCACAAGGCGACTTTCGCAAGCCGCTTGAGGAGCTGTTGGGCCAGGAAACCGTCTTCGAGATCGAAAATCTGTTCGATCTGCAGGAGGGGCCGGCGTTGCGCCATCGACTGGCGCACGGCCTATTCAACCAGTGGTTCTTCGCCCGCAACGACATCGTCTATGCGTGCTGGTTCCTGTACCGGCTGTGTGTGGCACCCATGACGGACTACCCGGATGAGGTGCGCAACCGCATCTCAACCTGATCAACCTGGGCGGAACTACAAATGAAGCATGCCAATATTCTCGTCGCTTTCGAAGATGGCAGTGCGATGGTCTATACACCTCAGTCTTCAGTCCGAATCGCCAATCGCGGACCGAGTCCGGTACGAAAGAAGGATTTCGAACAGGTCCGTCGCTACCCGCCCGAATGGGTCGGCTTCGGCTCATTCGAAGCGCGGATACTGGCCGTGGGCCACCGCGTAGAGACGCATCGCGGCCTCCTTGCCGTAGTGCGTGTCGATCATGATGTCGACCGCGCTCCTGGCCTCGTCGCGACAGGGGAGCACGAGCGCTAATGCCAGTTTTCAAATTCAGCGGTCGCATCCTCCCAAATCAGATGAAAGTGTCGCTGGCAGATCGACCGAAATTCTCGATGCGTAACGCAGAGACGATCGCAGACACGGTCTTTGAAGTAGAGGTCATCGACAGCCGCCTCACGGTGATCGCCGACACGGCCGAAGAGACCGATTTCACGGCACTTTTCTTTCACGCCTACGATCTGGCGCGCTCACTATGCGACGTGCTCACCACGACCGACGGCGTGGTCCATCTGCCACTGCTCGATATGGTCGAACTGCCCGATGGACAACATACACCCACGATCCTGGCTGATCGTCGGCTCGGTCGACTTTTTTCCGTGCATGAACACTACGATTTCGAAGCGATCCTCGAACTGGTCGTGACTGACATACGCATCGCGCGACTCCTAGCCGACGTCACCTCCATGCTCACATGGACCCATTATGCGCCCATCGCTGCTGGCAGGGTTGCCGAAAGCATCCGCGTCCTACTGACCGGCGGACGCTCCGCCGCCGATTGGGCAACGATGCGCGACCAGCTCAATATCGACCGCGACTATCTGCAACTGCTGACCGACCATTCTACGCCTCCCCGGCACGGTGATCGGCAATATGTCGATGCGGCGACCAATTCGAAGCTTGCTGAGCGTGCCTGGACCCTTGCCGATCGGTTCCTCACCTTCAGGCTGGGTGGGTCAAAGGCGCTTGATGAGGAGCGATACCCTCGGCTTATGGGCTAAAGGCATTTGAGGGCGACGCTTCCACGCGGTAAGCTCATCGATTGGATAGGGTGTGCCAATGATCCCGAGACCTTTCCACGATATCACGCTTGCCGATCTGGAAGCGCTAGTTGCCAATCAGGTCGCCGAGCGACGGACGCTTGAATATAAGAGGGAATTACCCGGGAATGGCGAAGGCCAGCGCAAGGAGTTTCTTGCCGATGTCACTTCCTTCGCCAACGCACAAGGCGGCGACCTTCTCTTCGGGATTGCAGAAGCGAATGGAACTGCGGCCAACATCACGGGGCTGGCTGCCGATGACCCCGACCAGGAAATCCTGCGATGGGAGGACATTCTTCTCGCTGGTGTAGAGCCTCGTATCCCTGGCCTTCGACTACGCTGGATTGACATTGGCGATAGGCGCGGCGTCCTGCTGATACGTATACCAGCAAGCAGCATTGCCCCTCACCGGGTTATCTTCAAGCAGAGCAATCGCTTCTACGGTCGCAAGAGCAACGGCAAGTATGAGATGGATACCCATGAGCTGCGGGACGCCTTTACTGCCAGCGTGGGGCTTCCCACGCGCATTCGAGCGGTGCATCTTGATGCCGTCGATCAAGCGCTACGAGGTGACTTGCCAATCGGGCTGGGCGACGATCCAAAGGCGATCCTGTCTCTTGTACCAATCACGATCTTCCGAGAAGCCCGGGATCTCGAGATCACTCCGGAAAATGCCGTCGCTCCTCACAAACCGTCTGGGCATATGGATTTCGTGCGTATGGTTGAGGGTGTCCTCGGCTACACCAATCCTGGGGAAAATGGCGCAGTCCGCTCTTACGCGGTCACGTATCGGACCGGGCGCGTCGATATGGTCTGGACGATCGGCCGTATCGTCAATGAGCTCAGGAAAAATGAAGCTTCCGTCGTTTGGCCCCAAAGGTTTGAGGATGGGGTACTAGATGCGACCCTCTCCGGTGTCGCAAAGCTTGCGCCTTTTGGCGTGGAAGGTCCATGGGTGGTGCTGGTGACAGTCACTGGCATCAAAGACTATCGGCTGCTGGTGAACCAGGAATATTGGTCTGAGCCGGCGTGGCGCGACCAAGTTAGCTTGCCGCCATTGATGGTCGAGCGAATGAATCGGGCTGCACTGCTGCCTGTTCTGCGATCTTTCTGGCTGGCGTTTGGGATCGAACGACCATCTTAGTCAGGGACAGCGTCGTCAGATGACGTTGAACGGACGCCCGCTTTCGGGAAGCGCTGATAGACATTCGAACGTCCGCAATGTTGGCGGTTGCAGTCAACTGTGTTCGCCCGGACGCTTCATGCTAGCAGCGGTTCGAACTTGGCAAACTGCTGGGTACTGGGGCAATCGGCGCAGTCGCGGGCCGGCCGCGCGCGCTGGTGCAACTGCAATTGGCGCGGCAGAGCCTGAAGATCCGCGGTACTACGAAGGTCATCAACTGAAACTCCGAAATGATCGGGTGCGAAGCTACACGGCGCAATGCGGCCGCCTTCGTCGATAAACAGGAAGGTTTCTGCCACGCGGCAATCGGCAATGGGCAGCGGCCGGTCCGCGACTGTGTCGGCGAACCGCTCCAGATAAGCAGTCCCGCCGACCAACATTGTTCCCATCTGGCCGAGCTCGATGCGCAGCCGGGGCACCTCAGCCACCAGTTGCGCGACATCGTCGGGGCGCAAGCGATGGTCGAGATAGAATTCGGGTCTATCGCGCCCGCCCAACTGATTGAAGCTGATTTCGTCGACTCCCCAGCCGGCGAGTGTTCGGCACAATGTGGCAAAACCATCGATGTTGTCGCGCATCAGTACGATGTTGGCGCGCACCTTGAGGCCCGCGCCCGCTGCGTCCCGCTCGCCTGTCAGCGCCGGCACGCTCTGCGCAAGCTTGTCGAACGCACCGCGCCAGCCGCGCATGGCGTCATGGAAGTCGCCCATGCCATCGATACTGATCGTGACCTCGCTATAGCGCTGCACAAGCTCCGCTCGCACGCGCGGCGCACCCAAGCGGGTCCCGTTGGTTGTCAGGCTAAGTCCTATGCCTTGGCCAGCCGCGTGCTCGTCCAGATCTGCGCGCGGCGCCCACAACAACGGCTCGCCGCCGAGCCAGCTCAACAGCACCGGTCGCCCGGTTTCGCTCCGCCACGCGCCGAGCAGGTCGATGAGCTGCGCCACCTGCTTCGGATCCGCCTCTTCCCGCGGTAAGCGCAGGCGCTTGTCATAGGCGCAGAAGGGACACGCCAAATTGCAGTGATTAGAGACGCGCCACAGGACAATCATGCCGCCGCCTCCAGCCGGACCGGCGCGTCCGCAAAATCATTGGCGATGACTTGTTCGATCGGTCGCGTGATCCCGCAGGTAAGTCGCGTCGGCACCTCTACCACGAAACCGCGTGCGACGAGGCCCTGGATTGCCCAGCGAACGCAATAGTCGGCAGCGACGCCGATCACCGTCACTTCGGTGACGTCCCGCGCCTTCAGCTCCGCAAACAAGGCGTCTCGCGCAACCTGCTCACCTGTCGCGACCGCCGTAACCGTGAGATCGGGCTCGGCCCACATGTCGAACACGCCTTTTTCGAGTCGATAGACTGGGATGGCAGGATCGACCGCGTCTGGTTCGAGCACATTCTTCCATCCCGGCGTGCCCTTCTCGCAATGTGGTGGAAACTCTTCGGCCTCTGTCGAGGCTGCATAGATCGCAGGCACGTGCGTGTCCGCGGTGAAGAGCACGCCAGCCACGTCTTCGGAACGTAGGCCCGCGAGCCACGCTTTCATTGGTTGTACGATCGCCTCCGCTCCACCCACCGGCAGTGCCCCGTCGGCGGCCACAAAATCCCGCTGCATGTCGACGACGATCACGAAACGCTTCATAGCTCACCTCCTTGACATTTGACATATGCGCACTTCGCACATAAGTAAAGCGCATAACGCATATAAGGTAGAGCAATGGACGAAGCTGCCTTTCTCGAAAACTACGATCCTGCGGCGTATGAACGCCCGTCAGTCGCGGTAGATCTGATCTTGATGAGCGTGGTCGATGGCGCGCCTGCCGTGTTGCTCACGCGACGCGACCAACACCCGTTTGCGGGGGCATGGGCGCTGCCCGGCGGCTTTGTCGGGATCGGTGAGAGCCTCGACGAAGCGGCGCATCGTATCCTTGTCGAGAAGGCGCGGATGTCGGATGCCTATGTCGAGCAGCTCTACACGTTCGGGGCAGTCGATCGTGACCCGCGGACGCGGATCATCAGCGTGGCCTATTTCGCGCTCCTCCCGGCGGACCGCTTCGCGGCCGCGTTGAAGTCCGCCCCGGAGCTGGCGCTCGCAGAACTCAACGTACCATGGCCCGGCGAGATAGGCGGCCCCATCGAGGCGCGTATCGGTGACGGCGATCCGCTGCAACTGGCGTTCGATCACGGTGAGATGCTCAGCCTCGCGGTGCAGCGCCTGCGCGGGAAGCTCGACTATTCCGGGATCGCCTTCGCGCTCCTGCCCGAGCGTTTCACGTTGCGCGCTTTGCAGGACATCTACGAAGCCATCCTCGACACCAAGCTCAACAAGCCTGCCTTCCGTCGCCGCATGCTCGACCGCGGCTGGCTGGAAGCGACGGGCGAGCGCGAAACCGGCGCGTCGTTCCGTCCGGCCGAACTCTATTGCTACCGTCAAGCAAAAGGGGAACAATGATCGCGCACGTCCGCAATTTCGGTTTCATCGCGCAGCAGGCAAGCTCCCCGGCGAAATGATCGAGGTCACCTTGCGGATGAACGATGGCGGCGTGATCTTTGCGGACGGCATGGAACAGGACTTTCTGGTGTTCGACTGGGGCCGCCGCGTATCCGTGGCTCTCGCTGCCCATGCTCTTCACCTCGTAACTGGCTAGGATCGACCATGCCCGTCACCGATATCGCGACTCGTGTCTATAATCATGGCTGGCGGCTCGATCCGGTCGTGCGAAGCCTGCTCGACACCGACTTCTACAAGCTGCTGATGCTGCAGATGATCCGGCATCTGCATCCGGACGTGCAGGCGACCTTCTCGCTGATCAATCGCAGCAAGTCGGTGCGATTGGCGGACGTGATCGACGAGACGGAGCTGCGCGAGCAACTTGACCATGCGCGTACGGTCCGCTTCTCAAAGAAGGAGCTGATCTGGCTCGCGGGCAACAGCTTCTACGGCAAGCAGCGCATGTTCGCGCCCGATTTCATCGGATGGCTGGCCGATTTCCAGCTGCCCGACTATGAGTTGCGCAAGGTCGACGGCCAGTTCGAACTGCAGTTCGAGGGGCCGTGGACGCATACGACGATGTGGGAGATCCCGGCGCTTGCCATCGTCAACGAGCTACGTTCGCGTGTCGCGCTCAGGGGTAAGGGCCGCTTCGAGCTCGACGTGCTCTACGCCCGCGCCAAGGCCAAGCTCTGGGAAAAGGTGGAACGGATGCGCCAGCTTCCTGACCTGGTGATTTCAGATTTCGGCACCCGCCGCCGCCACAGCTTCCTCTGGCAACGCTGGTGCGTTGAAGCGCTCAAGGAGGGTTTGGGCACGCGCTTCATCGGCAGCTCGAACGTGTTGCTAGCGATGGACAATGACCTAGAGGCGATCGGCACCAACGCCCACGAGCTGCCAATGGTGCTGGCGGCTCTCGCCGATGATGATGCCGGCGTCGCGGCCTCGCCCTATCGGATGCTAGAGGAATGGCAGGCACACTATGACGGTAACCTGCTTATCGCGCTCCCGGATGCTTTCGGCACTACCGCGTTTCTGCGCGACGCCCCCGATTGGCTCGCCGACTGGACCGGCTTCCGTCCGGACTCCATGCCCCCGATCCGGGGCGGCGAGCAGATCATTGCCTGGTGGGAGGCGCATGGCCGCGATCCTCGCACCAAGCTGCTGATCTTCTCCGATGGGATGGATGTCGACAGCATCGAAGCGACGTATCGTCACTTCCATGGTCGGGTGCGGATGAGCTTCGGCTG
>JGI24740J21852_10000227_pt1 | contig 23804 bp, 22 predicted proteins | sample KBSCornC6_FD_21852 | JGI IMG/M metagenome (IMG submission 21852) | reverse complement strand
TACCATTTTACGAGAACCCGGCTATTGAAAATCCGCTGCCTAACCTGCCGGGACTGACTACTGCTAATTTTATGACCAGCAATATCCAGTTCTTCCCGCAGCGTATTAAATACCCCAGCAGCCTGGCCAGCAGCAATGCAAATGGTTACCAGCAGGCAACTGCTTTACTGAATGGTGCTGATGCGATCCTGACGCCGATCTGGTGGGCAAAACATTAATCTGATCTGAGAGGAAGTATAAAAGAGGCCGTCTCTTATGTTTGCAAAAACAGGAGACGGCCTCCTTTTTTTGGGGAGTGATGCAGCGAATTTATGAGTAGATAAGATTAGACTAAGCACCCTTCTTTGCCGGCAGGATTATAATTTAGTAAATTCAGGCTTCTGTAAACAAGTAGAATATGGTTATCATTGGTGACCTCCATGGCGGCTACCCGGAGCTTCTTTATAAGATCAAAAAGTATAAGCTGGAAAACACTTCCTTTATCCAGGTGGGTGACTGGGGATTAGGATTTCAGCGCCGTGAGCTGGATATGAAGGCACTGGCTCAGATTGATACCTTTCTCAAAGAAAACGTAAACCGGCTTTATATTATAAGAGGTAATCATGATAACAAATGGTTCTGGGATAACCGGGAGGCATTTGGACTGCAGCAAATTTTGTTAGTACAGGATTATGAGCTATTAACCATCGATAACCGGAAAGTATTATTTATTGGCGGCGGCATTTCCATTGACCGGATGGGCAGAACAGAAGACCAGGATTATTGGAGGGATGAAGTGGTTAATTTTGATGAGCTGCGGTTAGGATCCGCCTGTTCAAAAGGAATTGATATAACGGTTACGCATATTGCGCCACGGGAAGCATGGCCGCATGTTCTGAATGATCTCGTTCACCATTACATTGAACAGGAAAAGCTCGCCGGCAGGTACCTGCTGGCCACTGAGCTTGAAGAGGAAAGGCAGATAATGAGTAATGTATTGACTGCGGTAAAAGCGGCCGGCTGCAAGGAATGGTATTACGGGCATTACCATGAATCTTATGTGGAAGATAAGGATGGTATAACCTTCGGATGTTTGGGCATACAGGAAATTTATCAGCGAACTTAACAGCTGGCTCTTCTTAAACATAGTTAATCCAAAAGTGACTTTTTGCAGTTTTTAACTTGAAAAGTATCAGTTAAACCCACTACTGTTGAAAGTACCTTTGTAGAATGAAAATATCGACTATCTCACGTCCCAGAATGCATTTCACCAGCGATCATGAATGGATTGATTATAATGGCACGGTTGGTTTTGTGGGCATTTCTGCTTTTAAACTTAAAGGCATTAAAAAAATTGATGGCATAAAATGGCACCGGCAGCGTGGAACTGTTAATAAAGGTTTGCTGGTAGCCGAACTTCATTCGGAAGATTATACCATTCCCATACACGCCCCCGTAAGCTGCGTAATTTTAGGTCCTAATCCAAAATTGACCGGTCAGTTAGACCTGATCCTGGAAAGCCCCCAGGACAATGGTTGGGTGTTTTTCATTACACCCTTAAAATTCGGCGCACCGGAACCATTACTCTCCCCGGAAGAATATCAAAAGCTGACCCGCGTTAAACAAATTTCCTGAGCGCAATGGTGGAACATACTTTAATAAAACCAACCTGCTTTATAAACGACGCGGCATTTGACCTGCTATATCCAGAAAGGATACAACAGTTATCCCGGGAGCATTGGACCCCAATGGGAATAGCAAAAAAATCAGCAAAATTCCTGGCTTCGGCACCGGGAAAAAAGATCCTGGATATAGGAAGCGGTGTCGGCAAGTTTTGCCTTATCGGGGGACATTATTTTCCGGAGATCTCCTTCTATGGCATCGAGCAACGGGAAGAATTACATCAGTGTGCGCTATCTGCCAGGGAATTAACAGCAACAAAGAATGTAGATTTCATTCATGGAAATTTTACGCAGATAGATCTTGCGGAGTTTGATCATTTTTATTTTTATAACGCTTTCTTTGAAAACCTTGCCAGCGATGGGCATATTGATCAACAGATCGAATATTCAAGCACCCTGTATCAGTATTATTCAAAGCATCTGTTCAAAGCGCTGGATGCTAAACCCAGTGGTACCAGGGTTGTAACCTTTCATAGTTTAGAGGACGAAGTGCCACCCTGTTATCAGCTGGTGGATGCAACCGTTGATTTCCTCTTAAAAATGTGGATTAAAAGATGAAGGCCGGTAAATATTTATTACTCATAACAGATTATAATTTGCTGATAAAATATTTAAAGGAAGTAATATATGCTTCGTCATACGGGAAGGAAGAGGAATTATAAGCATAATTTGCGGTTAGCAGTTCTTTTGTGTTTTACTGCAGGAATGGTAAATGCTGCCGGCTTATTTGCATTCTCCGTGCTTACCACCAATGTAACAGGGCATGCCGCATTGCTGGCGCATAAATTAGCAACCGGGGATCTGCAGGCAGCATGGATGATCATATTATGGCTCTTACTGTTCCTTACGGGAGCGTTCTTTTCCAGCTTCTGCATTGGAAGGGTAGGACAAAACAAAAGGTTTGCCTATACATTGCCAATAATAATAGAGATCGTAATTCTGTTACTGGTGGGCAGCTTTGGACATACCTTTAATCAATCCGTTATCAAGACAGCCTATTTTGCCGGTAGCCTCTTATTTGCAATGGGAATGCAAAATGCTTTCGTTTCTACGATATCAGGGTATGTTGTCAGAACCACTCATCTTACCGGAATGTTCACGGACCTGGGAATTGATCTGTATGCATTCATATCAGCGCCACGTAAAAATATTGCCGTTATCAAAAGAAAGATCATCTTGCGGCTGGTGATTATTTTCTTTTTCCTGGCCGGAGGTATTGTTGGCGGGTATGCATTTCTGAGCTTGAAATATTACGCCTTTTATTTACCGGCAGTCATACTGGTTATTGCTATGTTCTATGATGCTTTCCGGATAAGGCTAAGCAAGATGATAAATCGTCTCAGGATCCGGGAAAGAAAGTTCTTCACCATTTCCGGCACTTCATCTATTTGTGATTAGCAATTTTAATCAGCATATTAATATCTTTCACTATAATTTTTCTGCCCTTTGTTTCCAAAATCCCCTTCCCCTTAAATTCGGTTAAGATCCTTATGACGTTTTCCCTGGCAGTGCCTACAAGGCTGGCCAGGTCCTCCCGGCTAATATTTATTCCTATCGGCGTTCCTTCAATGAAATCCACTTTATGCTTTTCCCGGATAACAATTAATTGCAGTGCCAACCGTTCCCGTACCGTTTTTTGAGCGAACATGGTCAGGCTGTTTGCCAGTACAGCAAACTCATGGCTTAAAGTTTTGAGCAGTCTGTTGTTCAATGCCGGAGATTGATCCAGGGTCTTTAAAAAATCCTCTTTAGGAATAAAGGTAATAACACTTTCTTCCATAACAGCAGCTGAATCCGGATAACGATCTTCCGAAAGAACAGCGTGATAACCGATCAGCTCCGCAGTATTGGCTAAATAAATTATCTGCTCCTTCCCATCCCTATCTACTTTATACTTTTTCACCTTCCCTTTATTGATAAAAAATATTCCTGATGGGTAAGTTCCTTCCCTGAAAAGAATGTCGTTCTTTTTATAAACATGCTCACTTTTATGGGCTGTCAGCAGCTCAAGGTCTTCCGGCCGCAGATCCGCAAAGATGGATTCACTCTTGAAATCCCACTTGTCCATTGGAAAAAGTCCTTTGATACTCATAGCAACTAAAATTAACGTTTTAGAATTGAAAAAAGTCACCTTTCCAGGTGATAAAGTTTACTGTAAACGAATAGATTGAGAAATACCTTTGTAAAATGAATTAAGAAAATTATGCAGGGGAAAATTTATTATACCAGTGTATGTCATTAACAACAACCTCTTTACCCGGACATTTAGATAAATGGTTTGACTCCGATTTTAATTTTCACCATCTATATCCGCTTTACATACGGGAGCTCGCACAAAAGCATTGGACTCCTTTAAAAGTTGCCCAAAAGGCGTCGGACTTTCTGGCAACCAGGCCGGGTGTAAAAGTATTGGATATAGGCAGCGGGCCGGGGAAGTTTTGCCTGAGTGGCGCTTATTATAACCCGGCAGCCAACTTTTATGGAATTGAACAGCGGAACGACCTGGTATTTTATGCTACCACTGCAAAAGAAATGCTAGGGCTCAGCAATGTAACATTTATGCATGCCAACCTGATTAAGCTCGACTTCAGGGAATATGATCATTTTTACTTTTTTAACTCCTTCTATGAGAATCTCCCGGGTACTTGTAAAATAGATCATAAGCTTTCCTATTCCAGGTCCCTGTATAATAGTTATAACCGGTATTTATGTGATCAGCTGGAAAAAATGCCCGCAGGTACAAGACTTGCTACCTACCATTGTTCGGCGGAAGAAGTCCCGGATGGTTATCATTTGGTGGGTACTGCAATAGATCATTTGCTAAGTTTCTGGATCAAGGTATGAAATGAGTGTCCGGTTTTACAAGACACTGCATAAGCCATTAAGGAGCACAAACGTGCTCCTTTTTTTTCAGAAATCAAATTGGATATAACGGTGGTCTGTCAACCGTGTTATTCCTTTTCTAACTTTTGATTATGCGACACTACTATCTGCTTTTTAATAATTTCAGCTTCCGGATCATGATAAACATAAAAGTTCAGATACACGATCCGGGACAAGCGCATGAGAACAGGCATCGATAGTGTAAGTATTACTCCATTAACAATAAGCCAGTAGTACACACTATTATCTTTCCATGTTATACCAAAGATCAACCAATACCAGATTAAATTAAATATGGAAAAAAGTACGGCCAATACATAGCTGACATACCCTGTACCGTACCAAAACCCGATCTCCAGTTCTGTTTGCTGTCCACATGCCGGGCACTGCTCGTGCATATCAAGGACATTCTTTAGCTGGTAGGGGTTATTGGTTTTAAATAATATTCCCATTCTGCACCGGGGGCATTTACTCTTCAAAATGCTGGCAATAAAATTAGATTTACGCATCAGGATATTTTTCTTCTAGTCTTTAATTACATTCTTAACCGACAATTTCCCTATACAGATCAATGCAAACCGGTAGCAATTCCACCGGCTATTACTGGATTCAAGAACCTGCAGATCTTGTATAGCAATGCCTAATTTGTCCATGCATCGTTGTATAATGAACCCATTCTTTTTCCTTTCTTCCATTTTTGTAACCGCTATTTGAATGATCCTTTCCACCTCCTTATCGTCTCTTGCAACCTCAATTTGTTCAATGATAGTGGTCACGTATTCATCAGTGGTCATGTTTGCATGTATTTACTTTAACATTGATCTGTTAGAGATCTTAATCACTTCTTTATCCAGGTCTTTAATAGAAGATCCGTTGAGACATCTACCAGCTGGTAGCTGGATGGAATTTCATCTTCAAGACTATGGAAGGTGGCCAGTCTTGTGCCGCCAGGTTTAGCATCCAGCTCTTTAAACAGGTAACGGGAATAATAGGTATACAAACTGGTGGAATACTCCATCTGATGATCCATCCTGCCGTTACTATCTAAATTTTCAAAAAAGGCATTATAAAAATAAAAGTGATCGTATTCTGCCAGGTCAACCTGTGTGAAGTTGCCATGAATAAAGTCAGCGTTATTTGTTTTAGTATATTCTTTAGCTGCCTGTGCATAGTGGTGCAACTCTCTTCTTTGCTCCACCCCGTAGAAAAAAGTATCCGGAAAGTAATGCGCGCCGATGAGGACAAACTTCCCAACGCCGCTGCCGATGTCCAGGACCTTCTTTCCCGGTTCTGTTTGCTAAAAACTGAGCTGCTTTTTTAGCCACTCCCATTGGGGTCCAATGCCGTTTTGACAATAGCTGTATCCGCTCAGGATACAACCAGTCAAATGCGGCATCTGTCATGTACCAGGTAGGTTTAAGCAAAGCTTTTCCCATTTTAAGTATTGATTAGCAACTTTGGCAGGTTAATTTCTGATAGCGAGAAATAGTTGATATTTCCATATTGCAAAGGTACCTTTGGGGATGCCTGGTTTAACTGATACTTTTCAATTTAAAAGCTGCAAAAAGTCACTTTTTATCAATTAGATCAATTATGAGTCTTACCGGTCTGTTCCCTATTGATAAATGGAACTTCAAATCACAATCTATCTTAAACAATTTGCCGGAAGACGAATATGGATACCTGTGCTCTAATATGTTGGAGCAGAAGTATAATAAAGGAGAAGTAATATTCAGGGAAGGCGCGGTTGCTTCCGGGATCTACTTTATTAAAAAAGGCAAGGTGAAAAAGTACCAGGTTGATCAGACGGGAAGAGAACAGATCATATATGTTGCCAATTCCGGCGAGCTCATAGGATATCATGCTATATTAGCAGATGAACGTTACCCGGATTCTGCTGCTACTTTAGAAGAATGCATTATTGCATTCATCCCCAAAGAGGATTTTTTAAGTGCCCTGGAAAAGTCTACCGTTTTACCACGCAGGCTACTTAAAACGCTCAGCCACGAATTTGCGGTATTGATAAATAGCATTTCTGTTGTCGCTCAGCGTTCCGTAAAGGAAAGGCTGGCGATCACGCTGATCGTATTACGCGAGAAGTTTAAAGAAGGAACCCCATTTGGGAAGGAAATTATGATCAATGTTTCCAGAAGCGATCTGGCGAATATGGTGGGTACCGGTGATGAGAACATAGCCAGGTTTTTAACAGAATTTAAGCTCTCGGGTATCCTGCATACACAGGGGAGAAAGATCTGCATTACTGATGTGAAGAAATTGATTGAAATATCCGGTTATGGTACATCGGAATAAGTGATGATGAATGTTACTGTTGTAATTAAACGTGGTTATTCGCTGAAAGGGCGCAGCTCTCTTATAGAAAGCTGCGCCCTTTTTCATGCGGTTATACATGGCGCTGAAAATATATCCTTTCAAATACAACTCCCCTATTTATTCCCCTTAGCCACCAACAGCGCTTCCAGCTTTTGATTCAGGGCTTCCCCGCGAAGGTTCTTACCAATGATCTTTCCCGTTGGGTCAATTAAAAAGTTTTGAGGAATGGCCCTGATACGGTATTGTTTGGCTACACTATTATCCCAGAACTTCAGATCTGAAACCTGTGTCCAGTATAATCCATCTGCTTTAATAGCAGCCAGCCAGGCATCTTTTTTACCCGGCCGGTCCAGGGACACACCCAGTACCGTAAAGTTCTTATCCTTATATGCATTGAATGCCTTCACTACATTGGGATTTTCTGCACGGCAGGGACCACACCAGGACGCCCAAAAATCAATCAGTACATATTTCCCCTTAAAATCTGATAGCTTAACGGGTTTGTCATTCACATCATGCTGGGTAAAATCAGGCGCCATAGCCCCTATTGAAGTATATGCCGCATTATCTATTAATTTAGCAAAGTCCTTCCCTTCCTCACTACTGCGCACCCTGGCGGAAAGGCCGTTGAAAAGAGGTTTTATTTTACTTACATCCATATCATCACCCGCTACTGCGGTCAGTGCTACCAGGCTAAAATAGGAATCCGGATTTTTCCTGATGAAAACATACTGAAGGGAATCCCTTTCCTGCAATATGCGTTCAACTCTGGCCTGTAAGCTACTTACAAATGCTGTATCCTTCTTTTTATCATCAGCGGCTGCCACATATTCGGCATCTACATCATTCATGGCTTTTTCAGCAGCATCCAGTACTGCCGCGCTGTATTTTGCATATGCTGTATTAAGCGCTGTCCCTGTAATGGTGGCCTGCTTAACAGTAGCATCCCCATTCACCAGGATGTTACCTTTTTCAAGGTACACCACCCGTACATCTGCAGTACGGCCCAAGCTATTCAGGCCCTGCCCCGCGTGATCCATTACAAGATCCGCTTTCACCGGACTGTCAACGGTTCCTTTAAACAGGAACGTTCCCTCCTTTGCTTCAGCAGAATCTAATACCCGCTGAACAGTCATTCCATAATCAAGGACCAGGTATGCCTTTGCAGGCGCTTTAGCGTTTTTCAGCTTTACGGTTAAATGATAGTCTGCGCTTTGCGCAAGGCCCAATACAGGAGCCAGCACCAACGCTGTTAATATCAGCTTGTTCATTTTTTATTTTTATGTTATTAATAACCGGGATTGGGTGTTATATGAGGGTTCAGTATAATGTCGTTTGGAGGAATGGGCCACAGCTGCTTATAGCTGCTCCAGCTACCGCCTTTTTGCGGAGCTATTACATTCATTACCCCGTCTATTGCGCCAGTTCTTTTCAGATCAAAATACCTGTTCCCGCATTCCGTGAATAATTCTGTTTGTCTTTCTTTAGCAATAGCAGTCAGCAATGCCGGCTGATTGCCCGCCGTTGTACCCGGAAGCCCGGCCCGCATTCTCACAGCATCCAGGTCGGCCTGTGCGCCACTGATATTATTTTGCCGGGCGCGTGCTTCTGCCCGCACCAGGTACATATCCGCCAGTCTTAACACCACCTCTCTTTCGGCGCCATTCACGGATGATTTATATTTATTGGGAAAGTAATAAGTAACGGCGGGACTGGTAGCGGATGCTGTAATGGTGGTGGATCGTACCCAATTGCTGAAACGGGTATCATTAGGCTCAAATGCGCTGAGCAGGAAGTTGCTCATGGCCACTAAAACAGAGTAGGCTGTTGCAGGATCTTTAGGTGGTGTGAGTTCCGCCGGCATACCGTTGTTATACAGGCCGTATTCATATGCTTTTACATCGGAAATAGTTGCCAGTGCCCAGATGGTTTCTTTACTGTTTGCCAGGAATACCTGGTCCGGCGTTAGCAGCTCATAAGCCGCATTATTGATAATGGAAGTCGCCTGCACTTCAGCACTGTCCCATTGCTGGGTATATAAATAAGCCTTGGCCAATAAAGCCGTTGCCGCCGCCTGGTTGGGCCTTACCCGGGCATTAGTGTTTGATCCATACCCATCTTTATAATCGCTGCTTAACAAACCTTGCGCGGTCTTAAGATCTGCAATAATTTGCTGGTAAACCTGGCTTTGCGGCGCCCTGCTTAATTGATTGTTAACCGTATAATCAGTAGTTAAAGCCAAAGGCACATCGCCATAAAGATTAACCAGGTAATAGTAAAGGAGCGCCCGCGTAAAAAAACTCTCCCCCAGCCATTGGTCTTTATAATATAACATGGCCGGCGTATTACGGATGCCTTCAATGGCGCCATTCACCACATAGATCTTGCTATACAGGTCGGTCCAGTGAGTTATATTGCTCGAATTAATAGCATTTGTATAAAAAGCCTTTGCAAAAGCGGAGGTGCTGATGTTTTGCAGCTCATCGCTATAAAGCCCGGTTGTATAGGCAATGTTTGATGACCCTCCGCCTGAGAACGGGCCGGAATTATTTAAGCTGAAAAAACTACCTGTTACAATGGCCGATACTGCATTATCTGAGGTAAAAGCATCTTTACCGGCAATAGTACCGGCAGGCAATTGCGTATTTTCCAGGTACTTTTCGCAGCCTGTTAATAACCATAATGAGCATGCAAGTATGATGATGATATATTTTCTAGTATGGAGTGTTATGTTCATTTTAAAACGCTTTAAAGGGTAATATTTGCTCCTGCGGTGAATGTGCGCATGGGCGGTATGGTGGCGGCATCTAAATTCTCAGGGTCCACGCTGCCATACCTGGAGATGGTCCATAAATTCTGGCCCTGCAGGTAAACCGTAACATCCCGCAAATGGAACCGTTGCAGGAATTCATGTTTAAAACGGTAGTTGATACTTACATTCTGCAACCTGGCATAAGAGGCATCGCTATAAGCGCCGGTGCTTTGATTGAAGATGTCCTGTCTGAAATAATTATCGATCACGTTAGTGCTTACCCTGGGCATATCTGTTACATCACCCGGTTTTTGCCAGCGGCGTAACCATTCCACCCCGCCGTTCAGATTCATAACGCCCAATGTGTATCCGCTCTGGCCCAGGAAATTTTTGCCCTTTCTTTTGGTAAAAACGAAAGAAAAATCCAGGGACCATTGTTTATAATGGAGCGAGTTTTGAAAACCGCCGTAATATTTAGGAGCCAGGTCTAAAAATTCTGTTTTGTCTGCGTCCACTAAACCGGAATTATAATCATCCTTGGTTCCTTTGGCATTGGTAAAGCTGTAATAGCCTGTTGCGGGATTTACGCCTTCATATTTATACAACAGGATGCCGGTAACCGGCTTGCCTACTATATAAGTGCTGCTCAGATTCCTGTGTGTGGGCAGCTTTATCAGCTTGCTGGTTGGAATGGATATGTTAAATCTGGTTGTCCACGTGAAATTGGAGCTTCTTATGTTGCTGGTGTTTAAGGCCAGCTCCCATCCGCTGGTGCGTATAACAGCATCTGAATTCATGGAGTAGCCGCCAAAACCGGTTACGGTTGATAGTGACTGGTTGATCAATTGGTTAGAGGCTATATTCCAGTAATAGTTTGCTTCCGTATAGATCCTGTCATGTAAAAAACCTAATTCTAAACCCACTTCTGAGTTCTTATTCCTTTCCCAGCTCAGTAAAGGATTTGCCAGCGAGGTGGTGGTAAGTCCTGTTTTTCCCTGGTAAGTACCGCCAAATGAGCTATAGGTGCTTAAGTAAGCATAGTCGGGAATGGCGTCTCCCCCAATAATACCTGTGCTGCCCCTTAATTTTCCGTAGCTTAAAAAGGGAAGGTTATTCTTTATAGCTTTTTCTTCACTGAAGATCCATGCAGCAGCAATGGAGCCAAAGTTGCCAAATTTCTTCCCTGATCCGAATTTCGTAGACCCATCCCTTCTGCCGTTAAGATTAAGGATATATTTTTGATCCCATACGAACTTAATAACCGTATGAAAACCCAAAGATCTGTAAGGTGTTTGACTGTAAGTGGAGGTAACCGTTGTACCGGCTGCCGGGTTATTGAGCAGGGCATCTGTTGCAAAGCCTTCCCCATGTATCTCCACTTTGTTGCTTAATTTATTATCTATCATGCCGCCGGCTTTAACACCCAGCTCGCCTTTCCCCCACAGGGTTGTATTATACTCCGCATAAGGAGAAACCGTTAGGGTGCGCACCTCAAAATTATTCACCAGGCTATGTGTTTCAGCAGCCGCATTGGCATAGGAAGGCGCCTTTACGGTGGTGGGATATCCCATAAATTCCCTGCCGGTTACATTATTATATCCCAGGATGGCGCGTAAGGTCAGTTGCTTAATTGGTTGGTAAGTGAGGGTACCATTGGCCAGTAAATTATTGGTAACGTTCTTATATATCTTGTTAATATCATCTGCCAGATCATTGGAGCCGGTTTCCCAGTTTATGCTGCCATCCGGCAAAAAGATGGGCGGCGCATTGGGGGCTGCAAAAACAATGCTGGATGAAAAATCAGTAGGCACCATATCACTGGTGGAAGAAAGATAGGTACCGGAAAGCGCAAAGCTGAGCCTATTATTGGGTGTATTTGTATTCAGGGAAAATCTTAATGAGCCATCCTTGAAGGATCCTTTATGCCGCTGAATATTGCCGTTGTTCCTTAAACTGCCGCTGATCAGGTAACTGGTATTTTGTGTGCCGCCGCCATAAGACAGGTTTGCATTAGTGGTTTGCGCGTAATTGCCCAGTAGCTGTTTTTTAAAGTCGTTATAACGGTCTTCAGGCCATGTACCATTAAGGTCCTTATCAAATGCGGAAACAGCTACGCCATCATTTTTCAGCGCCTCCCTCCGCAACATCAGGTAATCCTGTGTGTGCATTAATTTTGGCGATGTACCTAATACAGATATCCCTGTATAAACATTGGCATTGATAGCGGGCGCTCCCGGTTTGGCTTTTTTTGTGGTGATCAGTATTACCCCATATGCGCCGGATGAACCGTATAAGGCAGTGGCATCTGCATCTTTTAAAACACTGATGCTTTCAATATCATTCGGGTTCAGGTAATTCAGCCCGCTGCCGCCTTTTAAAAAATCGGCAGTGCCAAAGGAGGTATTGGTAGACATAGGCAGGGTTCCCCCGGGATAGATCACCCCATCCACCACGATCAAAGGCTGCGGCGCCTGTTCGGCAAAGTTAGCGGATCCTCTTAGCCGGAGGCTGAATGCTCCGCCGGGCTGCCCGGTAACCTGCTGAATGAACAGGCCCGGCACCTTTCCCTGTATAGCCTCAAATACGTTGTTAACCGGGTTCTTTGCAATTTCTTCTGCAGTTACGGTGGTTACATCGCCGGGATTCAACCGTTTGGTAGTGGTGCCATAAGCTATTACCACGGTTTCATCCAGCTTATTAATGTCGCGGTTCAGCTGTGCAACAATGCTGTTGCCCTTAACCGTTACTTCTTTCCGTTCGTAACCGATAGAGCTGATCACAAGGAGGGCATTCCGCTTTACATTCTTAAGTATGAAAATGCCTTCTTCATTTGTAGTGGTACCGCCGGAAGTTCCCTTTACTGTTATGGTAGCGCCAATGACCGGCATACCATTGGCATCTGTAACTTTGCCGATAGTAGTTATAGTAGTATCCCTGGCGGAAGGAGCAGGCAGATCTGCCTTAGGCGTTACTACCGCTTTTTTACTGATAACAATGGTCTTTCTTTCAATCGAATATTCCAGGGGCTGGCCTTTTAAAATTGCCGATAAGAAATCCTTCACCGGCATATCTTTTACGGCAAGCGTAACCGGTTTGGTCTGGCTCAAAAGCGCATAGTTACAGAAAACCAGGTACCCGGTTTGCGCTTCTATTACCGGGAATACTTTTTCCAGCGGAACATTCTTCCCGGAAAAGCTGATGTTTTGAGAAAACCCTCTTGCACATACATGCAACGTACCTATAAGTAATAACATAGCAGATAGCTTCATAACCCTGCTTATTTTGGTTGATAGCAATACTGTGCCCCTTACGTGTTGGCACAACGCGTAAAAATTCATACTTTCGATTTTGGGTGATCAGATAATAATTCTACATGACGATCCTGGTTGCCTTTTTCAAAACCGGTAATGCTCGAACATTACCGGTTTTCTTTTAGGTATAGGAATAGTGGTTGGTTGATTTTTAAATAATGAATTATATTATTGACTAACAATTATTCTCCTTCCCTCCACCCTGAAACGCACCCCGCTCTTTTCCAATATGCTCAGCACCTCTGACAAGTTCAGTTCCCGTTGCATCTTACCCAGGAATTCCTGGTCAGGAATATGCCCCTCATACACTACTTCCACATCATACCAGCGGGAGAGCTGCCGCATTACCACCTGTAACCCGGCCCGGTTAAACTGGAAAACACCGTTTTTCCAGGCTACTGCTTCCTGCACATCTACGTTGCGCAGTACTTTTATTTCATGGCCGGCAGCAATAACCGCCTGCTCACCGGGCCGGAGCACCTGGCCGGAACTGTTTTGAAGTACTCTTACGGAACCTTCCAGCAGCGTGGTTTTGATGGCTTGCTCATCGCTATAGGCCATGATATTAAAATGTGTGCCTAACACTTCTACTACCATGTTATTCACTTTCACTTTGAAAGGCACCTTTTTATTATCAGACCGGGATAGGGACTGGATCTCAAAATAGGCTTCGCCTGTAAGCTCCACCAAACGGCCAGTATCCGAAAAAACAGTTGGGTAGCGAAGTGAGGATGCGGCGTTTAACCATACTTTACTGCCATCCGGCAGCACCAGCTGGTATTGGCCGCCACGGGGCGTAGTAAGCGTATTCATACTATAGCCAACCAATGCCGCAGCGCCCTGTACACGGTATTGTAATTGTCCGTTCTGCTGATGTATAACCGTAGTTCCCTGTTGTATCACCTGGTTGCCGGCGCTGTCCAGTGTAACGGTAGCGCCATTTGCCAGTGTAAGCACTGCTTTGCTGCCTCCCGGCCCAACATCATTCACTGTTGAAGCAACTACTGCCTGTTGCGGGGAATGCTGCAGCCAGCGGTAAGTAATGCCGCTAAGCACTAACACCAATATAGCAGCAGCGGCATACCAGCGCTTGTTCCTGGTCAAAACACGCAACCATGGCGCACGATGCACCTGTGGGGTAGCTTCCGGGAACAGCGCCGCTACCAGCCTTTGTCTTGCCTGATCCGTATCAATAGCGGCCATGCCGGCCATATCCGCCTGCAATGATTGCTCATTGACCAATCGCTCCAACAGCTTGTGGTGGTCAGGCGATTCAGCCAGCCAGGCTTGCAGCGCTTCCTGTTCCCCGGCAGACAGCTCCTCTTTTAACTGTTTTACAATGAGCGCGGCAATATTGTAATTGGCTTCATTCATAGAGGCGTTTGATCCTTAGCTTTAAATATAGAACGCAACGATGGGGCCTTTGTCAAAAAAAGGCAGCCCCTTTTTTTTAATAATTTTTAAAAAGCTGTTTTAACAGCTCCGGCAGCAGAATATTTACCAGGATGGGATATTTATTCAGCAAGGCTACTTTTAAGAGGGAAACAGCACGCGAACGCTGCGAGGTAACATTGGACACCGAAATACCTAATTTCTCCGCTATTTCCTGTGTAGACAGGCCCTCTTTATAGGTCAGCAGCATTACCTGCTTACATTTCTTCGGCAGCTTTTCAATTTCCAGGAAAATAGCGCCGATCACCTCTGCCTGGATACTTTCCAGGTTACCCGGGGATACCGGTAGTTCCAGGTGCTGATCTTCCAGGGGGATCTGTGCTGCCGCTTTATTCCTGCGCCTCAGGGCATCAATAGCGGCATTGCGGGAAGTAATATAGAGAAAGGACTTTATTTTATTAATGGCGTCAAAGCTATTCCGGCTCATCCACAATTTGGTGAATGATTCTGTAACAACATCTTCTGCTTCTTCTTTAGACAGGGAAAACCGTTGCGCAAAAAATACAAGACGGGCATACCATTCATTAAAGATTGCCTCAAATGCCGCCTGCTCACCGGCAGCGAACTGGCGGAGTAAATGCTCCTCGTTATGAAAACCAGTGTTTAACAATCTGCAGGGCTGCTTTCCAGTTGAATAATTGAATAAAAATAAGAGAAAGTATATGAACTTAAAAGAAACCCGTCACTTTCCATATAAAAAGCGGCAATAATTGACGTCTATTAAACATTAACAAAAACATACATGTTAAAGTACTGCTTTACTGCAAATTATTAGTGTCATGCATACAATTATAATTATTTACTGTATATTTAGTATAAGATAAAGCCATCCACTGTTCTACTCAAAAAGGATCCCCGTTATGAAAGAATGCCCGTTATGAGTGAAAAAACTACTATAGCTGATCTGCAGCAGAAAATTGCGCTTTACGAGGATATGAACGCATACAGGCAATTGTATGAGCTGCTTAATGAGCAGCTTTTCTGGTTTGTTTTTTCATTTGTAAAGTCAAAAGAAGCAGCGGAGGAAATAGTTTCAGATGTCTTTATCAAATTGTGGAAGATCCGGGATGAGCTCCCGTCTATCAGGAACTTACAGGTGTTCCTCTATGTAATTGCCCGTAACTACTCCCTGAACTATATTATTAAGGAATACAAATACCCACATGTTAGCCTGGACGAGATACAGCTGGATGTAACCACTTCCATTAACCCGGAAGAGCTGTACATTTCCGCTGAAATGTCCGGAAAGATCAATAAAGCTATCGCTGAGCTGCCTGCCCAGTGCAGGCTGATCTTCCGCATGGTAAGGGAAGATGGCCTGAAACACAAGGAAGTAGCCGATATCCTCAATCTCTCCAAAACAACCATACGGAACCAGCTGGTGATAGCTGTGCGTAAAATAGCCCAGGCCATCCGGCCACACCTGGAACCTGTTGCAGCAAAACAGCGGTACGGGCAATAGCTGCCCCTGACCTGCCTCAAAAAAAATTTCTTTCCCCTTTGGTACATTCCTCCATTTTGATTGTCCTATTGACACATGTTCCATAATAATGAAGGACGAAAGAATCTGGGAACTCATTGTTTTAAAACTATCCGGAGAGGCAACGCCCGACCAGGAAGCAGAGCTGGAAGAAGCGCTGAAACAGCGTCCTGACCTTGCATTGCAGGCAGGCATACTGGAAGGCGTATGGAATAGCAGACAGGAAAGAGAGCAGCCGGATACGGCAGACAGCTTTAACAGGCACCTGCAGCGGCTTAGCAATCACCTGTCAGATGGAACGCTGAAATATGATGCGGAGGCCGGCCCCACGCGGCGCACATTCTCCCTGCGGGCCATTGTGCCGGTAGCCGTTGCCGCCTGCCTGGCGCTGGGGATCATCATTGTATTGCTTGTACCACGGAAGGAAAAAGCGCCATTAGCCACTACACAGAACGAAGTATGGACAAAGAAAGGCTCCCGGTCAAAGCTAACCCTGCCGGACGGTACGGAAGTATGGCTCAATGCCAGCAGCAAGGTCACCTATGGAAATGATTTCAACGATGACACCCGGAAAGTGACGCTGGAAGGAGAAGCCTTTTTTGAAGTGACCAAACGCAATGGCGTTCCATTCATTATCCATACACATATGGTGGATATAAGAGTACTGGGAACTGCGTTGAATGTGCGTGCCTACGCTGATGAAAAGATCACGGAAACAGCATTGATCAGGGGAACAGTGGAAATAGTACTGCAAAGGAACCCGGAGAAAAAGATCATCCTCCGGCCTGATGAGAAGCTGGTAGTAAGGAACGATACGGCTACCCTTACAAAGCCGGAGCCCATCCTGACGCTTTCGCAGGTGCATTACCTGGATAAGGAGCAGCGCAACCCGCCGGTGGAAGCGCTATGGATGAAGAACAAGCTGGTGTTTGACGATGAGACCTTGCAGCAGATTGCCCTGAAGCTGGAGCGCTGGTACGATGTAAAGGTGATCATACAGGATAAACAGCTGGAGGATGTGCAATACAGCGGCATTTTCGAGAATGAGGATATTTCAGAAGTACTATATGCATTACAGCTAACAGGCAATTTTCACTATACCATCCGGAAAAAAGTAGTCACTATAGGGTTATAGGGGGTAGATCCCATGCCAGATTTGTTATAGGCTCGTTATGGGCTTGCTATTGATATATAAATTCCATTTTTCACCAAAAACTGATACCACATGAAAGCAGAACCTACCTGACCTCTTCCATATTTGTCATAAAAATGGGAGAATGCTGACACATTCTCCCTGCTACGTAAAAGACAGATAACGCTCACTGGCGGTGAGCTATTCATCTTAAACCTAAACATTGCTAAAGTATGAAAAATATACCAGAGCGCCTGTCGTACAAGACGGGCAGCCTGACTATTAAATACGTATTGATGACAAAGCTTACCATCATACTGCTCTTTGGATTTCTCATTCCGGCATTTGGCTCCACCTACGGCCAGAAAAACATCAGCCTGAACCTGGACCATGTATCCCTGAAAAGCGCGCTGAAAGCCATTGAAGAACAGGGCTTTTACCGCTTTGTGTACAAGAACCGCCTGCTCCCGGAGGATAAGAAGGTATCTGTGAACGTACGGGATGCCTCTCTGCGGGATGTGCTCAGCATCCTGCTGGGAAATACATCCCTTACCTACAACGAAGTAAGCGATAAGCTAGTAGTGATCCTGGGCGCAGGCCAGCCAACAGACAGCGCTGTGATTGCAACCAATGTCACCGGCAGGATAGCGGATAAGGATGGCCAACCGTTGCCTGGCGTAAGCATACAGGAAAAAGGCACCAATAACGGCACTATTTCCGGGGAGGACGGAAATTTTTCACTGACTGTTACTGATAATAGCGCCGTATTGGTTGTAAGGCTGGTGGGATTTGAAACAAAAGAAATTCCTGTGAGCAGTAATACCCGGCTGAATATTGTACTGGAGGCATCCAATAAAGCATTGCAGGAGGTAGTTGTGATCGGTTACGGTACACAACGGAAGGGCGATATCACCAGCGCCGTTGCCACCGTGAAATCGGAGAGCTTTGTGAAAGGCGCCGTGGTGGATGCCGGCCAGCTGCTGCAGGGTAAGGTGGCGGGGCTGTCTATATCAGCTCCCAGCGGAGACCCCACCAGCAGCACACAGATACTGCTCAGAGGCAATACCACCCTGCTGGGCGCCAATGCCAATCCATTGGTGCTGATAGACGGGGTACCCGGGGATATGAAAACCGTAGCGCCTGAAGATATACAGTCCATTGATGTGTTGAAGGATGGCTCTGCTGCCGCTATCTATGGCATCAGGGGTACTAACGGCGTGATCCTCATTACCACGCGCAGGGCCAGCGGCAATAACATTAACACAGTAGAATACAGCAGCTTTATAAGCACAGAAACTATTGCCCGCAAACCGGAAATGCTTACCGCGGACGACTATCACAAGCAAATTGCCGCAGGCACCCGGGATGCGAACTGGGATTACGGCGGCTCCACAGACTGGATAAAAGCTATTTCCCGTACGCCCGTTTCCCACGTACACAACCTTACCTACCGGGGCGGCAACTCCCAGACCAATTACCTGCTGAATGTGAACTACCGCGCCATGCAGGGCATTTTCCAGAAATCAGACGACCAGATCTTCAGGGGCCGCATAGACATTAATCACAGCATGCTGGATGATAAGCTGAAGTTCAATTTCGGCCTTATCAGCTCTCAGGAGAAATACACTACTACCGGCGACGGCAACAGCTTTAACGGCTTTACCTGGCGGCAAGCCATGTGGCAAAACCCTACACAGCCCATTCGTGATAGTGCCGGCAACTGGTTTGAAAAACCGTCGCTGTTTGAATATGAGAACCCACTGGCACGCCTGTACGAAAGTGATGGGCGGAATACAGAGCAGCGCACCCGCTATAACGGCAACATCACCTTTACGCCGGTGCAGGGACTGCGCCTGAATGCCCTGTTCTCCTATTCCAAATACAACCAGTCAAGAGGATATGCTGAAACCAAACGGCATATTTCCACCCTGCGCGATGGCCGCAACGGCTATGCATCCACAGGCGCAGAAGAAGGCGTTGACAGGCTGATGGAGCTAACAGCGGAATACAGCAAAACCATCCGAGAACACAGATTCACTATCCTGGGCGGTTACAGCTACCAGGAAAGTGATTTCAGTGAGAACTGGATACAGAACTGGGATTTCCCAACAGACATTTTCAGCTACAATAACATCGGCAGCGGTAATGCTATAAAAGAAGGGCTAGCGCCGGAATACAGTTTCCGGTCTGAAACCAACCTGATAGGCTTTTTTGGCAGGGTTACCTACAGCTACAAGGACAGGTACCTGCTGCTGGGAAGCCTGCGGCGCGAAGCAGCCAGCCAGCTCTATGGCGCTAAAAAGCCCTGGGGCAACTTCCCCGCAATCTCTGTAGGATGGCGCATCAACAGGGAACCTTTTATGCAGGGGCTGGATTTCTTTGATGACCTAAAATTAAGGGCCGGCTATGGCGTAACGGGAACAGCGCCTTCAGCGCTTTTCCTGGGCGCGGCCACGCTTTCCTACGGCGACTATTACCTGTTGAACGGTAACTGGGTAAGGTCCCTGACCCCAGCACAAAACCCTAATCCAAACCTGAAATGGGAAGAGAAAAAAGAAACCAACCTGGGTTTGGATTTCTCCATCCTGAAAGGAAGGATCAGCGGCACCGTAGACTATTACATCCGCAATATTGACGGCCTACTATGGGAATACCAGGTGCCCAGCCCTCCCAACCAGTATCCTTCCACTACCGCCAATGTAGGCGTGATGCGGAACAAGGGAGTGGAAGTACAACTGAATTTCATACCGGTGCAGAAAAAGGATTTTGAGTGGAGCACCACCATTAATTATAATACCAACAGCAACAAGCTGGTGAAGCTATCCAACGATCTGTACAAGCTTAGCGTTAACTACTTTACAGAAGGCGCTGCGGGCGTGCCCATACAAACGCATACGCACCTGGTGGAGATCGGCAAGGAGATCGGTAATTTCCATGGTTACAAGGTGGTTGATATTTCCGAAGACGGTAAATGGATCTACGAAGGTAAGGACGGCAAACCGGTTCCCTATGACCAGTTCAACCGCGGATTTGAGGACAAGAAGGTTATCGGAAACGGCGTTCCAAGGTTCCATGCAGCCTGGAACAACACGTTCAGGTATAAGCACTTTGACCTGAATATTACCATGCGCGGATCATTCAAATTCCAGATCATCAACTCACAGCGCATGTATTATGAGAACACCGGCTACCAGCAGTATAACCGTCTGAAATCTGCGTATGACAAGATATACGGCAAAGCGGTGCTGAACAGCAATCTGCCGCTGGAGTTCAACAGCTATTATGTGGAGAACGGCGATTTCTGGAAGGTTGACAATATTGCGCTGGGATATAATCTTCCCATAACGGGTATCAAATACATACGTTCTGCAAGAATATATGTATCCACACGCAATACTTTCATGATCACAGGATACAAGGGCATAGACCCGGAGGTGACCTGGACCGGCCTGGCGCCGGGCAATGACGGCCGTGAGAAATATCCTACCACGCGCGCTTTTACTGTTGGTGTTAACGTAAACTTTTAACCGATGAACAAAAGAGATCATTCAATCATAGCCATTGCTCTTCTATGCCTGCTGCCGGCTTTTTCCTGCACCAAGCTAAAAGACAAGAATTATAACCAGGTGATAGTGGACCAGTTCAAGCCTACGGAAAAGGACCTTGAACCGCTGATTGCCGCCGCATACATACCTTGGCGTAAACTGTTTAACCTGTGGCAAAGCTATTTCTGGGCGCAGGAGCTTTCAGGTGATGAATTACTGATACCTAAAAGGCCCTGGGGATGGGTGGACGATGGTGGCTACCGCAGGTTCCATTATCACAAGTGGACATCAGAGGATGCCATACCGGTCAATTGCTGGACAAGGGCCTATGAAGGTATCAACAATTGCAACAGGGTAATTGAGCAGATATCATCCGGCATCATCCCGGTAGCAGACGGCAAGGAAAATGTGCTGGCAGAGCTGAAAGTATTAAGGGCCTCCTATTACTGGGTGCTTTGCGATATGTTCGGGAATGTGCCTGTTGTTACTGACTTTACAGTGCCTGACGGCTTTCTGCCAACACAAAGCACGCGGAAGGAAGTATATGATTTTATTGTGAAGGAGATCACAGATAATCTTTCATTGCTCAGCACAAAAAGCGACCAGTCCACCTACGGGCGGTTTAACCAGTGGGCTGCACGCACCTTACTGGCAAAGGTGTACCTGAATGCGGAAGTATACTCAGGTACCGCGCAATGGGCAAAGTGCCTGGAGCAGTGCAATGCAGTAATAGCCTCCAATCTGTATACCCTGGAAATGAACCAGAAGAATATCTTCATCACCAATAATGAAGATTCAAAAGAGATCATCTTTCCTTTACCATTTGATGATAAATATGTAACGGACTGGAATGCATTTGACCATCACATGCAAACACTGCCGCAGGAATGCCAGGCCACCTTCAACCTGCAATTCTCGCCCTGGGGCGGTATTTGCGCGGTGCCGCAGTTCATTAATACCTTTGATCCGCAAGACAGCCGGTTTACGGATAACTGGATCAAGGGACAGCAATATTCATCCGCTGGCGCCATGCTGATAGTACAGAACGGAAGGTTCACCGGACAGCCATTGAACCTGATCAATGTAGTGCCGGCCATTGATACCAGTGAGGCGATCCATGGTTACAGGTTAGGGAAGTTTGAAATAAAGAAAGGCGCTACCAACCGTTTGAGCAACGATTTTCCCCTGCTCAGGTATGCGGATGTTATTTTGATGAAGGCCGAATGCCTGTTACGTACAGGTAGTGCCGGGGAAGCGGCTGTAGCAGTTACCATGGTGCGGCAAAGGGCTTTCCGCGATAACCCGGCAAAAGCAATAGTAACTGCGGCAGACCTGCAAAAAGGAAGCAGCTATGATTATGGGCTGCGCGATGTACACGCTACCACCAATGAAGGCGGTGCTGACATACAGTTTGGCAGGTTGCTGGATGAGCTGGGATGGGAGTTCTTTGAAGAATGCCATCGCCGGCAGGACCTGATCCGCTTTAATGTTTTTGCAAAGAAATCATGGCTGTCACACGCACCCAACGGAAGTTACAGGATACTGTACCCCATTCCGCAATCAGAGAAGAACAAGAATGGAAATTTAAAACAGAACGACGGGTATTGAGCATAATACCGGCGTGAAAATAAAAATGAGCCGTCCTCTCTGGGGACGGCTTTTTCATGGCTGCCTGAAAAAAAATCCTGAATATTTCTTTACTTTACTATACATATGAACCCAGTTAGCCTGACTAAATCACAAGCCAGAAAAATCATCCTGCACGCAGCAGGACTCTCTCAACGGGCGCAGTTTGGGAAGGGCCGTGAGGCGGTCTACAAACTCATTGACCATCTTGGTTTTGTTCAGCTGGATACAAATTATACCGTTGAGCGCGCACATCACCATGCCATTGCATCGCGGGTGCCTGACTATAAACTGGAATGGCTTGATGAGCTGCAGCAGGATGGAAGGATCTTTGAATTCTTCACCTCCGACTCGGGATATATCCCCATGCATAACTTTCGCTATTCGCTGCCTGTGAAGCAGGGCTTTTTAGCCAACAGGAAACCATTAACACAGCCTGAGATCAATCTCATGAATAAGGTGCTGGACAGGATTGCACGCGAAGGCCCGCTGATGGTAAAGGATTTTGAAAATGACCGTCCGCTGCCAAGCGGAGGCTGGTGGGATTGGCGCCCTTCCAAGGTGGCGCTCGAACGGTTGTACCTGGATGGCAGCCTGATGGCTACACGCACAAAGGGCTTCCTGAAAATATATGATCTGCCTAAGAATTTAATTCCGGAGGATGTCGATACTACCCTGCCAACACCGGAAGAATTTGCAAGACATGTTATACTGCGTGAATTAAAAGCGCTCGGTATCGCCTCCCCAAAAGAGATGGCCTGGCGCGCCCGTTACGTAAAGAATAATTTAGTAAAAAAGGAGGTGGAAAAGCTGGTAGAGGAAGGCAAAGTTTGTAAAGTGGTGATCGAAGGCCTCAAAACCGCGCCCCTCTATATGTTACCCAGCTATAAAACCCAAAAGATCCAGCTGTCCGGTGAGGCATTTATTCTTTCGCCATTCGACGGATTAAATGTCTTCAGGCATCGTTTAAGGGATTTTTTTGATTTCGATTACCAGATAGAATGTTTTGTTCCCGAGCCCAAACGGAAATACGGATATTTTTCATTACCCGTATTGGTTGGTGATACTTTTGTAGCCAGAATGGATTCAAAGGCCGATAGGAAACAAAGGACATTAATCATCCACAATCTTCACTTTGAATCGGTAAAACTAAGCAACCCGATGATTGTTCAGATCATTGATGCTATTAAGATATTTGCCAGATTCAACCAGTGCCAGGATATTATCATCAAAAAATCAAATAGCAAGCAGTATCTCAAAGCTATAAAGGATGGGCTCTGACAAAAATTATTGAGCGCTGATCCCTGCCATTTTGGGTAAAACCCTACAGAAATGGCATGTTTTCTTGCGACACCCAAAATATCTGCTGCGGTTTACATGACCCAGCCCTCCCTGCAGTGGCGGTTCCAGCGGCTTTAACAGGAACAGCCTGGTATTCGGCACACCATTTGGGGCTATAGTATTTACCTTATACCCGTGTTATCTCTATACCTTCTAAAACATCCCATATGTTCCTTCTGATACTAGGCTTTGTTATTTTGATCGCTGCCGGAGCTGTTACCCGAAGCGATGAAAGATTAAGACGTTTGAAGACTCCTGTCCGTGCAGTAGGCGCCGTGATAATGCTGACC
>JGI24740J21852_10000226_pt1 | contig 23933 bp, 25 predicted proteins | sample KBSCornC6_FD_21852 | JGI IMG/M metagenome (IMG submission 21852) | reverse complement strand
AAAGCAGATGGCCCCCGCTCGGGTCAACCCTTCGGGCGAGGGGCAGATGGGCCGCAGGGCGTCGTTGCGGCCGGCTTACTTAGCTGGCTAAGCTGCGCCGTCCACGCCTAGCCCTGCGGCCCATCTGCCCCTCGCGTGCGCGCGTTTCACAGGTAGACAGACCCTAGGTCAGCCTATTGCTATGGCAGCCAACTCAGCCAGGTAGGCCCATGGATAGATGCCGCGCGCATGCCCATCGCTGAAGACCAGCTGCACGCCGTAACCCGCCGGCTCAATGGCGGTGATGCGCACATCGGCCGGCGCGCGGACCGGCGTGCCGTGGTGTCGCTTGGACTGGCAGCCAGCGCAGCGGCAGGCTTCGCGCAGCGCCGCGTGGTCGAGTGCAATGGCTGCGTTGGCCCAGCGCAGCCGCAGTCGGCTTTGTGCGATGTCGTTGTCGATGCGCTCAGGTGGCTGCACGGGTGCCCTCGATCTGCGCAAGCGCAATCCGCACGGCCTTGACGACTTCGGGGTCGCCATCGCCTTCGGCGTTGCGCAGGGCGGGCAGGGCAGCGGCTTCGCCGATCTCGCCAAGCGCCAGCGCCGCTTCCTTGCGCAGATTGCTGATGGGGTGTGCGAACAACGCGGCAAGCGCATCAATCGCATGCGCCGCACGCCAGCGGCCGAGTGCGCGAGCGGCTTGCAGACGGACTTGCCAGTAGTCATCCGCCAGCGCATCGGCCAACGCCTGCGTGACGCGCGAGTCGGGAGCCAGCGCGCGGAGCTTGCCGAGCGTGTTGGCGCTTTCCTCACGCACACGCCAGGCGGTGTCGCGCAGAGCTTCGAGCAACGCGGGCAGTACAGATGCATCCGTCGCAAGGCCGAGCGCACCCACAGCCGCGCGCCGCACCTCTGCATCGTTGTCGTGACGGGCGCGTTCCGCCAGCGCTGGCAGTGCGGCTACATGCTTGCGCCAGCCGAGTACAGCCACGGCTTCGCGGCGGACGGTGGCATCCGTGTCTTGCAAGGCGCGCAGCGCGGGCGCTTCGCTGTCGGGCACGCGCAACTCGCGCAAGCCGCGCAGGGCCGCTGCACGGACAAAGGCGCTTGCGTGGCTCACGTAGGGCAAGAGCACGGCGGCCGAGTCCGCCGATTTCAATTCGCCCAGGCCGAGCGCCGCTGCATCACGCACGGCAGCATCCGCGTCTTCGAGAGCGTGGACGAGTGCTGTCACGGTGTCCGGCTGTTCCCAGGTTGAGAGGATGCGCACGGCTTCGAGCCGAACCTCGGGCGCAGGGTCGTGCGCGAGCAGCGCAATCACCTCGGGCAGCGCATCGGCGTCTTCCTCATCGGCAAGCTGCAGCAGGGCGACGCGGCGGGTGGCGGCATCGTCATCGCGTAATCGGTGCAGGTAGCTAGTCATCGCCACCTCAACGCAACAGATAGGGGATGTCGACCTTCACCGCGCCGGTCGGGCAGTCCTGCTCGCAGGGCATGCAGTACCAGCACTCGTCAAACTGCATGAAGGCTTTGCCCTTGGTCAGGTCAATGGCGAGCAGGTCGAGCGGGCAGACATCCACGCACACCGTGCAGCCCTTGTCGGCAATGCACTTGGCTTCGTCAATGGTGACGGGGGCGCTGCTGCGCGAGGTGATGTCGTGGGGCGTGTGCAATGAGAGTGGGGCGTGAGACATGATCAGGCTGCCTGGGGGATGCGCAGGTGCGCGTAGGAATCGGTGCCGCGCACATCGACGGGGATGACGTACGGCTCCACCGCCTGCTTGCGGCTGGCCATGGCGCCGCGCGCGTCCTTGTACAGGCGTGTGTGGCAGAACCAGTTGGCGTCGTCGCGCTCGGGGTAATCCACGCGGTGGTGGTACAGGCCCCAGCGGCTCTCGGTACGAAAGAGCGAGGCGCGCGCCGCCATCTCCGCGCAGTCGCGGATGAAGCTGACTTCCATCGCGCGCATCAGCTCGTGCGGGTTGCGCGCGTGTAACTGCGTGATGTCTTCGGCAATCTCGTCGAAGCGGCGCAGACCGATTTCCATCTTGCGCGTGACCTTGGGTGGCTGCAGGTAGTCGTTCACCATGCGGCGCAGCTTGTATTCCACCTGCGCTGGCGCCAAGCCGTGATCGCGCTGCAGTGGCGCGAAGATGCGTGCGCGCTCGCGTTCGATTTGATCGCTATCGATGCGTACCTCGCCTTGTTTGCCGGCGATGTAATCCGCTGCGTTCTGCCCCGCAAACCAGCCGTACGTGAACGCGCCGAGCATGTAGTTGTGCGGTACGGCGGCCATGTCGCCAGCGGAGTAAAGGCCAGGCACGGTAGTCTCAGCACGCGCGTTGACGTACACGCCCGATGCGCTGTGCCCGCTGCAGAAACCGATTTCCGAGATGTGCATCTCCACCATCTGCGTGCGGTAGTCGGTGCCGCGCCCGGCGTGGAAGCGGCCACGGCTCGGGCGCTCGTTGGTGTGCAGGATCGTTTCGATGGTCTGGATGGTTTCTTCCGCCAAGTGATCGAGCTTGAGGAAGACGGGGCCCTTGCCGCCCTGCAGCTCCTGATAGAACTCCCACATCATCTGGCCGCTCCAGTAGTCGCACTGGATGAAGCGCTCGCCGCGCGCATTGGCGGTGTAGCCGCCCAGCGGGCCGGTTACATAGGCGCAGGCGGGGCCGTTGTAGTCCTTGATGAGCGGGTTGATCTGGAAGCATTCCAGGTTGGAAAGCTCCGCACCGGCGTGATACGCCATCGCATAGCCGTCGCCCGCGTTGGTGGGGTTCTCGTACGTGCCCATCAGGTAGCCCGATGCAGGCAAGCCAAGCCGCCCGGCCGCACCACAACTGAGCACCACGGCCTTGGCGCGGATGACAAGGAAATCCGCCGTGCGGCAATCGAAGCCCAGCACGCCGCACGCTGCGCCATCTGCATCGGTCAGCACGCGCGTGACGACGATGCGGTTGGTGATCTCCACCCGCGCGCGCTTGAGCTGTCGATACAACACCTTCTTGATGTCGTGCCCTTCCGGCATCGGCAGCACGTAGCTGCCCATGTGGTGCACCTTCTTGACGGCGTAGTCGCCCGTCTCGTCCTTCTCGAACTTCACGCCCCAGCGGTCGAGCTGTTCGATGGTGGCAAAGCTGTGCTGCGCATACGCATACACGGCCGATTGATCGACGATGCCATCGTTCGCCAGCGTGATCTCGCGCGTGTATTGCTCGGGCGTGGCGTGGCCGGGAATGACCGCGTTGTTCAGCCCGTCCATGCCCATCGAGATGGCGCCGCTGCGTTTCACATGCGCCTTGTCGATCAGCAGCACGCGCAGCGCGGGGTTGCGTTCCTTTGCCTTGATGGCTGCCATCGGGCCGGCGGTGCCGCCACCCACGATGACGAGGTCGTATTCCAGTTCCAACGTATTCATGCGATGCCCTGCGAGGGGAGGATGGATTGCGAAGCGGCCGCCACCTGCCGGTCCAGCCGCAGCCGGTACTGGAAGGCGTCGCCACGGAAATAGAGGCGTTCAAAGTCGATGGGTGTGCCGTGCGCGTCGTGCGTCAGGCGCTCCACGCGCAGCAGCGGCGCACCGGCGCCCGTGTCGAGCGCGGAGGCAGTAGCGTGGTCTGCCAGGGCGGCATCGATGGCCAGCGTGGCATGGCCGAGCGCCACACCGGCGTCATGCTCCAGCACGAGAAACACATCGCGCGTGGCCAGGTCGGCACGGGCGACGACGCGGCCCAGGGCTTCGGGCAGCCACGTCACCTCGAGCGACACGGGCGCCTGATCGAGTAGCCGCACGCGATGCAATTCGGTGACGGGCGCGCCGGGCGTGAGGTGCAGCGCCTGTGCCACGTCTGTGGGCGCAGGCACCGTTTGCAGCTTCAGCACGCGGTTGCGGATCGCATGGCCCTGCGCCGACATCGCCTCCGCAAAGCCTTGCAGCGCCGTTACGTTCTGGAATGCCTTGGGCTGGCTCACAAACGTGCCCTTGCCATGGTGGCGGTAGATCAGCCCCTCGTTCTGCAAGTCAGCCAAGGCCTGACGCACGGTGATGCGGCTGGCGCCAAACTGCGCACCCAGCGCCGCCTCCGAAGGCAGCAGGGATGCCGGCGCATACAGGCCGCTGACAATGCCCTCGCGCAGCGCGCCCTTGATCTGCTCATAGAGCGGCGGGGCCGGCAGGCGAGGTGAGGGTGGGGATGTCGTCATCTGGGTGCGAACTCGTCATAACAAGTGAGTGCGCCCAGTCTAAAAAGCCGGCAATGCCAGGGGAACGAAGCTTTTTCGATATGGTTCTGCGGTTTTTGCGGGCGAAAGCCTGGTGCGTTTTGTGCGCTGCACGATGCTGCAGCCTAGCGCGCGATATCAGAATCGATATCCATGTCGCCAGAAAAAAGCATTAGACGGTTATGTCTCACTGTCCATAACATGGCTCAGCACGAACGGCTGGCCACGAGGGCATGGTTGCCGGCTGAAAAAGAAACGTGCGCAGCCGCAAGGGCAGTGACGGGCTGCTTCCACCATAAGAGGAGATATGCAATGACAACAACGCGCGCTGACCGCGCCAGACGTACCGTATTGACCTTTCTCGCCACGGCCGGCGTGCTGTTGGCAACCGGCGCGGGGCCCGCTGCCTACGCGGCTGACAAGGCCTTCACCATGGGCTTTGCCCAGGTGGGTGCCGAAAGCGAGTGGCGCACCGCCAACTCCGAGTCGATCAAATCCGCCGCCAAGGCGGACGGCGTGAACCTGAAGTTCTCCGACGCCCAGCAGAAGCAGGAAAACCAGATCAAGGCGATCCGCTCGTACATCGCACAGAAGGTCGACGTGATTGCGTTCTCGCCGGTGGTGGAATCCGGCTGGGACACCGTGCTGCAAGAGGCCAAGGCCGCCAAGATTCCGGTCATCCTTACCGACCGTGGGGTCGACAGTAAGGACACCTCCCTCTACACCACCTTCATCGGGTCGGATTTCGTGGAGGAAGGCCGCAAGGCAGGGCGCTGGCTGCTGGAAAACGTCAAGCCCAAGGGCGGCGATGTGAACATCGTCGAGTTGCAGGGCACCGTCGGCTCCGCCCCGGCCATCGATCGCAAGCGCGGCTTTGAAGAGATCATCAAGGCCGACTCGCACTACAAGATCATCCGTTCGCAAACCGGTGATTTCACCCGCGCCAAGGGCAAGGAGGTGATGGAAGCCTTCCTCAAGGCCGAAGGCAAGAAGATCAACGTGCTGTTCGCGCATAACGACGACATGGCGATCGGCGCCATCCAGGCCATTGAAGAAGCGGGCCTGAAACCGGGCAAGGACATCACCATCATTTCCATCGACGGCGTGAAGGGCGCGTTTGAAGCCATGATGGCCGGCAAGCTGAACGTGACGGTGGAATGCAGCCCGCTGCTCGGGCCGCAACTGATGGATACCGCGCGTGCCGTGCTGGCGGGCAAGCCTGTGCCCAAGCGCATCGTCACCAAGGAAGGCATCTTCCCGATGGACGTGGCCGCCAAGGAGTTTCCGAACCGCAAATACTGATCCTACAGCGCGGCCCGATCTTGGCCCGGGTCTGCCAAATTCGTGCTCGCCGTACCCATGTACGGCTGCCGGTTTGGACAACTCGTCGGACCAACCCGGGCCGCTCGCTACGGATCATGAAAAGGTTCTGAGGGGGCCGGCACGGCGAACGATTCCGCCGTACCGGCTTGCGCCACGTTAACAGGTGACACCCATGTCGGATCACGTTGATCAATCCGCCGCGCACGATGCCCGCGGCGCGCTGCTGCACATGCGCGGCATCTCCAAAAACTTCCCCGGTGTGCAGGCGCTGGCGGGGGTGGATTTCCGCTTGTTTCCCGGTGAAGTGCATGCCCTGATGGGGCAGAACGGTGCCGGAAAATCGACGCTTATCAAGGTGCTGACTGGCGTGGAGGCGCACGACGCGGGCGAGATCCTGCTGGGTGGCCAACCCATTGCCCCAGGCTCGCCGCTGGAGGCGCAAAAGCTCGGCATCAGCACGGTGTATCAGGAGGTGAATCTCTGCCCGAATTTGACGGTGGCGGAGAACATCCACATCGGCCGCTTCCCCATGCGCATGGGCAGCATCGACTGGCGCGCTACCAACCGGGCGGCCGAGGCGCTGCTGGCCGATCTGAACATCCACATCGACGTCACGCTGCCGCTGTCGCTGTACCCGGTGGCCATTCAGCAGATGGTGGCGATTGCGCGGGCGCTTTCCACCGAAGCGCGCATTCTCATCCTGGACGAACCCACCTCCAGCCTGGACGACGACGAAGTTGCGCGCCTGTTTGCCGCCATTCGCACGCTCAAGGCACGCGGCATGGCCGTGCTGTTCGTCACGCATTTTCTGGAGCAGACCTACGCCATTTCCGACCGCATTACCGTGCTGCGCAATGGCCGGCTGGAAGGCGAATACGCCGCGCGTGATCTGCCGCAATTGCAATTGATCAACAAGATGGTCGGGCGCGACATCGATGCCAGCCGCTTCGAGCGGACCGAAGTGCCGCCGGTGGATGACACGGCGCCCGCGTTCCTGAGCGCACGCGGCATGGGACGCCGTGGTGTGGTGCAACCGCTCGATCTGGACGTGCGCCCGGGCCAAGTGCTGGGCCTCGGTGGGCTGCTCGGCTCTGGCCGCACCGAGACCGCACGCCTGTTGTTTGGCGTGGACCGCAATGACGCCGGCTCCATCAACGTGCAGGGCCAGTCGCGCCAGTTCAGCTCGCCGCGTGATGCGATTCGCCAGGGCATCGGCTTCTGCCCCGAAGACCGCAAGACCGAAGGCATCATCGCCGAGCTTTCGATTCGCGAGAACATCATCCTCGCGCTGCAGGCCAAGCGCGGCCTGTTCCGTTATCTGCCCAAGAAGCGCCAGCGCGAGATTGCTGACCAGTACATCGCGCAACTCGGCATCAAGACGCCGGATGCGGAAAAGCCCATCGGCCAGCTCTCGGGCGGCAACCAGCAGAAGGCCGTGCTCGCACGCTGGTTGGCGACGGACCCGGCCATGCTCATCCTCGACGAGCCCACGCGCGGCATCGACATTGCCGCCAAGCTCGACATCATGGACTTGGTGACCGCGCAGTGCCGCAAGGGCATGGCGATCCTGTTTATCTCCAGTGAACTGCCCGAAGTGCTGCGTGTGAGCCACCGGCTGGCGATCCTGCGTGACCGAAAGAAGGTCGGCGAGCTGGCCGGCGAAGACGTCACCGAAGACAACCTGTACGACGTGATTGCCGGCGGGGAATTGCCGGCTAAATCACCGATCAGCCAGTCCACCACCGGAGGCGCCGCATGACGCAACCTTCTCGCATGCGTACGCTTGCTGGCCATCGGCTGTTCTGGCCTTGCGTGACGCTGATCCTGCTGTGCCTGCTCAACACGTGGTTCAACCCGCATTTCTTTCACCTGGAAATCCGCAGCGGGCACCTGTACGGCAGTGTGATCGACATCCTCAACCGCGCAGCACCGCTGATGCTCGTATCGCTAGGCATGACGCTGGTGATTGCCGTGGGCGGCATCGACATCTCTGTCGGCGCGGTGGTCGCCATTTCCGGCGCCATTGCGGCATCGCTCATCGGCGGCACGCTGGTCGTGCAGAACGGCCTGCCCGTGTATGTGACCAAGGTGCCGCTGGTGCTCGCGCTGCTGGCCGCCGTGGGCGCGGCGCTGGTGTGTGGCCTGTGGAACGGCATGCTGGTGGCGGGCGCAGGCATGCAGCCCATCATCGCCACGCTGATCCTGATGGTGGCCGGGCGCGGCGTGGCGCAGCTCATTACCGGCGGCCAAATCATCACCGTCTACTACGAGCCGTTCTTCTTTGTCGGCAACGGCTACCTGTTCGGGCTGCCGTTTGGCCTGTACATCGCCGCCGCCGTGTTGGGCCTGCTACTGCTGTTGATGCATCGCACAGCGTTGGGCCTGTTCATCGAGGCGGTGGGCATCAACCCCGTGGCGGCGCGGCTGGCCGGGCTGAATACCAAGGCGCTGCTGTTCGGCATCTACGGGTTCTGCGGTGCCATGGCCGGCGTGGCGGGGCTGATCATCTGTTCCAACGTGAAGAGCGCGGACGGCAACAACGCTGGGCTGCTGCTGGAGCTGGACGCCATCCTGGCCGTCACGCTGGGTGGCACCTCCCTTGCGGGCGGCAAGTTCAGCCTGTGGGGTAGCGTGATTGGCGCACTCATCATCCAGACGCTCACGTATGCGATCTACTCGATGGGCGTGCCGCCTGAAATCAACCTCGTAGTCAAAGCCGTGGTGGTGTTTGCCGTGTGCCTGGCGCAGTCGGAATCGTTCCGCGCCATGCTCTTTCAACGCCAAGGCCCACGCCGTACCGGGGCGCAGTCATGAAAATCAATCCACGGCGCTTGCCGTTCTACGTCACGCTGTTTCTGTTCGTGCTGTTGTTCGGCTTCGGGTCCGTCACGTACACGGGCTTCTTCAGCGTGCAGGTGTTTCTGAACCTGTTGATCGACAACGCGTTCCTCATCGTCGTCGCCATCGGCATGACGTTCGTCATCTTGTCGGGCGGTATCGACTTGTCGGTCGGGGCGGTGGTGGCGCTCACCACCATGATCTCTGCCGCACTGGTCGAGCACCATGGCTGGTCGATCGGCGCAGTGGTGCCGCTGGTACTGGCCGTGGGCGCGTTGTTCGGCTTGATGATGGGGATGCTGATCCAGGTGTTCCGCATTCAGCCGTTCATCGTCACGCTGGGCGGTATGTTCCTGGCGCGGGGGCTGTGCTACCTCATCAGCATTGATTCGATCAGTATTACCGACCCTACCTATACGGCGCTCTCGCAGCACAAGATTTTTGTGGGCGGCGGCAACTACGTGTCGCCCAGCGTGGTGATTGCGCTGGTGGTGTTTGCGGCGGCCGTGTGGCTAGCGCATTGCAGCCGCTTTGGCCGCACGATGTATGCGCTGGGCGGCAACGAGCGCTCGGCCTTGCTGATGGGCTTGCCCGTGGCGCGTACGCGTGTTCTCGTCTATGTGCTGAGCGGGTTGTGCTCGGCGCTGGGCGGGGTGCTGGTGACGTTCTACATGCTCTCCGGCTACGGCCTGCATGCGCAGGGCATGGAGCTGGATGCCATTGCCGCCACCGTGGTCGGCGGCACGTTGCTTACCGGCGGTGTAGGACTGATCAGCGGCAGTGTGGTGGGCGTATTGCTGCTGGGTGTGATCCAGTCGCTGATCACGTTCGACGGCACGCTCAGTTCGTGGTGGGCACGCATTGCCATCGGCGTGCTGCTGTGCGTGTTCTGCCTTATGCAGCGCGTGCTCGGGCGCAGCCAGCGCGGTGCGTCTGTGCCGCCATCGGGCGGGAATCGGCCGGCACAGCAGGCGCCCAAGCCGGCCAAGGATGCCGCTGCGCCGGCTGCCATCGTCCATGCCCATCATGCAACGGTATCGCCGGGCTGAGGTATCACGTCAACACCGTACCGGTGCATCAAATTGGAGCATGGCGATGCACTAGTTTGGCCCGGGAGTCGCCTGCAGAGCACTGCGTGCAGGCGCCATGTGAACCGCAGTCGTCTGCTGACGCTTTTTGTTCCTCAACAAGCTTCAAAACCCTTTAGGTGCTTGTTCCCCGGCCGATATGCAGCCTATGCAAGGCTGATTTAACAGCGAGCAACGAACGGGGGAAACAATGCGCTCAATGGTCCATTCGGTACGGTTCAAACTTTTTGCAGCCTTTGGCATTTGCCTGGTGCTGCTGCTGGCGACGGGCGTGTTTGGCGTGACGGGCTTGATGCGCCTGAACGGCAACGTGGCCGACGCCTACACCGGCAACACGCTGCCCATTGCCCGCTTGTCGGAAATGCGTGCCGCGCAACTCGATGTGCGCTTGCAACTGCGGCGCATCCAAGTTTTCAAGGACGACGCCGCCAAGGTTGCGCAGTCCATCCAGACGATTCGTGCCGACATGGACCAGATCAACGGCACGTGGAAGCAATATTTCCCCGACAGCATCACGAGTGATGAAGAGCGCCAAGTCGCCAATCAGCTCAACGAGGCGATGCAGACGTTCAATACCGCGACCAATGATGTGGTCAACGCGCTGCAATCCGGCCACCTGGATGCCGCGTCAGAGCACATCAACCGGCACGCCGTTGCGGGCGAGGCAATCAGCAATCTGCTGACAAAAGACATCGCCATCAATCTCTCGCAAGCCAAGGAGTTCGTTGCCGATAGCGAGGCCACGTACCACCGCATCCTCGGTGTGGCCATCGCGCTGGTGTGCGCAGGGATTGCGGTGGGTGTGGGCATGTGCTGGTACTTGCTGCGTGCGATCTCGCGCCCGCTCAGCCGTGCCGTCAACGTTGCCAACGACATTGCCGGTGGCAAGCTGGAGAACGGCATCGTTGTCGACACGCAGGGCGAATTTGGCGAACTGCTGGTCGCGCTGCGCACGATGGATCAGCAACTGACCCAAACGGTGCGCGGTATCAAGGCGTCGGCCGAATCGGTGACGGTGGCGTCCAAGGAAATTGCCGCGGGCAATATTGACTTGTCCGCACGCACAGAGCAGCAGGCCGCATCGCTGGAAGAAACCGCGTCGAGCATGACGCAGTTGACCGAGACCGTGAAGCAGAACGCCGAGAACGCCGCGCAGGCCGATGCGCTCGCCTCCAACGCCAGCACCATCGCACAGGCCGGCAACGTGGCCGTGCAGGCAATGGTCGGCACGATCGACCAGATCAGCACCAGCTCGGGCAAGATTTCCGAGATCACCGGGCTGATTGAAGGCATTGCCTTCCAGACCAACATCCTGGCGCTCAACGCCGCCGTGGAAGCCGCACGGGCCGGCGAGCAGGGCCGCGGCTTTGCGGTCGTCGCCAGCGAAGTGCGCACGCTCGCACAACGCTCGGCCTCTGCTGCCAAGGAGATCAAGGGGCTGATTGGCGCCTCCGTTGCCGTGGTGCAGGCGGGCTCACAACAGGCCGCTGAAGTGGGCGAGACCATGGCCGAAGTGAAGGAAGCCATCCGCCGCGTGTCGGAGATCGTGACCGAGATTGCCGCAGCGTCTGCCGAGCAAAGCCGGGGCATTGAACAAGTCAACCAGGCCGTCGTGCAGATGGACGAAGTCACGCAGCAGAACGCCGCGCTGGTGGAGCAGGCGGCTGCGGCAGCGCAGTCGCTCGAAGAGCAGGCATCGACCTTGCGGCGCGCAGTATCGGTGTTCCGCCTTGGGAATGGCACCGGCGCAGCATTTGCCTGAAGACCACCCATAGAGCAGGGCAGAAGCGGGCGGCTTGAACTGGTTGCTCCATGCAACTATATTGGTTGTTCAACGCAACCAATCGAGGCTGTCATGGATTTCATCGAAGCGCCCGCCCAGCCCCGCGAGCAAACCATCAGCGAGCTGCGCGAGGTGTCGCGCAGGCTGGTGCGTGAACTCGGTTTCATGCGCAGCACGCTAGCGCAGAGCGATCTGCCGCCCTCCGCCGTGCACGCCATCCTGGAGATCGCCGGTACACCCGGCATTCAGGCGCGCGATCTGGCCGAACGCTTGCGGCTGGACAAATCCAGCACCAGCCGCCAGGTCACCCGCCTGGAATCCGCCGGGCTGGTCGAGCGCCGCGCGTGTGATGACGACGGCCGATCTTCCGAGCTCTACCTGACCCGCGCCGGCCAGCAGTTGCGCCGCAAGATCGACGCCTATGCGTCCGACCAGGTATCGAACGCGCTGCGCCACCTCGCTCCGCTGGATCAACAGCGGCTGCTCGCGTCGATGTCGCAGTACGTCAGCGCGTTGGCCGACGACAACGACCATCAAGCCCCACCCCCCGCCACCGAGGCCGGTATCCAGATCGTGCAAGGCTACGTGCCCGGCTGCATTGGCGACATTGCCAGCCTGCACGGTCGCTTCTACGCGCAACACTGGGGATTCGGCGTGTTCTTCGAGCGCCGCGTCGCCCAGGAACTGGCCGACTTTGCGCAATCCCTGCCCGACGACAACAAAGCGCTCTGGCTGTGCGTGGAAAACGGCCGCAGCCTTGCCTCGCTCGCCATCGATGGCAACCCCCACTATCGCGCCGCACACCTGCGCTGGTTCATCGTGGATGATGCCTTGCGCGGCACCGGCATTGGCCGCGAGTTGATGTCGCGCGCCATGCGCTTTGTCGACGCGCGCTTTGACGAGACGTACCTCAACACCTTCAAGGGCCTGGACGCCGCCCGCCACCTCTACGAGTCATTCGGCTTTACGCTTACGCACGAAGAAGCCGGCACGCAGTGGGGCAGCCCCGTGACCGAGCAGCAGTTCCGTCGCCGCGTAAAAGACTGATCCCGCGCCCCCGCGCACAAGGAGACCGCACGTGACATCGCCCATTAACCTGGACGCCTACTTCAACCGCATCCGCTGGGGCGGCAACACCCGCCCGACCTACGACACGCTGGCGCAACTCGTGCATGCACATATGCGGCACATCCCCTTCGAGAACCTCGACGTGCTGCTGGGGCGCGGCATCCGCATCGACTTGGAGAGCATTCAGAACAAGCTTGTCCACGCGCGCCGTGGCGGCTACTGCTTCGAGCACGCCACGTTGTTTGCAGCCGTGTTGGAGCAACTCGGTTTTCAGCCCACGCGCCACTCATCGCGCGTGGTGCTGCTGTTCCCGCGCACCGAAGCGCCGCGCACGCACATGTTCCTGACGGTGCCGCTGCCAGAAGGCACCTTCGTCGTCGACCCAGGTTTTGGCTCGCTGGCGCCGCGTGTGCCGGTACCGCTCGACGGCACGCAGGCCAGCATCGATGGCGAACTGCACTGGATGGCGCGCGATGGCGAACGCTGGACACTGCGCGCCCAGGTGCGCAGCGACACGCCCGTCGACGCCTGGGTCACCACGCTGGAGCAGGACTACCCGGTCGACTTTGAAATGGCGAACCACTACACGAGCACGCATCCGGCGTCGCCGTTCACGAATCGTATCCTGATGCGGTCAGTGACGGACGAGGGGCGGGTGACGGTGATGAATCGGGATGCAACGATCTGGCGGGGGGATACGCCGCATCGGTTTGAGTTGGAGGACCGGCGGGCGTTGCGGGGGGTGTTGGTTGAGTACTTCGGTATCGACTTGCCGGAGGTGGAGCAGATGCGGGTGCCTGGAGTGGAGGGGTGGGGGTGAGGCACGGAGAGCAGAAAGACGAATCCATAGACGTTTTGTCGGCCATGCGTGTGAGCGCTGGCTCCACCGCATACCCCAACTGGGTATAGACGTTCACGCTTGACGGAGGCGTCAACCATGGGAACGGCCTGCATCGGTGAATTAGTTTTCGTGCGAATCTTCTGCAATTTCATCCTCAGCTTCATCTTCAGATACCTTGAACTCCCCTTTTCTAATGGCGCGAAGATTAACAAGAACGGCATCTCCATACGGAGTCAGACTCCAGAAGGTTCGGGTGTCTTTCACGCTCCTGGCTTTCTTGCTTTGCTCAATTAGACCAAGTGCCCGCAATTGTATTTTTATGGTTTGTTCATCGCGGGACGAGACTGAGAAATTTCTGAGCGAGCGAACTCCTTTAAGATCGGGGTCTCCATTTTTTGTTTCAATCGTTCTGTCTTTAACGAGCTGAGCCAAGCCGGCACGGATTTTCTCATCTGCTACTTCGTCGAGCATAAGTGGGCCGATCTCCTCGAATATTTCATTCCATGAAAAATTGAGTTGTTTACTGAATATCCATGAATTTCCTTCGTTGTCATGGCCGTCAAATTTATAATCAATCGGAAAAATCTCTTCTCCTTGAGCAAGCTCCTCGCTGCCCTTTGGCGCACTGAGCTGAGATTCGGCGAGCTTCGCTTGCAGTTCCTCAATGGTCTTGCGAAGACGCAGCACCTCCGTTGCTGCGATCGCTGATGCAGCTTTATCAGCACGTATCCAGCCCGGCATTGGATGGGTGCCAATTAGTCTGATGATGCTGCGACTCACTGCCGATCCGAGATCTGCGGGGCTCTCCCAATACTTGCAAACCTTCTTCTGAGTCAACTCTCGGAAAGCCTTCAGCTTGGTAACCGATGCAGGATCTGATTCCGATTTTCCCACGGGGATTGATTGTGGGTTTTTATGCAGAAATGCAATTACCGGTTTTCCAGATTCGCTGGCGTATCGATATTCTTGCTCGGTGTAGCTAATTTCCTTCGGGCCTATTGATCCATATCGTCCGCCGACAATTACTATATAATAGTCGCATTCGTCAATTATTCTCTTTATGAGAGTCCATTGATCATCATCGGTCGCAGGAAAGAGCTCCATTCCTGCTGGAATGCAGTCAAGTTCCAATAGGGCTTGCATGACCTCCTGCCGTTCCTCGCGAAGGTCTTCATATGTCGAGCTGACAAAAACTTGATATCGGCGATCAGATGACATTTTAGCTATTTCTGGTTATGTAAATAAAGCGATGGATTGGGAATTTGCAGCTAGCCAAGCTCGCGGATAGCACTGTCAAATTGCGGCTGCCAATCGGGGTGGGCAAGGTTCCTTCCGAGGGCCAACGCGCCGCGAATTCACGGGTAGTCCGTTTTTCTCTTTTCGATCAGCTATCCAGCACGTTTGCATAACCCGTCCGTGCTTTTCCCGCACGGCATCCTGCAAAGTCTTGTAGGTGGTCTTCATGTGGGGTCTCCGTCTCGCGTGCACTGATAGTACGCACGCATATGAGCGGACACCAAGCGCAAAGTTGTTGCTCTTCGTTGCTTTGATGAGCTTCCCCGCCCGTCCCCGGGGAAAGCAACTACATCTTCTTATCTACCCCGCCCCCGCCCCAGTTCCTCCAACAACTCCCACCGATACAACTCCACCAACACCCCCTCCAGCGTGGTCAGCACATACACCCCAATCGCATCCAAAAACCCCGCCTGATACTCCGCAGATTTGTCACTGGCGTGCATCTGCAACTCCCACCGCAGCACCCTCGGCTCAAACTGCCGATGCAGTTTCAACCCCGCCTGCGTGCGCCGCAAAAACTCCCGCGCAGACAGTGCGCCGTTCAGATAGTCCCGGTTGTGTTCAAGCGTCATCGCACACCTCCGCACACGGCGTGGCGATCAATGCAGGGTGGGGCGGGGAATATCGCGGAGCAGCGTCCGCAAGAAGTGGAAACAGCGTGAATCAGTAATGCCATCGTCTTGCCCTCTAACTTTGAGTAAGGGGAGCCGCCCACCGGGAGGGGTGGGCGGGCACACGGCAAGGTCTGCAATACCGATCAAAACAAACCTAAAAATCGGCAGGGCCGAAGCCCTCCCTGCCGGGCCCGCCCATAGGGGCGAACGACGGCACGCCAGTGCCATAACGGCACTCACGGATATGTTTTGAATTCAGGATTGCAGTCCCGGCTGCGCTTGTTTGCGCGAGCGGGGCAGAGTTTACGGGCGGCCAGCGGTGCCGGCAAGCTGGGGTTTGTGGCGGTGCCCGGCTCAGAGTGCGCGCATCGAGCCAAAAACGCCCCGTGATAACAGCGCCCAGATCAGAAGGGCGCCTGCAAACTCCCCCAAGTGAACCCAAAGCCCCACGAACCTTGACGATCCATGAGGCGCCGTCAACACTGCACAGTGCACGCACCGCGGTCACTGCCAAGCCAACGCTGCCGCCGTCTGCCGTGTCCCACCGAGGGAGGGCCCCATGCAACCGCGCAGGAGTTACCCGCTTCATGTTCACCTGTGGGTGCTGTTTGGCTCGCTGACGCTGGCGTTGGGCGCGCTGATCTGTGGCATCCATTTCTACCAAGCCAAAGCTGCGCAGGAGAAGGCGGCGGCTGAAGCCACGCACCGCATCAGCCGGGAAACGCTGGACGAGGTCGAAGACCTGATGACCCCCTCACGGATGGCGGTCAAGCTCATCAGCCACAGCTCGCTGGCCGATGCGCAGTCGATCGACGCGCGGATGGCGCGCCTGGCGCTCGTGCGCGACGCATTGGAGACCTCGCCTGTGCTGCAGTCGCTGTATGTCGGCTATGCGGATGGCAGTTTCTTCTACGTGCGGCCACTGCGTGCGGCGGCGGATCGCGCGGTATTCAACGCCCCCGAGCGCGCCGCCTACGTGGTGCGCACCGTCGAACACGCTGGCGGAGTGCCCCGGGGGCAACTGTATTTTCTGGATGCCAATCTGACCGTTATCCAGACCGCCGATGCCTCGGATTTCGCGGTGCGGTTTGATCCGCGAGAGCGGCCGTGGTTTATCTCGGCCATGTCGGCGGGCGGGCTGATCCGTACGGATCCCTACATGTTCTTCTCAGACCGGCAGGCAGGCGCCACGCTGGCGGTACCGACGGTTTCTCGCCATGCGGTGGTGGGTGGCGATTTTCGGCTGGATCTGCTTGGCCAAACGCTGGCGCGCAAGGAGACTGTCGCGCGGTCCGTGCTTGCGTTGCTGGACGCCAGCGGCCAGGTCGTCGCCATTGATCGAGATGCGCCGGCTTCCGCTGCGGCACCGGACACGATCGAGTCGGGCCTGCTCGCGGCCGCAGCCGACTACGGCCTGCCCGTCCTCACACAGCTTGCCGCTGGCGTGCGTGATCTGGATGCATCGGGGACGCGGCAAGCAATGATCTCCGCCGGCGGCGAGCCGTGGTACACGAGCATCGACCGCCTGACCCCCACTGGCGGCAAGGCGCTGTACCTCGTCTCAGCCATCCCGCAGAACGAGTTGCTGAAGGGCGCCCGGCGCGAGGCTTGGCTGGGCATCGGCGTCACAGGGTTCATCATCGTGTTGTCCTTGCCGCTGATCGGTTGGGCGGCGCGCCGGATCGCGCGGCCCATGCATGCCTTGGCCGACGGCATGGAAGCCATCCGGCGGTTCGACTTCCAGCAGCCCATTGTTGCAACGTCGCGCATCAGCGAGGTGAGGGCGCTTGGCGAAACGTCCGAGCAGATGCGAGAGACCATCCAGCGTTTCCTGATCATCATGCAGGCTGTTGCGGCGGAAAGCCGGCTCGAGCAACTCTTGCCGTTGCTGCTGCGCAAGATGCTCAAGGCTTCCGGAGGCGGCGCAGGTGTGCTGTACCTGGCAGATGAGGCATCGCTGAACGCAGCCGTGGCGTTCGACCGCAACGGTGCAGACGTGGCACCCGCAATCGGGCAGACGCCATTGCAAACGGCGCTGCCCTTGATCCGCAGCGCCGTGAGCGCGATGGCACCGCAGGCCAGCGCACTTGCAGACGACGTCATCCGCACGGCGAAACTCGAACCGCTGACCATGGGCGCGCCATGCCATGCGGCAGCCATTCCCTTGGCGACGCGGGCGCATGAGCTGCAAGGCGTCATTCTCATCCTGCGCGATACACCCATTGAGGCGGCCCAGCTGGCTTTTGTTGGGGCGCTGGCGAGCCTGTGCGCGGGTGCGTTGGAAGTGCGTGCATTGACCGATGCCCAGCGCAAGCTATTCGATGCCTTCATTCAAGTGATGGCCGGCGCGATCGATGCGAAGAGCCCCCACACCGGCGGCCACTGCGGCCGTGTACCCGAGCTTGCCAAGATGCTGGCCCAGGCCGCATGCGATGCCACGGAGGGCCCCTACCAGTCGTTCCAGATGACCGATGCAGAACGCGAGGCCTTGCACGTTGCCGCGTGGTTGCACGACTGCGGCAAGGTCACCACCCCCGAGTACGTCATCGACAAGGCGACCAAACTGGAAACGCTGCATGACCGCATCCACGAGGTGCGCATGCGCTTCGAAGTGCTCAAGCGCGACGCGGAAATCGTCTATCTGCGCGCCGTTGCGGCTGGAGAAGATGCTGAGGCGGCGCAGCGCCGCCGCGACGCCGAGTGTGCGGCGCTGGACGATGACTTTGCGTTTGTCGCCAAGTGCAACCAAGGCGGCGAGTTCATGGATGCCTCGCAGAAAGAACGGCTGCAGCGCATTGCCGCCCGCACGTGGACGCGCACATTGGACGACCGCCTTGGCGTTTCGCAAGAAGAGCTTGCGCGTCAGCAGCGCCGGCCCGCAGCGCCATTGCCTGCGCAGGAACCCTTGCTCGCCGACAAGCCCGAGCACGTGATTGCGCGTACCGGACACGACACCATTCCCCCCGACAACCCGTGGGGATTCAAGCTGAACACGCCCAAGCACCTGTACGACCGGGGCGAGCTGCACAACCTGCTCGTGAGCCGCGGCACGCTGTCGGAAGAGGAGCGCTTCAAGATCGAAGACCACATCGTGCAGACGCAGATCATGCTCTCGCGCGTGCCGTTTCCAAAGGCGCTGCGTGAGGTGCCGGAGATTGCCGGCAACCACCACGAGAAGATGGACGGCACCGGGTATCCGAGGCGGTTGCGCCGCGAACAGATGAGCCCGCTGGCCCGCATGATGGCGATTGCCGATGTGTTTGAAGCGCTCACCGCTGCAGACCGGCCCTACAAGAAGGCGAAGACGCTGTCGGAATCTGTACGCATCATGGCCATCGCCAAGGAGCAGCAACACATCGATCCGGAGCTGTTCGACCTGTTCCTGAGCAGTGGCGTGTACCTGCGCTATGCCGCCCGCTTCATGCGGCCGGAACAGATCGATGCGGTCGATATCACGCAGTACATCGGCGGGGCGTCGCCGAGTGCCATGGAGACGGCGTAACCCTTCTGGGCGGACCGGGGTCGTACCTGCGAAGCATCATCGGCCGCGCTTGAGACTTCGAACCCGGTCCGCCTGCCACGCGCTCACCGCAGCGCTCGCTTGGGCTTCTTCCTCTTGAGACGCCTTCCGTGGTTTATACGGCGACGTGCTCGCAGACAGAATCGGGACGGAGTTGTGGATGTCCTGCGCCAGCCAGCTCAAGTAACCGCGACCTTCGTCGCGATAGCGTTGAGCCTCAGCTGCTGTCAGGCAAATCATGAAGCTGTAGCCGAACGCACCATGGTTGCAGTTGGCGTCGAGATACAGCGCATCGCCCGCTTCAAATAGGAACCAGCTGTACGGTTCGTGATCCAGCACCTGCATTGAGGTCTCCATGTGCGTAGGTGGCCTACACCTGGATGGCGCTGATGAACAGCTCCATCACGCGCAGGCTTTCGTCGAGAGCATGGTCTGGGTTTTGTCCCCAGCTCGCGAATTGGCCGTCGATGTGCATTCGCGCCAGGCCATATGCCAGCGCGCGCAGGCCGAGCACGTACCGGTCGATATCGCCGGAGCGCAAGCGTCCCTCCTGTGCCGCGGCTTCCATCAACTGCCGCATGGTTGTACGCAGGCGGTCGTTGCGGTCGCGTAGGCCGGGGCTGTCGAAATCAATCACCGCGCGCGTCGAGATGACATGGAAATGTCCAGGGTTCTCAAACGCCCACCGCAGGAAGCCCTCACCGATCGCGCGGAAGGCGGCCAGCGGGTCGTCGGCTTGTTCATGGCGGCGCGCTTCGGTGACTGCCGCGAGCAGCCGCTCCTGCGCCTCCTCGGCCACTGCCGTTAGCAAGGCCGTGCGGCTCTTGAAATGACGGAAGGGCGCGCCCGGCGAGACGCCGACGCGTCGCGCCACCTCGCGCACGCTGACTGCCTCCAGGCCCTGTTCTTCGGCCAACTCCACTGCGGCGGCAATCAAGGCGTGTCGCAGGTCGCCGTGGTGGTAGTCGCGATCGTCGACGGGTTCAGGAGTGGGCATGGCACGAATTTGGGGAAGGGGGTTATGTAATCAGCGATCACATGTTACATTGCACGAATGTAATCGATGATTACATTGGGTTGTTCCAAACCACTACAAGGAGTGCATATGCCTACGTTTACGGTCTCATTGCGCCGGGGCGCGCGCGTCGTTGCCGCGCTGTTGGCGCTTGCCGCCTGCCATGCCGCCAGTGGAGCCACGGAGGCGGCCGCCGGCCCGACGGCTGCGCCGGTTGGGGCGCCGGCAGAGGCTTCTGCTCGGCTCGAGGTCTCCGCGCCGCTGGCCGGGCTCCTCGCGCGCGGCGTCGTGGTCGTGCCGTTTCACGCCGAGCATTTGCAGCTTGTGCCGGTCTACGGAGCGGCCGCCGCCAACGTCTCGCCACGCATCGGTCATGTGCATCTAACGCTCGACAATGCCCCTTGGCATTGGGTGCAGGCGAGCCCTGATCTCATCGTCCTTCAAGGCCTTGAAGCCGGGTCGCATACGTTGCGGGTAGACCTGGCCGACGCCAAGCATCAGGTGCTCGACAGCCGTACCGTGACATTCACGGTTCCGCAGCGGTGAAGCGATTCACTACGCTTGCCACACCGCATACCCTTCCTCGCGCAATCCGATCGCCAGCTCCACTTCCATCTCCCGTGCCGCCTCGTAAGGCATCGGGTTGAAGCACTCGTACAGCTCCGGCATCAGACGCAATCCGTACTCCCGCACAAACCGGTTCGATTTCAGCCCCGCCTTGTGTTTGTCAAAACGCACGTCCGGCGACTGCCCGGTCATGCCGACATACACGCAAGGCTTGTCACCGAGGTAATCGGGGTTGGCTTTCTTGAAGCGCGTTTCGCTCAGCACTTGCCGCGAGAGTTCGATGACGTAGACGTGGTGGTGGTGACGTGGCATTGAAGAAGTCTTCGACCGTGAAGAACGCACGGTGAGCATAGCAGCGCCCCGGCCAGACGGAGCGCTTGTCGATGCCGTTTGCCTAGAGGCCGGCTTGCAGCTTGTCGGCAACGTCTCCGTAACTCACGGTGTCGCCGGCCAGGTACACGATCTCGTTCTGGATACGCGGTTTGGCGAACACGATCGCGGCGGGCATCGGCCAACATAGTCAACAGCTCCGCAGAACCTGATCGACTTGGCGTACGCCGAGTTCCGAGTCATTGGATTTGAGGAAGCCGCGTCAGAGAGAGATTGCGCCGGAAGCCGCTTGTATTGCTGCAGCAATCTCGTCTTCGCTGCGCCCCCCATTGATGGCAATGCTTCCCCCAAAGACAAAGTGAGGAACCGAACGGACACCGGCATTGGCCGACTTGAACGCTTCCGCTTCGACGCGATGGTGCTGTTCAGGATCAAGAGCGATGGCCCGAGCCTGATCGCGCTCAAAACCGTAGTCGGCTGCGATGTCGGCCAGTACATCGGCATCGGAGATATTCTTCGCTTCGATGAAGTAAGCGTCAGTGATTGCAACGGCGAGCCTGTGCTGCGTGTTACGCCCAGCGGCTGCCAGAATCACGGCATGAGCTGCCTGGGTCGGATAGGCCCAGAGCTGGCGACCAAGATCCAAGTCGAAGCCCGAAGCGCGGGCTTCTCCTTCAGGGCGAGCAAAGGCGACTTTCGGATCGGTGATGCCGTAGCGCGAACGCAGCAAGTCGGGAATATAGAGGCCACCTGCCGGCGCATCTGGCAGCAGCAGGACGGGATGCTGCCGGATATCAACGACCAGGTCGGGAAAACGCTCCGCCAGCACTTTGTCGAGACGGTGATGCCCGACGATGCACCACGGGCATGTGATTTCTGTATAGAGGTCTATTTGCATAACCAACGTTCCTGCGTCAATGGTTGGCGATGCCGGGCGCGGCACGCACGAGCTTCTTGTCGGTTACTTGGTCAACCAAGAACTTCGCAAGATTGCCTCTGGAGAGCCTCGTGCTGAGTTTGGTCTTTCCATACCAACCCACATCCACGCTGCCATCGGCAGGGCCATCCTTTAGGTTCGGGATGCGTACCAGTGTCCAGTCCAAGTCCGAATTGGCGATCAATTCGCCAGTCGCCTTGATGTCCTCATACCCCTTGCGCGCGATCACCTTGAACAACAGCGCGAACGCATGGGTTTTGGAGGCAAAGCCATCCTTGGGATCACGATACGCAGCCGTAGAAATCTGGATAAGACGGCGCACGCCTGCGTGCTTCATCGCGGCGATGATGTGGGTCAAGCCGTGCATGACCGGCTTATCGCCTTGCACCTTGAGACTGTTGGGACCCAGGGCGCTAATGACCGCATCGGCACCTTGGATGCACTTCGCAATGGCACGCGGGTCTTGCAGGTTGCCGACAACAATTTCGACCCTTCCCGCGAACGACGCGAGTTTCTTTGCGTCGCGCGTATAGACCGACAGGTTGTAGCCCTGCTTCAAGGCTTCCTCGATGATGTGCCTTCCGGTCGGTCCGGTCGCCCCGAACAGCGCGATGGTTTTTTTCCCGGCCATGAGGTCACGCAGCCTTCGCCAACAAGGCTTGGATGGCCGTTCCGGTGTTGGCGATTGCGGCCTTCACTGCATCGGGGCCGAGAACCGTGCCTTCGACACGCACCACGTCAACGTCGGTCAGACCGATGAAACCCAGCAGATGCAGCAAGTAGTTGGTCTGGAAGTCGAACGGTGCCCAAGCACCTTCCGAGAACACGCCGCCGGCAGCGGTAACGAGATAGACCTTCTTGCCGGTCAGCAGCCCCTTCGGCCCAGTATCGCCGTAGCCGAAGGTGACGCCCGGCCAGGTGACGTGATCGAACCAAGCCTTCAGCTGCGAGGACGGACCGAAGTTGATCATGCCCGAACCGAGCACGATCACATCGGCGACCTTTAGCTCATCGACCAGCTCTTGCGCGACCTTCACTGCCTCGACCTGTTCCGGCGTGCGATCTCCGGGCGACGTGATCCGGCCTTGGATGTAGGCCGGTGCGATATGGGGCGGAGGATTCGCGGCAAGGTCGCGCACGGTCAGTGGGCCGCCCGCGCGGGCTTGGATACCCTCTGCGATTTCGGTTGCGAAGCGGGTGGACAGGCTGTCAGCCCCGCGCGGGCTGGACGTAACAAGCAGGGTGTGGCTCATGACGGCTCCTAGGTATAAAATAAGAACTAAGTCAGTAAATAGGCCTGACTTACCAATTCATACGTAGGATGGTATGGGTCCTGCCCCCTCCTCACAAGAAGGCACACGCATGTCACTTAGTCACACCGAGCTACCTGCCGATATGCCTGCACCTGATGCCGGCGGCTGTGTGGCAACCCGCGAAATATTGGATCGCATCGGCGACAAGTGGAGCCTCTACATCGTCGCCATGCTGGCCAATGGCCCGCTGCGCTTCAACGAATTGAAGCGCAGCATCGACGGCATTTCCCAGCGGATGCTGACCCTGACCTTGCGCGGACTGGAACGCGACGGACTGATAACGCGAACGATGTTTCCGACCATTCCTCCGCGCGTTGATTACGAACTCACTGACATGGGAAGAACGCTGCTGGAGCCTGTCATGGCGTTGGTCAACTGGGCAAACAAGAACCAACTCGCCATTGCCGAAGCGCATCAACGTTTTGACGAGGAACCGGAGCCGGATCAGGTCTTGGTTCAGGGCGTTGTCTACCAGCGTCGATAAACGAGTCCACGCCGTAGGCTTGTGCAAACACCACGGCGAGATTCAACTGCCGGCTGGCGTTGGGACGTGTCCCAACGCGGATCTTAACTAGACGTGTCAGTGCGCGGTAACGGCGGAGACCTGCCTATGGCAGCGGTTGCAAGACGGAGGCTTCGACGGATCCGCTCAGCAGCGGCTTCAGCACACTCAGGAAACGTTGTGACTCCGGCAGCTGTTCGAAGGCGACGAACGCATCCTTGTTTCGGAAGCTTTCAATCGCCACAAAGACGTTGGGATCAGGCGTGGCAAGGACTCGAAAGTCCACGACTTCTGGACGCTGACGGCTCGCCGAGATGCGCTCCTTGATGATCCGCAGAAAGTCATTGCGGCTTTCCTGCCGGATGGGAAGTTTGACGACGAGGCCATAGCTGGCCGCATCGCGGTCGTTGGAAGCGTCTGCGGTTGACTGGGCGTGAGCGGCGGAAAAGAAGCCGAAGATCGCCATGGCAGCCACGGGCAGAGCGTAGCGAAGAGGATTCTTCATTTGGTGAGCCTCATTGCAGAAGACCTGCGTTACGCAATGCCTCTTCGGCGGCCTCGTGGTCCTGGGCAGAGCTGCCCCCGGAGATACCGATGCCGCCCACCAGACGCCCTTCGTGAAAGATCGGCACACCGCCGCCGACCGGCATCAGGCGCGGATGGTGCGCCAGCGGGGCAACGGCGGGTTCGGCCAT
>JGI24740J21852_10000223_pt1 | contig 24044 bp, 20 predicted proteins | sample KBSCornC6_FD_21852 | JGI IMG/M metagenome (IMG submission 21852) | reverse complement strand
ACAGAGCGCGGCTATAACACGACGCTTCCATCCGAAGCCTTCGACCTGCGCACCCAGATAACGTTTGGCGGCCATGGCTTCGTCGTCAGCAAGCTTTCCACCGGCATCCGCGTCGGCGGTACGGTGGAGCTGGGCGGATTGGAGTTGCCCGCGAATTTTCGCCGCTCCGAGGCCCTGCTTCAGAAGGCCCGCTCTTTCTTGACCGGTCTCAAACCGGAGGGCGGCGTGCAGTGGATGGGCTTCCGGCCATCGCTGCCGGACAGCCTCCCGGCTATCGGCCAGGCCAGGGTTACGCCGGATGTGATCTATGCCTTCGGCCATGGTCATCTCGGACTGACACAGTCGGTGGGCACGGCGCGTCTGGTCGCCGATCTCCTCACAGGACAGAGATCAGCCATCGATCTGGCACCCTTTTCGCCGCAACGCTTCTGATAGTACCGCAATATCATCGTATTGACCTATTATGGCGGACGGCGAAGCGATCCTTCATTTGCCGGCCGCCGAGGGCTTTGCAGCAAACCGGTCGATGCTACCGAGGCTTGGCCCCGGCATGTGCGCCCGCCTCCCTTGCAAGCAGCCTCAGCCAGGGGCCGCAATGAAACAGGCTCATAAGCAGATACATCGGGACCATCCCGCCGAGCATCGAACCGCCTTGCGCCGAGCAGATCATATCGCCGGCCGCACCGTAGGCAGACAGCCCGGTCATGAGGGCGAAGCTCGGCGCTGCCGCCAGTGCCAGCCATCGGCTGGCGGTAAGGGGCAGGTTGGGGGCGGCGAGATGCACGCCGGCCCCTTCATTGCTTTCGGATAGGCGGAACATCAGTTTGCTCCGTAGCGATCGTGATGTTTCCACCACACGCCGGTCTCGTTGCGGCCGAGCGGAGCGCGGTCTAGCCACTGATACATGCCCCAGAGCCCGTCCAGCCCGCGGGCATAGGAGGAATAGGTATGATAGACGTCTCCGTCCTGCATGGCGAAGGCGCTCACACCAGGCCGGTCACGCGTGTAAGTCGCGATATCCGTCCCCGTCATTGATGCCATCAGTTCAACCGGGCCTTCGCTGCCGCGCAGCTCCCATTGCTGTATCGTTTTGCCTGCTTGAGCATCGAGCATTGGCGGCTCGCGGCGATAATTATATTCGATTTTGCCGCCGCTCTGTTCTTCCGGTGTGAACCAGACATTGAAATCATGGTTGAAATCACTGTTTGCCGAAGAGGCCCAGTCGAAGGTCCAGCCCATGCGCCGCTTGAACTCCTGCAGCTTTTCGAGCGGTGCCCGGGAAATGGCCGAGAAGGCGACGTCGTGATTTTCAAGATGCACGGCGATGCCATTGAAGCCGTCCGCGATCGACGAGCAGGACGGGCAACCGGCCGTATAATCCGGCCCGAACATGAAATGATAAACGAGAAGCTGCGAGCGCCCCTTGAAGAGGCCCGAGAGCGGGACGACACCGTGCTCGGTCTCGAGACGATAGTCCTTTTCCACCTTCACCCAGGGCAATTCCTGGCGGCGGGCGGCGATCTCGTCGCTGCGCCGCGTCAGCTCCTTTTCCTGCTCCAGCAGGGAAAGTCGTGCCGCAAGCCAATCTTTGCGTGTTCCAGTCGCATGCATCGTCATGATTGATCTCCTCTTGTCAGCGACATCTGTCCTGTCGGCGCTGCGTCTTGCCTGCCGATGTGCGATACCTTACGGCTGGAGTGCGAAGGGGTGGGAGTTACAAGTGTGACGGGATTTCGATGGACTCGCTGATCGTCGCGGCCGCCCAGGCGCTTGCTGCCGGAGATGTGTTGGGCGCGCTGAAGCGCGTCGCACTGCGCGACGATGCTCCGGCGCTGGCGCTTCGCGGCATCGCCATGGCCCAGCTCGGCGATCTCGCCCGCGCCAAGGTACTGCTGAAGAGTGCCGCGCGCGCCTTCGGTCCGCGCGAGGCCATCGCCCGCGCCCGTTGCGTGGTTGCCGAGGCGGAGATCGCCCTTGTCTCACGCGACCTTGGCTGGCCGGAAAAGGCGCTGGAGACGGCGCGGGCCGCTCTCGAAAAACATGGCGACCGCATCAACGCCGCTCATGCCCGCAATTTGCAGATACGCCGCCTGCTGCTCATCGGTCATCTGGACGCGGCGGAGCGCTTGCTGGCGAAGCTCGACCCATCGCCGTTGCCTCCCGCCGCAAGGGCAAGCCACGAACTGGCGGTTGCCGGCATTGCCATCCGCCGCCTGCGTATCGAGCCGGCACGTGCCGCCCTGATACGCGCGGCGGAAGCGGCACAGAGGGCAGGAACCTCAGCACTCATCGTCGAGGTGCAGGATGCGGCGCGCATACTCGACGAGCCGGCCGCACGCCTAGTGGCTAAAGAAGGCGAAAGACCCTTGTCGCTGGATGAGGTCGAGGCGCTTCTGGCGTCCGATGCCTTGATCGTGGACGCCTGTCGCAACGTCGTGCGCCGCGCCGGAGACATCATATCGCTTGCGAGCCGGCCCGTGCTTTTTGCCCTTGCGCGCGTGCTTGCTGAAGCGGCTCCTGCCGACGCGCCGCGGGCGCTTTTGCTTTCCCGCGCATTTGGTGCCCGCCATGCCGATGAATCCCACAGGGCACGGCTGCGTGTTGAGGTCGGCAGGCTTCGCGCCGCCTTGGAGCCGCTCGCAGAGATCAGCGCGACGGCGGAAGGTTTCGTGCTGACGCCTCGGCTGCCAGGTGATGTCGTCGTGCTGGCACCGCCGGTCGAGGTCGAGCATGCCTCCGTGCTTGCCCTGCTCTCGGATGGCGAGGCTTGGTCGAGTTCGGCGCTGTCGATTGCCCTGTCGACAAGTACGCGTACCGTGCAGCGTGCGCTCGACGCGCTTGCGGCGGCAGGGATGGTGCAAAGCGTCGGCAACGGACGGGCCTGTCGCTGGATGATGCCGCCCGTCGTCGGCTTCCCGACAACATTGTTACTCCCCGGACCGCTGCCGAGCGACTAGGCTTCTTAATTATCGACACTCAACCGATCCCGACGGGAGGAGGAAGCATGAAAAAGTCCCAAGCGGAAATCATTCGCGAATACGGCCCCTTCGACAACGCGCCGCGCGTAAACGGCGTCACCTTCGACGGCCAGCACGTCTGGTTCGCCTCCGGCGAGAAGCTGCACGCGCTGAACCCCGAAAGCGGCGAGCAAGTGCGCACGATCGACGTTGCCTCGCACGCGGGCACCGCCTTCGACGGCCGCTACCTCTACCAGATCGCCGAAGACCAGATTCATAAGGTCGACCCGAAAACCGGCAAGATACTCTCCACGATACCGGCGCCCGGCCATGGCGGCGATTCAGGCCTTGCCTGGAGCGAGGGTAGCCTGTGGGTCGGGCAGCATCGAGGCCGCAAGATCTATGAGATCGATCCCGAAACGGGCGCCATCCGGCGCACCATCGAATCCAACCGCATCGTTACGGGCGTGACATGGGTGGATGGCGAGTTATGGCACGGCACCTGGGAGGGAGACGAAAGCGACGTCCGCCGTGTTGATCCGGTGACCGGCGAGGTTTTGGAGCGGCTGGAAATGCCCGAGGGTACCGGCGTTTCCGGCCTGGAATCCGATGGCAGGGACCGCTTCTACGCCGGTGGCGGTGGCAGCGGCAAACTGCGGGCGATCCGCCGTCCGCGTTGAGCGGTTTGCAGTGGAGATATCTTGTGTCCGGGGCCGGACGATCGGCCCCGGACATGTCGTTTTAGGAAGAGCAGACTTACGCCTCTGGCTCAAACGATTGCATCCGGACCACGGCTGGATAGCGCAGCTTTAAAACTCATTGAGCATAGGCAGGGCTTCAGGCTGAGTCCTGCGAGCGCCGATATCCCATCTCATGTATGGTGAACCAACAGCAATGCCATGCGTTTCCAACATGGAAGCCATGCCTTGCTGCTTCGTGCGCTCATCGCCATATTTCACTTACCAATCGCATTCCAATCATTTCCACGTTGTGAGCCGCGCCGATACCGACCGATGCCGTGGGCAATCGTGCGCGCCAAGGAGAAGCCATGAATGAGATCGCGAAAAGTCTTGGTGAAATGAACCTGCAGGAGCGGGCCGATCTTATGGCAGCCGTTGCGGATGTACTGCAAGCCACTGCCGAAGAGGCCGAGGAGGACGGCGATACGCTTGCCGTCACCAATTCCCTGTTTCTGGCTCGCAATCTTCGCGGCTGTTCGTCCGATCTCGGCCCGAATGATCTGAAAGCGGCCGAACTGCTGCTGGAGCAGGGGATTACTTTCATTCACCTGCTGAACGGACGCAAGAAAGGCCGTGGACTGGTGCACTGACGGTTGCGACAGTCGAAAGTCCGTGGACTGCTAAAAGCTTAGGCGGAACATCACGGATGTCCCGCCCTTCCTGTCTGGTTGTGCTTGTGTCGGCAGAAATCTTTTCGCCGCGCCTGCTTCTCAATCTTCCTGGATGGCGCTGTCTCGGGCCGTATCCCGCATGAAGAGATAGACGATGAGCGAAATGCCGATCATCGCCGTCACGTACCAGTAGAAACCCTGTTCCCAGCCACTGCTCTTGAATTTCAGCGCCACAAATTCGGCTGTGCCGCCGAAGAGCGTATTGGCGAGGGCATAGGGCAACGCGACGCCGAGAGCTCGGATATGGGCAGGAAACAACTCCGCCTTCACGACCGCATTGATCGATGTGTAGCCGGTGACAATGACCAATGCGCCCATGACCAGCACGCCGGCGATGAGAGGATCTTTCGTGGTTTCGAGTGCCGAGAAGATCGGATAGGTAAACAGCACGCCGCAAAGGCCGAAGCCGATCATCAGCGGCTTGCGGCCGATCCTGTCGGAAAGCCCGCCTGCGATCGGTTGCAGCAGCATGAAGATGAACAACGTGATTGCGTTGATCTCGCTCGACGTTTCCCGGCTGAACCCGGAAGTATTGACCAGGAATTTCTGCATGTAGATCGAGTAGGCGTAGAAGGCGAGCGTGCCGCCGGCCGTCAGCAGCATGACGAGCGCGGTTTCCTTGGGGTGGCGGGTGATGAGCATCCAGAAGCCGGATTTCTGCGTATCGCTCGCGCGCACATTCTTGAAGCTTTCGGTTTCGGCTAGGCCGCGTCGCAGCCAGAAAACCACGACTGCAAGCGCTGCTCCCATGAAGAAGGGAATGCGCCATCCCCAGGCGTTCAACGCTTCCGTCGTCATCACGGCCTGCAACAGGATCAGGAGCGCGATGGCAAGAAGTTGGCCCGAGATCAGCGTCACGTACTGAAAGGATGAGAAGAAGCCGCGGCGCTGGCGGCCGGCCATTTCAGAAAGATAGGTTGCCGAGGCGCCGTACTCGCCACCGACGGAGAGGCCCTGCATCAGGCGAGCGAGGACCAGAAGTGCCGGTGCCACAACGCCGATGGTTTCATATCCCGGCGTTAGCGCGATAATCAGCGACCCCGCGCACATCAGCGTCACCGAAAGGGCGAGGCCGGCTTTGCGGCCCTTGCGGTCGGCATAGAGCCCCATGATCCAGGCGCCGATCGGCCGCATGACGAAGCCGACGGCAAAGACCGCCGCCGAATTCAACAGCTGCGCCGTCTGGTCGCCGGCGGGGAAGAAATGCGGTGCGAAATAGAGCGCGAAGGCCGCATAGACATACCAGTCGAACCATTCGACCAGATTGCCGGTGGAGCCGCCGATGATCGATTTCAGACGTTGACGCCGCGCGGCTGCTTCCGTCGCTGCCGTCGTCGTGATGGGATCCAGTGTATTCAGCATTGTTCCTCTCCTCCCGTTCTTGCTTCGGATCGTCGTTACGCAGCGATGGCGCTGCACACGACGGGTTCGCCAGGGAAGGCCTCGCGCATTCGGTTGCTGGCGGCCGCTATCAAGGCGGTATCCGCAATGCCACTATCTGGCCAACAGCCGACTGTTGTGCGTATTGAAGGTCCACTCTCCCAGTGGCGCTATTGATATGTGAGGAAAGCGCGGCGCACGAGATTTAAGGGCCACTCAGGATATTCTATTGATATATTTTATTTTTCTCAGGATAAGATCGTCGCTCTTGGAAAATTTCGCGCAAGATTCTGCATGGCTATCTCGCAGTTTGTGCAATATTCTGCACAAATGAATGGAACAGGTCTGAAGCGAATTGTGCTGCTGGTGGTGGCCGGTTTAGCCGCTGCCGCGGGCATTTGGTATGCGGCGCTTTCACTTTCCCGTCAGGACGCACTCAGGCGGCTGGATGCGGAGGCGAGCGGCCTTGCGGTCCAGCATATCCGCTTGCTCGACAGTGAGCTGGCGCGCTTCCGGCTTCTTCCAATCGTGCTCGGCGAATATCGCGATCTTGGTGAGGCGCTCGCGAGCCCCACAACGGATGCCGCCCGCCGACTTGACGACAAGCTTGGCTTTCTGGCGCGGGAAACTGGCGCCTATATCATCTATCTCGTCGATCAGAAGGGGCTTGTCATTTCCGCGTCGAATGCGGGGACCGAAGACAGTTTTGTCGGCAAGAACTTCAGCTTCCGTCCCTATTTTTCCGAGGCGCTGAAAGACGGCACGGCGGAATATTATGGCGCCGGAGCGATCAGTGGCCGGCCAGGTCTGTTTCTGGCCCGCAGGGTCGGCGATGCCGCCGCTCCGGCGGGAGTCGTCGTGGTCAAATTCGAGTTCGACGCGGTGTCGCGGATCTGGGCGAACGATCGCGGAAAAACGTTTGTCGTCGACGAACATCAGATCATCCTTGCCGCATCCGACCCGTCACAGGTGCTGACGACGCTTGCACCTCTGTCGCCTGAAGTCCGGGCTAGCATCGCCGCAAGCGGCCAATATCGCGACGCCGCCCTTGCACAGGGGAATTACTATGTCGAGGATGCCGGTCGCATACACGGTCCGCGAGGCCGGATCATGATCGCTGCGGAGCAGCCGGTGGCCGGGACGCATCTGCGTCTCCTGCATCTTCTCGACACCCGCGCGGCGCTACAGGAGGCGCAGGCGCAGGCCTGGCTGCTGGCTTTGCCCGTCATCGTCGGTTTGGCAGTCATCGTCGCCGCGATCTGGTGGCGGATGACTCGAGCGGCCAGGGCAGCGGACGATCGGCGAGCACTTGAGGAGGCCGTCGCCGCACGCACGGTCGAGCTGCACGACGAGATGGCTGAACGTGCGCGCGCCGAGGATCGATATCGCGATGCCCGTGAGGAACTTGCCCAGGCGAACCGGCTTGCTTCCGTCGGTTCGATCACGGCGGGGTTGATGCATGAGATCAACCAACCTGTCGCGACCATCCGCACTCTCGCCGAGAATGCGCGCCACCATCTCGCGGCCAATCGCCTCGATCGCGTCGGCGCCAATCTGGATGCCGCGGTCGAAGTGACGGCGCGCATCGGCACGATCACGCAGGAGATGCGGCGTTTTTCACGCAGGGGGCGGCGCGCAGCCGGAGCGGAACCGCTCGATGCCATCATCGCGGGCGCCTTGCTGCTGGTGGGGAATCGGTTTCGCAAAGCCGGCGTGCGGCTGGAGCTGCCGGGGCAGGGCCAGCCGCATGTGCTTGCCGAGCGGGTGCGGCTGGAGCAAGTCATCGTCAATCTGCTGCAGAACGCTATCGATGCGGTTGCCGGCATTGAGGATCCGCATGTTGCTCTGCTCGTCGACGCTGCCGGAAAGGATATGGTGAAACTGACTGTCGCCGATAATGGTCCCGGTATCGATCCGGCACTGGCCAAGGAAATATTCCGGCCGTTCGTTACCGGCAAGCCCGATGGACTTGGTCTCGGGCTCGGGATTGCCCAGGATATTATGAATGATCTCGGCGGATCATTGACCATCGGCCCTTCGCCGCTCGGTGGCGCGGCTTTCGTAATGACGGTGAGGCGAGCATGACCCTGGAAGCGTCGCAGAAAGTTCTTCTGGTCGAGGATGATGGCCCCTTCAATGCCGCACTTACGGATTCCTTTGCTATAGCGGGCTTCGACGTGGAGACGCATGGTGACGGGCAATCGGCGCTGACAAGTCTTGCAACCGCATTGCCCGGCGTGATCGTCAGCGATATCCGTCTGCCGCGCATCGATGGGCACGATCTGCTGGAAGCCGTGCTGGCGCGCGATCCGGACTTGCCCGTTATCCTGATGACTGGCCACGGTGATATCGCCATGGCTGTCGGGGCGCTGAAACAGGGCGCCTATGATTTCATTGCCAAGCCCTTTGCTACCGATCATCTGATCGCATCGGTGCGCCGGGCGCTGGAAACGCGCCGCCTGGTGCTGGAAAACCGGCGTTTGCGGCAGGCGGCTGCCGAGGCGGAGGATGCATCGCCGCTTCTCGGCCAGACGACGGTCATGGCACGGTTGCGCGAAACGATCCGCCAGGTCGCAAACGCCGATGTGGATGTTCTGATCGAGGGCGAAACGGGGACCGGCAAGGAGCTCGTGGCCCGGCTCATTCACCGCTGGAGCAGGCGGCGTGCCCGCAGTTTCGTCGCGGTCGATTGTGCCGCCTTGCCGGACGCGATCGCCGACGAGGCTCTGTTCGGAAACCGCGTTCGGCGCGGACGCATTGCCGAGGCAGATCGCGGCACGCTGTTTCTCGACGAGATCGACAGCATGTCGCCCATGCTGCAGGGACGGCTTCTGCGTGTTGCCGAGGAACGCGAGCTGCCTTCGGCAAGCGGCGAGCCGACCCCTGTCGATCTCCGCATTGTCGCTGCCACCAAAAGCGATCTGCATGCTGCAGTCGCCGATGGCCTTTTTCGCGCCGATCTGCTCTATCGGCTGGAAACCGTAAGAATCCGCATTCCGCCGCTGCGGGAGCGCCGGGCCGATATCGGCCTGTTGTTCAGCGCCTTCCTCGACGAGGCCGCCCGCCTGCACGGCGTGCCGCGCCCGCCCATCGATGCCGCGATGGAGGCACGGTTTCTGACGCACGATTGGCCGGGCAATGTCCGGGAGCTGCGTAACTATGCGACCCAAGCGGCGCTAGGCCTCTCCTCCGTTCGCAGTCAGCCTGCGCTGGAGCTTGGCCTCTCCGAGCAGATGGATCACTTCGAGGCAAACATTCTACGGGCCACGCTGGAACGCTTCGAAGGGGATATTGCCGAAGTCGCGCAGGCGCTCAGACTGCCGCGCCGCAGTCTCTATGCACGCCTGCAGCGCCACGGCATCAATCCGTCCGCTTATCGCAAATAAGTTAGCTTGCGCACCGATGGTTGCCGGCAGTTTCCGGGCCGCTCAAGGCGCTATGGTGAAACTGTAGCTCCCGTTGGTCTTGTGGCCATCCGTAGAGAGCACGTGCCATTCGACCATGTACTTCCCGGGCGCAAGCTTGTCGGCTACCGGCACCATGAGCGTGGTGCCGCTATTCATCAGCATGGCCTCACCGGTCTTGATGGTAGCCTTGTCAGGCCCAGTTATCTTAATGCCGCTGAATTTCACATTGAGACCTTCCGAGAAGGTCAGGTCGAGCTCCGACGGGGCGCTCTTGACCAAGCCGTCGGCCGCCGGAACGGCGGATTTCAGATGGGCATGGGCCATAGCCTGGCCGGCAAGGGCGATACTGATTGCAGTTGCAGCGAGAAGCAGTTTCTTGATAGGGGGCATTTGATTTCCTTATCATGTTGGTGATCCGGGGAAAGCCCGCGGATCGTGTGATGGCGATCGGTCGATCACCGATATCCGTTGCCGCAAGGGCCGACGGAATTCCCATTCCCGGAGCCGATTACGCACCTCGGAATTAATCCTGCTGCAGCAGATTTCGGATCTTCTGCAGGGCGACATCGGTATTTTCCTGGTAGGCGATCGTACCCCTGAGATTGCCGTCGGCATCGACGAGCAGTACGGACGCCGTGTGGTCCATGGTGTATCCGCCGTCCGGGCTGGGCACCTTTTTGGCATAGATGCGCCAGCCTTTGATCGCCTTCTGCATTTCACCGGGATCGCCCGTGATGCCGATAATCCGGTCGGTGAAATTGCCGGTGTAGCTATGCATGATCTCCGGCGTATCGCGCTCCGGATCGACGGTGAAGAAATAGGCCTTCAACCCGTCGGCTTGAGGTCCGAGCGTCTTGAACCAGCCCGCCATATCGTAGAGCGTCGTCGGGCAGACGTCGGGGCAATGCGTATAGCCGAAATAGACAAGCGAGGGATGACCCGACAGGGCCTTTTCGGTGATGGGTTCACCGCGATCGTCCGTCAGCGTGAAGGCTGCACCGAAGCTGCCGGCCGCCCGGACCTTGGGCGTCATGAGGAAGGTTGCGTAGCCGATGGCACCAGCGCCGACGATAAGCGTCAGGGCGACGGCCGTTGCCGCAAAGCGTCGTCTATTTGACATGGGATGCCTCCTTGTTTGCCGCGATCGATCCGACGGGGAAATCGATTTCGGCCGTACCGGCTTTTTCGAATTTGAGCGATGTCCTCACCGTCTGGCCCTGAAGGAAGGGCGTGGCGACCTTCATGAACATGAGGTGGTAGCCGCCGGGTTTGAGCTCGATGGTCTTGCCGGCCGGTATTGCTAGGCCGCCGGCAAGCTCACGCATGATCATCACGTCATTGTCCATCTTCATCTCGTGAATCTGGACCGTTGCGGCGCGCGGTGAGCTCGCAGCCACCAGCCGGTCGTCGGTGCCTCCCGTATTCGTGATGGTCATATAACCGCCACCGACGGGAGCTCCCGGCACCATGGCGCGAACATAGGGTGCGGAAATGGTGAGGTTGCCGATTTTGACATCGTCGGCGGAAGCGAGAGAGGAAGACAGGAATGCCAGCCCGAAAGCAGCAAGGGCAAAGATGTGTTTCAGCATGATCGATATCCTTGATCCGGAAGAGGAGCAGGCGGGCGAAGCCTCTGGCTCCGCCTCACTTCGTCAGGAGAAGAAGCGCCGGAGAGGCGGCACGAAGCGAACCAGGAGCTGGTCGAGGAGAAGCATCGCGACGATGGCGGCGCCGGTCAGCGGGAAAGCCATGCCGAAGACGATGGCAATGAACCAGAGGCCGACATAGACGGACTTCTGCGGCGGCATCGGCGGTACGCCAAGACGGCCCGATGGCCGGCGCTTCCACCACATGGTCGCTGCCGTCACGCAGCAAAGGAATGATGGCGAGACACGCGGCCAGCATCAGCAGCTGGTTGAAAAGGCCCCACTCCTGCCCCTGATGGACATTGATGCCCCATTCGATCGCCTTGCCGAGTGCCGGATACTGATCGTAGGAAATATCGACGAGCGGCTTGCCGGAATATTGGTCGATATGGACGGTGCGTTCTTTGCCAAGGTCGCCGAAATAATGGCTTGCCGTATAGACGCCGGTCCCATCTGATGGGATCGCAAGATCCGAGCCGGCGACCATGCCCAGCCCATGCATGACGTCGACGGCCTTATCGAGACCGATCGGCTCGGCCGATTGCGCCNCGATATCGGAGAGCGGAACGGGCGCGTTTTCGACGACCCAGCCGGCGCGGCTGACGATATCCTGNGTGACCTTTGTCGATTTCGGAACGTCGTCCCAGACTGCCGCCGGTGTTCCGAAATTGTGAGCGGTCAGCCAGGCATTGACGTTGGCGCCCCAGTAGCCGGACCACGGCATGCCGCTGAAGGCGAGAAAGAAGATCAGGATGCCGGCAAGCGCTCCCGTCACGGCATGCAGGTCGCGCCAGAAGACGCGGCGTGATGGGGTGCCGCGAACGCTGAGCACGCCGCCCGTCTGCTGGCGCGGCCACCACAGATAGATGCCCGTCACCACGAGGACGAGAGCAAAGCCCGCGACGATCTCGATAAGGCGATTGGTCCATTTGCCGAAATATTCTAGGCTATGGATGCGCTTGACGACCCAGCCGAACTCCTGTTTCGACCCCACTGATCCTAGAATGCTGCCATCGTAAGGATTGACGTAGACGATGGTCGATTGGCCATCCTTGGACAGCGTTATCCAGGCCGAGCGGTTCGGCGCCGACGCTTCGTGATAGGAGGTTGCGCGCGCGCCCGGAAAGGCCGAAAGCGCCGCGTCGGCGATCTGCTGCGGCCGCAGCATGGTGCCGGCCTCGGTGACGAGATAGCGATGCGAGTAGAAGGTATCGGCAATCTGGTCCTTGAATAGATACAACGAACCGGTGATCGCCAGATTGAGCATGAAAGGGATGACGAGCAGGCCGGCGAAAAAATGCCAGCGCCAGATCGCGCGATAGAGCGAGATATTGTGGGTTGCTGCGGCCGCAGGCTCTGCAGCGGTAAAGGTAGACATGAAATCCTCCGAAGATCGGCGGGCTGCCGCAAGGGGCGATCTGAGGAGGGGGCGGCGAGATGGTTCGCCGTTTGGCGTGAGCCTGCTTTCCCTGAGCAGCCGACCAATCGGCCTGCTTCGTTCGGCAAGATGCAGCTGTGAACACCAATCCTCAGATGTCGCGACGTGATGGTCGCGCAAGCGGCAGCGTTGACGGCGGGCATCGCGACGAAAGCCGCAATGCCGGTTCAGCCAACGATGTCGGGGAGGGGTGGTGCTCTCGGGCCTGTATTCGGCGGATAAAGCTGGCGGTGGAACGCCTCCGATCGTGCGACGACCGTCTCTCCACGCGGGGAGGCAAGGCGCTCACAAATGTTGGTAGGAGGCGCCGGCAGCATCGCGGCGGACGTAATCCGGCATGCCTCGCATCCGGGTGCGTAGGCTTTCCCATGCACCTTGCCGTCGGCATCCTTGTAGGTGATGCAAAGGACGGGCAGGGAGCCATCCGGAAGCCGGTACTGGGCAAGCTCGATCGGGGATATTTCGTCCGCGGTTGCGACGATCGGTTGATGGGCGAAGCCGACGAGCAACAGCGCAACGGCGCAAAGAATGCGCGCGCTCCACTGAAATGTTCGCGAAATCGTCTTCCGCATGCTTGTCCCCACCACCGCATTCGCGGATAAGGTTTCAGTCATAGGGCAGGCCTATCACAAGCGCAATGCGTCAATTCGTGCCGCGATGCCGCCGCAGTGCCGATCGATGAGAAGCATATAAACTATTTTTAGAGATCGCATGGTATCTCGTAAGGACTTCGACCATGCCGCCGCAGCTCATCTATCGCGGCGCGTTGCGAAGACTGGGAATCGCCATGGAAGTCGAAACACATCTGATCTCGCTAATACGTGTCCTCGGCCAGGTGGCGATTATTGTCTATGCCTATTCCTGGGTCATCCGTATCGTCGAGCGCGGCGCTTTGAAATCCGTGGCCGTCGGGCTGTTGTTCGGGCTGGTCGGCATCCTGTCCATGGGCGATCCCATCCAATGGATGCCAGGTGTGATCCAGGATGGCCGGTCGATCCTCCTTGTCCTTACGCCAATCTATGGCGGCCTTTTGGGAACCATTGTCGCTGCGGCGATGATGGCGCTGTTTCGGTACATGGTGGGCGGCATGGGCGCGGTGGTCGGCGTGGCCGGCATCGTGATCGTTGCAATCGCCGGCTATGTACTCACTCTGCTGCCGCGGCAATGGACCGGCACGGGATGGCGGCGATCGGCTCTGTTCGGTCTGGCGACCTGTTCATCCATTGTGGTTGTTTTCCTTTTTCCGTGGGCGGTTGCGCGCGCCCTTCTTATCTCGGCAACACTTCCGGTAACGATCGTCAATATCCTCGGTGTCATGCTGTTGTCGGATCTCTTGCAGCGGGAGCAATATCGCATTGGCATCCAGCGCGCGCTGGAGAATGAAGCGAGCCTCGATCCGCTGACAAGGCTTCCCAACCGCCGGGTGCTGCAGCGCGAAGGCGATCGATGCAGCAAGGAAGCGGGCATGCGGCGTATCCCCTTCTCGATCATCATGCTCGATATCGATCACTTCAAGAAGATCAACGACAGCTGGGGCCATTCCTTCGGTGACACCGTTCTGGCGCGATTGGCCGATGTCATCAGGCAAACCGTGCGCAAGACCGACATTGCCGCCCGTTATGGCGGTGAGGAGATCGTCGTGCTGCTGCCCAACACCGATACGCGGGCTGCGGCTGCCGTCGCGGAGAAAATTCGCAAGGACATCGAGGACACAACCCTGATGTTCGAGCAGGAGGCCGTCCATGTCACGGTCAGCATCGGCATCGCCTGCTCCCTCGAACCGACGACGGATTTCAAACATGTGCTTGAGGCCGCCGACAAGGCGCTTTATCGCGCGAAGGCGGGCGGGAGAAATCGCGTGGAACTGGCGGAGGCCGTATAGGCTCGCCGCCTTTCCTTCTCATGGGCATGGCGTGCTCTGTCTCATTTCTATCCAAGCGTCCTTGACGGAACGGGGCAGTCCGGAATAACTGGACGTGACGGTTCCCCAAGGAAGACTCCGCGGGGATTAATAGGGAACACGGTGAGGATGACCCAAGCGGGACCTAGACCGTGGCTGCCCCCGCAACTGTAAGCGGATTGCCGATCATCCGGGAATGACCAGCCTGCTGGTTCCTTCCTGAGGCTTTGAGCCACGCCACTGCAAGCATGCTTGCGGGAAGGCCGATGATCGTCAGATATCCGCAAGCCAGGAGACCTGCCGTCGATCACGATCCAATCAGCCGGGCGGGGATGCTCGGAAAGGACAGAGAATGATTGACCTGCGCCTTCGACATTATCCGACACCTATCGGCCTTGATTGGGATCTCCGCAGCCGGCGGCCGTCTTTCTCAGCGCGATCGCGCTGACGCCGCCCCGTTTCCTTAATCCTATCGAGACCTTTCATGCGCCATTTTTTGACGACCATTGCATTTGCACTTGGGCTGACCGGTTTTGCCGGCTCCGGTTTTGCCGCCACCCAATATCCTCTCACCATCGATAATTGCGGTCAGAAGGTCACTTTTGAAAAGGCTCCGGCCAAGATCGTTTCGATCGGCCAGGGCATGACTGAAATCCTCTTTTCGCTCGGCCTTGCCGACAAGATTGCCGGAACGGCGGTCTGGGTCGGCCCGGTTCTGCCGCAATATGCCGAGGTCAACAGCAAGATCCCGCGGCTTGCCGATAACGATCCGAGCTTCGAATCCGTCGTTGGCAAGGCCCCGGATCTCGTCGTGGCCGAATTCGAATGGCATGTCGGCGCGCAGGGTTCCGTCGGCACACGCCAGCAATTTTCGGAACTCGGGATCAATACCTATGTTGCTCCGACCGATTGTGTCGCCAAGGTCAATACCGATGGCGGCGATGGTGTGCGCAAGGAGCTTTTCACGATGGATCTGGTCTATCAGGAAATCGTCGAGCTCTCGCAGATCTTCGACGTTAGGGATCGTGGCGATGCCCTGATCGCGGATCTGAAAAAGCGCGAGGCGGATGCAGTCGCTTCGATTGCCGCTGCCAAGGCCATGAATCTTCCGATCGTGTTCTGGTTCTCCAGCAGGGAGGTCAATGGCGATGCCTATATCGCCGGCAAGAACAGCGCGCCGGCCTATATCCTGAAGAGGCTCGGCGCCAGAAACGTGCTGACGACGGAAGAAGAATGGCCGATGGTCGGGTGGGAAACCATTTCGCAGGCCAACCCGGCCGTGATCGTCATAGCCACCATGGACCGCCGCCGCTATGCGGCCGACGATCCGAAGGTCAAAGTCGATTTCCTCGAAAAAGATCCAGTCACCAGCCAGCTCGACGCCGTTAAGAACAAGCATTTTGTCATGATGGATGCGCAGTCGATGAACCCGACCATCCGCACCATCGACGGCATTGAAGTATTGGCCAAGGGCATCAAGTCCTTCGGCCTGGCGCAGTAAGATATGGGTCTCGCCGCAAAACGCAGGACATGGTGGGCGCTCTTGGCGCTCGCCATGGCTGCCGTCATTCTTCTGACCTTCATGATCAGCCTCGCCGTATCGATCGGCGAGATTTCGATCCCGCTGTCGACCACAGTAAAGGCCGTTTCGAACCGGTTGTTCGGAACGAGCTTCGAACTCAGCCGGATCCATCAGGGGATCGTCTGGGACTATCGCCTGAGCCGCGCGCTCGTTGCTGCAAGCACCGGTGCGTCGCTTGCCTTGAGCGGGGTGGTCTTGCAGGCGTTGCTGCGCAATCCGCTCGCCGAACCCTTTGTGCTCGGGATTTCCGCCGGCGCCTCCACCGGAGCGGTCTGCATCATGATCCTCGGTCTTGGCTACGGCATTCTCGGCCTTTCCGGCGGCGCCTTCCTCGGCGCAGTTGCAGCCTTTCTTTTCGTCGGCCTGCTTGCCGCCGGGGTCGGTGGCACGAGCGAGCGCATCATTCTATGCGGCGTCGCCGGTTCGCAGCTTTTCAACGCGCTCACCTCCTATATCGTCACCACCTCGGCCAATGCGGAGCAGGCGAGGGGCGTCATGTTCTGGCTGCTCGGCTCCATGAGCGGCGTGCGCTGGCCGGACGTTTATCTTTCCGGGCCGGTCGCCATCATCGGCTTCGCCGTCTGCATGGCACATGTCCGCGTGCTCGATGCCTTCATCTTCGGCACGGATGCTGCCGCATCGCTTGGCATTGCGGTCAAGCGCGCCCAAGTCGTTCTGCTCGGCGTGACGGCTTTCATGACGGCAGCGGTCGTCAGCATCGTCGGCTCCATCGGCTTCGTCGGGCTCGTCATTCCGCATGCGGCCCGCTTCGTTGTCGGGCCGAGCCATGACCGGCTTTTGCCGGCAGCGGCTCTGGCCGGCGCCATCTTCATGGTCGCCGCCGATATCATCTCGCGGGTCATCATTCCCCAGCAGATTCTGCCGATCGGCGTCGTCACGGCCTTGTTCGGGGCTCCGGCCTTCGCCCTCATTCTCTATCGCACCCGGAGGACGGCATGAGCATTGCTGTGGACACGGTAACCTTTGCAGCCGGCAATAGCCTCATCGTGAACGGCGTCAGCCTGACGGTGGAAAAAGGCAAGGTGCTCGGGCTCCTTGGGCCGAACGGCTCGGGAAAATCCAGCCTACTCAGGCTGATCTGCCGGCTGCGGAAGGTCAAAAGCGGGGTCATCCGGCTCGGCGGCAGCGATATTGCCTCGATCTCGCGGAGCGATATTGCCCGCCGCATCGCACTCGTCGAGCAGCAGGCGACGACCGATACGCAGGTGACGGTGATGGACGTCGTCCGTCTCGGCCGTACACCGCATCGCGGTCCCCTATCGGCCTGGAGCGCTCACGACGATGCGGCGGTTTCCGATGCGCTTGCCCGTGTCGGTATGCAAGGCCGCGCCGGTCAGCCGTGGCAAACTTTATCGGGCGGTGAACGACAGCGCGTCCATATTGCGAGGGCGCTTGCCCAGACTCCAAGCGAACTGCTGCTTGACGAGCCGACGAACCATCTCGATATCCAACATCAGCTCGATATTCTCGGCCTGGTCTCCAGGCTCGATGTCACCTCCATCGTGGCGCTGCACGATCTCAATCTGGCGGCCATGTTTTGCGACAGCCTTGCTGTTTTGCAAAATGGCGAGGTCGTTGCGGCAGGCCCGCCTGAAGAGGTGCTGACGCAGGAGTTAATCGAGCGCGTTTTCGGCGTGCGCGCGCATGTGCAGAAATCTTCAGTGCACGGCCGCTGCAACATTCAATACATGGCGGGTTGAGTGGCATCTGTCGCGATCGCGAAATAAAATGGATTGCCCCGGTCTGAGCAATTCCGGGGCGCATCGTATTACTAGATGGTGCGAGTTCGCCTCAGCCTTCGAAGCCGAACCGCTCGACGTCGAAATCGTCGCCATCATAGCTGATGGCTCCGGCTTGGGCCTCCGCCATGTCGTCGTGCATCGGAATGGGCGCGCTGACGAGGCCTGGTAGCGTCATGTCGACGGCCATGCCTGGCGGACGCAAAGCCCAGGCGACGATCGCCCCCGTCGACATGTCTCCTACACCGGCTGAGACATCTTGCGCAGCCGCCGAGGGAAGGGCAGCGATCGGCTGAATCTTTGCCATGGCGCTCTCGGCCGTATTCTCCACATTGTCAGACACGACGAGCTTTCCAGCGTTGCTGCGTCCCACGACCAGGCTGGCGAGCACGGCAGCGGGAGCTGGTCTTTCCGGCGCGGTCGTGGGGATGACGACGATGCTGCTGGTCGGCCGCCACGCCGGCAGCGGAACGGCATAGGCCGCGAGGTCGGCAAAGGGTTGGGTCTTGCTTTCCTCGGCCACCCGCGTGCCAAGCTGAGCTTCCAGCCCATCCACGGCCCGGCTTCTGGGGGTTGGCAGCATGCTAGTCAAAAGGCTGCGGTCGGGTTCGACGTTGCGAGACGCTGTGAATGATCCGGCATCGTCGCTATCGTCATCAACGGCCGTGATTTTGCTCGCCATCTGGGAAGGGCGCTTTTTGGATTGTGCGACCGCTACGTCGTAACCCGGCAGTGGCCTGCCATCTGCCGGCACGTGAAGCGTCTGTCCATTGGGGAAAAGCCGCGCAAGCTCCTGGCGCGACATTCTCGGCCATGCGCGCACTCCGCCAACATCCAGATGCACGAAGGGCGAACCGGAATTGGGATAGAAGCCCACGCCGCCGATCTGCATCTGCATGGCGATTGCGCGCAAGCTCGCGAGCTTCACGCCGGGAATGAAAAAATCCATTGCCTTGCCGAGCGTGTGCTGGCTGTGCTTGGCAACGCCGGAGCTGCGCGAGCGGTTGCGCAGCATGCTGTTGGTCGACGGAGAGCGGTAGGCCGAAACCACGTGAATGGCCTCCTTGGCGCCACTGCGGCGGTAAACCTCCCAGACAAGATCGAGCAATTCCGGATCAATCCTGGTCGGCTCGTTCTTTCGCCAGTCGCGCAAGAAGCGGTTGATTTGAGCAAGGCCGCGCGGGTCATATTTGCCGTTACGCTTGAAGACGATGGTCGACCTTTCCCCCGTATGCGTGAAGAAGAGCTTGAGTGCCCTGTCCTCGGCCGCCGCCGAACCGGCAAAGGCGCCGAGCATCAGCATCGCGATCAGCGCCACCCGGAAAGCGATGAACGAGAAAGTCGTGGCGAAAAATGCCGCCGGAATGGAAAAGATCACGTGATGCACGGATACGACTTTCGCCCTTGCTAAGAGAAACAGAAATCAGAGGCGCCGCGCCTGCGGCATCGCTATACCCTCCAACTATGGTCAACAAATCCCTAACGGACCGTTTAAAGGCGGAAACGGAAAAATTTCGTTGGTCCGAGCATATTCGTGAGCGGTTGAGGTCGCTTTCTCCCTTGGTATGCCTTATTTCTGAAAGCTTCAGCTTTGCCGTTGCAATCTTGTCAGCGGTCAACCCTTGCCTGTAAGGCGGTTTCTTCCAAAAGATAGGTAAAACCGGCTTTGCAAACGTTTTCGCGTGGGTTGCAAACTGTCTGCCAAGACATCATCATCCCGCCCCATGAGTGGACAGAATCGATTTGCTCCCCCGTCGAGCGGGCAGCAAACAATCAAACGTAGCGACCTATTGCGGCAGCTCCGGCGCGCTGGGCTGCGCCGTTTGACGACCATTGTCGCACCTGCCGGCTACGGCAAGACCTCGCTTGCCGTCCAATGGTACGAGCTGCTGAAGGCGGATGGGGTCAAGCTCTGCTGGGTGTCGCTCGATTCCGAACACACCAATCAGGAAGCCTTTCTGCTTGCATTGATCGATGCCTTGCAGACGCTGCTTCATGAAGATGGTGCCGACGCCGGCAACCTTCCGGCTGCAGCATTGCTTTCGGTGCTGGCAACGCGCCTGCGCAAGATCGAAGGGCCGCTCGTCGTCTTTCTCGACGATTACCATTTCGCGCAGACGGATGCGACCGAGGCGCTGATGGCGAAGATTCTCGCCGACCTCTCGCTCGAACACGTCAAGCTGGTGCTGGTCAGCCGCAGCCCACCACGCTTTCCGCTCTCGGCCTTGCGGCTGCGTGGTGAGTTCAAGCAGTTCGGCGTTGCCGAGCTTGGCTTCAGCGATGCCGAAGCTGGAGAGCTTTTTGCCGGGAAGGGCACTCATCTGACGGAGGAGCAGATCGGTTCTTTCAATCGCCGGACCGAAGGCTGGGCGGTCGCACTGCAGATGGTGAGCCTGCTCGTATCTGAATCGGATGAAAGCGACAGCATCCTTGCCTCTTTCGATGGCGGCGATACGGATATGGGCTCTTATCTCTCGGAACAGGTGTTCGAGCATCTGCCCGAGGATATACGCCAGTTTCTCATCGACACGGCCGCCCTTCCTGCTTTCAATCATTCGCTCCTCGAAGCGGTGCTGGAAAGCAGAGAGCGTGCCGACCTCTGCGAAAGCCTGGCCGAATACGCGCTTCCGGTGACCTTGCTTGCCGGCCCCGGCAACTGGATGCGGTTTCACCCCGTCTTCAACGAGTTCCTCAAGAAAACCGCCAGTCGCAGAGGTGTCGATGCCAATCGCGCTCTTAATCGTGCGGCACACTGGTTCGAAGCCCGGGGCGATATAGACCGTGCGGTTCATCATGCGCTTTCCGCAGGCGATGCCAATCTTGCGGCGCGCATTGTCGAAACCGCCGGCGGATGGCGGCGCGTCTATGCCACCACCCGCGGCGGCGCAACATTGTTTCAGGCCTTGAGCGGACATGCCTCGGAAATCGATCTGGCCCGTTTTCCACTTGCGACCCTCGGCCTTTCGATCTTCAACGCCAAGGCGGCGCAGCTTGCGGCGGCCAATCATTATCTCGCCATCGCCGATCGGGTGGCCGCCGGCGATCCGATCCTGGCAAAGGATGTGCGCGTGGTGCGCATCCTCCTGGCGCTTTATACCGACCATTGGGCGAGTGCGGCCGACCTTTCCGCTCTTGAGGACGATCTGCGGCAGCCGGATGGAATGGAGCTCATTCATCGGGCGCTTGCGCTCAACATGCTCTCCTACAATTTTCTGATCCGCAGCGAGCTTGACCGGGCTCTGCATTACGGGCATCTGGCCATTCGCGCCTTTCGCGACGGCGGCGCCGATTTCGGCGCCATGCACCTTTATACCCATATCGGCCAGGCTTTCTTTCTATCCGGCGATTGTGCGAGCGCTCTGTCGGCCTACGAGGAACTGATCTGCGAAGCCCAGACCAATATTGGTCCAGGCAGCGATCTCGATGCCGTCGGCCAGGTGCTGAAGGCCGAGGTTCTGTCGATGCGCGGTGAAGCGGACACCGCGGCGGAGATGCTTGAATGGGCGCTGCCGCATCTCGAGCTTCACGATACCTGGTTCGATCTTCTGGCTGCCGGCTTCATGGCCGAACAGCGGGTCCTACGCATGCGTGGGGATCTGCTCGCCGCGCATGCGGCCATGGACCGCATCCGCGCCACTGCGAGACGCCGTAATTTCGATCGGCTCACGCGGCTGATCGATGGGGAGCGCGCCATGCTGCTCATGGCCTCCGGCGATCTCGATCATGCAATCCGCCATGCCGAGGCCAATGGTTTTGGCATACAGGCAGTCGCTTCGGATCGCGCCAACGCGTTGGCCATTCATTTGCGCGGAGCCACGCCGGCTATCTTCTGGACCCGCACCCATCTAGCCCTTGGCGACAAGGTCAAGGCGCGCGAGATCTTCGATCAATTCATGATACGCCAGACGCAGCGCCCGCATGTTCCGCGTGCAATCGAGCTTGCCCTCATCGAAATCGAAATTCTTCTGGCGGAGGGTCAAAGCGAACCTGCCGCCGCCCGCCTATCCGATCTCGTATTGACGACGCCGCTTGCCGATTATCGCAACCTGCTTCGTTTTGGCCACCCGGTAGCGCTTTCAGAGCTTCGTGCGCTTGTCAAACATCCGACCGTCGCAGCGATTACCCGCCAGCGGCTTCAATCGCTACTTACGGATGCGGACGTATCGGAAGAGCCGGCCGTCGACAGTGAAGATGGTTCTGTTTTCACAGGCCGGGAGCGCACGGTGCTGGAATTGCTGAGCTCGGGGCTTTCCAACAAGGAAATCGGCCGGATGCTCGCCTTGTCCGACAATACGATCAAGTTTCACCTGCGCAATATTTTTGCGAAGCTCAACGTCTCGACTCGGACCGCGGCCGTGACGGCGGCACGTCAAAAAGGTGTGCTTGATCGATAACCTACCCGTTCGGGTGGGTTTTGGCATCTCCGCCCACCCATCGGAGAGGCTATCGATAGACGAAAAAACACCTAATCTGCACTCGTGCGAATATAGTGATGAGAGGTAGATTCGTGATCGTCGTCGATCCGGTGACACAGGAGATTATTGAAGGCAAGCTGGCAGCCACCGTCGACGAGATGGGCGTGGTCATGGCCAGAACCTCGATGAGCCCTGTGATCTACGAGGTGCTTGATTTTGCCTGTGGTCTCCTCACCCGTGACGGTGAGCTGGTGGCGCAGATGAACGGCATCACCCTCTTTACCGGCACGTTCGGCACGCAGGTCAAATCGCTGATCGCACTTTACGGCGACGATTTGGAAGACGGCGACATTCTGCTCACCAACGATCCCTATTCCGGCGGCACGCATGCCTGCGATTTTGCCATCGTCAAGCCGATCTTCTTCGATGGTCGGATTCTGGCCTATGCCATCAATGTTGCACACTATCTCGATGTCGGTGGCTCGGTTCCGGGCTCGCTGGCGCCCAATGCGACCTCCGTCTTCCAAGAGGGGTTGAGGCTGCCGGGCGTGAAAGTCATGCGTAGCGATCGCTTTTCGGGCGAGGTCCTGCGCATCATCCGCGAGAATGTCCGTCTGCCCGAGGTCGCGATCGGCGATCTCACGGCGCAGGTCGCGACCGTCCGCGTTGCTGCCAGGCGGATGGCGGAGCTAGCGCGCAAATATGGCACCGATGTCGTCGAAGCCGCGTTCGATCACCTTCTGTCGGTGAGCGAGAAGCAGGCGCGCGCCGCCATTGCGGCATTGCCGGACGGAACCTATGAGGCGGAAGATATCATCGACGGCGACGGCGTCACCACCGATCCCATTTCGGTCAAGGTTGCCGTCACGATTTCCGGCGATCGCTTGACGGCGGATTTCACCGGTTGCCCGCCCGCGGTCGCAGGCCCGATCAATTGCGCGGCCGGTGCGCTGCAATCGGCGGTGCGTACCATTTTCAAGGCGCTGGTCGCGCCGCAGGCGCCGTCCAATGAGGGCTGGTTCCGGCCGCTCTCCGTTATCGCGCCGACAGGTTCGGTTTTCACCGCCGAGAAGCCTTCTCCGACGGGCTGGTATTACGAGGGCTCGGTGCATGCTTCAGAACTCGTCTGGAAGGCTCTTGCCAAGCTGATGCCAGAGCGGTTCTCCGCCGGTTCCTATACGAGCCTCTGTGTCGTCTATGTNTCCGGCAAGGACGAGGCGGGGCAGCCATTCATCCATATCGAGCCGCAGCATGGCGGTTGGGGAGCCAGCAGGGACGGCGACGGCGCNAATGCGCTGATCGCGCTCACCGACGGCGATACCTACAATTACTCNGTCGAGGTCATCGAAGCGCGCTTTCCCTTGCTGGTGCGTCGCTATGGGCTCAACGTCGAAGGTGGATCAGGGGCCGGGCGCCGTCGCGGCGGTTTCGGCGTCATTCGCGATTATGAAATCCTCGGAGACGGCGCTTCCGCCTATTGCAGCTTTGGGCGAACCGAAACGCCTCCCTGGGGAATAGAAGGCGGCAAGTCCGGCAGCATCAATCTTCTGCAGGTGGAGGAGAACGGCGGGAAAGTCCGCAATTTCGGCCGGGAGCCGCATATCGAGCTGAAGCGCGGCGATCTCGTGCGGATCATCACCGGCGGCGGTGGTGGTTGGGGCGATCCGCACGCTCGCGAGCCGGAGCAGGTCCGCCGCGATGTCGAAGATGGCTACATCACTCGGGATGTAGCGCGCAACCTGTATGGATATGAAGAGGGCATGGCGTCATGATCAGACTGGCGACGGATGTAGGCGGTACCTTCACCGACCTCGTCGGTTATGATGAACGCACGGGCGAAATCTTCACCGCCAAGAGCCTGACGACCGTTCACGATCAGTCCGAAGGCGTCCTTGAGGCGATTGCACTTGCCGAGAAGAAGGACGGGCTTTCGGCGCGCGATGTGATCTTTTTCGCCCATGGCGGAACGACCGTCATCAATGCGATCACGGAACGCAAGGGCGTCAAGACGGCGCTGGTGACGACTGCGGGGTTTCGTGACGTGCTGGAAATCGGCCGCGGCAATCGTCCCGATCTCTACAATCTGCAGTTCAAGAGCCCGGAAGCCTTCGTACCGCGCAGTCTGCGCTTCGAGGTGCGCGAACGCCT
>JGI24740J21852_10000221_pt1 | contig 24094 bp, 19 predicted proteins | sample KBSCornC6_FD_21852 | JGI IMG/M metagenome (IMG submission 21852) | reverse complement strand
ACCGGCCATCATCTCTTGTCGACGTGGGATGAACCTGGGCGGGGTGTACTGGGGGATACGCAAAACGGCTCGGCCGCTTTGCTCTTGTGGTCCGATCTCGCGGCGATGATCTTGCAAAGAGGCCTTTCATGGCATCGCCGCTCCTGCGCCGTTTCGCATCACCTTCTCGTACGCCAGCCAGTCTGCTGGTGGTCCTGATTGTCTTCAATCTGCTTGCCTGGGCATGGGCGCTGACCGCGTTTGCCGGACAGCCCGCGCTGCTCGGCACCGCGTTGCTGGCCTACGTATTCGGATTGCGGCATGCCGTCGATGCCGACCACATCGCCGCCATCGACAACGTCGTCCGCAAGCTAGTACAGCAGGGCCAACGCCCGTTTGCGGTGGGTTTCTTCTTCTCCATCGGTCATTCCACGTTGATCATGCTGGCAGTGCTCATCGTCGTGACCGCGAGTGCGGCCATGGGTGCGCGCCTGGGCGCCTTCAGGGAAACCGGTGGCGGTATCTCGACGGCCATCTCCGCGCTCTTCCTGCTGATCATTGCGCTCACGAACCTCGTCATCCTTCGCTCGGTGTGGAAGCAATTTGTTCGCTTCAGAAGAGGCGAACCGATTCGCAATGAAGACATCGACATGCTGACCTCCGGCAATGGCCTGCTGGCGCGGCTGTTCCGCCCAATGTTCAAGCTGGTCACCAAGAGCTGGCATATGTTTCCGCTGGGTTTCCTGTTCGGCCTCGGGTTCGACACCGCCACCGAGATCGGCCTGTTCTCGATCTCAGCAGCGCAGACGCCCAAGGGGGTGCCGTTCCTGTCGGTCATGGTGTTCCCCGTGTTGTTCACCGCTGGCATGGCGTTGATCGACACGCTGGACAGCATCCTGATGGTGGGCGCCTACGGCTGGGCGTTCGTCAACCCGATACGCAAGCTTTGGTACAACATCACGATCACGCTGACCTCGGTGCTGATGGCTTTCGTGATCGGCTCCATCGAGGCACTCGGCCTGCTGGCCAACCGCCTGGGCCTGAGCGAGGGGCCGTGGGCATGGGTTGCCTTGCTCAACGAGCGGCTGGCGGAGTTCGGCTATCTCGCCATCGGTCTCTTCATCCTCAGTTGGGCGCTCTCGGCCGGCATCTACAAATGGAAGGGCTACGATCGGCTGCCCTCACCCGCGCTGATGAAGGGTGACGCGCCATGAGAACGCACGATCGGCATGTCTTGATGTGTACCGGCCCGCGCTGCACAGACAACGTCGCTGACAACGAAAGCAGCGCGGAAGCCATGTTCAAGGTGCTGGGCCAAGCCATCGATGCGTGCGACGGCCTGCGGGTCAAGCGCACTCGCACCCATTGCTTCGCCGTCTGCAAACAGGGACCCATCCTGGCGGTGTATCCGGATGGCGTCTGGTATCGCAATGTCGACGCGGCTGGCATCCAGCGCATTGTCAGCGAGCACCTTGTGGGCGACTGCCCGGTCGAGCCACTGATCTTTCACCGCCTGGGTGTTGGCGACGTTGAACCGGAGCCGACTGTATGACGGCGCGCACTTCCCCCCGCATCGTCTTGCTCAGCCATGCCGGCACCGACCTGACCGCGCTGGCGCGTGCGCGCGCCTTGCTGCCCGGCGATTTTGTGGACGTCGATGCGGTGAACCTGCAATCCGTCGACACCGCCGAGCGCATGGACGCCCTGCTTGCCACCACCCTGCTGGAAGCCCGCGTCATTGTGGTGCGATTGCTCGGCCGCGCGAATGATGTGCCGGGCTTCGACGCGCTGCGCAAGGCGGCATCGACGCGCCGCCAAGCCTTGATTGTCGTCAGCGGCACGGGCGAGCCCGACCCGGAGCTAGCGGCGCTGTGCAGCGTTCCGCCGGCCTTGCAGCACGAGGGGATGGCCTACCTGCAGGCGGGCGGCGTTGGCAACATGGCCCAGCTGCTGCGCTGCCTGTCCGACCGCCTGTTGATGACCGGCTTCGGCTACCTGCCGCCGGCTGCGCTGCCCGAGCACGGCATCTACCACCCCGAGCTGCCCCTCCAAGCCACGCTGCGGGACTGGACTACGATCCGCAACCCACAGTGGCCCACGGTCGGCATTACGTTCTACCGGGCCCACTGGCTCAGCGGCAACACGCGTTTTATCGACATGCTGGTCGACATGCTGGCCGAACGTCGCATCAACGCGCTGCCCGTCTACACCGCATCGCTGCGCGAGCTGAACACAGCCGGCTTGCCCGCCGCGCTGGGGCTGTTTACGGCCGAAGCAGACTGTCAAATCGACGCGCTGATCAACACCACGTCGTTCGCCATGGGTGACGTGAGCGCGGACGGCCCAACGCAGCCTGGCTGGTCGGTCACGGCGCTTGGGCACCTTGATGTGCCGGTCATTCAGGCCATCACCAGCAGCATGACGCAGGCCCAGTGGGAAGCGTCCGAGCGCGGCCTCAATCCGCTCGATACGGCGATGAACATTGCGCTGCCCGAATTCGACGGGCGCATCATCGGCGTGCCGGTCTCGTTCAAAGACACGCAGAGCGACGCACGCGGCGAGACCCATTACGCGCCGCTGGCCGACCGGATGCGCCGGCTGGCCGGCATTGCGGCACGTCAGGTTGCCCTGCGCCGCACACGGCCGGAAGACAAGCGCGTCGCCTTCATCTTCACCAACAGCAGCAGCAAAGCCTCGCAGATCGGCAATGCGGTGGGGCTGGATGCACCGGCCTCGCTGTTTGCGCTGCTGCATGCCATGCGCGCGCACGGCTATCGGATCGACGGCCTGCCCGAATCCAGCGACGCACTCATCCACGACCTCATCGATCGAGGTGCCTATGACGAGGCCTACCTGAGTGCGGATCAGCTTCGGCATGCGGTTGCGACGGTGCCGGCGGCGCGCTACGCAGCGTGGTTCGACCAATTGCCGCCGACGCTGCAGCAGCGGATGCGCGATCGCTGGGGCGAGGCTCCTGGCAGCGCCTACGTTCACGAAGGCAAGCTCGTGTTTGCGGGCATGGAATACGGCAACGCCTTCGTGGCGCTGCAGCCGCCGCGCGGCTACGGCATGGATCCCGATGCGATCTATCACACGCCAGACCTGCCGCCCACGCACCACTACTACGCCCTGTATTGCTGGCTGCGCGACGCGTGGCAGGCAGACGCCATCGTCCACGTGGGCAAGCACGGCACGCTGGAGTGGCTGCCCGGGAAGGGCGTCGGCATGTCGCAAGACTGCTTTCCGGATGCGCTGCTGGGTGACATGCCCATGCTCTATCCGTTCATCCTGAACGACCCGGGCGAGGGGTCACAGGCCAAGCGCCGCGCGCATTCGGTGATCATCGACCACCTCACCCCGCCGATGACGACCGCAGACATGTACGGTCCGCTGGCGCAGCTGACGCAACTGGTCGATGAGTACTACCAGGTCGAAATGCTCGACCCGGCCAAGCTGCCGTTGTTACAGCAGCAGATCTGGAACCTCATCAAGGAAGCTCGGCTCGATACCGATCTGGCGGCGATGCGGAATCACGCCCATGAGCACGCCCATGAGCACGACCACGCGCACGAGCATGACCACAAACATGAGCACGCGCATGGCCACCATGACCATCCCGCACAGGCCGGCAAATATCGCCCGCTGCCGGCCAAGACAGCGATCGCGCCTGCCAGGAAAAAGACTGGCACAGCGAAGTACGGTCTGGCCCCCGCCGGCAAGAAGCATCACGCCCATGGCAGCCACGGTCATCACCACCATCATCATGACCACGACGGCCATCATCACAGCCATGATCATGATCACGATGACGACCACCACCACGGCCACGACTGGGACGCCACGCTGAACCAAGACGGCGTGCCACAAACGCTGGCCAAGATGGAAGGTGTGGACGTCGCCCACTTGATCGAAGACATCGACGGCTACTTGTGCGAACTGGGTGCAGCGCAGATCCGTGACGGCCTGCACGTGCTGGGCAAGGTTCCCGCCGGCGAGGCGCTGGTGGACATGGTCTGCGCACTGGTGCGCTTGCCCAATCTTTCGGTACCGGGGCTGCCGGCCAGCGTAGCTGCCGCGCTCGATACCGACTGGACGGCATTGCAGGACGACAAGGGCCACCGGCTGGACGGTGTCTCCCCTGCACTTGCGCAGATCGCTGGGCGAGCACTCGTCACCCGCGCTGATGCATTCGATGCCATCACGGCCCTTGGGCGGCAGTTGGTGGGCCGGCTGGCTGCGAGCGGCTTCGACGCCAATACGATCCACGCAGCGCTGGCCGACGTACTACCTGGGGTGGTAGGCACCGACGCCATCCGGCAGACGCTCACCTACGTCTGCGACGAGTTGGCACCCAATCTCGCGCGCACCTCGGAAGAGATCGACAACCTGCTCAGGGGCCTCGCCGGAGGCTACGTGCCGGCGGGCCCCAGCGGCGCGCCCACACGCGGCATGGCACACGTGCTGCCCACCGGCCGCAACTTCTATTCCGTCGACCCACGCAGCTTGCCGTCGCAAGCCGCATGGCAAATCGGCACCGAGCTGGCCAATGAGGTGCTGGCCCGCCATCGTAACGAGACAGGCCGGCTGCCCGAGTCGGTCAGCATCAGCGTATGGGGCACGAGCGCCATGCGCACCCACGGCGATGACATCGCGCAGATTCTGGCTCTGCTCGGTGTGCGGCCCCGCTGGCAGGCGGAAAGCCGCCGCGTCATCGGTGTCGAGCCGATTCCTCTGTCTGAACTGGGCCGACCGCGCATTGACGTGACGGTGCGCATCAGCGGCTTCTTCCGCGATGCGTTCCCGCATCTGATCCACCTCGTGGACGAAGCGGTGCACATGGTGGCCCGGCTGGACGAGCCCCCAGAGCAGAACTTCCTGCGCAAGCACTACCTGGCCGACCTCAAGCACGAGCTGTTCTGCCAAGTGCAGGGCAAGGCTGTCGAGCAGCGCGCGCTCTATCGCATCTTCGGCTCCAAACCGGGCACCTACGGCGCGGGCATCCTGCCGCTGATCCAGGAACAGAACTGGCAGGACGACGCCGATTTCGCCACGGCCTACATCAACTGGGGTGGCTACGCCTATGGCCGCGCTGATGACGGCACCGATGCGCGTGCCGATTTCCGGCATCGCCTGTCTGGCGTCGAGGTGGCCCTGCACAACCAGGACAACCGCGAGCACGACATCTTCGACAGCGACGACTATCTGCAATACCACGGCGGCATGATCGCCACCATCCGTAGCCTGACGGGCCGCCAACCGCACCACTATTTCGGTGATAGCCACCAACCCGACAACCCCGCCGTGCGCGGGCTGAAAGAAGAAGTGCTGCGCGTCTTCCGTTCGCGGGTGGCCAACCCCAAGTGGATCGCCGGCATCACGAAACACGGCTACAAAGGCGGCCTGGAGCTGGCGGCCACGGTCGACTACCTGTTCGGCTACGACGCCACCGCGCATGTGGTGGACGACTGGGTCTATGAACAGGTGGCCGAGACCTACGCCTTCGCACCCGAGATGCAGCAGTTCTTTGCGCAGAGCAATCCCTGGGCGCTTAACGCCATTACGGACCGGCTTCTGGAGGCTGCGCAGCGTCAGTTGTGGGCTGAACCGAAACCGGAAACCCTCGCTTCACTGCGGGCGCTGCATCTGCGCAGTGAAGCCCTGCTGGAAGCGCGCGGCGAGGGCCACGCAAACGCCCACGCCAAAGCCCGCCAACCATGAGACACCACTACCCGTTCACCGCCATCGTCGGGCAAGCGCAGCTCAAGCGCGCGCTCCTGCTGTGCGCCATCGACCCGACACTGGGCGGTGTGCTGATCCGGGGCGACAAGGGCACCGCCAAAAGCACCGCCGCGCGCGGCTTGGCCGATGTCCTGCCGCCGATTACCCGAGTGGCGGGTTGCACGTTCAATTGCGAGCCGGATGCGCCATTGGCGGAATGCAGTGCCTGCCAGGACAATGCGCGCGACGTGGCCAGCGCGCCCGTGCCCTTCGTCAACCTGCCGCTCGGCGCAACGGAAGACCGCGTGCTGGGCAGCCTCGACTTTGAGCGTGCCCTGAAAGACGGCAGGAAGGCCTTCCAGCCCGGCTTGCTGGCCGCCGCGCATCGTGGGCTGCTGTATGTGGATGAGGTCAACCTGCTGGCCGACCACTTGGTCGACATGCTGCTCGACGTGTCGGCCATGGGCCGCAACACGGTGGAACGCGAAGGTCTGGCCATCAGCCACCCCGCGCGCATCACGCTGCTCGGCACGATGAACCTGGAGGAAGGCGACCTGCGCCCGCAATTGCTGGATCGCTTTGGCCTGATGGTTGAGGTGAGTGCGCCGCGCGACCCCGCCGTGCGTGCTGAGGTGGTGCGCCGCCGCTTGGCGTTCGAGGCTGACCCCGCCGCGTTCATCGCCGACTGGCAAGTGGAAACCGATGCCCTGCGGGCCACGATCCGCACTGCGCAACAACAGATCGCTGCGGTGCAGTTCCCTGACTCGCTGTTCGATTTCATCAGCCAGCTCTGCTGCGAATTCGAGGTCGCCAGCCTGCGCGCGGATATCGTGATGCACAAGGCGGCACGTGCGCTTGCCGCGCTGGATGGCCGCGACGTCGTCAGCGCCGAAGATGTGCGCGACGCCGCTGCGCTGGCGCTGCCGCATCGCCGCCGACGCAAGCCGTTCGAGCAAAGCGGTCTCGATCATGACCGCCTGGATGCGCTGACTCAGCAACAGCAGCAACGCACCCAACCGCCCCCTCCCGCTGATGACACGGGTGCCGGGCACGACCACGAAACCGCCGCGCCAGAGCCTGCGGAGGACAACGCCGATGGCGCAGCCGAGCAAGTGTTTGCGGCGACTTCGGCCGCCGAGATCGGCCGCATCAACGTGGTGGCATTGCAAGCACACGAGGCCAGTGGCCGTCGCAGCAGCATCACGGGTGTCAGCCGCGGCCAGGCCATCCGCGCCGTGCCAAGTGAGGCGCCCAGCCAGCTTGCGGCGGATGCCACGCTGCGCCACGCACTGATGCGCAACCCGAGCGACTTTGCGGTGACCCGCGCAGACCTGCACGACAAGGTGCGTGTGGGTCAGCAGTCCAACCTGATCCTGCTCGTGGTGGATGCCTCCGGCTCGATGGCGGCGCGCCGGCGCATGGAAGTCGTCAAGTCTTGCGTGCTCGGCCTGTTGCAAGACGCCTACCAGCGCCGCGACCACGTCGCCGTGATCTGTTTTCGGGGCGAGCGTGCCGAGCTGGTGCTGCCGCCCACGCGTCAGGTCGAACAGGCTGAACTGGCCTTGCGCGAACTGCCGACCGGCGGACGAACGCCGCTCGCGCACGCGTTGCAGCTGGCTGCCTCCACGCTGGCACAGCGTGATGGCGCGACGCCGCTGCTCGTCGTGCTGAGCGACGGACGCGCCAATATCGCGCTCAATGAAGGCGCCGATCCGTGGAAGGAGTCACTGGATGCTGCACAGGCGCTGGCCGCACGCGGCACGCCGGCACTGGTGCTCGATACGGAGCAGGATTTCGTGCGCCTGGGCCGCGCCCACGAACTCGCGCAGGCGCTACACGCGGACTACCTGCCGCTGGACCAACTGAGCGGCGAACAACTGCGCCTGACCATCCGCGAAAGGCTGCCACGATAGCCACACGCCCAGCACACACAAGGAACGAACATGATTGTCTGCATCGGAGCCGGCCCCGGCGATATCGGCTACCTGCCGCAACGCTCCGCCGAGCTGATCCGCAACGCCGACGTCGTCGCCGGCTTCAATGCCGTCGTCAACGTCGTGCAGCCGCTGATTCCCGACACGGCCGAGGTCGTGCTGATGGGCTACCGCGACCAGGTCGCCCAGCTCGACAAGGTGGCGCAACTGCACCACGCCGGAAAGAACTGCGTGGTCGTGTTCATGGGCGACATCCACTTCAGCGGCTTCCAGTATCTGGAGCGCGTTGAGCGCGCGTGTGGTCATCCGGTCGACACCATTCCGGGGATATCGTCGGCGCAGATTCTGGCGTCGCGCGCCAAGGTGTGTTTTGACGAAACCACCTTCATCACCTTCCACCGCCGGGGGGATCTGACGCCGTTCAAGCGCCACCTGGTGCATGTGCTCGAAGACCAGCGCAACGCCATCGTCATCCCCTGCCCGTGGGACGAGGCGCGCTCGTTCATGCCCTGGCACATCGCCGCGTACCTGCTGGAAAATAGCATCCCCGCGCAGCAGCCGGTGGAGGTGTGGGAGCACCTCACGCAAAGCGAAGCGCAATGGCGCGGCACGTTGGCTGATTGCGCGCATCAGCGTTTCTCCGATATGAGCATCATGTTGATCCGCACCCTGCAACCCATGGCGAGCCAGATCGAGCCACCGCCGGAGGCATCGTGAGCGCGCGCGACGACTACGCCATCGTCCTGGCCGGACACGGCAGCCGGGACCCGGACGGCATCGGCGAATTCAATGCGCTGGTCGACTTGTTACGCGAGCGCGCTGGCGGCCGAACCGTCACGCATGGATTTCTGGAATTCGCCACGCCGACCATCGACGAAGCCGTCAACGCTGTCATCGCGGGAGGCGCGCAGCGCGTGGTGATGGTGCCCGGCGTGCTGCTGGCCGCCACGCATGCGAAGAACGACATGCCCAGCGAGCTGCTCGCGCTGCAGCAGGCGCACCCGGGCGTCGACTTCCATTTCGGGGCGGCGATGGACTTGCACCCGAAGCTGTTGCAGCTCTGCCGAGAACGCATCATCCAGGCAGAAGCGCTGTCGGCGAATACCGTGGCGCGCGCCGACACCTGCCTGGTGGTCGTCGGGCGCGGCACCTCGGACCCCGATGCGAATTCGGAGATCTCCAAGGTTGCGCGCATGTTGGAGGAAGGGCTCGGCTTCGGTACGTCGTTCGTCTGCTATTCCGGCACCGCACGGCCGCTGGTGGCCGATGGCCTCCGGGCAGCAGCCTTGCTCGGGCACAAGCGCGTCGTCGTGCTGCCCTACTTTCTGTTTGATGGCGTGCTGGTCAAGCGCATCTACGCTGCGGCCGATGATCTTGCTGCACGCCATCCGGAACTGGAAGTGCTCAAGGCCGGCTATCTTGGCGCGCACCCGCACGTGGCCGATGTCTTTCTGGAGCGCGCTGCAGAAGGCATCGAAGGCCGCGCCACGATGAACTGCGCGCTGTGCAAATACCGCGTGCAGATCGTCGGCTTTGAAGAACAGGTTGGCACGCCGCAGCAGGCGCACCATGGTCTGGTGCGCGGACTGCTCGGGCGAGACCCAGCGGCGGAAGCCCCCACACCCGCTGCAGCGTGGCCACCGTACGTACCGCACCCGATCGAAGCCGAGAGCATGCGCATCATCGACGAGGGGCGAGACTGGTCCGGCGTGCCCGACGATCACCAGATCGTGCTCAAGCGCCTGGTCCACACCAGCGGCGATTTCGACATCGTCGATGATTTGTATTTCTCTCCCGGCGCGGTCACGACGGGCATCCGCGCGCTGCTGCGCTGCCGCCGCATCGTCGCGGACGTGACGATGGTGCAGACGGGGCTCAAGCGCGCGGTGCTCGATCAACTCGGCATGCAGACGTGGTGCGGCGTGCACGATGAGGAAACACGCCTGCTGGCCGAGGCGCATGGCATCACACGCTCCGCTGCTGGCATCCGGCGCGCATGGCAGAAGTTCGGCAACGACGTCGTCGTGGCCATCGGCGATGCACCCACGGCCATCATGGAACTGGTGCGGCTGGTGCGCGAGCAGGGCTGGCGCCCGCAACTCGTCGTCGGCCTGCCGGTGGGTTTTGTCGGCACGCGGGAATGCAAGGACGAATTGCGCCGACTGCTGCAGGTGCCGCGCATCACCAACCGTGGCACGCGCGGCGGCTCACCCTGGGCCGCATCGGCCATCAACGCGCTGATGATCGCGGCGATTGACCAAGTCTACCGCCAGAATCAGAACCCCATGCCGTGACCGACAACACGCAACGCCGCCCCTTCGATCTCGCAGCGCTGGCCCCGAATGGCCTGCGCCGTGGTCGCACGACCGGCAGTTGCGCAACGGCCGCCGTCAAGGCCGCGCTGCTTCTACTGTTGCGCGGCGAGGTGGTGGACGAAGTCGAAGTCAGCCTGCCCGACCCGGACTACTACCTGGTCGTGCCGGTCGAGCACGTGGAACGCCTGGCAGACGGCTCGGTACGTGCCGACGTGAAGAAATATGCTGGAGACGACCCCGACAATACCGATGGCGCGACGATCTTCGCCAAGGTTGCAATCAACCATCAAAGCAAGGTGCGCTTTCTCGCCGCCGAGGGCGTCGGCATGGTCACGCAGCCCGGCCTGCGCGTGCCACCGGGCGAAGCGGCCATCAACCCCGTACCGCGGCAGATGATGCAAATGGCCGTGGACGAAGTCCTGAACGGCGCAGCCAACCCCGGCTTCGACCTTGCCATCGGCTGCGTCGACGGCGAGAAGATTGCCAAGCGCACCTTCAACCCGATGCTCGGCATCGTCGGCGGCATCTCCATCCTGGGCACCAGCGGCATTGTCGAGCCGATGTCGCTGGCGGCATGGATGGCGTCGATCGAGGTATATATCCGCGTCGCGCTGGGCGACCAGCCGGACGCCATCGCCTTCACCCCCGGCAAGATCGGGCGCAGCTTTGCCGCTGACACGCTGGCCTTGCAGAAGAAAGAGGTGGTGCAGATCGCCAACTTCGTCGGCGCGTCGCTCGACTATGCCCAGCAAGCGCTGGACGAGTCGCAAACGCGCCTGAAAACGCTCTGGGTGCTCGGGCACCCCGGCAAGCTCGCAAAGCTGCTGGACGGCGTGTGGGACACGCATTCCAGCAAGAGCGGCATGGCCATGCATTCCGTGGCGGCCGTGGCGGTCGAACTCGGCTTTGCCAGCGCACTCACCCAATCCATAGAACACGCCAATACCGTGGAAAACATCGTAGAAATCATGCGCAATGAACCCGCCGCGCAAGCGTTCTGGACCCACGTCGAACAACGGCTGGCCGCGCTGATGCAGCCCAAAGTGCCGAGCGTCGACCGCGTGGCGGTGCGTCTGTTCGCCATGGATGGCACCCCGCTGGGAGCCGCAGCATGAGCACGCTTGGCCAATTCGTTGGCGTGGGCGTCGGGCCGGGGCCCGCGGGGCTGATTCCGGTTGCAGCACTGGCGGCCTTGCAGAATGCCGACCGCATCTACCTGCCGCGTGCGCGTGGCAGTGAAACGTCGGTCGCACGCCAGTGCTTGGCCGGTCTGCCGATTGCGGAAGCCAAATTCCGCGAAGTCGAATTCCAGATGGACCCGGACCGCACCGTCCTGTCGGAGCACTACGGTGCGCTGGCGGAAACCATCGCGGCCGAACTGCGTCAGGGGCACAACGTCGCCTACCTGACCATCGGCGATTCGATGACGTATTCCACCTACGGCTACCTGCTGGCCGCCCTGCGCGACAAGGTGCCCGGCTTGCGCCACACCACGTATCCGGGCGTCACCAGCTTTGCCGCCACCGCAGCGGCGCTGTCATGGCCGCTGGGCGAGGGCAAGGAGCGCATCCTGATCCTGCCCTGCCCCGACGACATGGCCGAACTGCGCGCCGACATCGAAAGCCATGACATCGTCGTGTTGATGAAGATCGGCGCACGCCTGCCGGCCGTCTTGCAGTTGCTGAACGCGCTGGGCATTGCCGAGCACTGTGCATTCGCACGCCGCATTGGCCTGTCGGGCGAGGTGCTTTGCGACGATGTATCGCAATTGAACGCCGATGCCAGCGGCTACCTCGCCACCATGCTGATCCGCCGTACCGCCAGAGAGAAACGTCACGCATGAAAGTGTTTTTCATTGGTGCCGGCCCCGGCGCCGCCGACCTCATCACGCTGCGTGGCAGCCGCATCCTGGGGAGCGTGCCGATGGTGCTGTATGCCGGCTCGCTGGTGCCGACCGAGATGCTGCAACACTGCCAGCCGGACGCCGAGAAGTTCGACACGGCCGAGTTGTCGCTCGATGCGCAGGAGGCGCTCTACCGCCGTGCGCAACTCGAAGACAAGGATGTGGCACGGCTGCATTCGGGTGACCCGTCCATCTACGGTGCCACCGCAGAGCAGATGCGCCGGCTGGAGAAGCTCGGCATCGAATACGAGATCGTCCCCGGCGTGTCGTCGTTTACCGCAGCAGCAGCCGCGCTTGGCAGCGAACTGACGCGGCCGATGGTCTCGCAGTCCGTCATCCTGACGCGGGTGTCGGGCCGCGCATCGGCCGTGCCGGAGCTGGAATCCGTCCTCCGCTTTGCCGAACATCAGGCGACGATGTGCATCTTCCTCTCCGGCCAGCGCCTCAAGCAGACCGTGGCGGACTTGCTGGTGCACTACCCGGCGGACACCCCAGCGGCACTGGTGCGCCGAGCAAGCTGGCCCGATCAGGCCATCCACCGCAGCACGCTGGGCACGCTGATGAGCGAGGTGCAGAACAAGGATTGGCTGCTCACCACGCTGCTGCTGGTCGGCCGCGCACTGGCGCATGAGGACGGCGTGGAGTCCAGTCTCTACGCCGCCGGCTTCACGCATATCTTCCGCGATGGGACGGACCGCAAAACGCGGCGCCCACGCAAGCCGCGCACGGCAGGCGCGTCGACAGGAGAACCGGCATGAGACCGGTCGCCATCTGGCTAACGCGCAGCGATGCCCTCCCGCTTGGCCGCCGACTCGCCGCCGGGCTGGATGCCGACCTGTACCAGCCCTGGCTACACGCCGATGAAAGCCCACGCGAGCACTTTCGCCGGCACTTCCGCCTGCACCGGCAGTGGGTCATGGTGAGCGCGAGCGGCATCGCCGTGCGCTACCTCGACGGCCTGCCGCAAAGCAAATACGAAGACCCCGCCGTGGTGGTTCTCGACGAAGGCGCGCGTTTCGCCATCCCCCTACTGAGCGGTCACGAAGGCGGCGCCAATGCACTCGCCTACGCGGTCGCCAGGCTCACGGGCGCAACCCCCGCCGTCACCACGGCAACCGAAGCGCTCAAACCCCTCACACTCGGCATCGGCTGCCGGCGCGGCAAATCTGCCGAGGCCATCGAGCAAGCGGTCGTGCATGCATTGGGGGGACGCAGCCTGACCGAAGTGCGGGAAGTCGCCACGATCGACCTGAAGGCCGACGAGGTCGGGCTGCTGGCGTTCTGCGCGCATCACCAGTTGCCGTTGCGCGTGATTGCACAGGCCGATGTCGCCACGCGCGCCTGGGTCGGCCAGCCATCCGACTGGGTGCAGCAGCAGATCGGCGTGGACGGCGTGTGCGAGCCGTGCGCACTCATCGCCAGCCCGCGAGGGCGACTGATCGTGCCGAAGACCGCACTGGACGGCGTGACTGTCGCCATCGTTGAAGACCATCCGCACCACATTGAACAAGACTGACCCCACCATGACCGGCAAACTCTATTTAGTCTCCGTCGGCCCAGGCACACGCGAGTTGATTCCGCCGATGGTGGAAGCTGCTCTGCAGGCCAGCGATGTGATCGTCGCCTACGAGCTGTATCTCACCTGGATTCAGCCCTGGATCGCGGGCAAGACCATCCACACGCTGCCGCTGACCCAGGAGCGCGATCGCGCCCAACTGGCTATTGCACAAGCACGTGCAGGCAAGACCGTGGCGCTGATCTCCAGCGGCGACATCGGCATCTACGCCATGGCGGCGCTGGCCTTCGAAGACATGGCCGAGGACGACCGCTACGACGTACAACTGATTCCCGGTATCACCTCGGCCAACGCGTGTGCATCGTTGCTGGGCTCGCCGCTGTCGCATGACTTCGCCACGCTGAGCCTGTCTGACCTGCTCTGCCCTTGGGCGTGGATCGAAACGCGCGCGCGCCATATCGCCCAGGCGGATCTCGCCGCCGTGTTCTACAACGTGCAGAGCAAGCAGCGTCAGGAAGGCGTCTACCGCGTCCTCGACATCATGCTCGAGCACAAGCGCGCCGAGACCCTGTGCGGCATCGTGCGCAATGCTTATCGGGAAGACCAGACTGTCGAGATCATCACGCTGGCCGAATTACGCACGCGGCGTTTCGACATGCTGACCACGCTCGTGATCGGCAACCGCTTCACCAAGCGCAAACGCGGCTGGATCTACACGCCACGCGGTTATGGCAACTGGGACGACGCACCGGACACCATCACCGCCAACCACCTGCCCCACGGCGCGACCTGGGTGTTCTCCGGCACTAGCGATGGCAATGCCCTGGCGCGGGAGATCGTGGCGGCGGGACATCAAGCTGTTGTGTCCACTGTCAGCGAATACGGCGCTGAGCTCGCGGCACAAACCTGCCCTGGCGCCACGCCCCTCGCCGGCCGCCTCGGCATTGAGCGCCGGCGCGAACTGCTGCGAGACACCCGCGCCCGCGCGATTGTCGATGCAACCCACCCTTATGCCGTAGAGATGTCGCGGCAGTTGATCGCACTCTCCCGCGAACTCGATCTGCCCTACCTGCGCTATGAGCGTCCACGCACCGCCGCCGTACAAGGCGCGGTTCGCGCGGCGTCGATCGAAGACGCGACGCAGCTGGCCATGCAGCACGGAAAGCGCATCTTCCTGGCCACGGGCTCTAAAGACCTTGCGCACTTCGTGCAGGCGCCTGGCGCGTCGGAACATCAATGGTTCGTACGCGTGGCGCCAGACCCACAGCACCTGCAGCGCGCCATCGACGCCGGCATCCCACGCGCGCATATCGTCGCCATGCAGGGCCCCTTCTCCCAGGCCGCCAACGAAACGCTGTGGCGCGACTGGGCGATCGACTGCGTGGTCACCAAGGATTCCGGCGACGCTGGCGGCTATCAAGCCAAAGCGGCTGCGGCCGAAGCGCTCGGCATTCCGCTCATCGTCATCGACCGGCCCAGCCTCGACTATCCGGCCGTGGCCTCCGATTTCGCCTCGGTGCTGAACACGCTGCAGGAGTTGCACGCATGAGCCAGCCACGCATTCCCGTCACCGTCATCACCGGCTTTCTCGGCGCCGGCAAGACCACGTTGCTGTCGAATCTGCTGCACGACTGCAAGCAGCGTCGCCTCGCCATCCTGGTCAATGAATTCGGCGAAGTGTCCATCGACGGCGCGATCCTGCGCGAAGGTGACCACAAAGCCGGCGAGGTGGAAATCCACGATCTGTCCAACGGCCTGGTGGCCTACGACGACGACGCGGATTTCCTGCCGACCATGCAAGCGCTCTGGGAGCGCCGCAGCCTGATCGACCATGTGCTGATCGAAACCTCCGGCCTGGCGTTGCCGACTGCCGTGATGGAGCAACTGCAAGGCGAAGCGCTGGCGCCCTACTTTGTACTCGACGCCACGCTGGCGGTGGTCGACACGCCGTTGCTGTTGGCGGGCGAATTCAGTCAGGCCAGTACTGCGAGCCAGCCGGAACTGGGTCAACCGGTGGCCCACCTGTTCGAACAGCAACTGGCCAACGCCGACATCGTGGTCTTGAACAAGATCGATGCGCTCGACGAGCCCGCCATGCTCGACGCCGAGGCCCGCGTGCGCGCGCTTGCGCCGTCCATCCGCTTTATTGAGTTGGCGTACAAGGCGAAGCTGGATACGCGTTTGACGCTGGGGCTGCGTCTGCACGAGCCGGCGGATGCTGGTGCGGGGCATCAACACTACGGGCCGGTGGCGACCATGCCGGGCTTGAAAATGCGCCCGCTGGCCAACCAACGCCTATTCGATGGCCACAGCCACGGCAGCCTTGGCGCCCACAGCCACGGGTTGAGCACACACAAGCATTTTCATGAGCAGGATCCGGGCTGGTTGTCGTTCATGCTGCGCAGTACGCAAGCGCAAGACGCCGACACGCTGCGCGAGGCCATCACCACCATCGCGCGCAGCGAACCGCTGCTACGCATCAAAGGCTTCGCACCACCGGTCAGCGGCGACGGCCGCTTGCTTGTGCAAGGCGTACGCAGCCGGATCGAGCTGCGGCATGAAGCTGATGCCGCACCGGCGCGGCACGCACAACTCGTCTTCATTGGCTATCACCCAAGCCGCACGCGTGTTCTGGAAAAGCTGAACGCGTTAACAGGCACCGCATGGCGCTAAGTGGACGACCAGCAAACGAACACCGGAAGGAACACACCATGCAGACCGACCCGACCGCACACCAGCGCATGACCGAGCGCCGCAAAGCCGGCTTCGAAAAGAAGAAGGCCGCGGCCACGCTTGAAAAGGGCTTGCTGATCGTCAACACCGGCACTGGCAAGGGCAAGAGCAGCGCCGCCTTCGGCATGGGCCTGCGCGTGGTTGGCCACGGCATGCGCCTTGGGGTGGTGCAGTTCATCAAGGGCGCGCTGCACACCGCCGAGCGCGACCTGCTGGGCAGTTTTCCGAACTGCGACTTCCTGACCACCGGCGATGGTTACACGTGGAACACTCAAGACCGCGATGCCGACGTCGCCACCGCCCGCAAAGGCTGGGACGAAGCGTGCCGCATGATCCTGAGCGGCCGAGGTGACGAAAACGACTACGACATGGTGATCCTCGATGAACTGAACATCGTGCTGAAGTACGACTATCTGCCGCTCGAGGAAGTACTGGCCGTCTTCGCGCAACGCCCGCCTGCCATGCACGTGGTGGTGACCGGCCGGCACGCACCAGAGGCGCTGATCGAGGCCGCCGACCTCGTCACGGAGATGCGCCTCGTCAAACACCCTTACCGCGAACAAGGCGTCAAGGCGCAGCAAGGGGTTGAGTACTAAGCCATGTCCACGCAGAACACCCCGCGCGCCTGTCCCGCGTTGTTCCTGACTGCACCCGCATCGCATCAGGGCAAGACCACGCTCACCGCTGGCCTTGCGCGCCACCATCGCGATCAAGGGCGCAATGTCCGCGTGTTCAAAACGGGGCCGGATTTTTTGGACCCGTTCATCCTCGAACGTGCGTCCGGCAACCCGGTGTATTCGCTCGACCTATGGATGACCGGCGAGGCCGATTGCCGCCAGCGGCTATACGATGCCGCCGCCAGCGCAGACCTGATCCTGATCGAAGGCAGCATGGGGCTGTTCGATGGCACGCCATCGAGTGCCGACCTCGCCGTGGCGTTCGGCGTGCCGGTCGTCCCGGTGATTGACGTGAGCGGCATGGCGCAGACCTTCGCGGCGGTCGCCCATGGCTTGGCAACGTTCCGGCCCGACTTGCCGTTCCACGGCGTCGTCGCCAATGGCGCGGCCAGCGCCCGCCATGCCGAGATGCTGCTTGAGATGCTGCCGCCATCGCTGCGTTGTGTCGGCGCGGTGATGCGCGACGACGCCATGACGCTGCCCGAGCGCCATCTCGGCCTGGTGCAGGCACAGGAGATCGACGACCTCGAATCGCGCATTGCAGCGGCGGCTGCGCGCATTGCGGAAACCCAACTGGTCGAACTGCCGCCGCCAGTGGTGTTTGCTCCTGCACCCGTGGCGCCCGTGCCACCGCTATTGGCGGGCGTGCGGATCGGCGTGGCGCGCGACATGGCGTTTTCGTTTCTCTATCCGGCCAATCTGGAATTGCTTGCCGCGCTGGGGGCGGAAGTCGTGTTCTTCTCGCCGCTGGCAGATGAACCACTGCCCGCCGCCGATGCGGTTTACCTACCGGGCGGCTACCCCGAGCTGCATCTCGAAACGCTCAGCACCAACGGAGCCACGCGGGCTTCGCTGCACGCGCACGTCGCGGCCGGCAAGCCGCTGTACGCAGAATGCGGAGGCATGCTTTACCTGCTCGATGCATTCACCGATCGCACCGGCACCACGGGCACCATGCTCGGCCTCTTGCCTGGTCACGGAACGCTGCACAACCGGCTTGCCGCGCTCGGCCTGCAATCCGTCGAGCTGGGCGGCGAAACATTGCGCGGTCATGCCTTCCACTATTCGACCTTAGAGACAACGCTTTCGCCTGCCACGCGCGCGCGCCGCGCCAGTGGAACGGCTGCAGGCGAAGCCGTCTATCGCCACGGCAGCATCGTGGCCAGCTACCTCCACGGCTATTTCCCGTCCAACCCGAAAGCCACCGCGGCGCTGTTCAAGCTATGAGCCGACATCGCTACAGCCAGGGGGAAATCGATGCCGTCTATCGCGTCATCCGGGAGCGGCGCGATGTGCGGCATTTCCGGCCCGATCCGATCGCGCCCGACGTGCTGCAACGCTTGCTGCATGCCGCGCACCTCGCGCCGAGCGTCGGCTTCATGCAGCCCTGGCGCTTCATCCGCATCACCGACACGTCACTGCGCACGCAGATACACGCCCTGGTCGACGCCGAGCGCAGGCGCACGGCTAACGCACTCGGTGAGCGTGAAGACGAGTTCATGCGCCTCAAAGTGGAAGGCATTCTGGATTGCGGCGAAGTGCTGGTCGCCACGCTGATGGATGGACGCGAGCGCCACATCTTCGGCCGCCGCACCATGCCCGAGATGGACCTCGCCTCGGTCGCCTGCGCCATTCAGAACCTGTGGCTGGCTTCGCGCGCCGAGGGCATCGGCATGGGCTGGGTGTCGCTGTTCGATCCGCAGCAACTTGGGGCGTTGCTGCAATTACCGGACGATGCGCGGCCGGTGGCCGTTCTGTGTCTGGGCCATGTTGACGGCTTTTATGAGAAGCCCATGCTGGAACAACAAGGCTGGGCCGAACGGCAACCGCTCGCAGACATGGTGTCTGAAAACACCTGGAAGACGGCGTAACCGTTCTCTGAACAATCTTTGGCGCCTCGGAAAGCGGAAGATATCGCGCGCTGACACAAGTGCTACTGCCGATGTCGCTGCAGCCTGTCCACCTCGCGCCATTCTTTCAGTAGAACCTGCCTACGACGAGGGTAGCGCTCCGGCTTGACTGTCAAAGCGGAGATGCGATCCGTTCTAAAGTGACGGAACTCTTGCCTGAGTTCGCACCACCCGGCAAGCATCCGAGCGTCATCAAAATAGCCCAATGCAACGGGCCAGATCGTTCGCTCTGAACTGGAGCCATTCAGGTCCAAATATTGGATGAGGACCTTATGTTCGACGCGAATGGCCTTTCGAATTTGCGACAGATCGATGGCCTCTGTTTCGGTGTGCTCCCCTTTCCCGACCATCAATGAATTGGTATCCAGCGCGGTCCGCAGGTGTTGGGGCAAAACAAAAGCAATCTTCGATAACGCGCCTTTTGCGGCTCGACTCAACTGGAGGTCGGCACGCTCGGACACCCACCGAGAGCCCAAGACAAGAGCCTCGATTTCCTCCTCGGTAAACATCAATGGCGGCAGCATAAAGCCAGGGCGCAAAACGTAACCAAGCCCGGGCTCGCCTTCAATGTTGGCGCCTTGGGCCTGAAGCGTTGCGATGTCTCTGTAAAGCGTACGGATGCTGATCCCAAGCTCTTTGGCCAAATGGCTGCCCGTCACCGGGAAGCGATGGCTTCGCAGGGCCTGCATCAGATCAAATAGTCTTTCGGTGCGAGACATGGGTGGCTTTGTGGGTGCAGTGATCTGGGCGAGATCCTGCCATCATTTGGCAGCAACCCCAAGAACGGATTGCCTCATCGCTACTGCCAGTTTCCGTCAGCATGCAGCAAGACAATGCGCACCTTGATCACTCACCAAGGAACGCAAAGCATGCGCCTTTACTACCATCCCGCATCCACCTGCAGCCGCCGAGTACGGATGGCCGCGCATCACCTCGACATCAAAGTCGATCTCGTGCTGGTCAATTTGTTCAAGGGAGAGCAAAACGCTCCTGAATTTCTGAAACTTAACCCGAACCATCGGGTTCCAGTGCTCGAGCATGATGGATTTGTTCTTTGGGAGTCTTACGCCATCATGCAGTACTTGGCAGACATGGCCCCTGGCCAAACCATTTATCCCGTCGAACCCCATGGCCGCGCCGATGTTAATCGCTGGCTCTTTTGGTGCGGGCAGCATTTCATGCCGGGCATCGCCATGCTTAACTGGGAGAACTCGATCAAGTCTTTGGCTGGAATCGGTTCGCCCGACCCCACTGAGGTCGCTCGCGGGGAGCAGCTCGTGATTGAGGCGGCAACAGTTCTTGATGCGCACCTTAGCAATAGAGAGTGGATTTCCGGCACCGGCCTTTCCCTTGCCGATTTTGCGATAGCCGCACCGCTGGCTGACCAACACAACGCCAAATTCCCCGTCACCGGTCTACCCAACCTGCAGCGATGGTTCACGCAAGTTCAAGCGCTTGATGCTTGGAAGCAGACGGAAGCCGGTGCGCTATAGGCTCAAGGCGTCAGACAGGCCCGCATGGCCCTGAAAATGCAAAACGGCTTGGCAGTCACCAAGCCGTTCTTGTCCCAATGTGTCCAAACTCGAGTTTGGACGGCGGACGAACTGAGAACCCTGTATCGAGCGATTTAAGGCGCCACCGAATGCTGGACTAGACCGGTGGCCTACCTCATTGACTGATCGTGGCGCTTATTCCCACTCAATCGTTGCGGGCGGCTTGCCTGACACGTCGTACACGACCCGGTTCAAACCGCGCACTTCGTTGATGATGCGGTTCGATGCACGGCCCAGCAGCGAATACGGCAGATGCGCCCAGTGTGCCGTCATGAAGTCGGTGGTCTGCACGGCGCGCAGTGCCGTCACGTAGTCGTACGTACGGCCATCGCCCATCACGCCCACGGACTTGACCGGCAGGAACACGGCAAACGCCTGGCTGGTCAGGTCGTACCAGCTCTTGCCGACATCCGCTTCGGTGCACAGGCCGGCAGTCGCATCTTGCGCCGTGGCCTTGGTGCCGCGCAGTTCTTCGATGAAGATGGCATCGGCACGACGCAGCAGGTCTGCGTATTCACGCTTGACCTCGCCCAGAATCCGCACACCCAGGCCCGGGCCCGGGAACGGATGGCGATACACCATCTCGTGCGGCAAGCCGAGTGCCACACCCAGCTCGCGCACTTCATCCTTGAACAGGTCGCGCAACGGCTCGAGCAGCTTCAGGCCCAGCGTTTCCGGCAGGCCACCCACGTTGTGGTGGCTCTTGATGGTCGTTGCCTTCTTCGTCTTGGTGCCGCCCGATTCCACCACGTCCGGGTAGATCGTGCCCTGCGCCAGCCACTTGGCGTTGGAGAGCTTCTTGGCTTCAGCCTGGAACACCTCGACAAATTCGCGGCCGATGATCTTGCGCTTGGCTTCCGGGTCGGTCACGCCGGCCAGGTGGCCGAGGAACTGTTCGGACGCATCCACGTGCACGACCTTGGCGTGCAGGCGGCCGGCAAACATGTCCATCACCATCTTGCCTTCGTCCAAGCGCAGCAGGCCGTGGTCGACGAACACGCAGGTGAGTTGGTCACCGATTGCACGGTGGATCAGCGCAGCCGCCACCGACGAATCGACACCACCCGACAGACCCAGGATCACCTCTTCATCGCCCACCTGTTCGCGGATGCGCTTGACAGCTTCCTCGATGTGGTCGCGCATGATCCAGTCCGGCTTGGCACCGGCGATCTCCAGCACGAAGCGCTCGAGCATCGCGCGGCCCTGCAACGTGTGCGTGACTTCCGGGTGGAACTGCACGGCGTAGTAGCCGCGCGCCTCATCGGCCATGCCGGCAATCGGACAGCTCGGCGTGGAGGCCAGCAGCTTGAAGCCCGGCGGCAGCTCGGCAACCTTGTCGCCGTGGCTCATCCACACCTTGAGCATGCCGTGGCCTTCCGGCGTGGCGAAATCCTGAATGTCCTTCAGCAGGCGGGTGTGGCCATGGGCGCGCACCTCGGCATAGCCGAACTCGCGGTGGTCACTCCACTCCACCTTGCCGCCCAGTTGCACGGCCATGGTCTGCATGCCGTAGCAGATGCCCAGCACCGGCACGCCCAGATCCCACACGGCTTGCGGCGCGCGCAGTTGGTGGTCTTCGTAGGTGCTGGCGTGGCTGCCGGACAGGATGATGGCCTTGGGCGCGAACTCGCGCACGAAGGCGTCGGACACGTCGTTCGGATGGATTTCGCAGTAGACGTGGGCTTCGCGCACACGGCGCGCGATCAGCTGCGTAACCTGCGAGCCGAAATCAAGGATGAGGACTTTGTCGTGCATGTTGTGGAGGAATGGAATCGGCAATCGTGTCGACTTCAGTGCCGGGGCCGTAGCCGGGCGGCGGCATGTAACCGGGTTCTTTGCGCTGCGCCTTCTCAAGGCGTTCGCGTTCGCGGGCAGCCACGGCTTCGTCCTTGGCCTTCTGCGCGCGCTCGCGCTCATGGGTGCGCACGCGTCGCGAGGCGGGAATCTGCACGGCCGAGAACAGCGCCAGCACCGCAGCAAACGTCGGCAGCCAGATGCGGCCCGCGCCTTCCACCGGCAGGTGGAAGAACAGCAGCCACACAATCACCAGCACGGCCACAGCCAGGTTCACATGGCCGATGACCTGCGCCACGGCGCTGGTCAGTTGCCCATTGACAGTGGCATACCAGAGCAGCCAGGCCACGCCGATCAGCATGACGCCGAGCAGTTGGCCATACATGGCGGGTTCCGGTTGCGGCAGTTGCAGCGCGCCGAAAATCGATGTCAACGGCGAAGCGAGCAGGACGAGACCGACGCACAGTGCGACAGCCGCATCCAGAAACAGAACGAGACGCAAAAGCGCTTTCATCAGTGTCCCCAGTTGCGGGTGGCCGCCCGTGCGCCGGCCACCGAATTGAATCGGCCGGAGCGCCCGCGCGCCCCGGCGGCAGTACTGCTTGCCTTCTATCTTGTCTGCGTTGATCGAAGCGATCAGTCGCGGTGATAGTTCGGCGCTTCCTTCGTGATCTGCACGTCGTGCACGTGCGATTCGTTCATGCCAGCAGCGGTGATCTCGACAAACTGGGCCTTCTCGTGCCACTCAGCAATCGATGCACAGCCGCAGTAGCCCATCGACGAGCGAACACCGCCCGTGAGTTGATGCACGATCGGCAATGCCGAGCCCTTGTAGGGCACGCGACCTTCAATGCCTTCCGGCACGAGCTTATCGACGTTGGCGGTGTTGTCTTCCTGGAAGTAACGGTCGGCAGCGCCATCCTTCATCGCGCCCACCGAACCCATGCCGCGGTAGCTCTTGTACGAGCGGCCCTGGAACAGGAACACCTCACCCGGGGATTCATCCGTGCCGGCGAACATGCCGCCCATCATCACGGTGTGCGCACCGGCAGCCAGCGCCTTGGCCACGTCGCCCGAATAGCGGATACCGCCGTCAGCGATGAGCGGCACGCCTGTACCCTTGAGCGCTTCAGCCACATTCGACACCGCAAAGATTTGCGGCACGCCCACGCCAGCGACGATCCGCGTCGTGCAGATCGAGCCCGGGCCGATACCGACCTTGACGCCATCCGCGCCATGATCAACCAGCGCCTTGGCCGCATCGCCGGTGGCGATATTGCCGCCGATCACCTGCACTTGCGGGTAGTTGTCCTTGATCCAGCGCACGCGGCTGAGCACGCCTTGGCTATGGCCGTGCGCGGTATCAACCACGATCACGTCCACGCCAGCCTTGACCAGCAGATCGATACGCAGATCGTTATCCGGGCCCACGCCCACGGCAGCACCGACGCGCAGCGAACCGCGCTCGTCCTTCGAGGCCAGCGGGTATTCCGTGGCCTTCTGGATATCCTTGACGGTGATCAGGCCGCGCAGCTCGAAAGCCTCGCCCACCACCAGCACGCGCTCCAGGCGGTGCTTGTTCATTAGGCGCTTGGCCTCTTCCAGCGAAGCGCCTTCCTTGACGGTCACGAGCTTCTCGCTCGGCGTCATCTTGGCGCGCACCGGGGCGTCCAGTTCTTCTTCAAAGCGCAGGTCGCGGTTGGTGATGATGCCCACCACCTTCTTGCCTTCCAGCACCGGGAAACCCGAGATGCCGTGCTGTGCCGACAGCGCCATCACGTCGCGGACCTTCATGTCCGGGCCGATGGTGATCGGATCGCGCAGCACGCCCGATTCAAAGCGTTTGACCTTGGCGACTTCGCGCGCCTGTTCTTCCGGCTTCAGGTTCTTGTGGACGATACCGATGCCACCTTGCTGCGCCATGGCGATGGCGAGCCGCGCTTCCGTGACCGTATCCATGGCGGCGGACACGAGCGGAATGGCAAGTTCGATCGAACGGGTGAGCTTGGTGCGAAGGGACGTATCGCGGGGCAGGACGGCCGAATAGGCCGGGACGAGCAGC
>JGI24740J21852_10000217_pt1 | contig 24237 bp, 25 predicted proteins | sample KBSCornC6_FD_21852 | JGI IMG/M metagenome (IMG submission 21852) | reverse complement strand
GCGCTCATCGCGTGCGGTGAGCGAGTCGTCCAGCCCAAACATGTTGGTCGTCATCGCTGTATCCGTTGAAAACTGTTGTAGTGATCTTCCGTGTAGTAGCAGTCGTTGGCCGCCTGCTGATCGCCGCCGCAAATGATGCGCTTCGCACCCCGGTTGCGCGCCCCCCGCGTCTTGACGGTGTACTCGTGGTAGTACCCGCGCCGCTGTGCTGGCAAACGTCGCTCATAGTTGCCGAACGTGGTGCCATCTTTCCCATATGGGAACGGGCCGCCTTGCTCGATCAATGTCAGCGTGCGCTGCGCCTCATTGGGCAAGTCTGCTGAGCGAATGGTTCCCACGACGGCAGACATGCCGGTGGTGTCCCGGGCAACCGCGTTGGTAGGCACCCCGACCACGGCCAACGCAAGCGTTGCCGCCAGCGCGCCACGCACCACTGCCTGAGATACGGAGCGGCCGATCCACGCTCCAAGTCGCTTTGTCATCAGCAGGCCCTAACGGGAGAATCGCGCCAGCCGGACAGACCGGCGCAGGTCACAAGCGCAGGTGGCCATCCAATAGAAAACGGACGGCCGGTTTGCAGCTGAAAAGCGAAGCGGCTCAATGCGTAAAAAGCTTGCGGGAAAAATGACAAGTCGGGCGACTGCCGAAGACTTGGGGAATCCTTCCGCCAGCAAATTGCGCGCACCAACCGAGGTGACTTGGTCAGACGTGTGCATGGAAAACTGCTTCCTCAGACCGCGTCTGGCCCGGTACGGACCTCATGTGCTCAGAAGCACCCCTTCAGCCCGTAAGGGTACGCTCATCGATGACAACAATCAACCGGCGACACAGTCTTGAAGGGGTTTACGAAGCCACGATTGAGATAGAACAAATGTAAGCGCACGCACACTTAGCAAGCCCAAAAAAGGGAGCGCAGCATCGTGCGCTCCCTTTTTTGGTGCAGTGTCGATCAGCGCTGCGCTTGTGCAGCCGCATCCACAACGGTCAACGCCGTCATGTTGAGGATGCGTCGCACTGTGGCAGACGGCGTGAGGATATGCACCGGCTTCTTGGCGCCCAGCAGGATCGGGCCGATCGCGATATTGTTGCCGGCGGTCGTCTTCAGCAGGTTGTAGGCGATATTGGCGGCGTCGATGTTGGGCATGACCAACAGGTTGGCCTCACCCTTGAGCGTCGAGTCCGGCACCAGCGCATCACGCAGCTTCTCGTCGAGTGCGGCGTCGCCGTGCATCTCGCCATCCACCTCCAGATTCGGAGCACGTTCGCGCAGGATGGCGAGCGTTTCGCGCATCTTGACGGCGGAAGGCGCCTCTGACGAACCGAAGTTCGAGTGCGACATCAGCGCAACCTTCGGCTTGATACCGAAACGGCACAACTCTTCGGCAGCCATGATGGTGATCTCGGCCAGTTGCTCGGCGCTCGGATCAACGTTGACGTGCGTATCCGTCAGGAAGATCTGACGGCCAGGCAGGACCAGACCGTTCATGGCGGCGTACACGCAGTTCGTGCCACCGATGACCTGATCGATGTAGCGCAGGTGCGCAGCGGTGGTGCTGACCGTGCCGCAAATCATGCCATCGGCTTCGCCCTTGTGGATCATGACGGCGCCGATCAGCGTCGAACGGCGGCGCACTTCCAGCTTGGCGTATTGCGGCGTCACGCCCTTGCGCGCCATCAGCTTGTAGTACGTCTCCCAATAGTCGCGGAAGCGCTCGTCGTGCTCGGGGTTCACCACGGTGAAATCCACGCCTTCACGCAGGCGCAGGCCGAAGCGTTCGATGCGGTGGGCAATCACGCTCGGGCGGCCGATCAGGATGGGGCTGGCGAGCTTTTCATCCACAACGATCTGCACGGCACGCAGCACACGTTCTTCTTCGCCCTCGGCAAAGATGATGCGCTTGTGCTCCATCGGCACCTTGCGAGCGGCCGAGAAGATCGGCTTCATCAGCGTGCCGGAGTGGTAGACGAACTGCTGCAGGTGCTGACGGTAGGCGTCCATGTCTTCGATCGGACGCTGTGCCACGCCCGAGAGCATGGCGGCCTGCGCCACAGCCGGCGCGATCTTGACGATCAGGCGGGGGTCGAAGGGCTTCGGGATCAGGTATTCGGGGCCGAACGACAGATCTTGGATGCCGTAGGCCGAGGCGACAATGTCGCTCTGCTCCTGGCGAGCCAACTCCGCCACGGCGTGCACGGCAGCCACTTCCATCTCGCGCGTGATGGTGGTTGCACCCACATCCAGTGCGCCGCGGAAGATGAAGGGGAAGCACAGGACGTTGTTGACCTGGTTCGGGTAGTCGGTGCGGCCGGTGCCCATGATGACGTCCGGGCGCACTTCCTTGGCCAGTTCCGGCAGGATTTCCGGGTTCGGGTTGGCCAGCGCGAAGATGATCGGCTTGTCCGCCATCTTCTTGACCATGTCCTGCTTGAGCACGCCAGCAGCGGACAGGCCCAGGAAAATGTCAGCACCGTCGATCACCTCGGCCAACGTGCGCAGATCCGTCTTTTGCGCGAAGACGGCCTTATCCGGGTCCATCAGTTCGGTGCGGCCTTCGTAGACCACGCCGGCCAGGTCCGTCACCCAAATGTTTTCGCGCGGCAGGCCCAGGTCGACGAGCAGATCCAGGCAGGCCAGCGCCGCAGCGCCTGCGCCCGACGCGACCAGCTTGACCTTCTTGATGTCCTTGCCGACCACCTTGAGCGCGTTGGTGATGCCCGCGCCCACGACGATGGCCGTGCCATGCTGGTCATCGTGGAAGACGGGGATCTTCATGCGCTTGCGCAGCTCGCGCTCGACGAAGAAGCACTCCGGTGCCTTGATGTCTTCCAGGTTGATGCCGCCGAAGGTCGGCTCCAGCGAGGCGATGATATCGACCAGCTTCTGCGGGTCTTTTTCATTGATCTCGATGTCAAACACATCGATCCCAGCGAATTTCTTGAACAGACCGGCCTTGCCTTCCATCACCGGCTTCGAGGCTTCCGGGCCGATGTCGCCCAGGCCCAACACAGCCGTGCCGTTGGTCACCACGCCGACCAGGTTGCCGCGGGCGGTGTAGCGGAACGAGTTGGCAACGTCTTCGACGATTTCTTCGCAGGCTGCGGCCACGCCCGGGGAGTAGGCCAGGGCCAAGTCGCGCTGGTTCGACAGCGGCTTGGTGGGCGTGACGGAAATCTTGCCCGGGGTCGGAAACTCGTGATACTCCAGCGCGGCTTTACGCAGGGCGGCGCGTTGCTGCGCCTTGAGTTCTTCGTCCGTGCGGGCGGGCTGTTGAGGCTGGGTATCCACCGTGGTCATGAGGTGTCTCTCGTATCGGGTGACCGGCGCACGCGCCGGCCGTCGCATCTAGCGGGCCACCGGGAAACCACATGAGGGTCACGGGATTACGGTCCGCCTCCTTGGGCCCGTCATTTTATATAGTGAAAACTGATCTCACAACGGGAATTTGGGTGGGACTGCCATGCGCATTCGCTACAATATTCCACCGTCCTGTCACGGCACCATCGGGGTCACCCCTTCTTTTCCATCGCCGCTGCCGTGTCCAAGCCCCCTGCGCCCGCCAACTCCGCTGATCAGCCCGCCGAATTGTCCGAATTTGGGCTGATCCGGCGCTATTTCACGCGTCCGGCACGTCACGCCATTCTGGGGGTGGGTGACGACTGTGCCCTGCTTGGACCGCGCCCCGGCCACGAACTGGCGATCTCCACCGACATGCTGGTCGCCGGCCGCCATTTCTTCCCGGATGCGGAGCCTCGCGCACTCGGACATAAGGCGCTGGCCGTCAACCTGTCCGACTTAGCCGCCATGGGCGCAGAGCCGCGTGCCTTTACGCTGGCGCTAGCGCTGCCCGAGGCCAATCCCGCTTGGCTCAAACCGTTTTCCGAAGGCTTGCTCGCGCTGGCCGACGCCTTTCACTGCGAACTCATCGGTGGTGACACCACGCGCGGGCCGCTCACCCTCAGCCTGACTGTGTTCGGCGACGTACCCGCCACCGTGGCGCTGCGCCGCGACGCCGCCAAGCCGGGTGACGACCTCTGGGTCTCCGGCACCGTTGGCGATGCGCGGCTCGCGCTGGGCGCCCTGCGCAACGAGTGGCCGCTGACGTCTGAGATGCTCGCCCACGTGCAGCCGCGTATGGATAGGCCGACGCCACGTATCGCGCTCGGCTTGGCATTGCGTGGCATTGCCCGCGCGGCGCTCGACATCTCCGACGGCCTGTTGGGGGATCTGGGACACATCCTCACCCAGTCGCACGTCGGGGCGACCGTCGACGTGGACCGCGTGCCCCGTTCGCCAACGCTGGCCGCGCAACCCGCCGCCCGCCAGTTGCAATGCACGCTGGCAGGCGGCGATGACTACGAACTTTGCTTCACCGCTCCCGCCGAGGCGCGCGACGCTGTGCTCGCCGCGGGCAAACAAGCGGGCGTTGCTGTCACCCGCATCGGCCATATCGACGCCGAAGCGGGGTTGCGCCTGGTGGACAGGCAAGGCGCGCCCATTACGTTCACGCACGGCAGCTTCGATCATTTTTCGTCCGCATCATGATGTCTTCTGCACCGTTCCCCCCGCCCCCCTCGCCTTCCAACACGCCGGGCCAGCCTGAATCCGTCGTGCTCGAAGCCGGCCAGACGGCGCAAGTGCGCCGCCCCACGGCGCGCTTCATGTTCGGCCATCCGGCGCGCATTCTGGCGCTGGGGTTCGGGTCGGGGCTGTCGCCCATCATGCCGGGCACGATGGGCACGCTGTACGCATGGCTCATCTACGCGGTGCTGGCGCGGTGGATTTCCGGGCCGGGGTGGCTGCTCATCTCCGCCGTCGGCTTTGTGGTTGGCATCTGGGCATGCGCGCGCACCTCGCGCGACTTGGGTGTCGCGGACCACGGTGCCATGGTGTGGGACGAGATCATCGCGTTCTGGCTGGTGCTGGCGTTTGTCACGCCGACCACGCTGGGGGGGCAGTTTGCGGCCTTCCTGTGGTTCCGCTTTTTCGACATGGTCAAACCCGCACCCATCCGGTATTACGACCGCAAGCTCAAGGGCTTCGGCCTGCGCGGCGGCTATGGCGTGATGGCCGACGACATCCTGGCGGCGTTCTACACGCTGCTCGTGTTTGCGCTGTGGCGCTCGTTCTGAAGTCCGAAGTCTGAAGCCCGAAAGGTACTGCAATGGCTGAAACCCGCGCCCTGGCTCAATTGGCCGAACTGGTTGGCGACACGCTGCACAAGCGTAGCCTGATGGCGGCGACCGCCGAATCGTGTACCGGCGGGCTGGTATCTGCCGCCATCACCGACGTATCGGGCTCATCTGCGTGGTTCGAGCGCGGCTTCGTCGTGTATTCGAACGAGGCCAAATCGCAGATGCTGGGCGTGCCGGCGGCGCTGATCCGCGAGCACGGCGCGGTGAGCGAGCCGGTGGCGCATGCGATGGCCGAAGGCGCGGTGCTCAACAGCCGCGCACAGGTGGCGGTGGCGATTACCGGCGTGGCGGGCCCCACGGGCGGCACGCCCGACAAGCCCGTCGGCATGGTCTGCTTCGGCTGGAGCAACCGCCTGCAAACCCGCGTGGAAACGCGCCACTTCAAGGGCGACCGCAAACAGGTTCGCCTGCAGGCCGCCGAGCATGCGCTGCGCGGCTTGCTCGATTTCCTGGCCTCGGCGGAGTCCTGACCTAGATTTCGCTGGGATGATCCGGCCGGCGGCGATCGTCGTGATCGTGTTCCGGCTGATGCTCGTGGTCGTGCTCGTGACGACGGTCACGGTCATGATCGCGACGCGTCTTTTCGTGCTCGTGCGTATCGTCACGCTCTTTCTCGAGCTTGCGGTCCGGATCCTTGCCGGTTTCCTCGCGGTGGGTCCCGGCGGCAGGATGATGCGGGTGCGTGGTCATGGCGTCCTCGCTCTCGCCGCAACCGGACCGACAGTGTCGATCAGTTGCGGAACTGATTGATCTGGTCGCGGGTGGCTTGGGCGACCTCGCGGGCAGCATCGGCGAAATCGCTGTCGCTGCTGGCGTACAGGATGGCGCGCGATGAGTTGATCATCATGCCGGTGCCATTCGCGGTGCGGCCAGCGCGTACGGTCGCTTCCACATCGCCGCCCTGGGCGCCGACGCCCGGAATCAGCAACGGCATATCGCCGACAATCTCGCGCACCTTGGCGATCTCTTCCGGGAAGGTTGCCCCTACCACCAGGCCCATCTGGCCACTGGTGTTCCATACGTCGCGCGCGCGCTCGGCCACAACCTGGTAGACAGGGCGGCCACCCGTTTCGAGGAACTGCACATCGCTGCCGCCGGCGTTGGAGGTGCGGCACAGCACGATCACGCCCTTGTCGGCATGCGCGAGGTACGGTTGCATCGAGTCGAAGCCCATGTACGGGCTGACGGTGATGGCATCCGCCTGATAGCGCTCGAAGGCTTCCTTGGCGTAGTGCTCGGCGGTGGAGCCGATATCGCCGCGCTTGGCATCGAGGATGACCGGGATGCCCGGATACGCCTCGTGGATGTAGCTGATGAGTTGCTCGAGCTGGTCTTCGGCGCGCTGCGAGGCGAAGTAGGCGATCTGCGGCTTGAAGGCGCAGACCAAGTCGGCAGTCGCGTCGACAATGGCGCGGCAGAACGAGAAGATCGCCCCACCCGTGCTGGTCAACGACGCTGGCAGGCGCCCCGGGTCTGGGTCAAGCCCGACGCACAGCAGGGAGTTGTTGCGCTGCCAGGCGGCAGCCAGTTGTTCGGTGAATCGCATGGTGTTGAGAATGTGAGGACGCGGCCGGGCTGCCGCATGACTTCTTCGCATTTTACTCGCCGGGCGGCCGAGGGGCGGCAGCTTCATGCGCGTGGCATCAGCCCCACGCGTGCGCATCATGTCACGGTTTCTGGCTGAACCCGCCGCGTCTTTACGCTACACTCGGCGCGATTTTTCGCCCGCCCCCTACCGTTTTAGGAATTTCCCCATGCTCAACCTGTTCGTTCTGCACAAAGGCCGTCTCGCGCAAGAACAGGTCGAAGAACGTTGCGAATTGCTGCAGCACAAGCCGATCTGGATCGATGTGATCGACCCGGACGACGAAGAGCTGGCCTGGATCAAGGAAACCTACGGCGTGGTCCTGCCCGAGCTGGAGCAATTGGGGGACCTGGAAGCCTCCGCGCGGTACTTCGAGGGCGAAGACGGCCACATCCACATCCGTACCGATTTCCTGCTCGACGAAGAGACCACCTCGCGCAACGTGCGCGTGGCGTTCGTGCTGACCAAGGATGTGCTGTTCTCCATCCACGATGAAGACCTGCCGGCCTTCCGCCTGGTCCGCATGCGTGCTCGGCTGCGCCCAGGCTCCGTGCGCAATGCGAAAGACGTGTTGATGGACCTGTACGCCACCGACGCGGAGTACTCGGCGGACTCCATCGAAGAAGTCTACGAACGGCTGGAAGACGCCAGCAAACGCGTGCTGGCCGATGAAGTGACAGATGCCGCCGCCGCCGACGTGCTGGAAATCATCGCGCGCGTGGAAGACCTGAACGGCCGCATCCGCCGCAATGTGATGGACACGCGCCGCGCCATCTCTTTCCTGTTGCGCAGCCAGTTGCTCTCGACTGATCAGCAAGACGAAGCACGCCAGGTGCTGCGCGACATCGACTCCATCGAAAATCACACGGCGTTCCTGTCGGACAAGGTCAACTTCCTGATGGATGCCACGGTCGGCTTCATCAACATCAACCAGAACAAGATCATCAAGCTGTTCTCGGTGGTGTCGGTGGCGCTGATGCCGCCTACGCTGATCGCGTCGATCTACGGCATGAACTTCAAGGTGATGCCGGAGTTGGACTGGGCCGAGGGCTACCCGTATGCGATTGGCCTGATGATCGTGTCGGCGGCGATTCCGCTACTGTATTTCCGGCGCAAGGGCTGGCTGAAGTAAGCGCCTGTCGCTGTAGCCGTAGCCGGATCAGTCCGGCAGCGTGGCGGAACCCATGCGGTTGGCGATGACGGTGGCCTTGCGCGTGAAGTTGACGTGCACATTGGCGCAGTAGCTCTTCTTGTCGAAGCACTTGGGCGCGGGCAGCGCTGCCGCTAGGCGCGCCGCTTGCCCCACCGTCAATTGCGAAGCCGGGCGCTTGAAGTAATGCTGCGCGGCGGCTTCTGCACCGAACACGCCTTCGCCCCACTCCACTGAATTCAGATAGATCTCGAGGATGCGCTCCTTGTCGAGCCAGAATTCGAGCATCCAGGTGATGACGAGCTCTTCGCCCTTGCGCAGGTAATGCCGCTCGCCCGAGAGGAACAGATTCTTGGCCAACTGCTGCGTGATGGTGGAACCCCCGGCGACCACGTGACCGCGCTTTTTGTTCTTCTCCCATGCATCAAGCATGGCATCGACTTCCCAGCCGCTGTGCGAGACGAAGTCGGCATCTTCACTGGCGATGACGGCGCGTTTGAGGTTGCGCGAGATCTGGTCGTAGTTGACCCAGCGATGATCGATCTTGCAGGTGAAGACGTTGGCACCGCACAGGCGCATGCGCTCGGCGCGCATGAATGCCGTGGATGACGGCGCGAACACCTGCCAGCTGGCGATGGTCGCAAAGAAGTACAGGTTGAGCGCGACCACGCCTGCCACGAAGCAGCCGATCACATAGCCGAGCCAACGCATCATCGCGGGATGTTGCTCTTGTTCAGCGCTGGGCGCGCGCGGCGACCGCGGCCTCGCCCTGCAGCCCTTCGCGCATGGCGAGCAGCACGGGCGCCGTGTTCGGACGCACGCCGCGCCAGACGAAGAACGATTCCGCCGCCTGCTCTACCAGCATGCCGAGGCCGTCCCAGGCACGTGCGCCATTGCGCTTGGCGAACTCCATGAACACCGTCGGCCGCGAGCCGTACATCATGTCGTAGGCCAAGGCATTGGGGCCGAACGCCGTGGAGGGAATCGGCGGCACCACGGCCTGCAGACTGCCGGCCGTGGCGTTGATGATGACATCAAACACGTCATCCACGGCAAGCTCATCGTAGCCGCCGCCCACCAACTCGACCTCGTGCAGTTTGGCGGAGACCTCGAAGCGATCGACCAGCTTGTTCGCGCGATCGGCCGTGCGGTTGGCGACGAACACGCGCGCCGGCTTGTGTTCCAGCAGCGGCAGCAACACACCGCGGGCTGCACCGCCGGCACCCAGCAGGAGCACGCGCTCGCCTTGCAGCGCATTGCCGATGTTGTGCGTGATGTCGCGCATCAGGCCAACGCCGTCGGTGTTGTCGCCAAAGATTTCGTCACCGTCGAACTTGAGCGTGTTGACCGCGCCGGCCGATTCGGCCCGCAGCGACAGCGAGGTCGACATCGCATACGCATCGAGCTTGAACGGCACCGTCACGTTGAGCCCACGCCCGCCTTCGCGCACGAAGGTCAGCACGGTTTCTTCAAACGCGATCAGCTCGGCGTAGATACGGTCGTAGCGGATGAGCTGCTCGGTCTGCTGGGCAAACGCGGCATGGATGGTGGGCGACTTGCTATGCGAGATCGGGTTGCCGATCACGCCATAGCGATCTGTGGGGGGCGCACTCGCAGCAGCGAGGATGGCCTCTTGAAACGACGACGGCATAAACAACGACCTCAGCGGGTCTGCAGGTGAGTTTCCAGCCCTGCTCGGGTGAACTTGAACGTTGCGACGACATCCTGAATGTCGACGCGCTTGCGCATCTCCGCAGGGAAGGTGCCGAACGGCGAGGAAGACCGCACGATGGCCACGGCCTGGCGATCCAGCGCCGGATTGCCCGAGCTCTTGGCCACTTCAATGCCTTCGATCTTGTAGCCGTCCTGGTTGTAACCAAGCTGGCCCTCGCGGTTGATGCTGATGACGAGGATCAACTCGCCGTACAGCGGGTGGCCATTCTGGCTGGGGAAATTCGCCGTGCCGCGCGTTTCGATCTTGCGGCGCACGGCGTCGTAATAACGGGCGTAGTCCACCTGGCGAGCGCTGGCGGCGGTCAGCACATTACGGCGCGGGCGCTTGGCGTAGTTCTCGAGGTTGCGGTCGATCTCGGCCTGCAGGCGGGCGATTTCATCCTGGGTGGTGCGGTCGTCCGTGCCATTGGTGGGCGACGGTTGCGGGCGCTCACCCGGCTTGACCTGGCGATCATTGACCAGCGGCGCACGGTCTTTCGACTGCGTGAGCAGGCGGCGCTGCTCCTGTTCGAGATACTCGAGGCGACGCTGCGTGAGCTTGATGGAATCGCCGGTCTGCTCGTTCGTATCCGCCGGCAGCGGTGTGGTGGCGCGCTGTTGATCGTACTCGCCGCCGCCGTTCAGGTTGACCTGCGCCACGGCTGTCGCCTTGGACGGCGCCGTGGAGGACTTGGCATTGACGAGCACCACGTCCAGTCCGGGATCATCGCGCTTGATGTCGAAGGCCTCGGGCGCCACCACGCGCACGAACAGCAGCAGCACATGCACGGCCAGCGACACCACTAGCGCCTTGGTAAGCGTGCTGCTGCCGGACCAGTCCGGACGGTTTGCGAGGGCGGCCATGGGGGTCGGTTCCTGGGGTGATGCGCGAGATAACGGTCAGACTGAGATTGTAGTTAGGCGGCGGCAGGCGTTCCACCGCTCTCGTCGCCCTGCGGCGGCGGCGCCACAGCAGAATCAGGAACAGCGGCGGCTTCCGCGCGGGCCTCTTCCCCGTCGGCCGCCGGTTGCGGCTCGGCCGGCGCGTCGGACGCATCGGCTTCCGCCTCAGCCAGTTCCTCTTCGATGGCCTCGGCTTCTGCCTGAGCATCGGCTGCGGGCGCGAGGATTTCCACCACGCGGCTCGACACTTCCAGACCGATCTCGTCCGTGTCCAGAATATCGAGCACGACGTGTGTGCCACGCGGTGTCTGCGCCAATTCCGGCACCTTCGTCACCAACGGAATCTCGGCGAAGCGCACAGCGCCGTCCTTGAGCACCACGGCCTGCATGCGCGTGCGATTTTCCTGCTTCAGCCAGCGCAGGCACCAGTAGCGCTCCATGGTCGACTGGTGCTCGGCATAGGCGGCGTAGGTGGCTTCAAAGTCGGCCACGGCAGCCAGCAGGTCGGCGTCTTTCGGCTTGAACGGGGCGACCAGCTTGGCGGTCACGCCATGCTGTGCCACGGCAGCAATCTGCCACTGGTTGACCAAGTCAACATAGCGGCGCAGCGGCGACGTGCTCCACGCGTATTGCGCCACGCCCAGCCCTTCGTGCGGCGCCGGATACGTCTGCATGCGCGTGCGGTGCATGCCCCACGCCTTCTGCGTGCGGTAGATGCCTGGCACACCGGCGTCGGCCAGCATGCGGCCCCACGTGCTGTTGGCCAGGATCATCATCTCGGCGACGATCTTGTCCAGCGGCGAGCCACGTTTGCGCTGTTCAATCCGGACACGCTCAGTTGTGTCACCCTCGCCGCGTTCGGCCTCGGGAATCGGGTCGATATAGAACGAATAATCGCCCTTCTGCGCGCCTTCGGGCTTGAGGCCGCTGGCAATGCGTGCCTGCTGGCGGCCGTCGTACAGCGCGCACGCGAACGGCCACAGCACCGCCAGTTCGGCCTTGAACGGGTACTCGCCCGAGCCGTCGGCCAGTGCCTCGGCAGTGATCACGTCGTCGAGCAAGTTGTGGCGCAGGTTGGCCGCCACCGTTACGGATTCGCAGCGCGTCTCGCTGGCCGTGACCGTCCACGTGGCGCGGTCCACCGTCGCGTACAGCGACAGCGCCGGGCACGCACGCCCTTCCTGCAGCGTGTACCGATCGACCACCGACTCCGGCAGCATCGTGATCTTGTCGCCGGGGAAGTACACCGTCGACAGGCGCTGGCGGGCAATGGCGTCCAACGCATCGCCACGCTGAATGCCAAAGCCTGGCGCCGCAATATGGATGCCGATGCGCACCGTGGCATCGTCAATGGGCGTGACGGAGATGGCGTCGTCGATTTCCGTGGTGGTGACGTCGTCGATGGAGAAGGCCTGCACATCCGCCGCCGGCAACGCCAGCGTGGGTTCCGGCACAGTCACATCGGGGAAGCCGGTGCCCTTCGGGAAGCACTCCGACAGGAAGCGGGCCTCGTGCAGCGCGCGCGCATTGGCGACACCGCCGACCGCCACCATCAGCCGCATCGGCGACAGGCCGAGCACCGTGCATGCCGCATCGAGCGCCTTGTACTCCAGACTGTTCTTGTCAGGTTTGAACAACAGCTGCAGGGTCTTGCCTCGGAATGCCTCGGGCAAGCGCATCGCCTTCAACTCGGCTTCGTATTCGGCTTGCAGGGCGGCCTGCTGCTTCTTGCGCTCCAGCCCGGCCAGCGCAGCCTTCAGCTGATCTTCCGGCGCGCGCTGGTAGCGGCCGCGTCCTTTGCGCCGGAAGTAAACAGGCGAGCCGTGCAGCGCGATCGCGAGCGCGGCTTGTTGGGTGGCGTCGGCACCGGCGCCAAAGTATTCGCCCGCAAGATCGGTAAAGCCAAACTCATCGGCGGGTGCGCATTCCCAGAGGAAATCCAGGTCGATGTCCGCCGACAGCACCTGCGCTGCCTTCGACAGCTCGCTGGCCGAGGGCTGGTTGAACTGCAGCAACACATCGCGCGACTTGACCTTGGTGCGCTTGGCACTCGGCAATTCAACCTGATAGGCCTCGCCCTGCTGGGACAACACGGTGCCCGCGCGGATCTCGCCGCCTTCTTCAAACAGCAACTGCATGGATTTGTCTGGATGGCGGCGCCACACGACAGCGCGCCGCTTTGAATGAGGTGAATAAGCCGCCTGTTCGGGCACCGAAGGCCCAGCGCGCGGCGACAAAAAGTTGGGGGCGATGATACCGCACTGGCCGGCCGCCCGGCCCGCGAAATACGCTTACTGGGGCGGGTGGAAATCCGCCAGCGCCGGCAGGAAAACTTCCGTCACCAGCATCGCACTCGCGCCACGCCGGAACACCGAGCGGCGAGCAGGCAGCCGTCCTGTGCCCGTTATCGGCGCATCACCCAGTGCAGCGTGCCCGCGGCGGACCAGCGGGTGGCGCGCATCCAACAGTGCAAACTCGAACCTTCCGCGCTCGACACGCGGATCGGCAAAGAGGGAATGCCCCAGCGGCTGGGTCCCCAACGCTTTCAGGAACGGCCAGTCCAGTGCCACGCTGCGCGGGTGCACGATGGTGTGCGCATACACCACGGGAATGTCGTCGCAAACCAGCAAAACTTCGCGAACCAGCGTTTCCGCCGGGCCCACCATGCCAAGGCAACGCCACTCATCGCGCAGCGGCATCGCCCGATGCTGACCGAGCAGTTGCACGCGAAAACTCGACGATGCGGCCCGCAGGCGCGCGGTCAGGGAATCGGCGCCGACCGCCCAGCGCGCCCAATGCCGTCCGTAGACGACGGCAGGGGGCAACGCACTACGCCACAGGCTGCGCGGATACGACGGGAATTCCGTCATGCCGCGCTATCGAATGGATGCGCGACCAGCAAATCGGCAGGAACGCCGCAGAAGACGAGCACTTCGTCCATGTACTGGGCGAAATCGCTGATGCCGTGGTCGCTGCCCTCGATCAGCCGGGTCGTGGCGCCAGGGAAGTGGGCGAGCATTTCGCGGTAGTCGAGCACCTCGTCGCCGGTAGTGGCAAGGAGATAATAGCGCTCGGGTTGCGAGATGGTGGGCACGGCTAGGGCGCGCAACTCGTCCAGATGGTGCGGCTCGACGCGAATCGTGCCGCCCCCGTGCCAAAGCGGTTGTTCGCCCACGTACTTGGCGAGATCGCGCTCCGGGCGCGTGGCCGGGTTCAGCATCGCGGCACGCAAGCCGTGGCGCTCCGCCAACCACGTGGCGTAATAGCCACCCAACGACGAGCCGATCAGCACCGGCTTGGCGCCGTCCCGCGTACCTAGCTCAGCGAGCAAGGCCTCAACTTCCACCATTGCCTCGCGGGGCGAGACTGGCAGCATCGGGCACACATACCGGTCCGCCAGCCCAATAGAGGCCATGCGCTTGCCCAACAACTGGGCCTTGAACGAGCGCGGCGAGGAGCGAAATCCGTGCAGATAGACGATGGAAGCTGACATATCGGAGTCAGTTGGCAGCGCCCAGCGCGTCGAGCAACTTTTGATGCACGCCCCCGAACCCGCCATTACTCATGACTAGCACGTGGTCGCCCGGGCGCGCAGCAGCCGTCACCGCGTCCACCAAGGCCGCCAAGTCCGAAAACGCCGTGGCGCGTTCGCCCAGCGGAGCGAGCGCACCGGCCAGATCCCAGCCGATGGCGTCGCGCCCGTTGGCGGCGCCGTAAGCGAAGACCTGATCGGCCCCCGACAAGCTGTCGGGAAGTGCTTGTTTCATCACGCCCAGCTTCATCGTATTGGAGCGCGGCTCCAGCACGGCCAGGATGCGGCCCGACCCAACACGGCGGCGCAAGCCTTCGATCGTCGTACGAATGGCCGTCGGGTGGTGGGCAAAGTCGTCGTAGACGGTGATGCCGTTGACCGTGCCGCGCACTTCCATGCGGCGTTTCACATTTTCGAAACGGGCGAGGCTTTCAATGGCCTGCGCGGCCGGCACACCCACGTGACGGGCGGCGGCAATGGCAGCCAGCGCGTTCATGCGGTTGTGGTCGCCCTGGAGCGCCCACCGTACTCGGCCCTGCGTTTGGCCGTTGAAGGCGACCTCAAAGCTGTCATCGTCGCCTAGGTTGGCGATCTTCCAGCCCGCGGCGCCTTCTGCGCCAAACGACTCGACTTCGGACCAGCATCCGCGCTCAAGTACCCGTTTCAAGCTGTCTTCGCGGCCATTGACGAGGAGACGGCCCTGGCCGGGCACCGTCCGCACGAGATGATGGAATTGCGTTTCGATCGCTGCGAGATCCGGGAAGATGTCGGCGTGATCGAATTCAAGATTGTTGAGAATGGCGGTACGGGGGCGATAGTGGACAAACTTGCTGCGCTTGTCGAAGAACGCGGTGTCGTACTCGTCGGCCTCGATGACGAAGAAGTCGGATTCCGTCAGCCGTGCCGACAGCCCGAAGTTGCGCGGCACGCCGCCCACCAGAAAACCGGGGTTGTAGCCGGCGTCCTGCAGAATCCACGCGAGCATCGACGTGGTCGTGGTCTTGCCGTGCGTACCTGCGACGGCAAGCACCCACTTCTGGCGCAGGACGTTATCGCCCAGCCATTGCGGGCCGGAAATGTACGGCAGGTTGCGATCCAGAATGGCTTCCATCAGCGGGTTGCCGCGCGAGATCACGTTGCCGATCACGTACAGATCCGCACCGATCGAGAGCTGTTCGGGGGCGAAACCCTCAATCAGCTCGATGCCGTGGGCTTCGAGCTGGGTGCTCATCGGAGGATAGACGTTGGCGTCGCTGCCGGTGACGCGGTGACCAGCCTGGCGGGCGATCAGGGCAATGCCGCCCATGAAGGTGCCGCAGATTCCAAGGATGTGGATATGCATGGGAGCCATCTCAACTTCGTTGCGCGGCATTGTACCTGCCGCTTCAGGCCGGCTTGCGCGCTTCAGTAAAATAGAGCCATGTCCAGACGCTCCCCCCTCGATCCCGCCCGCGTGCGGGAGGAAATCGCCGCCGTCGCCGCACGCATGATTGCGGAGGATGGTGCCGACTACGCCACCGCCAAGCGCAAGGCCGCGCGCCAGGTCCTCGGCACGGAATCGCGCACCGCCGGCGAGTGGCTGCCAGATAACGAACAGGTCGAAACGGAAGTCCGCGAATATCAGGCGCTATTCCAGGCCGAATCGCAACCGCGCGTGCTGGCGCTGCTGCGCCGCATCGCCCTGGTGCTGATGGACGGGCTGGAGACGTATCACCCGTACTTGGCCGGCGCCGTGTTCAACGGCACCGCCAGCGAGCACTCCGACATCCACCTGCAAGTCTTTTGCGACAGCCCGAAGGATGTGGCGATCTTCCTGCTCAATGCCGGCGTGGATTTCGACACCACCGAAAGCGCCCATTTTGCCGGCCGCACGGGTCGCGAAGAGGTCGAAACGCTGAGCTTTCTATGGCGCGGCCAATGGCCTGGGGGCCCCGAGTCGCGGGAATTGGCCCGCGAGTTGCGCGCGGAAACCGGCACACCGGTCGGCGTCCACATCGCCCTGTATGACATGAATGACGTGCGGGGCGCCCGACGCGCCGATGCCAGCGGCAAAGCGCAGCGCGGGGATGCCACGGCGGTACGCGCCCTGCTTTCGACGGGGTAGCCAGCCGACAGGAGTACAATCCCGCACGCTTCGCCTCTGTCTATATAGAGAGACCGCACATCATGTCCCGCCGCACCACCCTGATTGCCCTGCTGATCGTCGGCCTGATTGCCGCGGCGCTGGGCGTCTACGCTGGGCATCGCACCACGGCGCCGAAAACGCCTGCCGACAACGCGGTCGCCGCGTTTTACGGCAGCAAGCTCCCCGATGCCAACGGCACGCCACTGGACCTGGCAGCCTTTCGGGGCCAAGCCGTGGTGATCAATTTTTGGGCGCCATGGTGCGGTCCTTGCGTGGAAGAGATGCCGGAACTGTCTGCTTTAGCCCAGGAGCAAAAGGCCAAAGCAAAGTTTGTTGGCATCGGCATCGATACCGCCGCCAATATTCAGACGTTCCTGAACAAGGTGCCGGTCATGTACCCGATCGCCGTGGCGGGCTTTGGTGGCACCGAACTGGGGCGCCAGTTTGGCAACGAAGTGGGCGGTCTGCCGTTTACGGTGATCCTCAATGCACACGGCGAGATCACGTTCCGAAAGATGGGCCGGGTGCATGCTGAGGAACTGCGGGACGCGCTGCAACGCACGTGAAGGTTCAAAAACGTCATATGTCGGCCATGTGCGCGTAAATCCCCTTCTTCTTGCGCAAAAGGCCGGGCGGCGACGGTAACATCGGCGAAAACACCGGTTCTTCGATAGTTTTTTAGCAAAAACTAGACAAAGCATTCTAAGTTGCTGTAAATTGCGCCCAACTTCGCTCAACCCGTCAAATCGTGGCTGACAAACCGAACGACAAAGCGCCTCGCAACGTGCTCGTCCTGCACGGCCCGAACCTCAACCTGCTCGGCACACGAGAGCCGGAAGTCTACGGCGCGACCACGTTGGCCGACATCAATGCCGCCTTGGTCGAACGTGCCCAAACGCGTGGTGCCACGCTGGCGCACTTTCAGTCCAACCACGAAGGCGCGTTGGTCGATCGCATCCACGCGGCCAAGGGGGAAGGCGTTGAATTCATCATCATCAACCCGGCGGCCTACACGCACACAAGCGTGGCCCTGCGCGATGCGCTGGCCGGGGTGGCGATTCCGTACATTGAAGTCCATCTGTCCAACGTGCACCGCCGGGAGCCGTTCCGCCACCATTCGTATCTGGCGGACCAAGCGGTAGGCGTGATCTGCGGGCTGGGCTGGCGTGGCTATCTGGCCGCGCTGGACTACCTGCTCGACCAATAAGCGATTCGCACGGCGGCCCGTCAGCCGCCCTCTTTCCCTTTTATTTCAACCCCTAACCAACGCAACGACGCCAGCGCCTGGAGCCCCTTTTGACCGATGCGCCGCCGAAGAGCCATTCGCGCGCGCAACGTTCGCCCCAGACCGCCGACGCTGCAGGAGAACCTTCATGGATTTGCGCAAGCTGAAAACGCTGATCGACCTCGTGGCCGAATCGGGCATTTCGGAACTCGAAGTGACCGAAGGCGAAGGCAAGGTCCGCATCGTCAAGTCGGCGCCGCAAGTGGTGGCCCCGATGCAATACGCGCCGATGCCGATGCAGGCCGCGCCCGCTGTGGGCGTGCCCGCCGCTGCAGCTCCGGCTGCTGTCAGCGCTGAAGCCGCTGCGCCGGCCTTGCCGGCTGGCCACATCGTGACCTCGCCGATGGTCGGTACGTTCTACCGCTCGCCGTCGCCGGGTGCCGCCGAGTTCGTCAAGGTGGGCGACACCGTCAAGGAAGGCCAGACCATCTGCATCATCGAAGCGATGAAGCTGCTCAACGAGATCGAAGCGGACAAGGCTGGCGTCATCAAGGAAATCCTGATCGACAACGGGCAGGCTGTGGAATACGGCCAACCGCTGTTCGTGATCGGCTGATCTTCCGGCATCTGACCCTCATCGTGCGGCGCCCAGCGTGCCGCCTCCGAGCGCGAGTTGACGCAACCGAGTGCCCAGGCCGGCTAAATGCGGCCCCGACACAGCGCCCTCGCCTCCCCTTTTTGTAGCGAGAACACGATGTTCGACAAGATCCTGATCGCGAATCGCGGCGAGATCGCTCTTCGCATCCAGCGCGCCTGCCGCGAGCTCGGCATCAAGACCGTAGTGGTCTATTCCGAGGCGGACAAGGAAGCCAAATACGTCAAGCTGGCCGACGAAGCCGTGTGTATCGGCCCGGCACCGTCGCCGCTGTCGTATCTGAACATGCCGGCCATCATCTCGGCGGCTGAAGTGACCGACGCCCAGGCGATCCACCCCGGCTACGGCTTCCTGTCGGAAAACGCCGACTTTGCTGAGCGCGTAGAGCAATCCGGCTTCACCTTCATCGGCCCGACGCCCGAATCGATCCGCCTGATGGGCGACAAGGTGTCGGCCAAGCAGGCCATGATCAAGTCCGGCGTGCCGTGCGTGCCGGGCTCGGACGGCGCCCTGCCCGATGATCCGAAGGAAATCCTGGCAACGGCCAAGAAGGTCGGCTATCCGGTGATCATCAAGGCCGCCGGCGGCGGCGGCGGTCGCGGCATGCGCGTGGTGCATACCGAGGCTGCGCTGATCAATGCCGTCAACATGACGCGCGAAGAAGCCGGGCGTGCCTTTGGCAACCCCGAGGTCTACATGGAGAAGTTCCTGGAGCATCCGCGCCACGTGGAAATCCAGATCTTGGCCGACCAGCACCGCAACGCCATCTGGCTGGGCGAGCGCGATTGCTCCATGCAGCGCCGCCACCAGAAGGTGATCGAGGAAGCGCCGGCACCGCACATCCCCCGCCGCCTGATCGAGCGCATTGGCGACCGTTGCGCCGAGGCCTGCAAGAAGATCGGCTACCGTGGCGCCGGCACGTTCGAGTTTCTGTACGAAAACGGCGAGTTCTATTTCATTGAAATGAACACCCGCGTGCAGGTCGAACACCCGGTCACGGAAATGATCACGGGCGTCGACATCGTGCAAGAGCAGATCCGCGTGGCGGCCGGCGAAAAGCTGCGCTTCCGCCAGAAGGACATCACGCTCAAGGGCCACGCCATCGAGTGCCGCATCAACGCGGAAGATCCGTTCAAGTTCACGCCGTCGCCGGGCCGCATCACGTCGTGGCACGTGCCGGGTGGCCCAGGTGTCCGCGTCGATTCGCACGCCTACAACGGCTACTTCGTGCCGCCCAACTACGACTCGATGATCGGCAAGGTCATTACGTACGGCGCCACGCGTGAGCAAGCCATCGCGCGCATGCGCATCGCCCTGTCGGAAATGGTGGTGGAAGGCATCTCGACCAACGTGCCGCTGCACCGCGACCTGATGCTCGACGCCAACTTCGTTGAAGGCGGCACCGACATCCACTACCTGGAGCACCGTCTGGCGCAACAGGAAGTGGCCAAGGGTGGCGGCAAATAAGATGACGTACCGCGAATGCGTACTCGAAGTGTCTCGTGACGACGCGGAAGCGTTGTCCGAGGCGCTGTTCGACCTAGGTGCGCTGTCGGTGTCGGTGGAAGATGCCGATGCCGACACGCCGGAAGAACAACCGCTCTTCGGCGAGCCCGGCCACGAGCCGACGCGTCTGGCGTGGAACCGCTCGCGCGTGGTCGCGCTGCTGGCTGACGATGCCGATCCGGCACTGCTGGTGGCAGCCGCAGCCAACGAGATCAAGCTCTCGCCCATCCCCGCGTACACCGTGCGCGAAGTCGAAGAGCAGGACTGGGTGCGCGTGACGCAATCGCAGTTCGAGCCCATCCACATCGGCGAGCACATCTGGGTCGTGCCCTCGTGGCATGACGCACCGGAACCCGACGCCGTGGTGCTGGAGCTGGACCCCGGCCTCGCCTTCGGCACCGGCAGCCACCCGACCACGCGCCTGTGCATGGAATGGCTGGAGCAGCACGTCCAGCCCGGTGAACGGACGCTCGACTACGGCTGCGGCTCGGGCATCCTGGCCATCGTCGCCAAGAAGCTCGGCGCCGGTGAAACCGTTGGCGTCGACATCGACCCGAACGCCGTGGAAGCCTCGCGCTACAACGCCGAGCGCAACCATGTCGAAGCCACGTTCGCGTTGCCCGACGATGCGCCGGAAGGCACGTTCGACCTCGTTGTCGCCAACATCCTGTCGAACCCGCTCAAGTTGATGGCGGCCATGCTGTGCGCACGCGTGCGTCCGGGCGGTCGGCTGATCCTGTCGGGCGTGCTCGAACGCCAGGCGAAAGAAGTGGCTGCGGCATATGCATCGGCCATTCCGCTCACGGTGTGGCGTGCACGTGACGGCTGGGTCTGCCTGCATGGTGTGAAGCCCGCGTAATTTCACGGTATTGCCCGCCAGCGTTGCCTGCAAAGGTCGACGCTGGCGTGACTGTCTGCAATACTCGCGCGGTCGGCTTTTTTCTCCTCGTCCCGCATGGCAACTGCGCCACAAGCTGCGCCACGTTTGGCCGCCCGCTGTCCCAACTGTCAAACCGCATTTCGCGTTGTTGCCGACCAGCTTCGGCTGCGCGGCGGGCTCGTCCGTTGCGGGCGCTGCAACCACGTCTTCGACGGCCGCGCGCATCTGATCGAACTTGGTGCCACATCCGCGCCCACCGAAACCGCACACGCTGTGCCGGCACCGCACACGCCTGCACCGAGTGCACCCGCATCCGCGCCCGAGTCGTCCCCGCCACAGCAGGCCGAATCCCCCGCCCCGCAAGCGGAACCGCCCGCAGCAGAACCCTCCGCTGAAGACGACCACGGCTTCGGCATGACGCTGATCTGGGAAGAGAACATCGCCGAAGATGGTGTCGCCGAGGTTCACCTGGGCGAGGTGGAAGGCGCGACGCCCATCCCTGACACGCACTCGACCGCGCCCGATACACGCCCGCTGCCCGAGGCCGCGCCAGAGGAACCCGAGGCGCCCGCACCTGCGCTCGAGCCGGTCGCACCTGCCGCAGCCGAGCCGCCCGCGCCGCCCGCCGACCCGTTCCACGGCTTGCCGCCCATCCGCGATCTCGAAGACGACGAAGAGACGTTCGCGGGGGCCGTCCCCAAGCAGCCGTCGGCGGATTTGCCGGCCGAACCCGCGATCGTGCCGGCACCAGCACCCGCGACAACACGCAAGCCCGAGACCGAGAGACATGACTCGGTGTGGATGCGCTACGAGCCCGATCCGCACACGCAGTTTGCGCCGGTGCCGCGCCGCCACGGCAACCAGGTCCGCCGCACGCACGACGAGCCTACTGAACACGCCGGCCCGACCCCGCAGCGCACGCTGACCGGCGCACCGCGTCCACGCAAGGCGCGCGGGCCGAATCACGGTGTCTCTGCTGCCACGCTGGATTTCCTGCGTGCTGCGCAGGCACGCGAGCAAGTCCGCAAGTCCAGCGGACGTCGCGCGCTGGCACGCATCGCGATCGGCTTGCTAATCATCACGGCGGTCGCACAGGTGGCGTTTCTCGGCCGTGCGGAAATCGCCCGCCGCGTCCCGGCCACCCGCCCGCTGTGGGAGTCGCTCTGCCAACCGCTGCATTGCCAGCTCCCGCCGCCGCGTGACCTGGATGCGCTGCAGATCGAGTCGTCGCAACTGCAACGTCAGGAAGGTGATGCGTCCGACCAGTACGTGCTGACCGCCACGCTGCGCAGCCGCGCCGCCAGCCCCGTCGCGCTGCCCGCCATCGAACTGATCACCACCGACCTGCAGGACCAACTGCTTTCGCGCAGAGCCCTGCTGCCTGCCGACTACCTGAGCCCGAACGACCGTGCCTACAGCAAGTCCGGCCTACCCGCCCGCGGCGAGTTGCCGATTCGGGTACGATTCCAGTCCCAGCGCCCGACAGCCAACTATCGGGTCCTGATTTTCTACCCCTGAGTGGACCCCCAACTCACCCCAACACGTATCAAAACGAAGGAGCAGCACACCATGGCAAACGTGACCCTTGGCGGCAACCCAATCGAAGTCGGCGGCCAATTCCCGAGCGCCGGCGCAAAGGCCCCGGCATTCACGCTGGTCGGTAAGGACTTGAAAGACGTCTCGCTGGCTGACTTTGCCGGCAAGCGCAAGGTCCTGAACATCGTGCCGAGCCTGGACACCCCGGTGTGCGCCACCTCCACGCGCAAGTTCAACGAAGCCGCCGCCAAGCTGGAAAACACGGTCGTGTTCTCCATCTCCGCCGACCTGCCGTTCGCTGCCGGCCGCTTCTGCACCACCGAAGGCATCGAGAACGTCGTGCCGCTGTCGACCTTCCGTGACAAGGGCTTCAAGCAAGCCTACGGTGTGGACATCACCAGCGGCCCGCTGGCCGGCGTGACCGCGCGTGCCGTGGTCGTGCTCGACGGCAACGACAACGTGCTGTATTCCCAGCTCGTGCCCGAGATCAAGGAAGAGCCGAACTACGACGCCGCCCTGGCCGCGCTGAAGTAAGCTGCACCGAGACCCGCCCGTGAGATAGTCGGGTCTCTCATTCACCACATGGCCGTCCATAGGGGCGGCCGCGTCATATCTGGAGTGCCCTCAATATGGCCAGCGTGATCTGCGGCTCGGTTGCCTACGACACCATCATGACGTTCGACGGACACTTCCGCGAACACATCCTGCCCGACAAGATTCATATCCTGAACGTCTCCTTCCTGGTGCCGAGCATGCGCCGGGAGTTCGGCGGCTGCGCAGGCAACATTGCGTACTCGCTCAAGCTGCTGGGCGGCGAGCCCATCATCATGGGCACCGTCGGGCAAGACGCCGGGCCATATCTGGACTACCTGAAGGGCCTGGGCATTTCGACCCAGCACATCACCGAGATTCCGGACACGTTCACGGCGCAAGCCATGATCACGACCGACCGCGACAACAACCAGATCACGGCGTTCCACCCAGGCGCGATGAGCCAGTCGAGCGTGAATTCGGTCAAGAATGCACTGCCTGCAAAGCTGGGCCTGGTCGGCCCCGACAGCCGCGACGGCATGCTGCATCACGCCACGCAATTTGCCGAATCGGGCGTGCCGTTCATCTTCGACCTGGGCCAGGCGATGCCGCTGTTTGACGGTGCCGACCTGCGCCGCTTCGTTGAACTCGCCAGCTACGTGGTGGTCAATGACTACGAAGCGCAGGTCATGCTGTCACGCACGGGCTACAGTGCGACAGAACTTGCGCAGCGCGTCGAAGCTTTCATCGTCACGCGCGGGGAAGAAGGGGCGGAGATTCACGCCGGCGGCCAGCAATATAAGATTCCTGTCGTGCCCGCCGAGCGTGTGGTCGACCCGACCGGTTGCGGCGACGCCTTCCGCGGCGGTCTGCTCTACGGCATCGAAAACGGTCTGGACTGGGAAACCACCGGCCGGCTTGCCAGCCTGATGGGCTCGCTTAAAATCGCTTGCCAGGGCCCGCAGAATTACGGCCTGCCCGTCGACGAGATTGCCCGGCGCTTTGAGTCCGCTTTCGGGTACCGGTATCAATAAGGAACGCACATGAAACCCATCTATCGCATCGGTGCCGCGACCCTGCTGGTCGCCGCGCTCGGCCTGCAAGGCTGCGCCATGGGCACCAACTCCAACAGCGCCTACACGTCGGGCCAGGCCCAGCGCGAGCAGACGGTACGCTTCGGCACGGTCGACTCCGTGCGCAACGTCGTGATCGACCGTGAGCAGACCGGCGTCGGCACCATCGCCGGTGGCGCCATCGGCGGCATCGGTTCGGCAGCGGCCATCGGGCGCGGCAACGGCTCGGTGGCAGCGGGCGTGCTGGGCGCCATCGTCGGCGGCATCGCCGGTAGCGCGATCGAAGGTCAGGCGAACAAGCGCCCCGGCCTCGAAATCACCGTCAGGCTCGACAACGGCGAGTACCGCGCCATCACGCAAGACGCCGACGAGGCTTTCCGCCCGGGCGAACGTGTGCGCCTGTTGTCGTCCGGCGGCGTGACGCGCGTGACGCACTGATCGGCGCCCGGCCAACGGGTCGGACCGTATTGGAAACACCGCATCGGCATCGCGCCGGTGCGGTTTTTTTTGTCCGCACGAGTCGCACGAACAAGCACACGAGCAATCGCGCAGCCAAGAAAAAGCCCGCCGGGGCGTGAGCCGATCGGCGGGCGGTGCAAGACGCTGAGGTCTTGCGGATCGGATACGCAG